>Ga0163144_10000518_pt1 | contig 89557 bp, 77 predicted proteins | sample OliLak19BULKMAT1_FD_123175 | JGI IMG/M metagenome (GOLD analysis project Ga0163144, IMG submission 123175) | Freshwater microbial mat bacterial communities from Lake Vanda, McMurdo Dry Valleys, Antarctica - Oligotrophic Lake LV.19.BULKMAT1 | ecosystem: Environmental > Aquatic > Freshwater >...
AAAATTATTGGTTCAAACGCCAGAGTCGCTTTATAAGCGCTTTCGGATTGAGGTGAAGGTTAAAACAGAAGTGATTAAGATCGATAGGACGAGCAAATGCCTCATTGTCAAAGATTTGTTAACCGGAAAAGAAAAAAGTGAAGCGTATGATTATGTCATCTTAAGCCCCGGCGCTGATCCGATCAAACCACCGATGCCCGGCTTAGACCTTCCTCAGATTCTGACATTAAGAAATTTATCCGATATGGATAAGATTAAGCACAAAGTGGATGCGCTCGAGGCTAAGAATACGATTATTGTGGGTGGAGGTTATATTGGATTGGAAATGGCAGAAGCGCTGCGTGATCGAGGGGTGAATGTCACCATGATTGAGCTTTCCAGCCAAGTGATGGGCCCGGCAGATCCAGAGATGGCTTATTATTTACATCAAGAGTTAAAAAAGCATGAAGTAAAATTAAATTTCGGTGTATCTGCTAAAGCATTCTATCTTGAAGGAAAGGGTATTTCCGTAGAATTGAGTAGTGGAGAAAAGATTAATTGCGATTTGGTGATTCTGGCTATTGGAGTCAAACCTGAAATCAGTCTCGCTAAGGATGCGGGTCTTGACATTGGTCAGCGGGGAGGAATTGCGACTGATGAACAGATGCGGACGAGCGATCCATTCATTTTTGCAGTTGGGGATGCAGTTGAAGTGGATGAATTTGTCACCGGAACAAAAGCCTTGATTCCTCTCGCGGGTCCTGCCAATAGACAAGGTCGCATCGCTGCGGATAATATTTTTGGGCGAAAATCTGTTTATAAGAAAACCCAAGGGACTGCGATTTGTAAATTATTTGATCTTACAATTGGCATGACGGGGGTTAACGAGAAGATTCTTAAAAAGATGAATATTCCTTTTGAAAAAATTTATACCCATTCTCATAGTCACGCTAGTTACTACCCGGGCGCGACACAAATCAGCATGAAATTATTATTTGAACCCAAGAGTGGAAAGCTTTTAGGAGCCCAGGCTGTCGGATTAGATGGGGTTGATAAGCGTATTGATGTTTTGGCCGTCGCGCTTCGTGCTGGTTTGACGGTTTTTGACCTAGAAAATTTGGAATTATGTTATGCGCCTCCTTATGGTTCGGCTAAAGATCCGGTGAATTTCCTAGGATTTGTCGCATCAAATTTCTTGCGCGGCGATGTTCAAATTTGTCATTCGGCTGATGTAAGCAATCCTAAGGCCGATCAAGTTATTTTAGATGTGAGATCTGCAAAAGAAGCTGCAGCGGGCATGATTCCGGGCGCTATTAATATTCCCATCGATGATCTCAGGGATCAGCTATTAAAATTATCCAAAGATAAAGAATATTTAGTGCATTGCCAGGTTGGATTAAGAGGATATTTAGCGTGTCGAATTTTGATGCAACGTGGTTTTAAGTGTAAGAATTTATCGGGAGGGTACTTAACTTATAAGGCCAGTATGGGGATTTAATATGAACTCTTCGTATATCAATGGATTATTGGGGGGGATGCTTATTGGTTTCGCGGCCATCATTTTGTTTTGGCTTAATGGCCGCATCATGGGAGTTAGCGGGATAGCTTCCAGGCTGTTGGCTAAACCTACCAAAGATTCATGGTGGCGTGTCGCTTTCATTCTTGGACTTATTCTCGGAGGTTGGGCTTATCAGCAGAGATTTACCGTCGAGCTGAATGTTGATGCCACTTGGTTTCTTTTGGTCATCGCCGGGCTTTGTGTTGGTTTTGGGACGGTTATGGGTAATGGCTGCACCAGTGGGCATGGTATTTGTGGGATTGCGAGATTTTCCCAGCGATCTATTGTCGCAACAATCGTATTTATGGGAATGGGGATTCTTACCGTTTGGTTAAAAAGAATATTAGGAGTTTAAGATGCAGATCATTATCTCGTTCTTAACTGGATTTATTATGTCGCTTGGACTCATTGTATCGGGGATGGTTAATCCAGAGAAAGTTATTGGGTTTCTAGATATCTTTGGTCGTTTTGACCCAACGTTGGCTTTTGTTATGGCGGGGGCGCTGTTGGTTGCGAGTATAGGTTATCGATTGATCGGCTGCTGTTCAAAACCCGTTTTGTGCGATTCTTTTGATAAGCCAGCAAATATTAAGATAGATTCTCGTTTAGTTATCGGGTCAGCGATTTTTGGAATTGGCTGGGGATTAGCGGGCTTTTGTCCGGGTCCAGCAATCGTTGGAGTAGGTTTGGGTATTAGTAAAGCGATTATTTTTGTTGCAGCAATGTTAGTTGGAATGCATTTAGCGAAGATAAGTCTTAAGTTACGTTAAGAATGTAAAAAATAGAATAAACCTCTTCGATAAAATTATTTGATTCATCTAAAGATTAGGTAGCAAATAGCCGCCCCCACCAATGCCATTGACAACCCAAATCCTAACAAACGACGGAATAATTTTTCTTTGTCTTCATGAAGAGCGCTGGCGATACAGATGGCCCCCAAAGATGAAAGAGGGCTGATGTCGACCAAATGGGCCCCGACGTTGATGGAAGATATAATGGCCACCGCACTACCTCCACCGATTTTCGTAATCAAATCAGGTACTAGCGGGATAAATGTTGGCAACACAACTCCCGACGAACTGGAGAACGCGGAGAAAAGGCCTGTGGTAAAAGCAGTAACGGCAGTTACGTTTTGCGGTGTTGATACTTTTGCCAGCATATGGGTCAGTAATCCTAACCCCCCCCATATTTTCCAAGACCACGATCAAGGTGTTTATGCCGCATACCATAAGGATGGTGTCCCAAGGGATGTGTTTGAGGGCTTCCTTGCCTTCGTTGCCCTTTAACAATACCAGTATACTAGCAAGGGCAATGGACAAAAAGCCAATGTCGGCTTTGAAGAATACGGCGCTGATAATGAGTATGCCGATGGCAGCCAGTGTGGATTTTTGCTGAGCCGTCCATTGTGGGCTAGACGGCATTGTCTGGGAATTAGCAACATGCAGAGGCCGTTTGTTGCTTTTTAATCGCCAATAGAAGACGATGTAGCATAAACCAGCCAGCAATGTCTGAGTAAAGAAATTGGGAAGATAAATTTGGGTCCAGGGGTCCATCGTCATTCCCAGTTTGGTTATAAGTCCATTGGCGATGATCCCGGTTAAGGCAAAAGGTGAAAAAGTGCCTGCGTTGGCACCACAAATTAAAACAATGGTCATAAAGAAAGCGCCGATGCCAGTTTCCCAGGCAACAGCCATGGCTATAGGTGCTAAAAGTGCAACCGCACCGATGTTTCCAACTCCGACGGTAGATAATGCGGCAGCAATGATAAAAAAGAGTAGAGGGGAAAGTAAATAATTGTTCTTTACCAAGCGAAGGGCTGTTTTGGGCTAGTTTTTCCAGAGTCCCATTATGTTTGGCAATGCCGAATAAATAGGTCACTCCTACCAAAACGATAAATATGTAAACGGGAAAACCGGCGGCAATTTGGTTAATGCCCATATGCGCGCCGTAATATCCTAAAAGCCACGCTAGCCCCAAAGAAAGCAATCCCGGATTGACCTTTGTAAAACAACTTAGAGCAATAACGACAAATAAAGCCATGAGCGATAATAATTACATAAAGTCATTTTACATTAAAGCTGTTACAATTTAAGGAAGTTTAATTTTAAGATTATAAATATTTTTGCACTGGTTCTAAGAAAGTATCAACTAAATGAAATTTAATAAAGAATCAGCAATTGCTGTTCTCGCTTTGAGCGGCATCACATTGTATGTTTTGGCACGTTTTGTTTTTGCTTGGCCTTCACACGTTGGGCAATATATTTTATGGGTCGTCCTCCTTCTGGGTGGCGTACCTTTAGTGTGGGATTTGTTCAAAAAGTTAATTAAGAGACAGTTCGGCGCGGATTTACTGGCGGGCATCTCTATTTTGACCGCCGTATTGCTTCAAGAATACTTAGCAGGCGCATTGGTTAAAATAGTGATATTACTTCCGAGGCAGCCGGGGTGGTTATCTTGGAAAGTTCTTTAAAGAAAGTAGATGAACTTTTTCATATTGCCCGGCGTATGCGCCGCATTGCTTTGCAGACTGCCGTTTGAGGAATGTTGTTGTCTGTTATCGGGATGTTTCTTGCGGCTGCTGGCTTTCTAACTCCCGTTGCCGGTGCTATCGCCCCAGAGATCATTGATGTATTGGCGGTGCTAAATGCGTTGTGCATGGCATTTGTTGGAAAAAAATTGAGTGATTTCTAAGTAAGAGCTATTAAGCAGTTCGGATAACGTCCCGCCAGGGAACCTAGCCCATAGCCTTGTAAAAAGTTATTTTATGTGTTTGAATAAGTGGTGAGGAATTTTATTTAGATGAAGATAAAATTAAGTAAAAAGCCGTAATTTTCAGATTAATAATTTTTTATGAAAGGAATAAGTATGAAAGTCATTGTCTTTAACACCAAATCCTACGACAAAAAATTTCTCACCGACGCTAATAAAGATTTTGGACACGAACTGACGTTTCTCGATGTACATCTGAATGCTGATACCTGCAAATTGGCTTCCGGTTTTGAGGTCGTTTGTGCCTTCGTCAATGATCATTTGACTAAAGAGATCTTGACGCTTTTGGCGCAAAATGGCGTTCGTTTGATTGCGTTGCGCTGCGCCGGGTTTAACAATGTGGACTTGCAGACCGCGGCGGATTTAAAAATCACGGTCGTACGCGTTCCCGCCTATGCGCCGCACGGGGTGGCGGAACACGCGGTTGCATTGATGCTTATTCTAAATAGGAAGATTCATCGGGCGCATAATCGCGTTCATGAAAGCAACTTTTCGTTGGATGGACTGCTGGGTTTTGAAATTTATAAAAAAACCGTGGGCATCATCGGGACCGGCAAGATCGGTGCGCTGGTCGCCAGAATTATGAAAGGTTTCGGCGCAAACGTTTTGGCCTATGATTCGATGCAAAATAAAGAGTGTGTGGATATGAATGTCGAATATGTCACCCTCGAAGAAATTTATCACCGAAGCGATATTATCACGCTGCATATTCCTTTGACCAAAGACACACACCATATTATCAGCGATCATGCGCTGGCGCAGATGAAAAAGGGTGTCATGATTATCAATACCAGCCGCGGCGGCTTGATCGACACCAAAAGTGTTATTGGCGGCCTTAAAACAGGAAAGATCGGCTTCTTGGGTCTCGATGTTTATGAAGAAGAAGGGGATCTTTTCTTTGAAGATTTATCGGGAAAAATTATCCATGACGATGTTTTTACTCGTCTCTTGGCTTTTCCCAATGTCATTATGACCGGCCATCAAGCGTTCTTTACTAAAGAAGCGCTGATGAATATCGCTGAAACGACATTAAGTAATATTACGGCTTTTGAACGCGGCCAAGTTCCTGTCGAAAATGCGGTGACGTTAGACTTATTAAGAAAAAAATAATTAATCTGAGTTTAATCGTGGCTTAATGTCGTTAAATCTATAATTGCTGCATAATTAAAGCCTCATATGGAATTCAAATAAAAAAGGAGAAAAACATGGCAAACGATCACATCAACAAAGCAGGACAAAGCGCGATTGATAAGGCTAGTGAATTTGCAAGATCAGTTGGTCAACAGGTCGAAGAAAAAGCTGAAGAAGCCCAAGAGCTGCTTGAGCAAGGTCAAAAGAGAATCGTCAAGTATGCAAAGGTCGTCGACAAGCAAATCCATAAAAATCCATGGCCTGTTGTGATAGGTGTTGCGGTGGTATCTTTTCTTTTGGGTAAAGCATCAAGAAGATAAATATAATCCTCCTGCTAAGATGAGTCGGAAAGATATATTTTAACAAACAAGGAGAAACAACATGGAAGTAAATGTCATCCAATTAGTCGTGATTTGTGTTTTAGCAGGGTTAGCTTATTGGGCCAACGATAAATTAAACAACGTGCCGATGTTAAAGACAATTATCCAAGTCATCATTGTGGTGGTTGCTGTTTTGTTAATTTTACAGTCGCTCGGTATCATGAATGGACATGTGAGCGTAAGAACGTAAAGTTGTAAAGATCGGCAAAAGCGGATTCGTTATTAGGACAAACCTCTGTAGCTTTATAAGTTGCAGAGGTTTTCTTTTCATGGTTAAATCTTAGTTCCATGCATAACATCCTTATCCAGCTTTTGATTTTTAGCACGGCGGCCATCATCTTTGTCCCGTTATTCACTCGCTTGGGACTCGGCCCGATACTTGCCTATCTTTTCTCCGGAGTTCTCGTGGGGCCCATGGCATTGGGTTTCATCAAAGACCCCGCCACTATTCTGCATTTTTCCGAACTCGGTGTTGTTTTTCTTCTTTTTATTATTGGACTTGAATTGAGTCCGACCAAACTTTGGAAGTTAAGAAATTCTATTTTTGGCTTCGGATTATTGCAGGTTCTCGTGACCGGCTTGATTTTTATGCAGATCGGTATTTTCTTAGGACTTGAAAAGCCGGCCGCATTTATAGCAGGCTTTGGATTAGCTCTCTCTTCGACGGCATTTGCCGTTCCGCTGTTAGAGGCGCATCGCCAACTTAATACTAAACATGGCCAAGGCGCGTTCTCTGTTTTGATGTTTCAGGATATCGCGGTCGTCCCGATCCTCGCTGTTTTATCGCTTTTTTCGGGTCGAGAAGGAAGTTCATTTACGATTCTGGGTTTTTTCAAAATTTTGGGTGTGCTGATCGGAATCATTCTATTGGGTAATTATGTCATCCGTCACGTTTTTCGCCTGGTCGCGGAAACAAAGATTCCAGAAGTTTTTATCGCCGTGGCGCTGATCGTCGTATTGGGGACCGCTGTTCTTTTTGAGACGATTGGATTATCAATGGGCATGGGCGCGTTTATGGCCGGCGTGCTCTTGGCTAACTCTGAATACCGTCATGAATTAGTCGCAAGCTTGATTCCGTTTAAAGGTTTGCTGCTTGGGCTTTTTTTTATCGCCGTAGGAATGTCTTTGGATTTGAAAGTCATCGTCGCAGAACCCGGGGTGGTGTTGGGCGTTACTTTCGGCTTCATGTTGTTAAAAGGGTTGATTGTTTTTATCTTGGGCCGTATCTTTCGTTTCAGTCTCGATGGGGCAAAAAATATGGCGGTAACAATTTCGCAAGGCGGTGAATTTGCGTTTGTGCTTTTTAGCGTGGCCCTGGCCGAAAAACTCTTGTCCCATGAAAATGCCTCAATCTTGAATGCCAGCGTCACCATAAGTATGGTGTCGACACCATTCATTTTTGCTATTAACCAGAAATACTTTAGAAAGTCATCGGAAATTTCCGAACGTCCCTATGACGTGATTGATGAAGAGGTGTCGGAAGTCATCATCGCCGGTTTTGGCCGCTTCGGACAAATCGTGGCCCGGCTTTTGCGGACCGAAGTTGTGTCTTTCACGATTCTTGATAACAATCCTGCGCAGGTGGAAACGGCCAGAAAGTTCGGGAATAAGGTTTATTATGGGGATGCCAGCCGGATGGATATTCTTGAATCGGCAAAGACCGGCAAGGCTAAGTTCTTTGTCCTCGCCGTTGATGACGAGGAGAAATCGGTCGAAATCGCGGGAAAAGTCAAAAAGCATTTTCCTCAGGTCGACATTGTGGCCCGTGCACGTAACCGTCAGCATGCGATCGCTTTAATGGAGCTCGGCATTACAAGCATTTATCGTGAGACCTATTTGACCAGTCTTGAGGTCGCTCGGGAGATACTTGTTAAAAAAGGGTTCAATCCGGAGCAAGTGAAGCGTCGGATCGAGATTTTCCGTTTTCATGATGAAAAGACTTTAAAACAGCAATATGAACATCGTAATGATGAGAAAAAAATGATCAGTTTTACGACGCAAGCTAATGCCGAACTGGATGAAATTCTGCGGGCGGATCGTGCCAATTAATGAGCCGATGGTTTTTATAATTTTTGGCGTAATCTAATACAGATTTTGTTAAACTGAGTTTGTTCTTTTTGGGTACGTTACGATTTTCAGCAAAAAAGCGGATTCTTGTGCCCCTTTCTTCAAATACAAAAAACATTATTATCATTCTGCTCTGGTCCTGTCTTTTCTTCTTTGCGGGAAACGGGATCATTGCGTTAACGCATCCTGATGAGGTCTTTTATGTGCAGACCGCAAAGGAAATGATTACGCATAACACGTGGTTGGTTCCGTATCTTTTTGATGGGCCCAATTTTGAAAAGCCTATTTTTTCTTACTGGCTTTTGCGGATCGCTATCGAATTCTTTGGCCTCAACAGTTTTAGTGTGCGCTTCTTTCCGGCGCTGTTTGCAACCTTGGGTGTCCTGGGGGTTTATTTTCTTGGAAGAACTGCGTTTGCCGACCGTAGAAAAGGTTTTTATGCGGCTTTGATTTTGATGTCATCGGCACTGTATGTTGGCCTAGCCCGAACGGTCTTTACCGACATGTTCTTCGCGGTTTGGATCGAATTGGCCTTAATCGCTTTTTATCGGGCCTACACTGATAATCCTTCTAAAAAGGCCGGCCTCATTGCGTTTTGGGTTTTTGCCGGTTTCGCCGTTCTCACTAAGGGTCTTCCGGGAGTCGTCATTCCGGTCTTGGTGGTCGTGCTTTTTCTGTCATTAAAAAAGGACTTAAAATTTTTAGCTGTTCCGGCGTTTGGAATCGGTTTCTTGGCTTTTTTGATTGTAGCCGTTCCCTGGTATCTCTATATGATCCAAAAATTCGGACAAAGTTTTATCCAGGAGTTTTTTTACAATGATCATATTCGAAGGATCGTGGCCGCCGAACATCCGAGCAACGATAAATGGTTCTTTTATCCTCTGACGATGATCGGCTTGATGGCGCCGTGGTGTATTTTTATCGGCCTTGCCTTGATGAATCTTTATAAGAACATCAAAAAAGACGCTTCTTCGTTGTATTTGTTTCTCGCGATCTGGATTCTCGTCGTATTCTGCGTCTTCCAGGTGGCCCATTCAAAATTGGTCAGCTACATTTTCCCGCTGTTCCCGGCTTTGGCTTTGCTGGCGGGCGATACTTTAAGGGACATGATTGCAAAACAATCAGCAAGAAACATCTTTATTGTTTCTGGCATCTTGGCCCCGTTGGCTTTGATTGTCACCGCTGTTTTGGGATTGTCGGTTTTTGCTCATTATATTGTTTCCCGCGAACTGATGATGGGGACACTGGTCTTTAATCTCCTGGCGTTTTGTGCGGTCTTCTTTTTTTTGCTGAGAAAAGACGGAATTGTAACGCGCCTAACCATTATGCTGCTACAAATCCCGTTAGTATTATTTTTTGTTTTTCTTAATCACGCCTCTTTCGATAATTACATCAGTACAAAAAATTCGAGTGCTTATCTGCGGAATCGAAAGATCGTCGGACCGGTTCTCTGTGCTCCGCGTTTTCTACGGGCGATACGTTTTTCCAGTGATAAACCGGTCGTATTGTTCAACATGGGGGGGAAGGCTTGTTTTTTTAGTCCGCATCCGGTCGCTGAATTGCGCTCCCGTGAAGATATTGTGAAATTTGTTAATGACAGTCCGGAACGTTATGCAGTGCTAACGAAGAATACGGTTAACGATTTACAGGAGCTGACCGCGGGGGCTATCAATGTAAAAATTGTCGAGGTCTTTGGTGATCAATACATTGTTGTGCTTAACAAGTTTATTACCTTTTCGCCTTAATATGATTTTAATCCTTCCTTAATTTTGTTCTTGATATTCTCCACTTTTTAAGCAAAAATACTGAAATTTTTATATAAACACATGTATCAATTCAGTGAAGAGAGCTGTGAAATCATGAACACTGTTGCGAAGACGACTTTGTTGCTGTGCGCGGTCTTGTTATATCCTTTCTCTGCATGTGCCGAAACCGTATCCTATCAAAAGATCATTAAACGCGCGCAAGTGCTGTCGGAGGAACCTTATCAAGAACCCGATAATAAAACCCCAGATTTTTTGCGAAATATCAGTTACGACCAATGGCGTGATATTCGTTTTAAAGACGAGAATACTCTTTGGGGAGAGGACGAAAGCCCCTTTAAAATTCGTTTTTTCCACCCCGGCTTTTTTTATCATCAGCCGGTCGTTGTTAACGAAGTCGAGCGTGTGATCAAACCGTTTACATTCTCCCCCGAATTATTTGAGTATGGACATAACGATTTCCAAAGTCAAATCCCCGCCGGTTTAGGTCTGGCGGGTTTTCGTATTCATTACCCGGTCAATAATCCGTCGGTCTATGACGAAGTGGCGGTGTTTTTGGGCGCTTCTTATTTTCGTGCTGTTGCCAAAAACCAATTTTACGGTATGTCGGCGCGCGGACTCGCTGTCAATACCGCGATTGGCGATCGAGAAGAGTTTCCCGCGTTCAATGAGTTCTGGGTCATCAAACCCAGCAAGAATGACAAAAAGATCAAGCTTTATGCTTTGTTGGACAGTCCTAGTGTCGTCGGGGCGTACGAGTATATTATTACCCCTGGAAATGAAACGGTCATGGTCGTTAAAAGTACATTGTTCATCCGCAAAAAAATTAGTAAGTTGGGAATTGCTCCATTGACGAGTATGTTTTTTTCTTCGGAAAGTTCAAAATTCGAAGGCCATGAAGACTTTCGCCCCGAGGTCCACGACTCTGACGGTATGGCCATCCTTACGAAAACCGGAGAATGGATCTGGCGTCCGGTGGTCAATCCGAAAGAACTTTTAATCAATTCCTTTGATGTCGGTACACCGCAAGGGTTCGGATTGTTTCAGCGTGATCAGAATTTTGATCATTATCAGGATTTGGAATCCCGTTTTGAAAGTCGCCCGAGTGTCTGGGTGACGCCGAAGGCCGATTGGGGTAACGGACATGTGGAGTTACTACAAATTCCGACGACGAACGAATATAACGACAATATCAATGTCTATTGGGTACCGGAAAAAGCCGTTGAAGCCGGACAGAGAATGGAGTTTTCTTACACGATGTCATGGGGTGCTGCCAGCGGTAGAAATCCGACCCTAGGATATGTCACTGACACGCGGATTGTACGCGGCGATCATGATAAAGAGCGGATGAGATTTTTTGTCGATTTCCAAGGCAAAGACCTCAGTAAGATAACGGCGGACAAAGCTTTAATAGCCGACATTTCAGTTTCCAGAGGTTACACTATTTTAGAGCGGCAGGTTTTTAAGAACATCGTGACCGGCGGATGGCGACTGGTCTTCTTCGTTGTATCTGATAGAGATTTTTTAAAAGATATGCTTGCCGGCAAAAAACCGCCGGTTGATTTGCGCGCCTTTCTTAAGAATGATACTCGAGCTGTAACGGAAACATGGACTTATACCTACATTCCTTAAAAGATCTTTTTTGCGGAGAGTATTATTTTGGATAATCCTCACGATGTCCGCCAGACCCCGCCATTATGTCGTTCGCCCATGGCTTATCGGTCTTTTGGGCGAATCACCTCAATCGCTAAACACAATAAAGTCCTGACCTTTCGGCGGTCGTTGCTGTTTCTTCTTGTGATGGAGTCTTTTTGGTTTGCCGCGACGAGAATGTCGACTATTTTAAATTTGGAAGCATCGCTTCCGCTGAAGTACGCGATCATCAGTATTTTTACCTTACTTTTTGGATGGATCGCTTTTTCTTTTTGGGTCAGCTTGATGGGCTTTATCACATTATTGTCCACACGTGATCCGATGAAAATGCGTAAGATTCTCGATGATGATTCCTGTCGGATATTACCCGACACCAAAGTAGCCGTTGTCATGCCGGTCTACAATGAAGATGTGACGCGAATTTTTGCCGGCCTACGAACGATGTATGAATCGTTACAAAAGACCGGACAACTCGAGCACTTTACGTTTTTTATCTTGAGCGACTCGGACCAGTCGGAACAAGGAAGACAGGAAGAAGCCGCCTGGGCGGAATTGTGCGAAGCGGTCAATGGGTTTGGAAGAATTTTTTATCGTCGCCGTAAAATTCGCATCCATAAAAAAAGCGGTAACATCGCTGACTTTTGTCGCCGCTGGGGACGCCAATACAAGTATATGATCCCCTTGGATGCCGACAGTTTAATGAGTGGTCGTGTCTTGGTGGATATGGTGCGGGTCATGGAAGTCCGTACCGATGTGGGTATTCTGCAAACGGCTCCCAAAGGCATCAATCAAAAAAGTCTCGGTTCGCGGATGAATCAATTTGCTAGTTATTTATACGGGCCGGTGCTTTTGGCCGGATCGCATTTTTGGCAACTTGATGAAAGCGGATTCTGGGGACATAATGCGACTATCCGTATGGAACCGTTTATGAAATTTTGCTCGCTTCCGATGCTGCGCGGGTCTTTGCCTTTCGGGGGAGAAATTCTAAGCCATGATTTCGTCGAAGCCGCGTTAATGCGTCGCGCAGGGTGGGGAGTCTGGTTGGCCTATGATTTTGAAGACAGTTATGAGGAATTACCGCCAAGCCTGTTGAAAGAATTGGAACGCGATTCCCGTTGGTGCCGCGGAAACATTCAGCATTTAAGCATGGTTTTCATGCCAGGTGTTACCTTTGGACATCGGTTGCAATTTTTAAGCGGCAATATGTTTTACTTCTCCGCGTTTTTCTGGTTTATGTTGTTGGTTCTGACAACCGTTTATGGGACACTAGCTTTTTTCCATAAGCCGGAATATTTTCCGGTCAAACATAGTCTTTTTCCCATGTGGCCCGTTCAATATCGGTATTTATCGATCAGTTTATTGGTCGTGACGTTGATCTTTTTATTTCTTCCTAAAATTCTTAGTATCATCTGGGCGGTCATCTCACGGCAAAGTCATCTATATGGCGGTGTTTTGAGAATGTCTTTGAGTGTCCTTTTGGAAACGATTTTTTCTATTTTCTTGTCGCCGATCCGCATGCTTTTCCATACTTCCTTTGTGATCACAAGTTTATTGGGTGGAAAGTTCGATTGGAAAAAACAAACCCGTAATCTGGAAAAAGTTTCTTTTGCGAAGGCTTTTCGTGCGCATTGGAAGGGGAATGTCATTGCGCTGATCTGGGCTTTTTTAGCGTTGAAGGTTAACCAAACGTTGTTCTTGTGGATCTCCTTGATTGCTGTTCCGCTCTTTTTTGCCATTCCGATTACGATGCTTATGAGTTCTAAACAAGTGGGCGCGTTTTTTAAAAGGCTTGGTTTATTTACAGCACCGGTTGAAGTCAATCCTCCGTCTGAAACTGTTCGCTTTAATCAATTAGTTAAACATAAAGAAGGTTCGTGATGTCTAAATTTTCAAAGGATACTTTGATTATCCAGGTTTGTCTTTAAACCGCTAAAATATTGAGAAAAGAAAGCTGGAAAAGTGATATTCTCTACCGGTCTTAAGATCCTGCGTTTGTTTGTTATTGTCTGTTTAGTATTCGTCGCCGTGCAGTACGCCACCATTTTCTACTTTTCGCAAAAGGTTCCGCAGACCACTAAGCCTTTTGAGAAAATAGATCAGGCCGCGAAATTGAGGGTCTTGTTTCTCGGTGACAGTACGGCGGTCGGGACCGGAACATCGAGTAATATTTACAGCACCGCCGGCTGGTTTAGCCGCGATTATCCCGACGCCAGTATCGACAATTACGCCAAGAACGGTTTACGCTTAAAAGGTTTTATCGATATTTTGTCGGGATTACAAGGACGACATTATGATTTAAGCGTTATGCAAATCGGCTGTAACGATATTATTTACATGACCCGCTTGAGCGATATTCAAAAGCGACAACGGCAGGCGGTCGATTTGGCAAAAAATATTTCTGAACAAGTTATCATTCTTCACTGCGGCGATCTTGGCAAAGCGAAGTTGTTTCTGTGGCCACTGACTGAACTTTACTCGTGGCGCTCTTTTAAGGTACGCGATATTTACCGCGCCAGCGAAGATAGCCGCGTTAAGTACGTCGATATTATTGAGCTAGAAAAATCGGTGAAAAATTTACCGAGCACTTATGCGCCGGATAATTTGCATCTGAATGACGAAGGCTATCATATTTGGTACCAATTTATAAAAAACAAGTTCGGGCATTAATCCTATGGAAAAGATCCAATATGAAATGAAAACACCCATTGGGCCGTTGTATATCGTGGCTTCGGGAAAGGCGATCCACGGCGTGTTGTTTGATAAACAGCCGCTGCCGATCGTCAAAGAATTGAAAACGACAAAGCCAGCCGGAAAAATGATCCATCGGGTCGTTAAACAGTTAGAGGAATATTTTGCCGGACAACGTAAGAAATTTGACCTTGTTTTCGACTTGGAAGGCACATCTTTTCAAAAACAAGTTTGGAACGAGTTGGCCAAAATCCCTTTTGGTAAAACCGTGTCTTACCGTGATATTGCCAAACGAATCAAGAATCCCAGAGCGGTCCGCGCTGTCGGATCGGCGAACAGCAAAAATCCACTCTGTGTGATCATGCCGTGCCACCGTGTCATTGCGTCCAGCGGCGCTCTCGGTGGTTATAATGGCGGCCTCGACACTAAAAAAACCCTCCTGCAACTCGAGAAGGTCCAAGGATTTTAAAAATTCCCCCTATGCCTTCCTTCACTTTCATTTATTCTTAATGTTCCCTTAATTTAGGGATTGGTATATTTATTCGTTGAATTATCTACCAATCTCTAAATTGAAAGGGGCAGGCAATGTCAAAACACAGCAAGAAACACAATCAAAGCACCCAAAGCCCGCAACAACAATCAGCTCCGCAGGAATCCTCCGCAACTTTCGAAGCGATCCAAAAAAAAGCTTATGAAATTTATTTAGAAAAAGGCGGATCAGACTTCGAAAACTGGCTCCAAGCGGAAGAAGCATTGCGTCAGGATATCAAAGGTCAAAGCCAGAACCAAGCGGAATACAGCAACGCTTAAAGAGAACATCATTCAAACAAAACGCGCTTCAGTTAGGTGAGAAAATTATGGATGGATGGAGCAGTATGGGTGCGTGGTTTATGTCAGATAGTGTCTTAGGCCGTACATTGCAGGTCTTTCTGACTTTTACTGTTCTGGTCTTTATTTTTATTCTCATTAAACGACTGGTCGTTAATTATCTGCGACGCCTTGCTAAGAAGACGACAAATGATGTGGACGATCTTGCGGTGTCTTTGATCTCTAAAATTACTTTGCCGGTCTTCTTGGCGATTGCTTTTTATTTCGCGATTGTTCCTATCAATCCGTCGCCGACGGTGCGATTGCTACTACAGCAGATGATTTTCATTATCGTTACGATCAGCGTTGCGATGTTGTTACAGTCGGTTGTTGAGTATGGGCTCAATAAAATGTATCGTAGGGGCATTAAGGACGAACAATCGGTCAATTTGATTGTCGAAAGTCTCGGCGGGATTTTGCAATGGGTGGTGTGGATTATTGGTTCTGTATTTGTTTTGGATAATCTTGGCGTCAATGCCGCGACCCTGATGTCCGGGATCGTGATTGGCGGGATTGGCGGGATTTGGGTTGCCATTGCCGCGCAAGCGTTCCTAGGCGATGTGCTCAGCGTATTTTCAATCTTTATTGATGAACCTTTCGAGATCGGCGATTTTATTGTTGTCGACGGCTTCATGGGATCCATCGAAAACATCGGGATCAAAACGACTCGGGTCCGCAGTTCGGACGGGGAACTTTTGATCTTTGCAAACTCTAAGCTAATTTTAAGCCGTAGCCACAATTAAAAATATTTACAAAACAAGCGCGTGGTTTTTAATGAGAAGATCCAATAAACGTATCATCAATGGGCAAAAAAAATGAACTTTTGGATCGTGTGGCTTTTTTAGATGATGAACCAGTTCAAGTTAGTATATGAATGCGATTATTGAGTGTTGTCATTCGACGATAACGCCTTTATCGATTGGAAGCGGGAGATCAATCTGGCCATCATGCAAACTTTTGAAAAAGAAGGCAATGCTTTCGCATATCCGACCCAAATTGTTTATTTGGAAAGAAAAACTCATGAATAACTTGGGATCATGGTCGACAGAAGGTGGAATCAATTTCCGGATCTGGGCTCCGCAATGTAAAAGTATTGAAGTCATGGTTGAGGGCGGTAAAATTGCGCCGCTGGCTTTAAAGCACCAGAAAGACGGATATTTTATGGGTAAAACCTCCGAACTTGCCTCTGGTGATTTGTATAAATTTCGTGTCGACGGTCAGTCATCCTTCCCCGATCCGTGCTCCCGTTTCCAACCGCAAGGTCCGCACGGCCCTTCTCAAATCGTCGACCCGGCCTTTTTTAAGTGGCAGGATGAAAAATGGCAAAAGAACGGTCTGCAAATGCACGGCCAGGTCATTTATGAATTACACGTTGGAACTTTTTCCCGTGAAGGAAATTATCAAGGCATTGTTGCCGAATTAAAAGAACTTAAAGAATTAGGTATAACCGTTATTGAAATCATGCCGTTGGCCGAGTTTCCCGGCCGTTGGAACTGGGGTTATGACGGAGTTTTGTTGTTTGCCCCGGCCCATGTTTATGGGACCCCCGATGAACTTCGGCATTTGATTAATGAAGCCCATAAGTTAGACATAGCGGTGATTCTCGATGTGGTTTACAACCACCTTGGCCCTGATGGCAATTATTTGAAAGTTTTCAGTAAAGATTATTTTGCCGACCAATACACGACCGACTGGGGTGAAGCGCTCAATTTCGACGGGCACAATGCCGGCCCAGTACGGGAATTTTTTATTACCAATGCGTGCTACTGGATCAAAGAATTCCATTTTGATGGGTTGCGTTTGGATGCCACGCAAAATATTTACGATAAAAGTAGAATACATATCTTGGCGGAGATTACTAAAGCTACGCGCGAAGCCGCTGCCCCTAAGAAGATTATTTTCGTGGCTGAGAATGAATCGCAGCATATCCATCTAGTCCAGCCGCTTGACAAAGGCGGCTACGGTATCGATGGGATTTGGAATGATGATTTTCATCACAGCGCCAATGTCGTTTTGAAGGGACGCCGTGAGGCCTATTACACGGATTACTTGGGACATGCGCAGGAATTTATTTCTATGCTCAAAAGCGGGTTCCTTTATCAAGGGCAATTTTATTCTTGGCAGAATCAAATGCGGGGAACTTATGTTGGCGATGATATCGCGGCCAGTCAGTTCATCGTTTTTCTAGAGAACCATGACCAGGTCGCTAATAGTCTCGACGGACGCCGGGTTCCCTATCACCTGGATTCCGGACTGTTTCGCGCTATGACGACGTTATTGCTTCTTTCTCCGCAAACACCCATGTTGTTTATGGGAGAAGAATTCGCTGCCAGTAGTCCGTTTTACTTTTTTGCCGATCATAAAGAAGATTTGGCCAAAGCGGTTTTGCAGGGACGTAAAGAATTCTTGTCGCAGTTTCCAAGCATCAGGTCGGCACAGGGATCGATTCCCGATCCTAAAGACGAACGGGCTTTTACGATGTCAAAACTAAACTTTGTCGAACGAAAGAGCCATAAAGAAATTTATCAAATGCATAAAGATCTTCTTAAAATGCGGCGCGAAGACGAAATTTTTAGTAAACAGGACCGCTTCAAGCTCGACGGTGCGGTTTTAAGCGATGATGCGTTCGTTATTCGCTACAAGGGTGAGGATTCAGATCGTTTAGTGGTCATTAATCTTGGTAAAGATTTGGATTTTTCGCCCTGCCCGCTTCCTCTTTTGGCGCCTTTGACCAAAACGACGTGGGAATGTGTCTGGTCGACGGATGATGTTCGTTATGGGGGACGAGGAATCACAAAAGCCTTCGAAGGAAATTGCTGGTATATTCCCGGCCGCGGCGCGCAAGTTTTTACTTCAATTCCGCAAAAAAGCTAGTCAGGAGAGAGAAAATGATTGAACCTATTTTGAAAATTCCAGTAAAGACCGCAGAAGATTTTATCGGTAAAGAATGGCTGGTCACCAATGGTCTGGGCGGTTATGCTTCCGGATCCTTGGCGGGTGTCAATACCCGTCGGCATCACGGGTTATTTATTCCCAACCTTCCCGCGCCGCGCGGACGCACGATGATGCTTCCGTATCTTGAAGAAAAGGTGATGGTCGGCGTTGAATATGTTTCATTAGGCGGCGTCGAATATAGTGACCGGCAAATTGACGCTCCGGGATTTTCTTTCTTGAAAGAATTCCGCCTTGATTGGCAGACCCCAGTGTGGACCTTTGAAGTTAACGGTCAGGTTTTGGAAAAAAGGATTTTAATGCCATACGGTAATAATACGGTTTATGTTTCTTACAGTTTAGTAAAAGGAAAATCGTTGGAAGTGCAGGTGCGGCCTTATTGCGGTTGCCGCAAACACGATAGCATCTTGGGCTATCCGTATACATGGCCTTTTAATGTCACGCATAAAGAAAATAATTATGAAGTCGCGGCTTTCGAAGGGGCGCCAGTCATGCGGATGACGTGCAAGCCGTTTAGCGCAACGTTTATTCCGCAGTCGCAGTTGATTAAGAATATTTTTTACCGGCAGGAATTCAACCGCGGTCTGGATTGCACGGAAAATATTTTCAGTCCGGGATCGTTCTATTTTACGATCCAGGAAGGTCAGACCATTTATTTTCTCGCCAGTGCCGAACCCTGGGAATCCCTGGAAGATGATCCAGGCAGCATTTTTGAAATGGAATTACAGCGTCGGAAAAAGTTATTGTCACTGGCCAAGGGCAATGAAAACCATTTAATAACCGCACAGCTGACTTTGGCCGCCGATCAATTTATCATTTTGCCGCGAACCCGTAATCAAAAAGAAGTTCTGATAGATTCTTCGCTGGAACGTGTGCGTACCGTTATTGCGGGTTACCATTGGTTCACCGATTGGGGCCGCGATACCATGATCAGTCTGGAAGGGCTGACGCTTTGCACCGGGCGTCATGAAGAAGCCAAAGCGATTTTACTGACCTTCGGACATTATGTGCGTAACGGCCTTTTGCCGAATCACTTTCCCGAAGGTGAACGCACCGCGATTTATAACACGGTGGATGCGACCTTTTGGTATTTTCATGCCATCGACCGTTATTTCCAATACACGCAAGATAAAGAAGTTTTAGAAACGTTATATCCGACGCTGCAGTCGATCATCGCCGAACATATCAAAGGTACCGAGTTCTGGATCCATATGGACCAAGCCGACGGGCTAATCACTGCGGCGGCCGAAGGTTTTCAATTGACATGGATGGACGCTAAAGTCGATGAGTGGGTCGTCACGCCACGACGGGGAAAACCGGTCGAGATTCAGGCTTTGTGGTATAACGCGCTTAAGTTGATGGAAAGCTGGAGCAGTACGCTTGGCAAGTCCGGCGATGTTTATACGGAATTAGCGAACAGAGTTGCTGTTTCATTTAATCAACGGTTTTGGTTTCAAGAGGGCGGATATTTGTACGACGTGGTCGATACCGAAAAAGGCGATGATGCCTCTTTGCGTCCCAACCAAATCATGGCTGTGTCGTTGCGTTTCCCGGTTCTTGAGCAAAAATTCTGGAAACCGGTCGTGGATGTGGTCGAAGCCAAATTACTCACGCCGCTGGGATTAAGAACACTGGATCAGGCTGATCGGAGATATCACGGCCATTACGAAGGAAGCCTTTGGGACCGCGACGCAGCGTATCATCAAGGGTTGGTTTGGACGTGGTTGATTGGTCCGTTTTTTGATGCGTATAAAAAGATATATAACGAGCCAGAAAAAGTTAAAGGACTATTGCAAGCCTTCGAACCGCATTTGCAGCAAGCGGGCGTTGGGACCATCAGTGAAATCTTCGACGGGGATGATCCTTTTATGCCGCGGGCCTGTATTGCGCAAGCCTGGAGTGTGGCAGAAGTCTTGCGTTGTTTTATGGATGGTGTAAAGGATGCCAAGTGAAAGGAAACAGGACATGAGTGTGCCGATCGTGCGGGAGATTTTGGCGGGATCAGTGGATAAACTGGGCGCGGTTTTAAGCGCGCAAGGAGTTAACTTCGCGTTGTATTCCAAATATGCCAAAGAAGTCTTTTTGGTCCTGTTCGATAAACTCAATAGTGAGCCGACTGAGATTATCAAGGTCGAGAATAAAACCGAGCAGGTTTGGCATGTTTTTGTTCCTGGTCTTAAGGCGGGACAACTCTATGGTTATAAAGTCGGCGGAGATTATAACCCCAAAGAAGGTCTGCGTTTTAATCCGCATAAACTTTTGATTGATCCTTATGCCAAAGCCATTACGACACCGTCGGACCACGCTAACGGCCTGCTATATGCTTACGATCTTAATGCCGAAGAAAAAGACCTGGTCATGGATACTCGGGACAATTCGGTGTTTGCAGCTAAAAGTGTCGTCGTGGACGATACATTCGATTGGGACCATGATAAAAAACCCGCCATTGAAGCGAAAGACCTGATTATTTATGAAACGCATTTACGTGGGTTTACCGCAAGTCCTTCATCACACGTGAAGAACCCGGGAACATACAGCGGTTTTATTGAAAAGATCCCTTATCTAAAAAATATCGGGATTAATGCCGTCGAGCTTTTGCCGATCCAGGAATTTTATGTGCAGGATTATATCCTCAATAAAGGATTAACGAATTATTGGGGCTATGACACGATCGGATATTTTGCGCCCAGTTCATATTACAGCACCTATGAAAAGCCTGGTTCGCAGGTCAACGAATTTAAGAATCTTGTTAAGGCTTTGCACAAAGCAGGGATCGAAGTGATCCTTGACGTCGTTTACAATCACACGGCGGAAGGAAGTGGCTTAGGACCGACGTTGTGTTTTAAAGGAATCGATAATCCGACCTATTACTATCTGGCCCAAGCCGCGGAAGACGAACCTTATCGTGCTTATCGCGATGACACCGGCTGCGGAAATACCTTTGATATCGCGAACCCTGCGGTCATGCGATTGGTTCTGGATTCATTGACCTATTGGGTTGAAGAAATGCACGTCGACGGATTTCGTTTTGATTTGGCCACGGTCTTGGGCCATAAGGACGGTGAGTTTAATAAAGAGGCGCCATTTTTTAAGGCCATTGCTCAACATGCTGTTTTGAAAAACGTTAAACTCATCGCCGAGCCGTGGGACATCAAAACCTATCAGATTGGAAATTTTCCCAACGGTTGGATGGAATGGAACGGCAAGTTTCGCGATACGGTTCGGAAATTCATCAAAGGCGACGAAGGGCAATCTTCGGAGTTAGCGCGCCGCGTGATGGGGTCAGCGGATATTTATGCAGAACAGGGAAGGCCGGTTTATGAAAGTATCAATTTTATCACCTGCCACGATGGCTTTACCCTGCATGATTTATTTGCGTATAACCAAAAGCATAATGAAAACAATCAGGAAGAGAACCGCGACGGGACCGATGATAACAGTTCTTGGAATTGCGGCGCCGAAGGCGAAACGGATGATCAGGCTATTCTCCAGCTTCGTAAGCAAATGATTAAGAACGCGTTATGTTGTTTATTTTTTTCATTCGGGACACCGATGGTGCTTGGCGGCGATGAAGTCATGCGCACACAAAAAGGCAACAACAATGTGTGGTGTCAAGATAATGAATTGAGCTGGTTTGACTGGAGTCTCATTGAGAAGAACGCCGACATTTTGACGTTTTTCAAAAAAGCCGTAACGTTCAGAAAAATGTATTCCCCCTGGGACCCGTCGGACCAAAAGCCGCACATCCAATGGTTTGATCACATTTTGCAGGACCCGAAATGGGATGACCCCACCTTTAAAACTTTGTGTTTTCAATTTAAACCCATGGAAATTAAAACGCATAATAGTCCGGTCTTGTTCGTTGTTTTAAATATTAATCATGAAGAGCTGGCGGTAGCTTTACCCCAACATGAAAATAGTGAATGGCTGGAGTATGTGGATACCGCGCGTCCGAGCGGCGAAGATTTTTTTCTTGGCGAAGAGGAGAAGGTTTTAACCCAACAAAATCAACGTCTTTGTGCCGGACGCAGTATTGTGATTTTACGGGGAAAGACAAAATGAGAGTTCCTGTTGCGACCTACCGGTTACAATTTAATGCCGAATTCAATTTTGCGAAAGCACAGAGCATTGTCGATTATCTCGACGCTCTGGGCATTTCGGATATTTATGCTTCGCCCATTTTAAAGACCAAAAAAGGCTGCACGCACGGTTATGATGTCGTCGATCATTCCTTGATTAATCCGGATCTAGGCGGCATGGAAGGCTTGGACCGTTTGATCAAAGCCTGCCAAGCCAAGGGCATGGGTTGGATCCAGGACATTGTCCCCAATCATATGGCTTACGACAGCGACAATAAAATGCTCATGGATGTTTTTGAAAACGGTCCTGCCTCAGAGTATGCACCATATTTTGATTTCGAGTTCAATCACCCTTATGAGAATCTCCAAAATAAAATTCTCGCCCCGTTTCTTAGAGAATTTTACGGTAAATGTCTTGAGAATAATGAAATCAAGATCATTTATAATGAAAAAGGTTTCTTTGTTCAGTACTACGATTGCGTTTTTCCTTTGCGCATGGATTCTTATCTGACCCTTTTGTTGTATCGCTTGACCGCTTTGGCCGAAAAGTTCGGACCGGACAACGATCATTTATTAAAGTTCATGGAAGTCACGCAATGGCTTAAAACGTTCGGCTCCGTCACCGATCCATCCGAGCGCGCACGTCAGTCGGTTCTCGTCAAATCGTGGCTGTGGCGCTTGTATTCCTCCGACGAGCGAATCAAAAAATATATCGATGAACATTTGAATACGATCAATAACAAAACCCCGGCCTCGCCATTGATGGACGAGATGGACCGCTTGTTGGGCGAGCAGTTTTTTCGTCTCGCCTTTTGGAAAGTCGGGAATGAAGAATTGAATTATCGTCGCTTCTTTACAATTAATGATCTGATCTGTCTACGGATGGAACACTATGAAACCTTCGAAAATACACACCGTCTTCTTTTTCAGTTGATTAATGAGGGGAAGGTGACCGGATTGCGCATCGACCATTTTGACGGCCTGTATGATCCAGAGCAGTATTTAAAAAACCTTAAAGACCGCATCGGCGACACTTACATCGTCACAGAAAAGATCCTCGATTTTAATGAAGATTTGCCGTCGTGTTTCAATATTCAGGGAACGACCGGATATGACTTCATGAATTTTGTGAACGGCCTTTTTGTGGATCGCAAGAATGAGAAAAAGATCACGCGCGGTTTTGTCGGCTTCACCAAAATGACCAAGTCTTATGAGGCCTTGGTGGCCGAAAAGAAAAAAATCTTCATCGGAAATTATATGGCCGGTGATATCGACAATTTGGCCCAACTTCTAAAACGGTTATTGAATCACAATCGGCATGGCCGTGATTTGACCCTGTATGGTTTGAAACGTGCGCTTGTCGAGATCATGGCCCAATTCCCGGTTTACCGCACGTATGTTAACAGCCTCGAGCTTCGTGATGTCGATACGATGGATATTAAAGAAAGTCTAGCCGCGGCCCGCAACAAGAATCCCGGCGCGGCTTACGAAATCGACGCGATCGAAAAGGTTTTCTTGCTGCGTTTTGATCAGGATGTTAAACCGGCCGATAAAATCGAATGGTTGCATTTTACTCAACGCTTTCAGCAATTCACCGGTGCGCTGATGGCCAAAGGTGCGGAAGATACCACGTTTTATATTTACAACCGCTTGATTTCGCTTAATGAAGTCGGCGGTAATCCCGCAGTCTTTGGGGTCACGGCAAAACAATTTCACGACTTTAATGTAAGCCACGCGCAATCCTGGCCGCACACCATGAATGCGACGTCGACGCATGATACCAAGCGCGGAGAAGACAGCCGCTGCCGCATTAATGTCCTGTCCGAAATCCCCCGACAATGGGAGCAAATGGTCAAGACCTGGAGCAAAATCAACCGCAGCAAGAAAGCCAAGGTCAATGGTCACGCCGCTCCGGACAATGACGATGAATATTTTATTTATCAATCTTTGATCGGCGCATTTCCTTTAGCGGAAAACGAAAGGGCCGAATTTATTGAGCGAATGGAAAGTTACATCATCAAAGCGATCCGTGAAGCCAGAATCCATACCGCGTGGATTAAACCCGATGAAGAATATGAAAAAGCCTGCGCGAGTTTTATCAGAAGCATCCTTAAAGATGAAGCCGACAACCCGTTTTTAAAATCCTTCCTGCCATTTCAATATAATATCGCCCACAGCGGTATTTTAAATTCTTTAGCGCAGGTCCTGATTAAAGCAACCTCACCGGGGATTCCGGATTTCTATCAAGGTTCTGAACTCTGGGATTTGAGTTTTGTCGATCCGGACAATCGGCGGCCCGTCGACTATCAGAAGCGGATGACGTATCTAAAGGAAGTTAAAAACCGCGAATCCGATAGCAGCGCACTGATTAACGATTTGTGGAAGACCAAAGAGGACGGAAGGATCAAGCTGTTTTTGACTCACCGCGCTCTTACCGTAAGAAAAGAACACCAAGAACTTTTCGCGCAAGGGACTTATCTTCCGCTACTGATCGAAGGGACGCGCAAGGACCAGGTTGTGGCGTATGCCCGGCAATGGAAAGACCAGTGGAGTATCACGGTCGTTGCGCGTTTGATCAGTAAAGAAACCGACTTTCTGGCAAAAGCTCTTGATTGGCAAGATACCGCAGTGGTGTTGCCGGAAAATTTTCCGACGGAATGGCAAGATGAATTGACGCAAAAAAAGTTTTCGCAAGGCCGCAAACTCAACGTAAAAATTTTATTTGAACATTTTCCAATGGTTTTATTGACGCATTTCTAGCGCTATAAAACTTACTTGTAATTGCCGGGTATTTGACTAAAATTACCATTATTCATAATTCTCAACGAAGGAACACTATGAGGATCAACTGTCTTGTTGTCATAGCAATGACTTTCTTTTTTTCGTTTTTTCACTTCGAAAAAGCCTTTGCGCAAAATCCTACCAACGATTTAACAACGGTGAGCATGGAAGATCTGATGGACCTTCAAGTCTATACGGCTTCGCGAAAGATGGAAAAGATCCTCGATACCGCCGCCGCCATCTCTGTTATTACCCAAGACGACATCCGGCGCAGTGGTGCGACGAGCATTCCGGAATTGCTGCGTATGGTTCCGGGTGTTTACGTCCAAAAAATTGACGCCAACACGTGGGATGTTTCTGCCCGCGCTTTTACCGGTTCGATTTTTGCCAATAAATTGTTGGTCATGATCGACGGCCGCTCGGTTTATAGCCCCCTTTATGGCGGCGTATTTTGGGATGTACAGGACGTGGTGTTAGAGGATATAGAACGTATTGAAGTCATCCGCGGACCGGGTGGAACGTTATGGGGAGCGAATGCTGTCAATGGTGTCGTCAACGTTATTACAAAGAAGGCCAAAGACACGCAAGGCACACTGGTGTCGTTTGGTGGCGGGACTGAGGAAAGAGGTTTTGGTACAGTCCGCTACGGTGGGAAAAGTCAAGAAAACGATTGGTTTTATCGGGCTTATGGCAAATATTTCAAACGCGATGACAGCTTTCGTGCCGATGGCGCGGATTTCGATGACTGGGACATGGCCCGAGGAGGATTTCGTGCAGAAAAAGATAAATTGACCGTCCAAGGCGATATCTATGAAGGCAAAATCGGCCAAAGGGTTGCTTTGATTACCTATTCGCCGCCGTCATCGACCACCGAGGATGAACATGCGGATGTCCGAGGATGGAATTTATTGAGCAAATTTGAAGATGATGATTGGTCGTTGCAAGGATATTGGGATCGGACGGAAAGAAATTCTTTATTGTATGGCGAGAGCAGAGATCGACTTGATCTTGAATATAAGCGGCTGCTGTTGACAAATGCCAAACAAGAAATTGTGTGGGGAGCAGGAACCCGACTTGAATTTGAGGATATGCGAAATACAAGAGAAGTTGTTATCAACGAACCCGAAGGTGGAATCGATTATCTGTTCAACCTTTATATCCAGGATGAGATTAAGCCCTGGGACGATAACTTTAAATTTATTGTGGGGACCAAATTAGAATACAATATTTATACCCACTTAGAAGTCCAGCCCAATGTGCGGACTTTATATCACATCAATGATAAGAATCAGATCTGGGCTTCTGCCTCGCGTTCCGTACGTACGCCCACGCGTATTCAAGTCGATTCTCAAATCAGTGGATATACTTCCGCCGCGCAATTTTATCAAATTATTGGTAACGAAGATGTGACTTCAGAAACGTTGGCCAGTTATGAAATGGGTTATCGGACCCAACCCACCAAAAAGATGTTCTTTGATCTTGTTGGCTATGCCCACCATTACGATGACCTCATCACCTTTATTCCGGCAGCGCCCATTAGTATTGAGGGGGTCGCGGTAACACCTTATCCAACTGTTAATGGCATGGCGGGAGAAGTGCATGGCGGATCAGTATCCGCAGACGTCGTTTTTACCGACTGGTGGAAAGTTAAATCTTATTATAGTCTTGCAAAAATGGCTCTCCATACCGATCCCGACATTGTCAACTTACGCGTAGAGAATCAGTTAGAAAATGCTCTTCCTTTGCAAATCGCTTATTTACGGTCTTCCTTTAACTTACCGCATGGATTTGAACTTGATACGACTATCCGCTATACCGACAGTTATAATGCGGGGACCGTTCCCACAACAACAGATTTAGATATTGTTTTAGGAAAAATGATCATGCAATGGCAAGTCTCCGTGGTCGCGCAAAATCTTATTTATGATCATCACAAGGAATCAAGCGCAACTTCTGGATTGGCGACACAAGTTGAGCGAGCCGGCTATATCAAGATGACGCGGGAATTTTAATGATGACTAGAGGTCAATAGCAGCGTGTTACGGAAATTTTTAATAGTTTTTCTTGTGATTATGCTGGGCTGTTTCCACGCCTATGCCGACGCCCCTGTTTCCGAAAACACGCTTAAAGCGGCTTTCATTTATCATTTTATCAGTTTCACGCAATGGCATGACGATGAGCCGTCTTACTATGTCTGTATTCCCGACGATGAAGATCTCCGCGAGACTGCGCGTGATGCATTCAAGGGAAAGACCATTAACAACCGCAGAGTCATTGTCGTGAGTCGTACGCCGTCCTGCCATATTCTCGTTTCTGACGGCAAACCAACCTCCGCTAAAGCTTTGACGATAGGGCAATTAAACAAAGGGGCCTTGTTTGAATTCCGGAAAATTAATCAGAAGATAAAATTTGCTGTTAATCTGGATAAAGTGCAGAAAGCGCAGTTTAAAGTTAGCAGCCAATTGTTAAAACTCGCCATCATTGATAAAGACTCCTTATGAAAAAATCAATCGTCATACAAAAAATAATGGCTTTCGGTATCATGAGCGCGGTCATATCCTTAATACTGTCAGGAATCGGCTTCGGTATCGTCGGGTATTATAAAATCCGTAAAGACTTAATGATCAAGACCCATTTGCAGATGGACATGATCGCTTATAATATCCAGTCGACCCTGCTATTTGACGATCAAGTGGCCGCCGGTAAAATCCTTCACTCACTTCAAGAAGACAGGACGATCAACAAGATAAAGATTTTTAGAGCTGACGGCACCGAATTTACTTCTCTGATCCGCGCGGCACGTAAGGGTGATATCCATCTGACAAAACAGATTTTCTTTGATAATAAATTGATCGGCCGTATTGATATTGAAGCGATTCTTTTAGGGATCGAGGACAAGTTAGTCGCGTATTTATTTATTGCCTTATTGATTAGTGTTAGTTCCATTCCGGGATGCTATGTGATCTCCGCGCCGATTAGAAGGCAAGTTTCCGAAGCCGTTCTTCAGATAGAACATCAGTCGAATCGTCTGCGCTTGTTGACCGATCAGGTCGTTTCCACCGAACAGAGAGAAAGAAAACGGATCGCGGCTTTGATCCACGATCATTTACAACAAATTCTCGTAGCCAGTAAGATGCAGCTCGATTTGACGGTTAAAAGAATAAATAATAAAGAATACGATATCGCCCTGACAAATCTTGAACGCAGTGAGGAATATCTCAACGAAGCGATCCGTGCGGCAAAATCGTTGACGGTGGAATTGCGTCCGCCGGTGTTATACGAAGCCGGTCTGATTTCTGCCTTTCAGTGGCTGGCCAATAAATTTAAAAACGATCACGATCTGACGGTCACGCTTAATTTGCAAGAAATCCCGATGAAATTGTCGGACAATTTGAAGATTTTGATATTTGAATCGGTCAAAGAGTTGCTTTTTAATGTTGTTAAATATGCCCAGGTGCGTACTGCTGAATTGTCTTCGCGCTATGAGAACGGATTGATCATTATCTCGGTCAAAGACCAAGGGACCGGTTTCAACGTCGATAAAATCGACAAAATTTCGTCTGAAAAAGGTTTCGGGCTTTTTAGCATCGAAGAACGCCTGAAGTTGATTGAAGGACAATTGAAGATTATCACCGAACCGCAGCAAGGCACCGCAATCGATATTGTTATTCCTTTTGATATGGTTGTTGAGGCGACTAATCATCAAAGACTTACCAATCAACCCGCAGTTACGAAAGAGAAGAATAATGATAAAACGATCAAGATTCTTTTAGCCGACGATCACAAAATCGTCCGCGAAGGGATTGCCAATATTTTGAAAGAACATCCTGGCTTCATGGTTGTCGCGCAGGCGGAAAATGGGATGGAAGCGGTCGAAAAGGCCGAGATTTTTCTGCCGGATGTCATTGTCATGGATATTAACATGCCGAAAATGAACGGCATTGAAGCGACGCGCTTGATTAAAGTGAAATTCCCTCAGATTCATATTATCGGTTTGTCTCTTCAGGATGAGAATGACGTCGCCGAATCGATGAAGAAAGCCGGAGCAGCGACGTTGTTGAATAAAGCCGGTGACCCGCAGGACTTAGTGCAAGCCATCGTAGCTTTTACGCGCAATAACATTGCATCGAACCGCATATGAGTGCTATCAAAGTCATTATTATCGATGACAATCTATCGATCCGTCGGATCGTAAAAGAATTACTCACCATGGAAAAAGACATTGTTTTTTGCGGAGAAGCGGAAAGTGGCCATTCCGGAAGGGTGTTGCTTTCTGAAGTTGAACCCGATGTTGCGATCATCGATATCTCATTAGACCAGGATGGCGGTGGTTTTAAAGTCTTGGAAGGCATTAAAGCGGCCAACTTATCGACTAAAGTCATTATGTTTTCTGCGCACTCCGAAGATGTCTATGCCGACAAAAGTTTCAAGGCCGGCGCCAAGGGTTATCTTTGCAAGGATAAAACCGTCGGTTGTTTGATTGATGCCATCCGTTGTGTCCATTCGGGCCAAGAGTACTCTTCCGCAAACCGTTAAAATCCTGCCACGAATTTTCTAAGCTAGTAAGTAATAATTTTCTGTAATTTCATTTATTCTTAATCCTAACTTAATCACAGACTCGTTATACTTTTCTCAAGAAGTTAACTAAAGGAGTTGCCATGAGCAAGATCGCCGTAATTATTGATGAAGGATTTGAAGATTCGGAATATCAGAAGCCCGTTGATGCCCTGCGACAAAAAGGGCACGATATTGTTCATGTCGGTCTTAAAGAAGGTGCGGAAGTTAAAGGCCAAGCCGGAAAAAGTAAAACCCGCATAGATGAAGCGATTACCGAGGCAAATGTCGAAGCTTTCGATGCGCTTTTAATTCCTGGCGGGCAATCTCCCGATCATTTGCGTGCCCATGATGAAGCGGTCGCCTTCGTTAAAGATTTTGCCCACAGCGGCAAACCGATCTTTGCGATTTGTCACGCCCCTCAGCTTTTGATCAGCGCGCAGGTCCTGAAAGGCCGAAAGATCACTGGCTGGAAATCGATCACGCAGGACATCGAAAATGCCGGCGCTGAATATATCGATCAGGACGTCGTTGAGGACGGCAATATTATCTCCAGTCGCTCTCCAGAGGATATTCCGGCCTTTAACAGTGCTATCCTTAAGAAATTAGATGAATTAGAGAAGCAAGTTGAGGACAGTGATCGCGAATTTTCGCGGAATAAAAATAAAGAAGTCGCAGCTTGGGACCAGCCGGAAAGCGGAACCAGACGAACTTAAGCAACTTCTTTACATAAAACCCTTTGCGGCCTTTCTGAGGCTGCAAGGGGGTTTTTTTTGAGCGGTGAAGAGAATGACATAGCGCTAAGTCCTAAGAAGCAAAAGAGTTAAGAGCTAAAAGTGATCATATTCTGGAAACATGACAAATAATTTGCATTTATCTTTTGTTAGGAGTATGCTTCATAATTACATAACCAGGGAGACGTCCCTGGTTCTTTGCTTTTAGAGGCTTAACGGCAGCAGAATAATATGACACTCTTCTCATCAGCTAAGAATATTTTTATCGGCTTACCCAAGAATCCCCAGGATTCCCGGGTTTTTCACCAACTGTCCTTGATCGCCTTCTTTGCGTGGGTGGGCCTGGGTGCAGATGGTTTGTCCTCTTCCTGTTACGGTCCGGAAGCGGCGTTTTTGGCTTTGGGGGAACACCGCTACCTTGGTATTTTCGTTGCCCTTCTTTCCGCATTTACCGTTTTCTTAATTAGCGCCAGTTATTCACAAATTATCCGCCTTTTTCCGGCCGGCGGTGGCGGTTATTTAGTCGCTAGCAAACTGTTAAGTCCCGGGGTCGGGATGGTGTCCGGCTGCGCGCTTTTAATCGACTACGTTTTGACGATTGCGATTTCTATTGTCAGCGGGAGCGAAGCTTTGTTCAGCTTTTTACCGCTTGAGTGGCAGCCGTATAAAATATTCGTTGCTTTGTTCGGTATTGCCTTACTGATGTTAATGAATTTGCGCGGCGTTAAAGAATCGGTGATGATTTTGACCCCGATCTTTTTGCTGTTTGTTGTTACGCATTTGATCGTTATCGTCAACGCCTTTATAACCAAATGGGGATATGTCCCGGAATTTGTCCATTCTAGCGTCAACGAGATCGGGGTCACACATTCAGAAGTCGGTTTTTGGGGGCTGATCTTTATTATTTTGCGCGCCTATAGTCTTGGAGCCGGGACGTTTACCGGGATCGAAGCGGTCAGTAACGGTCTGCCGATCTTAAGAGAACCGAAAGCCGCAACCGGACAGCGCACGATGGTTTATATGGCCATTTCACTGTCCTTTACAGTCGTCGGCTTGATGGTCGCTTATTTACTTTTCAATGTTCATCCTCAAGATGGCAAAACTTTAAATGCCGTGCTTTTTGAAATGATCACCGAAACATGGAGTCAGCCTTGGGGTCGTGTTTTTGTTCTCGTGACTTTATTTTCTGAAGCGACACTTTTGTTTGTCGCGGCACAAGCCGGCTATGCCGATGGCCCGCGCGTCATTGCCAGTATGGCTAATGACCGCTGGATGCCTAGCCGTTTTGCCAGCTTAAGCGACCGCTTAGTTACGCAGAACGGTATTTTGCTCATGGGGATCGCGGCGCTTTTGACGGTAGCCTTCACGCACGGATCGATGGGGCTGTTGATTGTCCTTTACAGTATTAACGTTTTTATCACTTTCTGTTTGTCGCAGGCGGGGATGGTCCGTCACTGGTGGCTGGTCCGTAAGGAAGATCCGAAATGGAAAGGGAAGATTTTAATCAATGGTCTTGGTTTGTCATTGACGAGTTTCATTCTCTTGTCCGTTATTATTTTAAAATTTCATGACGGCGGTTGGGTCACGCTTTTGATTACTGGCGTGGTGGCTATTTGTGCTGTTTTTATTAAAAAACATTACAAGAAAACACTCACGATGCTGCACCGGCTCAACGCTTTATTGCAAAATGCCGCTGCCCAAAGTCAAAGCCAGCCACTCGTCGACATTAAGCCAGACCAGCAGTCTAAAACAGCGGTAATTCTGGTCAATGGGTATAATGGTCTTGGTCTTCATACGGTTATGGGTGTTTTTAAGATTTTCGGAAAAGAATTCAGAAATTTCGTCTTCTTGCAGGTCGGGGTTATTGACGCCGGGAATTTTAAAGGTTATTCAGAAATGGAAAGTTTGCAGACGGCGGTTGAAAAAGACTTGAATAAGTACGTCGTTTTTATGAAGAGTCAGGGGTACTACGCGGAAGGTTCTTGGTCGCTGGGGATTGAAGTCGTTCAGGAAGTCGTTGATCTTGCCGACACGGTCAACAAGCAGTTCCCCAACGCGGTCTTCTTCGGCGGACAGCTCGTTTTCGCGGAAGACAATTGGACTAACCGCTTGTTACATAACTACACCGTCTTCGCTATTCAGCGGAGATTCTATCAGAAGGGGATTCCTTTCATGATTTTACCCATCAAGGTCTAAACAGTATTTATTGACAAATTTTTTGAATGAATTGTTACTGCGAGAAGAACATTATAGAAAAGGAGAACAGTATGTCCACACGTCATTCTGATGATCAGCTCTTAGACAGTTATTCTCAGGTCGTAAGCGGGGTTTTTCACAAAGCTTCGTCTGCGGTCGTTAAAATTGATGTCCTGCATGAAGGGCAGGCCGATAGGTTCCCTCTGGCCGATAGGCTCCCTCTGGGAGGAGGCAGCGGATCAGGTTTTGTTTTTACACCCGACGGTTTTATTATTACCAATAGTCACGTTGTGCACGGGGCAAAAAAGATCGAGGTCAGTTTTGTCGACGGAAGAAAAGACGATGCCCAACTAGTCGGCGATGATCCGCACACGGATTTGGCGGTCATTCGTGTGAATCTCCAAGGCTTGAATTACGTCGAGCTGGCCGATTCCAACCAGATCCAGGTCGGACAGATCGCCATCGCCATCGGTAATCCGTACGGCTTTCAATGCACTCTGACGGCTGGGGTCGTGAGCGCTTTAGGTCGTTCGATGCGTTCACAATCGGGACGCTTGATTGAACAGATCATTCAAACAGATGCAGCCTTAAATCCCGGAAATTCCGGTGGACCGCTGTTTAACAGCCGCGGCGAGGTGGTCGGTGTGAATACCGCTGTCATTTTGCCGGCGCAGGGGATTTGTTTTGCGATCCCTTCCAACACGGCGAAGTTTATTGTTGCAGAATTGTTGCAACATGGCCGCGTCAAACGTGGGTTCTTAGGGATTATGGCGCAAAACGTTATGCTGCCCAAGGGGTTTGTCCACGTCGGGAAAGTTCCTGTTGAGTCAGGCATCAGTATTGTGGGCATGGAATCCGACAGCCCGGCGGAAATGGCCGGCTTGCAGTTGGGAGACGTGATCATCGCCTTAGATCAGAAGATGATCAACTCAATTGATGATTTGCATAAGTTTCTCACCACGCACAAAGCCGATAGCCGGTTGACGTTGACGATCATCCGTGATTTTGAGAAAAAGGACCTCGTCGTTGTTCCGGAAATCAGCCGCTAAACAAAATCTCGCTCCGGCGCCTTCCCAAGGGAGCCTGCCACCCGGTGGAATTTCGGAAATGATCAAGATTTCCCTGCCGATGGTGGTCTCGTTTGCCTGCGACACCGTCATGATTTTTACCGACCGTTTGTTCCTGGCAAAACTTGGGCCGATGTACATGAACGCGTCGATGGGCGGAGGGATCTCTTACTTCTTGCTCATCGCTTTTTTCCTGGGCATGATCGGATATGTCACCGCTTTGACCGCGCAATATTTCGGCGCGCAGCAAAAAGATAAATGCAGTCAAGTTCTCATACAGGCGATGATCATCATCGTCGCCGTTTATCCGCTCTTGATCATGTCCCGTCCTTTAGCGGATCTTCTGAGCCAATTCTTCGGCGTGCCTTTCGAGCAGGCTGTCTTACAAAAAAAATATTTAGACATTTTAATTTACGGTGCGATTTTCAGTCTGGGCCGTCACGCCTTAAGTTGTTTCTTTTCCGGAGTCGGGCAAACGCGTCATGTCATGGCCGCGTCACTTTTGGCGATGGGGGTCAATGTGGCGGCCAATTACTGCTTGGTTTTCGGTAAATGTGGACTTCCGGCGCTAGGAATCAGAGGAGCCGCCATCGGAACGATTATTGCCTCGGCCAGTGGATTTTTATATCTGGTGATCATATTCTTGAGCCGAAAGAATGTGGCGGAATTTGTTGTAGCCCGGTCATTTGTTTTTAAACGCGATGTGATGATGCGTCTGATTCGCTTTGGTTATCCGTCAGGGTTGGAATTCGCTCTCAATATCCTGGCCTTTTCTGCGATGATTTTTCTTTTTCACTCGGAAGGTCCAGTATCCGCGACGGCAGCCACGATCGTTTTTAATTGGGACATGGTGACGTTCATACCTCTGCTGGGAATTGAAGTCGGCGTCACGAGCATGGTCGGCCGTTATAAAGGTGCTGGACAATTGCCGATTGCCCAAGAAGCCGTGCGTTCCGCTTTTAAATTAGGATTATTATATGCCCTATTGATGCTGGTGACATTTGTGGCTCTTCCGGAAATTTTGGTAAGCGTGTTCCGTCCTGATGGTGTTAATGACGTCTTTGCGCTCGCGCAGCCGTTGGCGGTCTCCATGATCAGGTGGATCGCTTTTTATGTTTTGGCGGAAGCCCTCTTGATTGTTTTTATCGGCGCGTTACGAGGCGGAGGAGACACATTCGCCGCAATGACGATCTCCGTTGGGATTCATTGGATCATTGTCGCTTTGCTTTACGTTGTACTTAAACATCTGCATTTGGGGACAGTCGCGGCGTGGATCACACTGGTCCTCACATTTACCGGCTTGTCGATTTTGCCGTATCTGCGCTATCGGCAGGGAGCCTGGAAAAACATTAAAGTCATTGAGGGTTAAAAATCCTGCAGATTATGCTGCGGTCTCTCGCGCAATAAAAGCTTCGCTGATTTTTCTTCGTTTCATTTTTCGCACCGTCACTTGAAAACCGCTTCCTTCGATGGTTTCACCGCCGACGAGAGCTTTGGTGCTGTACTTCTGGCACCAATCGGTCAATTTGATATCGCCTTCATCCGCCGACCACACGATGCCCAACGTTTTTGCAATCGCCGGCATCGGTACGGCTCCACCGACGATCCATTGATTCCCGTAGGGATAAATGTGATGCGGTAAACGATCGTATTCGTCTTCAATGTCGCCAACGAGTTCTTCGATAATATCTTCCTGGGTGATCATTCCGATGATTTTGTGTTGCGAATCTTCGACGAGGGAAATGTGGAGTTTTTCGTGGATCATTCTTTTAAAGACCTCTGAAATCGGGGTCTCTCCCAAAAAGCGCGTGAGCGGCCGTATAATCCCTTTGATCGTCGGATCGCTCGGATTGATTTTTAAGGCCGCCATGATGTCTTTGAAATTGATATAGCCCTGTATCGTCTGCAAATCGTTTTCCAGTTCACAAACCGGGAAGCGGGTATGCATGTCTAAATGCGCACGGACTAGGGCTTCCGACAGTGTGCTATTCTGCGTGATGACCGAGATTTCCGAGGAAGGGATCATGATACTCTTGATCGAACGTAGTGAAAGCTGGGCGGCGGCCATAACAATTTTTTCCTGCTGGGCGTCGATCAGCCGGCTGGTGCGCGCCATCGAGAGCGCGGCGTTGAGTTCGTGTAAACTGCTTTGAGCATCGTGCGCGGCATTGTCTTTGGGTGTTTTGCGGCTTAAGAAACGCATGACGGCTTTGGTGATATTTTCCAAGCCGGCAATAATCGGATAGGCAATGATGGTGAAATATTTCATTGTCTTCGAAAGTTTAAGGACCACAAAGTCGCTGTGTTTCAAAGCAAAGGTTTTAGGGATCAATTCGGCAAAAATAATTGTCATGGCACTTAAAGGGATGATTAGGCAAGTCAGACTGATGATTGCCGCCCAGTAAAGCGGCAAGCCGTAATGCTGCTGCAGATAGGGGGTGAGTTTCTCATTCATCCCGGCCCCGCCGGTCGCCGCGGCAATCGCGCCAACCAAAGTGATCCCCACCTGCACGACGGCGAGACTTGCTTCCATACGGTCTTTCATAAAGAGGGCCTCGACCGCGCCTTTTCTTTTTTTCTGAACGTGGAAGGTGATTTTGGAACGGGTGATGGAGGCGAGAGCCATTTCGTACGCGGCAAAGAACGCGTTCAAAATGATCATGACAATGATGACGAGAATTTCTTTAGTAAAACTCATGACCTACTTTCTGGTAATATTACGGAAGTTATTGTAGCAAAAAATGGATAATTCGCCACTTTCATTTATCCGATCAATGGTAGAATGCCGCTATGTTGCCAGCCCTTTTTATCGAGCGTTTAGAGAAAATTATTCCTGCCGAATACTTTACGGACGTCCTGTCGACCTTTTCCGGACACAGCCCGGTCACGGTGCGGATCAATACGTTAAAAAAACCGGCCGAACAGGTTTTGGCGGAACTAATCGCCAGTGGAATCCCTTTTGAAAAAATATCTTGGTCGTCGGACGCTTTGATCCTGACCGGATTGGCTTCGGAACAATGCCGCGAGCTTGAGCTGGTAAAAAACAACGTTCTTTATCGGCAAAGCCTTTCGAGTATGCTGCCAGTGTTGGTGCTTGATCCGCAAAAAGAGGAAATGGTTTTAGATTTTTGTGCTGCTCCGGGAAGTAAAACGACGCAAATGTCGGCGCTGATGGAAAACCAGGGCGAGATCGTGGCCGTCGAAGCGATCCGCCCGCGGTTTTATAAACTCAAATCTGTCTGTGAACTTTTAGGTGCAATCAATGTGTCTTGTAAATTGACCGATGCGCGGCGTTTTCGCAGTTTTGAATTATTTGATAAAGTTCTCGTCGATGCGCCATGCAGCAGTGAGAGCCGTTTTAAAACCGATGATCCTAAGTCCGTCGGATATTGGAGTCCGCGCAAGATCAAAGAAATGGTGCAGAAACAACGGGGACTGCTTTTATCGGCGAGCCGTTTTCTCAAGTCCGGTGGAACGTTGGTCTATTCGACTTGCACCTTTGCTCCCGAAGAAAACGAAGGAGTTTTGGATTGGGTTTTGCGAAAAAGCGAAGGGCAATTGGAGCTAGCGCCTGCGGCCATTGAAGGAATAAAGTCTTATCCGGCGATCCACGAGTGGGAAGGGAAGTCGTATGCTCCTGAGGTTGAACAAGCGTTGCGGGTTTTGCCCGTTGAGACCATGGAAGGATTCTTTGTCGCGAAATTCATCAAGTGCTAGGTTATTGCAATGTTTATTTTCCCCATCATGACCTTTGTTTTTTTGACCCTGGCGATTTATCGCCGGTATGCTTCGCGCTTGAGTTTGCCGAAAGCCTTTATGCTCGCCGCGGTCGTATGGATAGGGCTTTTTCTTACCATACGCGGGGTCTTAAATGACTTTCAAATTCTTAAGATTCCCTATTTCTTTGTATGCTGGATTTTTATGACCTGGCTGGCGATCTTATTCTGCACGTTTTTTTCTGCTGACAAGATGGCCAATGCCGACACCCTTAATTTGAAAAGGAAAATTTCAGTGTTCTTTGCAAATGCGAAAGCTGTGGATATTATAATGTTTGTGTTGATGGTCGTGATTCTTTTATTGATTGCGCTGATTTCCTATCAGGGTTCAATAAAGATTTTATGACACCGCAACGTTCTTTTCCTAAGAATTTTTCTATAGCTGCGATTCTCATTGTCGGATTTTGGTATGTCATGGTTTGTGTATGCCATTATCTAGGGCAGCGTCCGCTGTGGCTCGATGAAAATATGGTCTTCGAAAGTGTTAAAACCTTTGCCCCCGGCGAGTTTTTCACCCGAAAGCTTGCCTACGACCAGATTTTTCCTAAGCTGTATCTTTTTTTCATCCAACGGATCGCTGAGCCGTTTTCGCTGCATATTTTAAGCGTACGGTTCATGTCTTTTTTTGCGATGATGACCGCTTTTGCGATTTGGATGAAAATTGCGGTGGATGAATTTAAGGACCGGACCGCTGTGTTGACATATGTATTGTCCTGGGCCGGATCGAGTCTCTTGGTTTATTACTCGGCGGAACTTAAACCGTATTCGATGGACGTTTTAGCGTCGGCGTTGTTTATGCTTTTTATTACGAATGCTGAGCGCTTGGAAAAAGAACGTCGTCCGTTATACATTTTAGGAATGGGCCTTTTGCCGTTGCTGGGTTTAGTGTCATACCCGGCGTTTTTGTTCTTTGTTTTTTTGTTTTATCGCTTAATAATGACTCAGAAGAAAGACGGTTTCTGGCTGACGTGCTTTTTATCATTCGGAATGTCGGCGCTGATCGCACTCGGGTTTGTATATATGTTCGACATTCGCGTCGCGCGCGCCAATACCAGCACGCAGGGTTTTTCCGAACACATTGTCTCTTATGCCTCCGTCGGGGATTTTTTTAAGACCTGGTGGGAAGGGACGATGGATCTGTTCTGCCGGTTTTTTGCCGACCGGCCGCGGATTTTTAAAAGGCTAGCGATCCCGTTTGGTCTTTTAGCATTCTTTTATATGTTGTTCGGTTTTAAGAATTTTTTTAAAGACGGTTTTCGTTTTCAAAGTTTTCGTACCGTGGCACTTGTTCTTTATGCGCAGCTTTTTGTTCTCGGGTCTTTGCAAAAATATCCTTTTTGCGTCCCGCGAACGGTTTTGTTTTTTAGTCCGATCATTTTGCTGTTAATTGTTGAGGCGATTTTTTCTTTGCGAAAAGTGAATAAAGTTTTGGCACTGTTTTTTCACGGTTCTTATATCATCTTTTTGTTGGTCGTGGCTTTCGGTATTGCCCGCGCGGCTTGGGCGGGACACTTAGGCTTTTCGCCGGTGATCCTTTAAAAAGAGGAGAAGTTTATGAGGAAAATTGTTCTTTTGTTTTTAACGTTTCTGACTCTTGTGGTCGTGCCGGTGCGGGCAGATCAGCCCCCGGCGAATGGAACGGTAAAAGAGTTTTTTGGCAACGGACATCTTAAATCTATTTTGAAATACAAAAATGATGAATTGCTTCGCAAAAGGGTTTATCACGAACAAGGTCAATTGCTACTCGACACGGTTTATCACGATAAAACTGCCATCATGATCAAATCATATTATTTAAATGGGCAATTAAAGAGTGTATGGACGAGAAAAAGCGGCGAGGCCCGATTTTTTTATCCCACCGGACAGCCGAAAATCACTATTCCTGTCCGTAACCCCTCACGGTTAGAGAAATAATGGATTTTTTGGTTATTTTTTTCGGAAGTTTGTTTATTCTTTTCGATATGGCTTTGCTTAAAAAGAAAGCCCGGGCGATTTATGAAGCGATTTTTTATTTTCCTTTGTGGGAGATCGGGGTCGCTGCCTTCTTATTGTTTTTGTCGGCCTTGGCTTCGGGTGAGAAGGGCGCGGCCATTCTGCAGGTGATCTTTGTTTTGCTGGTGTGCGTTTATGTATTGCGTCGCCGGGAGTTCTTTGCGTTTATCACGACAGAAGATGGCGCGGACGTTTGGGCGGATGAAAGATTGGATTTGGCCCTTTCGACATTTTCAATTGCCGGTTTATGGATGCTGGCCATTGTTGTCGTATCGCTGATTGTGCAAGGTTTGTTTTCGCTTAACCCGAAATATGATGATGAATTGACCGGCACGTTGATTCTTTCTCAGGTCTCGGTTATTATTCTTTTGGTCTTGATTTATCGCGCTGTCCGCCGGTACAAAAGTTTAAAATTCTTTGAAGTCTTGGGATTGGAAACCAAAGGGCTTGGACCACTAAAGATATGGGTTTTACCTGCTCTTTTTGCGCTTGCTTATGCCGTCATCTGCTCGTTGATCCTCGACGCGCGGCCGATTCAGCCGGTCACTCCGCTGCAGGAATTATTGAATTCTGCGAGTTCTCTGGGGGTGGTGTTGTTCTTTGTGGGGACCGCCGTACTGAGCGCGCCATTCTTTGAAGAAGTGATTTTTAGAGGATTTTTGTTCTATGTTCTTCGTCCCTTCATGGGCGTCATTTTCACTGTGCTTTTAGTGGCTTTGCTTTTTGGGGTCATGCATGTCGATCAATATTGGGGGGATTGGGCCGCTATCGTCGTCGTCGGCTTATTCGGATTGACATTGACGGTGCTGCGGGCTTGGACGGGTTCGTCTGTTCCCGGGATGGTCGCGCATTATGTCTACAATGCAAGCCTGATCATTATTCCTACAGTTATGGTGATTGTGGCTAATCCGATTTATTTTGATTACCAAATGAATTATTACCGTTTGACGGATGTGCAGAAGGAAGAGCGTCTGATGGCGAGCATTACCCAGAACCCCCAATTTGGCGATTCTTATAATGATTTGGCGTGGCTCTATAGCGATCAAAGCATGAAACTCGACCGTGCTTTGGAGTTGATTAATCGGGCCCTTGAATTGGAACCGCGAAACTACGCTTTTCTCGATACCAAGGCGGAAGTGCTTTTTAAAATGGGCCGTGTGGAAGAAGCCATTGCCATTGAAAAAGATTTAATCAAAAAATATCCCAAAGACAGCTATTTACAGAAACAGCTCAAGAAATTCGAAGAAGAAGCTGGGGAAATCAGGCGTTTAAAATCCAAAGAAATATAATACACCAGCAAAGGCGCTGCTTAATTTGCTATAATAATTCCGCAATGATTATGAAAACTCTCAATATCATTCTTTTGCTGGGGTGGCTTTTGTTTTCGCCGGGATTGGTTCTGGCGCAGGAAGAGATGACCCTGCCCGCTTCTACGACTGAAGAGTCGTCGGTGAGTGTGCACCCGCCAACGGTCGCACCGGCTCTCGAGACTAATGTTTTTAAATTACATTTCATGCCTTTGCAGATTGTTGCGGATAAAGTCCGTGAATTGATGGGTGCTGCGCCCGGCGGAGTCATTGTCAACCAACAGGCCGCAGAATTGGAAGTTTCTGCACCCGCCCCACTGATGGAAAAAATCAAAAGCTTGATTGCCAACCTGGATAAACCGCGCGAGATTGGTATCGACGTGAAAGTCGTGCAGGTCAATCTTAATGAAGAGCAACTGCCGGGGATCAATTGGTCGGCGATCGTTTCCGATTATAAAAGTTTTGTATCGAACGAAGATAACCGTAAGTATAGTTTGGGAACGGTTTCCAATGAAGATATACCGGTTTTGCTCGAAGCCCTTGAGACCGTGGGAGAGACCAAGGTTTACCCGACCCGCTCGACAAATATTTCCAGCTCGCAAGATGTTGATCTGCGTTTAAAAGCTTTTGAACGGGAAGTCAGTATCAATATGACCCCGATGGCTTCCGGTGCTGTGCTTTCGTCTGAACAACAGGATCGTTACACCGCGCGTTTGGTCTTGAGCCCGACGGCCAGCGGCGATGATACGGTTGATTTACGGATCATTTCTTCCGACGGCAGTGCCGTCACCTTGAATATAAAAAATGATGCAGTGGCTTTGATCGGCGGAATTTTTACTCAAACCAAATCCGAGTCGACAAAGAAGTTTCCGTTTTTAGGTGACGTGCCACTGTTGGGGATTGTCTTTAGAGATCAGAGCAAGGCCGTTCAGCGTTTAGAAAACATTTTGATTGTCACTCCGCGTGTGACGACGCCCCCGGGAAGACCGTAAGTATGGACCAACGCCGGCCTCCTGTCGACCCTGCAGCGCGGGCGTGGCTGATGATTTTTATCCTCGTTATCTTAGTCGCGTTGGTCATGTTTATCGATTACAATCGCAGAGTTAGAAATGCGGTCCCGGATGCCCCGATCCCCGGACGGTTTTGGGGAAATCCCGAAGCGGCTTTGCAGATTACCCAGTTTTGGGACCTGCAAAATCCGGAAGGTGTCCGCGGCGAACAACTCCTGGAACAATATTTAATGAAGTACCCGGATGAAATTTTTTTTCAGACGCGCTATTATCCGCAAGATGACAAATCCCTTTTGATCACGCTGTATGCGGAATGCGCCAACCGTCAAAAAAAGTTCCGTCCGTTTATTAAGCTTTTATTTGTTCGTCAATTTCAGTGGATGTCGTTGACGAGCGTGACCCCGATTTTAAGAACGATCGCTGGCGACGCCGGTATTGATTTAAAACAACTAGACGCCTGCACGATCAGCCGCGATGCGATTGCTACACTTTCGCTGGACCGTGTTTATGGTGAGTCGGTGTTCGTCCATACCACACCGACATATTTTTTGAATGGCAAAATGGCGGAGGGCGTACCGGCTTTTGAGAAAGCCCTCAAAAAGTGGGAAAATCATTTTCTCAACGACGAGTAATCCGTATCTTTCTAAGGTTGTGTCATGGATGAACAAGAAAAAAAATCCCTGAGCGTTTATTTGATCGCAGTTTCGGTCATCTTGTCGAATCTTGTTGTTCTTTCTGTCCTTTATCAAGTCCCGTTTCTTTCTGGTTTGCCGCTAGTCGGCAAAGCTTTGCCGCTGATTTCTTTCGTCGCGGTCTATCCTTTTGAACTATTTCAGTATTATTTCAAACAAGATTTATCGATGCATTTTTACTGGATTACGTCGGTCATCATCTCCGCTTTCGGTTTGATGTTGTTTAACCGTTTTGCGCGCACTATTTTTATTGTTTTTAATATCATCCAGTTCGTTGTTCTCGGTGTCATTGCTTTTGCGCATTTGGGGCAAGCCGCTTTTTGGGGATATTTCTTCAAATGCTACTTTAATATGGTTGTTTTCATGTTGTATATCGGTTACCTGACCCTGCCGGAAATCCGCGAACAATTTTTAACAAAAACAAATGAGACGCATTTTGAACCCTGGTTTTTGAAATTAAAACGAAAGACGGTCACCCGCAAAGACGGGATCGGATATTTCAATCTGGCGTTGGCTTATCAGAAATTGGGCCGTACTGACGAGGCGTTGGACTTTTTGAAGCGGGCGATTGCGATTCTTCCGGATAAGGCGGAATCGCATTTTGCGATAGGGCAAATTCTTTTTGAACGACACGAATATTCTCCGGCCATCAAATCGTTTCAAGAAGCGATCCGTTTAGATCCGGTGCATATTCAATCGCGGTTTTTATTAGGGCAGGCGTATCAACGGACCGGCTGTTTGGAAGAGGCGGTCCAAAGTTTTCGCCGCTCGACTTTTCTCGAGCCGCAAAAAGGTGAAGTCTTTCGGCATTTAGGAATTGTATGTTATCACGCCGGATATATCGAAGAAGCCGAGCAGGCCTTGCGCAAAGGCGCCGAACTTGATCCGCAAGATTATCAATCTCCGTATTACCTGGGATTAATCATTTTGAATGATCCGGCCCGCAGAAAAATGGTAGAAGAGCAATTTAAGAAAACCGTGCGGCTCAAACCGGATTTCAGTGACGGTTATAAAGAGCTTGGGAACTTTTACGTTGGAGAAGGGGATTACAAAGCGGCGGTGCGCGCCTTTCGCGATGTGCTGCGGCTCGACCCGAATCAAACCCAGTCTCATTATCAGCTTGGTTTCGCTTATGCGATGCTTAAAGATTTTGAATCTGCCCGCCGGGAACATCGTATCTTGAAGGATATGGATCCGGATCTGGCGCAAACATTAGGAATGTTGTTGTCGCACAGTTAAATGAGTGTTATGAAAAAAATCAGTCCGTTATTATTTTTGCTTTTCTTGATTTTCCCTGGTTTTCTCGCCGCGCAGGAAACTGCGGACTTCCAGAAAATCGTTCCTTTATATGAAGCCAAGAAAGACCCCGGTCCGTTGGACTGGTTGGCGCAGCATGAAGAGCGTGGGCAGACGTTTTCGGATTTCGTTTCGTTGAAGTATCCGGCCCCGGATGCGCAGCATCCGTACATTTATATTGCGTTATTAGGTGATTTTACTGACGAGCAAAAAAAAGTGCTGGAGATGGCCAGCCGCTATATTGCGATTTATTTTCAAACTCCGGTCAAATTTACCGATCCGATTCCTTTATCCGCTGTTCCTGCGCAAGCCCGGCGCAATCATCCGCAAACCGGCGATCCGCAAATTTTAACCACTTACACCATTGAACATATTCTCAAGCCGCGTATGCCCAAAGACGCCTTTGCCTTCACGGCCTTTACGTCTTCGGACTTGTGGCCTGGCGAGGGGTGGAATTTTGTTTTCGGCCAAGCTTCGATGGAAGATCGTATTGGGGTGTGGTCGATCTATCGCAACGGAGATATCAAACAGGATTTTCGCCTTTATCTACGCCGGACCATCCAAACCGGGACGCATGAGATTGGGCATATGTTCGGACTGGATCACTGCATTTTTTACGAGTGCAATATGAATGGCAGTAATTCGCGCCTGGAAAGCGATAAGCGTCCCTTGTGGGATTGCCCGGTGTGCATGCGCAAATTGTCGGTGGGATTAAAATTTGATGTGACCAAACGCTTTCGCGAATTGATTGCCATTTTGTATGAATTTGATTTTGTTCCGGAAGCACAATTTTTAGAAAAGAACCTAGCAATTTTACAAAGAAAATAGAGGCCCGCAGGCCTCTATTTATAAACTGTATACTTTTATTTTCTGTCAGTGCCCGGTACGGTGGTATTTTTTCTCTTCTTGAATTCTTCGCGAATATCCTCCCGTTTAGCTTTCATCTCTTGCCGGTGTTCTTTATGCTCGGCTTTATTGCTCTCGAGATGTTCTTTCATCTTGGTACGTTTTTGTTCCGGCGTTAAATTAGGATCATTGTGGACTTGCTGGGCATAATTGATGTTCTCGGTGTGTTTGGCTTGCGCCTTAGCTAGGTTATCTTGATATTCTTTTTGAGCTTTGGCGGTGATGTCTTGCTTTTGCGCCTCGGTTAAATTTGTATTGGAGGCTAATTTGCTTTGTAATTTCGACATTTGCTCTTCGTGCATCTTGGCATGGGCAGTCATGTTGTCGGCAAATTGGCTGTTGCGGTGGGCGATGACCGCCGCTTCGCGTTGGTCTTCCGGCAGGTCTTTGAGTGTTGCGCGAAAAGCTTTGTTCTCTGCTTGTTGCTGTTGCTTGTAAGCCCGGGCTTTTTCTTGACGCTCTCCTTTTGCCGCCTCATCGGCTCTCGCCGTCAGAGGTAAAGCCAGTAAACCTACGAGTAAAACCGCTAAAATTTTTGCTTTCATAGCTACTCCTTATTATTTGAGCCTTTTAAAACCCTTCTGCTTCCTTGCTCAAATAATAATCCCCCCAAGGGGGCCTATTCGGTGAGCGAATGCAGTGAGCGAAGGATTGGTCTGGCTTTGAAGGTTAAACACCTCAGTCGCCGGTTTGTTCCGCAGCGTTTCTAAAAATTTCTGATTTGCCGTCCAATTTGTATATAATAGTCAATCATGAACCCGCAAGCCAGTCCTTTGTTTTTACCCCCGGAAGTCCGTGTTGTCGAGGCTTCGGCCGGCTCCGGAAAAACCTACTGCCTGGCCCGCCGCTATGTTCAGCTGCTTCTTAATCCCCGCCGCGACAGCGGGACCGCCGATCAAATACTTTTAAGCAATATCCTCGCGATTACTTTTACCAATAAAGCCGCGTACACGATGAAGGCCCGTATTTTGGAGTTCCTAAAAAAGATCGCCTTGGGTGTACTTTCGGCTGGAGAAGAGAATGAAATCTTGCGGCCGCTCGGTTTGACGCTCGCTGAGGCTAAGCCGCAAGCTCAACGCATTATGGATGAACTCATTCATCATTACAATTACTTTCAAGTCCAGACTATCGATAGCTTTATCAATTCTTTGTTGTCCGGATGCGCTTTCAAGGTTGGACTCTCGGCGGGGTTTAAGATTAAGCGCAATTATGTGGAATATCTTGAGTACAGTTTTGACCGCATGATTGATCAGGCCCCGCACGAAAAAGCGATCCATGAAACGTTGGCCCGCTTTTTGCACAATTACCTTTTTCTCGAGAACAAAAACGGCTGGTTCCCTAAAAAGGATATGCTCTCTTTACTGAAGGCTTTATACAGCCAGAGCAATACTTATGGCCGCGATTTTGCGGTGTGGAATTTGTTTGGCGACGATATCATCATCCGCAAAAAGAAAGTGCTCGCTTTGTTGCGCGAATTACAGGCCGCTTTACCCGTTAATGTCCACAAAACATTCCGGGATGGTCTTGATAAATTTTTAATTAAGTTTCATGACGGATTTGATATTGATAAAGTTTCTGATTTTTATGGCGATGGAAAAATGATTCCCCTGACTAAAGGGCCGGAAGCCACGCCGGAATTAGACCGTTTGTGGGAACGCATTCAAAAACAATTGCATGAATTAAGCGAAGCGGAAGCCTATTCCTTGTTTGATCCATACGTGCAGGTCTTTAGTCTCATCAATGCCGACTTTCATCGTAAAGCGCAAGAGGATGATGTCTTGTTCCTGCCGGAATTAAACCGCCGGGCCCGCGCACTTTTTGACGACGGAATGGTTAGCGTCGAGGAATTGTACTACCGTTTGGCCACGCGCTTCCATCATTATCTTCTTGATGAATTCCAAGATACGAGTTATTTGCAGTGGCAGAATCTGGAGTTGATGATTGAGGAAGCGTTATCAACGGGCGGAACATTTTTTTATGTGGGCGATAAGAAGCAGGCGATCTACGGATTTCGCGGCGGGGAAGTGAAGTTGTTTGATCAGTTGAAGGAACGCTTTGCCGCCTTTAACGTCCAACTGGAAAGCTTATCTACTAATTATCGTAGTGAGAAAGCGGTCGTGGAATTTAATAATAAAGTTTTCTCGCCGGATAATTTAAAACGGTATGTCCATGAACTGCAGGAAGAAAAAGATGACAGTCTGCCGTTAAGCCCGGATGATGTCCGCGAAGTAGAAAGTATATTTCATGGCTCGCAACAAAGTTATGAAGCGGCCCGTGACCGTGGTTATGTAAAGATTGAATATGTTGAAGCCGACAGCAAACACGATTGCAATGACGCCGTGCGGGAACGGCTGTTGTCCGTTATTAAAGAATTAAAAACACGTTTCTTATACAACCAGATTGCGATTTTAACGCGCAGCAACACTGAAATCGAGTTGGTGACGAGCTGGTTGATGAGTGAAGGGGTTTTTGTCGAATCGGAACGCACGTTAAACATTAAAGAAAATCCGCTGATCTTAGAGCTCGTCGCATTTTTGCAATTCTTAGATTCGCCGATCGATAACTTAAGCTTTGCGAAATTCTTAAGCGGCGATATTTTTCAGAACGCCTCAGGCCTTAAAAAAGAAGAAATCGAACATTTCTTATTCAGCCACCGTTCGCAAAAAGATGAGAAGGGTGATTTCTATTTGTATCGCGCTTTTCGTGAACGCTACACCAAGATTTGGGACCGGCTGTTTGATGATTTTTTCAAAAATGTCGGCCTTTTTCCCATGTATGAATTGACGGCAAGCATTTTGCGGCGATTGGAAGTCTTTAGCCATTTCCCCGATGAGCATGGGTTTTTCTTGCGCTTTCTGGAACTGGTTAAAGAGAAAGAAGAAGAGTTTAGCGATTTGAATTCCTTTCTCGAACATTTTGAGGATTTTGAAAATGATGAATTATTCGTCAATGTGGTTAACAGTGATGCTATCAAGATTTTGACCACCCACAAAGCCAAGGGGCTGGAATTCCCTGTCGTCATTATCCCGTTTTTGGGGATCAGAATTCATTCGACCACCGGCGGGGATACCGGCCAACAGTCTTATATTGTGGACACCGACGAGAAGGAGCTCAAGCTTTTACGCATTAAGCAAAAATATTTACAATTTTCTCCCAAGTTGAAAGAAATTGATCGTCTGCAGCGGGTCAAATCGTTTATTTCCGAATTAAATAATACCTATGTCGCTTTGACTCGCGCCGGGAAAGAGCTTTATGCATTTATTCCTCCCAAGATCGGTTCTAGCCGCAATCTGATTAGAAATTTAATCCCGGCGGAATTTTTGACCAATGGACAACCGGATCGTTATCCCGTCGCTGTCGTGCAGCAGCAACGCAGCGAAAATCAGTTAGGTTTACCGGTGGCAGGTGAACATGACTGGATTAATTTCTTGAAAGAAGAATTCACTGACTCCGCCTCAGTATTGCGAAGGTTGGAAATTCGCCGGGGTGCGGTTCTGCATAACTTATTGTCCGGTATTGGCAATTTGCATAATGCCGATCAAGAGGTGATGATCCAGAAAGCTTTACAATCCGCCCGGTCGCAGTACACACAAGTCAGCGAATGGGAACCGTATGAAAAAGATATCCGCCGTATTTTGGCCGTGCCAGCGTTGCGGCCTTTCTTTGCCGTACCAGACGGAAAAGTTTTTCTGGAAAAGGAATTGATTAATTCCTCCGGACAAACGCGGCGCGTTGACCGCTTGATTGTCAAAAAAGCTGAAGTCTGGATTGTGGATTACAAAAGTTCCATCGAGGGCCGCGAGAGTTTTATTGAGCAAGTGAAAGAATACGGGGCGATCATCGCTGAAATTCAACCGGAAGTGCGCGTAAAAGGGTTTTTGCTGTATTTAGACGACGCTAAATTTGAGGAAGTGCTGTAATGGCGATTACAAAAACGTTAGCGTTCGGTCAGGACTTTATTGCGGAGTTGGTTTCTTATATCGAGCAAAAATATGCCGCCGCGGATTCGAAAGATTTGAGCCGGGTGGCCATCGTCTTCGGCGGAAAACGTCCCAGTCTTTTTGTGAAACGCGAATTGAGCAGCCGCCTAAGGGGAAGTTTTTATCCGCCGCGATTCTTTTCTATCGACGAATTCATTTCCTATACCGGACGAAAGGCGGAAAGTTTCACGTCGGGCATTGACCTTGATCAGTGTTATCTTTTATACAAATTGGCTAAGACGCATGCGCCGCACATCCTCAAGGGCCGTGAAACATTCTCGCAGTTCCTGCCGTGGACGCGCGAAATTCTCAGTTTTATCGACCATTTAGATTTGGAATGTGTCGCCGATGAACGGCTGCGCAATATCGAAGCCAACGCCGAGATCGGTTACGCGGTCCCGCCGGACATCAATCTGCTTTTGGAACATATTGTCATTTTGCGTCAGGTGTATCATCGCCACATGCGGGAAAACAAAAATTTTTCGCGTGGATTTCTATACCGTTTTGTGTCGGAAGTAATCGCGAAGGTTGAATTTCCTGAATTTGATGAGATCATTTTCTGTAATTTCTTTTATTTGCACCAAAGTGAAGCGCGGCTTATTAAAAATCTCCATGACCGCGGGCTTGGATCATTGATTTTTCAAGGGGATGAAAGCCGCTGGCCGACTTTGAAACGGACTGCCGCGATTTTTGGCGAGACGATCCGCGAAAAACCGTTTATTGTGACCCCGCAGTTTAATTTGAAATTGTATTCCGCCTTCGACGGACATTCGCAGGTCGCGACGGTGCGCGAGATTCTCAAAGGCATCGAGCATCTCGATGGCACGGTCATCGTTCTACCTGACCCGGACAATATCATTCCGCTGCTTTCCGAGATCAATCCGCTGGTCAAAGAATACAACATCTCCATGGGTTATCCGCTCAAACGCAGTTCGTTGTATTCTCTCTTTGATTTTATTTTTAAAGCCCAGTCTTCCCGCGACGACGGGGCTTATTACACCCGCGACCTTTTGCGGGTACTGCGGCATCCGCTTATAAAGAATTTGAATTTTGATTCGACGAGAACCGCTACCCCGGTACGTATTTTGATGCATAAGATTGAAGAAATGTTAAGTGGTATGACCCCGGGTGCGTTGAGCGGGCAATTGTTCGTGCATCCGGCGGAAATCGCCGGCCTCGAAGACCTTTACCAACAGGCGGAACAAACGCTCAACGGTATGGGAATACTGACGAGCCGCGCGGAATTGACGGATTCTTTAAATCAGATTATGGAAATTGTTTTTACGCAGTGGGAAGGAATTAAAAATCTTTCCACTTTCGCCGTCTCTTTGGAGCGTGTGATGCAGCTGATGCTGGATCGGAGCTTTTTGCGAATTTATCCGCTCAATCTCAAAATTGCCGAGAAAATCCTGACGCTTAAAGAACAATTGCAAACCGTGGCTTTTCGCGACGAGCCCTTTGAGCAGGCTGAAATATTCAAGATTTTTACCGCCCAAATGGAACGCGAAATCGTGGCATTTACTGGGTCGCCGCTCAAAGGTCTGCAGATCCTCGGGCTTTTTGAAACACGTTCGTTAAATTTCGACAATGTTATCGTGCTTAATGCGAACGAAGGGGTTTTGCCTCGTCTGAATGTATATGAGCCGCTGATCCCGCGCGAAGTCATGATCAGTCTCGACCTTGATCGTTTGGAAAATGAAGAAGAAATCCAACGCTATCAATTTATGCGCTTAATCTCGGCGGCAAAAGACGTGCATCTGGTTTATGAAGAAAATGCCAAGAACGAGAAGAGCCGTTTCGTCGAGGAGTTGGTTTGGGAAGAACAAAAGAAAAAAGGCACACTCGCAGCGGTGCCGGTGGCTTTTCCTAGTTTTACCGTCAAGGTCTCGGCGCGCGAACTAAGAATTCAAAAAACTCCGGAGATGATTTCTTTTTTGAAGAAATACCGTTATTCCGGGTCGAGCATTAACACGTATCTTCGTAGCCCGATTGAATTTTATTTCAGTTATGTTTTGGGATTGCGCGAAAAAGAAGACCTTTTGGATGAACCGGAAAATCGGCAGGTGGGGACTTTCATTCACGGGCTATTGGAAGAAGTATTTAAAAAGTTTGTCGGCAGCAAGCCTATCCTCGACGAGAAATTCAAAGCCTATTTCCATAAAGTCCGCGACAGCCGTTTTGCGGACGTGTTCGGCAAAGGCCGCGCGTCCGACGCATTTCTTTTAAAAAAGGTTATTGATATGCGTCTCGACCGTTTTTATGAACATGAAAGTCAGCGCGCACAACAACATATTAAAGAAGTGCTTTATATCGAGAAGAAGTTTGAAGATCAGCTGGCCTTGTCGTGCGGCCCGATCAATTTTGCCTACCGCGTGGACCGTGTCGATCGCATGGCCGACGGGACGATCATGATCCTCGATTACAAAACCGGGAGCAATGACCCGATGCCAAAGAAAATCCAGGAGATCGAACTTCTGGAGCTTTCGCGGACCAACATTCTTGACAAGGTCGTTTCTTTTCAAATCCCGCTCTATTTTAATTATTTGGACAAAACCTTCAAAGACCAGCCCATCAGCGCGGCGTATTACAATTTACGGACTTTGGAAATTGACAAATTTCCCGATCATAAAATGAACTTTGAGCGCGCGCAGATTAATGCGGCCTTTTTACGTCCACTGGACTTCATTATGTGTGAAATTCTCGACCGCCAAACCCCGTTTTTTGATGCTCCGCAACGCTAAAAATCAACATTTGTTTTTGTGTCTTGAATGTGATATCTTTGTGACATCAAACGTAATCCCAACTATCGCTTTTTATCCATTGAAATTGTTGTAGTCACTTAAATAAGTAGCGATAATCCGCTAGCAGGGCGTCGTTTTGCCTATGTTAAAAAAAGTACACAAAATATCAGCAAATCCTTTCCGTAAGCTTACTGCGAGTCTCGTTGCTTTCATTTTTTTATGTTCCCTGATTGTTGCCCCTACCTTCGGGGGCAGGTCGGCGGGCGCGCAAATTTACCCTGATCCCGGCACGTCGGTGGGCCTAACGGCCAGCTTTCAGCCGCCGGTCCTTTTGGGTCTTAAAATTCATCCAGAAAATCCGCTTCTCTTTGATTTCATCGTCGATCAAGGATCATTGTCACTTTCACAAGAAGAACTCGGTTTTGAGACCGAAAAACTCGTTAAATATTTTCTCGCTGCATTGACTATTCCCGATAAAGAAGTCTGGGTCAATTTGTCCCCGTATGAAAAAGACCGTATTATTCCTGATGTTCTTGGACAAACGATCATGGGCAAGACCATGCTCGAACAGGATTATTTGCTTAAGCAATTGGCTTCGTCGCTGACGAACCCCGACACCGATCTCGGGAATGAATATTGGGACGAAGTCCATAAGAGTACGTCCGTCATTGCGAGGGCGAAGCAATCCAATTCGAGTGGGATTGCTTCACTTCCTGCGGAAGTTCGCAATGACGGGATCAGTGAAGTTCGCAATGACGGGATTAGTGAAGCTCGCAATGACACTTTTGCCAAGGTCTGGATCGTCCCGCAAAAAGCCGAAGTCTTAGAAAGCCACGGCATCGTCATTGTCGGTGAAAAGCGCTTGAAAGTTATGATGGACGAAGACAGGTCGGAATCCCTCGCAACTGCGAGAGCGCAAGAGTATGATGAAAACCTGTCATCCCCGAATGTTCTTATCGGGGATCCACAATCAAAAAATGGATTTCCGCTAAAAGCAAGCGGGAATGATAGTAAAAATATCTCCTCTAGCATTTTCCGATCCACCATCCTTCCCGCTATAGAAAAAGAAGTGAATGAAGGCAAAAATTTTGCCGATCTTCGTCAGATTTATAATTCGGTCATTTTGGCCGCGTGGTATAAACAGGCTTTAAAAGAAAGCTTATTAGGCAAAATTTATGCCGATCAGGGTAAAGTCGCCGGTGTCGAGACCGACGATAAAGACATGAAAAAAAGAATTTATGAGCAGTATGTCGCAGCCTTTAAGAAGGGCGTTTACAATATCATTAAGGAAGAATCCGATTCTGCGACGGGAGATATGATCCCACGCAAATATTTTTCCGGCGGAATCACGATTGCTACGTTTGTTGCCTCCTCGGCATTGTCGGTCCGCAATGTTTCCTCCGCTGAAATCGAAAAAAACTTACGGGAAAAATCCGCGATCAGTACCGTAACGGTCCGCTTAGCGGAAAATCGGGAAGCGGAAGCTGTCGCCTCCAGTCCTACCGGGAATGCCGATGATGCCGACGAAGTAAGTCCGCCGCAGATCGGGAGTTTTGTGCGGAGTTTTATCCCTAAGGCGGCGCAATTCGTTGAACCCTTGGAGGGAAAGATACCCGGTGCGAACGAACCCTCTGAGCGACAAGTTCCGGAAGTTTTGGACGACACGGTCAATCCACTGCAGCGAGATATTTACCAACATCTGACGGAGATCGCTCTTAAGATATCCGATTCGGCGATTCGGGCACGGATCAGCTACGATTTGTTGGCATCGGCGATTGTCGAAAAGATTTGGGATATTTATGTTCTTGGCCAACCTAACAACGACCTTCCGAATAGTCAAACCGCCGTTTATTATAATGCGACCAAAGATTTATCGTCGTTAAGTGCTGCTGAACTCGAAGCCACCATTGTTGTTTTGAAAGCCCTGGGTTTTACAAGAAACAAAACGAAAGAAATAGAAGACGGTCACGTCGGCTATGGAGCCGACCCGCAGATTTATGGTTATCGATTAGAAGACGGCCAATGGGCCAATTACAATCAATTATCGGCGCGGTTGTTGACCGAGCACACCATTGTTATGCCGGGGATTAAATCTGCGTCGAGTGCGTTGACATACCAGATTGCCAAAGCCCAGGCACGGCAAATCCTCGATTCATTTGGTTTCGAAAAAGATGATATAGCGGACCGTTTCGTTGCGTTTATTATTTTAGAAATGCGGGAGATGGCGGCCTACGGCGGAATGACGCTGGAAGGAATTGTGGGGTTGAACTCAACGCATTGGGCTAATATTCTTGATGTTTTTGGTGTGGGCCCGCGTCAGGTAGAAAATCTTAACCTTATGATGAAAAAAGTTGGGATGACTTTTCCTGACCAAAAGCCACGGCCTTTTCCGGAAAAACAGACGCTGTATGTCGAATTTTCCGAAAGATTGCAGCGGCAGCTTAAGACCGCAGTAGAAACATTACCTGACATGGTCAAAGCCGTGGAAGGGTATAGTAAAACCATTCTGGGGTTGAGTGCCGTCGGTATTCCCAATGAAGAACTCACAATTGTCATGCTGGATAATCGCACTGCGGTTGTGGCTTTGAAAACCATGCTCATCAAAAACACCGACGGTTCAGAGATGACCGCTGATCAACGAGATATTCTTAAGTTCCATGGTTTGCTGAACCAGGATGGACGAAGTATTCCTTTTTCAGTCAAGATTGCTTTGAATGCTTTTAATTTGCCAGAAACCGAAAAGCAGATTGCTGTTCCAACGTTAATAGTCCAGGGGATGAAGTCTTCCAGTGGGGTCAAGCAAGCGGAAAGTGTCGCGAAAAATGTGAATAAGAAAAATCTCGGTGGTATTAATTTCGATCCGACGAACATGAATCTGCAGATTAAGCGTGACGGTCAGGGTGTGCCGTTACCTTTACCGCAACAAAATTTAGAACAGATCAACATTCAGGGTTTTTTCCCCGTAATTATCAACATTCAGCCGGTCAACACGCAGACTTTGCCACTGTTGTTAGGCCAGGGTGAACCGCAAGAAAAGCTTTCCTTTCTCAATTGACGCTCCAGGTGCTTTGTGTTATTTTATGGCGTTATGAAAGAGCGTTTAGCCAAAATTTATGATGAGATTGCCCACGCCTGCCAAAAGTGCGGACGTGATCCTAAAGACGTGACCCTGATTGGTGTTACGAAATATACGGACTTGGCCAAAGTCCAGGAAGCTATCGATGCTGGCTTGGCCAATATTGCGGAAAACCGCGTCCAAGATGCACAGGAACGTTTCCCAGCCCTTAAACTACCTACCGGCCAAGTCACCAAACATTTAATTGGACATTTGCAAAGCAACAAAGCTAAAGTTGCGGTCCCTTTGTTTGACATGATCCAGTCGGTCGACAGTTTGAAGCTCGCCGAGGAAATCCAGAAACAAGCCGAGAAATTTAATAAGAATATGGACATTTTGATTCAGGTCAATTGCTCTAAGGAAGAGCAAAAGTCCGGCGTTGAAATCACGCAGGCCATGGAATTGATCGATCAGATTTCCGGTTTTAAGAATATTACGATCAAGGGTTTGATGACCATGGCCGCTTTGACTACTGATGAAAATGCGGTGCGGCTGGCGTTTGCGAGTTTGCGGAATTTACGTGATGAAGCGAAGAATTTGACGGCGAAAAACGGCCGCGGGGACATGAAATATCTTTCGATGGGGATGAGTCAAGATTTTGCGATAGCTATTGAAGAGGGTTCGAACATGGTCAGGGTGGGACGGGCGATCTTCGGGGCGCCTGCGACGACGGGAGTATAGCATGTTGAAATTGGGAATCATCGGCGGTGGTAACATGGGGATGGCGATCATCAGCCGGACCTTTAAACAATACAGCATTATGGTCTGTGAAAAAGACCCGGCCCGCACGGCCTTGCTTAAGAAAAATTTTCGGGCCGTTGCTGTCGATCTCCCTAAATTAGCTGCGTCGTCTGACGTTATAATTTTGGCGGTTAAACCGCAGGACATGGAGAGTCTTTTAGCGGAACTAAAAAATTCACTTAAGCCTAAAACGCTGATTATTTCCATTGCGGCCGGGTTAACCACCCTTTTTTTTGAAAAGCATTTAGGAAAAAAAGCACCCGTGATCCGTGCCATGCCCAATATGCCGGCCCAGATCGGCGAAGGCGTTACGGCCTTATGCAAAAGTAGCCAGGCGACCGCAAAAGATTTGCAGACTGCGGTCAAAGTTTTTAATGGGATCGGCGAAACAGTCATCGTCGAAGAGAAAATGATGGACAGCATCACGGCGGTTTCGGGAAGCGGACCGGCCTATGTTTTTCTTTTTATCGAATGTTTCTTGAAAGCGGCGGAAAAGAGCGGGCTTAAACCCGCCATCGCCAAGAAATTGGTCGAATCGACATTGCTGGGCAGTACGAATTTATATTTGCAAAGCCGTGAACTTGCCGGAGATTTACGTGTCAAGGTCACGTCGAAAGGCGGAACCACGCAGGCGGCGCTGGATATTTTCTTGGATAATAATTTTGAAAAAATGTTTATCGATGCGGTTCATGCGGCGCAGTCGCGGGCACGGCAATTGGCACGATGAAATTGATTTGTGATCGACCGATCGGTTAAATCTTAAGGCGAATAGCGCGATAAATATTTTAAAATTCTGTCATCCCCGCAATCTCTTAGCGGGGATCCACTGTTAAGAATGGATTCCCGCTTGCGCGGCCTGCCGGCCGCTGGCGGGAATGACTACAGGGGGAGGCTTATTATGGCAAAGATTGGCGTTATCGGCGGAAGCGGTTTATATAAGATTGAAGGCATCGAGAACGTTGAAACCTTGTCGTTGTTCACGCCGTTCGGCCAGCCGTCCGGAAATTTTATCACCGGAAAACTAGCCGGCGTCGATGTTGTTTTTTTGCCGCGCCACGGGAAAGACCACGCGATTTCTCCGACGGAAATCAATTACCGTGCCAATATCTTCGGGATGAAAAAGCTTGGTGTGCAGGCGATCATTTCTGTTTCTGCCTGCGGGAGCTTGAAAGAAGAATTTAAACCGATGGATTTTGTCGTTCCCGATCAATTTGTCGATTTGACCAAGCATCGTAAAACATCGTTTTTTGAAGGCGGAGTCGTCGGTCATGTTTCGGTGGCTGATCCTTTTTCTCCGGAGATCCGCAAAATTATTATCGATGCCGCGCGCGAATTGAAATTGACCGTGCACGACAAAGGCACGTATGTAAATATGGAAGGTCCGCAATTCTCGACGAGAGCGGAATCGAATCTGTACCGCAGCTGGAACATGGATATTATCGGCATGACCACCGCAACCGAAGCCAAGCTGGCGCGGGAAGCGGAAGTCTCTTATGCGACCTTGGCCGCCGTGACCGATTATGATTGCTGGCGTGAAGCAACGCAAGCCGTGACGGTGGAAATGGTCATGACCTTTTTACAAAAGAATGTTGAGAACGCCAAAAAGATTCTCCAAATTGCCATCCCCGCCGCCGGAGCCTTGACCGAGTTTTCCGCCGCCGGGGCCCGCAAGTACGCGATTATGACCGCAACAGCGGCGATTCCGGAAAACAAGAAAAGAGAATTGGAATTTCTTTAATGAACGAAATCGATTATCAAAAAACCCTCAATCTTCCACAGACTGATTTTGCGATGAAGGCCAACCTGGCCCAACGTGAGCCGGCTATGCTGGCCCAGTGGGAAACAGACGGAATTTATTCGAAGATCCGCAGTCAGGCCAAAGGTAAGAAGACCTACACTTTGCACGACGGGCCGCCCTATGCCAACGGGAATATTCATATCGGGCACGCGCTCAACAAAATTTTGAAAGACATCATCGTCAAATCCAAGACCATGCAGGGTTATGACAGTTTGTATGTTCCCGGCTGGGATTGCCACGGCTTGCCGATTGAGCATCAGATTTTTAAAGATTTGAAAAAACGCAAATCCGAAGTGGAAAGTGTCGCGTTTCGCAAAATGGCGCATGATTACGCGATGAAATACGTTGGGCTGCAGCGCGAACAATTTAAGCGTTTGGGTGTTTTTGGCGAATGGGACCATCCGTATTTGACGCTTTCGACCGGTTATGAATATTGGATCTTAAATTCTTTTATCCGTCTGGTAGAAAAAGGTTACGTTTACCGCGGATTAAAACCGGTCAATTGGTGCGGAACTTGCGAAACCGCGCTCGCCGAAGCGGAAGTCGAGTATGAAGACCACACTTCACCGTCGGTGTATGTAAAATTTAAGATTAATCATTTCGGCCGTTTGAAATCTGTGGGCTTCACCAAGCCGGTTTTTCTGTTGATCTGGACGACCACCCCGTGGACGCTCTTGGCCAACGTGGCCGTTGCGGTTCATGGCGATTACAGCTATTCGTTCGTCGACATCGGCGATGAAATCGTCGTCATCGAAAGTGCTTTATATGATGCTGTTTTAGAAAGAGCCGGAATTAGCGGCAAAGTGATTAAGGAAGTCAGCGGCGATGATTTAGCCGGCATCACCTACGATCATCCGTTCGGCATGAAGGCTAATTGCTGTGTCATCACTGTCGACTATGTCACTAAAGACGACGGGACGGGTTTGGTTCATACCGCGCCGGGTCATGGGCAAGACGATTTTGAAGCAGGGCGTAAAAATAATTTAGACATTCTCATGCCCGTCAATGATCAGGGTGTTTTCACCAAGGACGCGGGCAAATATGAAGGCCAATATATTTTCAAGGCGAATGAGCACATCATCAACGACTTGAAAGAGCGCGGCATTCTTTTGCTGAGCCAAAATATCACGCACTCTTATCCGCATTGCTGGCGCTGTAAAAAACCTATTTTTTTTCGTGCGACTAAGCAATGGTTTTTGAAAATCGACCACGAAAACTTGCGCGCTAGGTTGAAAGATGTGATCAAAGAAAACGTTCAATGGATCCCGGAAGCCGGGCAGGAACGTATTCTTGGAATGGTTATCTCTCGTCCGGATTGGTGTTTGTCCCGTCAACGTCATTGGGGCGTGCCGATCCCGGCGATTAAGTGTAAATCCTGCCAGGAAAATAAATTGTATCCAGAAGTCATGACCAAGTTTGCCGACGAGGTCAAAGACAATGGTACCGATATTTGGTTTACCAAAGACGTGAAGGAATTTCTGCCCGTCGGTTTTAAATGTCCGGATTGCAGCAACGAAGAATTTGAAAAGACCTTCGATATTCTTGACGTGTGGTTTGATTCCGGCGTGAGCCATCAGGCGGTTATCGGACCGATGCTACATCAGAAATTACCGGCTGATTTGTATTTGGAAGGTTCCGACCAGCATCGCGGGTGGTTCCAGTCTTCGTTAATCCCGGCGGTCGCGTTGGAAGGAGCGGCGCCGTTTCGCGCGGTGTTGACGCACGGGTTCGTTGTTGACGGACAGGGGCGTAAAATGTCCAAGTCTTTGGGCAATGTCGTTTCGCCGGATGATATTTTAAAAAATAATGGCGCGGATATTTTGCGTTTATGGGTCGCAGCAAGTAACTATAATGACGACATTCGTCTTTCGAAAGAAATCCTCGAACGTCTAATCGACGCTTACCGTAAGATTCGCAATACGATGCGCTATCTTTTGAGTAATCTTTACGGCTTTAATCCCGATCAGGAGTTGGTTGCTTATAAAGATCTGTTGGATATCGATAAGTGGGGATTACATCGTTTGTCGTCGGTCTTAGAGTCCGTCCGCAAAGGTTATGATGATTATGATTTCTCGAAGGTTTATCTTTCGATTTACTCGTTTTGTAACGAGGATCTGTCGGGCTTTTACCTTGACATCCTAAAAGATCGCCTGTATACTTCACACGCAAAATCAATAGAAAGACGTTCCGCGCAGACGGTTCTTTATCATATTTTGAATCATTTAGTACGGTTAGCGGCGCCGGTTTTGGCTTTTACGAGCGATGAAATTTTCGCTGTTATGCCAAAAGACGCTAAGACCAAGTCCGCCGGCAATGTCCATTTGTTATCTTGGCTGGATATCCCCGCGCAATGGCAGTCGCAAACGGCCAAAGAAGTCGACGAAAAGTACAAACTTTTGCTTGAAATTCGTCCTTTTGTCATGAAAGCGCTTGAAGATAAGCGAAAACTCAATGAGATCGGCAGTCCGCTCGAAGCGGCCGTGGTTTTTCGTAGCGCCAGTGAGCGCGATCTGCAATATTTAGAAAGTTTAAAGGCCCAGCTGCCTTCGTTATTTATTGTGTCACAGGTCACGGTCGAAAAAGTCAGTGAAATTGCAGTTGGCCTCAGTGAGAATTTTGCAAAAACCGAAATAATCATTGAGCGTGCACAGGGTGAGAAATGCGCCCGTTGCTGGAATTACAGTGTGCACGTTGGGGAAGATAGCGAACATCCCGGTCTTTGTGAGCGTTGTAGTCCGGTGGTCCGGGAAATTTTCGTAAAGTAATCATCAATCAGGGGGACCTTAGTGATGGCTGTTAAAAAAACGGGTGGCAATAAGAACGAGCAATTCAAGAAGGTTCTTCTCGTCATGAAGGAGACCATTGTTCATGATATCAAAAATATGGCGGCGGTGAATTCCGCCGATAATAAAGATAAAACCGGAGATGTGTCGGGGCATTCGATGCACATCGCCGACGTTGCTACCGACATGTATGACCGTGAATTCAGTTTGGGTCTGGCTTCTAACGACCGTGAACTTTTAAACCGCATCGAAGCGGCCTTAAAACGCATCAGTGAAAAAAATTTTGGTCAATGCACCGTCTGTAAAAAACCGATTGCCGCGGCTCGGCTAAAAGCCCTTCCGTACGTCGAGACTTGCTTGAAGTGCCAGGAAGAACTGGAAAAGAAGAAAAGATAAATTTTTGCCATGGCGAAAGACCCGAAGACGCACCTCGATATTTTCCTTTCCCTTTTTATTGTCTCCTCCTTCGTCGGTGTCGACCGCTTGACGAAAATTTTTTTCAGCCACACGCTTTCCTTGGGTGAATCCTTTGTGGTGATTCGTAATATTTTGCACATGACGCTCGTGCATAACACCGGGATCGCTTTCGGGATGTTCAAAAACCACGGAATCGTTTTTATCATTATCCCGGTCATCATGATCGGGCTATTGATCTACAATTTTTATCATTACAAACACAATAACGAAAAATTAAGCCGCCTTTACGTCGTGGCGGTTTCTTTGATCCTGGCCGGCGCGATCGGAAATCTGATCGATCGCATTCTTTACGGTTACGTCATCGATTTTATCGATCTGCGCATTTGGCCGGTCTTTAATATCGCGGACAGTGCCATCACCGTCGGAGCTTGCCTTTTACTCTGGCGGATCTACGTTCCTTCAACCAAGGACTAGTCATGCACCCTATCATCGGCCATATCGGCCCTTTGACCATTTATTCTTTCGGCCTCATGCTCGCCATTGCGGTTGTGGTCTGTTCATTTTTGCTCAGCCGAGACGCGAAAAAATTCGGGATCTCGCAGGATGTTATTTTTGATTTTGCGTTCTGGGTCATTTTGGCTGGGATCGTCGGGTCGCGGATATTTTTTATTTTACTTAATCTTCCAGATTTCATCGCCAATCCCAAGCAAGTCATTATGATTTCCAATGGCGGATTGGCGTGGCAGGGCGGCTTGATCCTCGGTGGATTGACTGGATTATTTTATATTAGGAAAAAAAGTTTATCGTTGCGTTTGATGGCAGACCTTTCCGCACCGTACTTGGCGTTGGGGCAGGCGATCGGACGTCTGGGATGTTTTCTCAACGGCTGTTGTTACGGCCGCGAAGTTTCGTGGGGAATATATTTTCCTATCTACGACGCTCACTTGCATCCGACACAACTTTACGAAGCGGGATATTTACTGATGGTCTTTTTTATTCTGAAGAATTTGCAAAGAACCGCGATCATACGTGGCGAAATCTTTTCCATGTATTTGATGTTTGCGGCCACAGGACGTTTTATCAATGAATTCTTTCGCGCCGATCACGTCAATACCGCCGTCGGTTTAAGTGTTTTTCAGATTGTCAGTATCGGTGTTTTTGTGATTGGTTTTTATATGTGGTTGCGTCTACGCCGGCCCGCTAAGGCGATCATATGAGCACGATAGAACAACCGCTTCGTATTACTGAAGAGTTAGTTGCGACCCGCTTGGATGTTGTCATCACCAAAGCTTTCCCGCAAGTCCCTTCCCGCACGTATGTCCAGCGTTTGATCGATCAAGGTCAAGTCAAAGTCAACGGAAAGATTTTCAAAGCCGGGTATAAGGTTGAACTTGATGACGAAATTGTTGTGGCACTCAAACTGCTTGATGTTGGCGAGTCCGTGACGCCGGAAGACATTCCGCTAGATATTTTTTATGAAGATCAGTGGCTGTTGGTGGTCAATAAACCCGTCGGTATGCTCGTTCATCCGGTCCACGGTCATCATGGCGGGACGCTGGTCAATGCGTTGATGCATCATTGCAAAACATTGTCCGATGTGAATTTGCCCGAGGATGATGAGGAACATTTTGACCCGGCTTTGATTCGCCCGGGGATTGTGCATCGCTTGGACCGCGAAACGTCCGGACTACTCGTTGTTGCCAAAAATAATAATGTTCATGTTCAACTCGCTAAGGCTTTTGAGAAAAGAGAAATTAAAAAGAAATATTTGGCGATCGTCAAAGGACGGATTGAGTTTGATGAGGGAAGAGTCGACAAGGCTTTAGGGCGCGATCCGAAAAAACGCGATAAGAAGGCAGTCGTTGCTGATGATGTGGGAAAATCGGCGGTGACGGTTTATCGGGTGGTCCGGCGTTTTGGTTCGAAAGCCACGCTGGTGAGCCTTTTTCCGCAAAGTGGGAGGACTCATCAATTGCGTGTACACATGGCGTATTTGAAACATCCGATTTTGGGCGACGATAAATATGGCGAAGCGAAATCTTTTTCGCGTTTAGCCCTTCATGCGCAGAGCTTGGGCTTCATTCACCCAGAATTGCAGACTTTTATGGAGTTTTCGACCCCGGTTCCGGCGGAATTTCTCTCCTACGAGAACTAGCCTAAGGCTTTACAGGCGTTAAGTTTATGTGTTCGCAAACTTAACAAAGTACTTTACTTCGCGGGTATTTTTTCTATAATGTAACAATATTTTGCATCTTCCTCAATTAACCAGGAGCCAATCACATGGGTAAATCCGGAAAAGCATTAACATTTATTTTAATCGTTTTTGTCGTCCTTTTAGTCTCGGTCACCGGGATTTCATTGTTTTTCTTCCTTAAAGAAATTGACGCACGCCAAGCCGCCGAAGCTCAAGTCGATCAGTTAAAGACGGTCGAAGCCAAGTTAAACGGCGATTTGAAGTCGGCGCAGGAACAGATTGTCCTTCTCGACGAAAAAAAGCGAGAAGCGGAAGAAAAGATTGAAGGGTTATTGCAGGAAGTTGATTTACAGAAAACCGCAAAAGAAGAAGTCCAGAAACAAAATTCCACCATCCGAGATAATTTACAAAAAGAAACACAAGCCAAAGAAGAAATCCGCTCGCGTTTAAGCCAGGACCTTCAGGTCGCGCAAGACAAATATAATACGGTTAAATCCGATTTGGATAAAGCCTTGGCGCATAGCAAAGAATTAGAAGAAGCCAAAAGCCAATTTGAAGCGAGAATGCAATCGGGTGAAGCTCCGGTCGTTGAACTTGCGACAAAAGAATCGGTCAGCGGCGATGGTATCGCTTTAGACAAAATTGTTGTTAATCCTAATCCGAGTTCAAAAGGCCGCGTTATCAGTGTTGATTCTGACACGGATTTTGTGATCGTTAGCCTCGGAGAAAAAGACGGCATCACCAAAGGTGCGCTTCTTTCGGTTTTTCGTGGTCAGGATTATTTAGGAGACGTTAAAGTGTCCCGCGTTTTAGCAGAAATGTCGGCGGCGGATTTTGTTCCGCCCTTTAAGAGTCAAAACGCAAAGAAAGACGATCAGGTTGTTGTAAAAAAATGATCCTCAAAGTTTCGCCGGCTGAATCGTTTTACGGTACTGTTCGGCTTCCTGCCTCAAAGTCTTATTCGATCCGCGCTTTTATCATTGCCGCATGCGGCGGTAAATCCAAAATTCTTTTCCCGTCGGATTGTGATGACGCGCTTGTCGCTTCCGCTGTCGGTCAACTTTTTAAAAAGCCGCTATTACCAAAAATAATCAATGTTCGCGAATCCGGCACGGTCTTGCGTTTTCTTTTGCCTTTACTCGCGTTGCGCGGCGAAAAATGCACTGTCGTCGGAGAGGGGACTTTGATCGGCCGTCCGAATGTGCATTTACTTAACACTTTGCGGGCGTGCGGCGTCGATATTCGCGGCAGCGGACCGAAAGAAAGTGTTCCGATTGTGATCAACGGCGGAAATCTTCGCCCCGGAAAAATCAAGATTGACGGCAGCCTTAGTTCGCAGTTTATTTCCAGCTTGTTGATTTCCTGTCCGCAATTAAAAGACAATTCACATATTTTTTTGACCGGTAAAACATTGGTGTCGTCCGATTATATCGTGATGACTAACATGATTCTCAAAGAAGCCGGCGTTAAAGTTAAGAAAATTTCAAATCGTCATTATTTTTTAAGGGGAAACCAGAAATTCAGCGGTCTGAAAAATTTTGTAGTTCCATCGGATTATGGTTTAGCGGCCTTTTTGATGGCGGCGGCGGCATTACTTCCGTCGAACGTGACGTTGAAAGGCAGTTTTCAAGATAAATTTATCCAAGCCGACGGACGGATATTGGATTTCTTAAAAAAAATGGGGGTCCGTTGGACGCGCAGCAAGACGGCGATTGTGATGAAGGGGCCATTTGTTTTAAAAGGCGGTACGTTTTCGCTTAAAGATTGTCCGGACTTGGTTCCGATCATGGCGGTCTTAGGTCTTTTTGCCAAAGGCGGGGTCCGTTTGAAAGATATCGGCCATGCCCGCGCCAAAGAAAGCGACCGTATTAGCGATTTGCGTCAGGAATTGTTGAAGATTGGCGCCCACGTTGATGAGGCTCCCGATGAACTTAAAGTGTATCCTTTGAAAGCGTTTAATAATCAGGTGGTCCTTGATCCTCACCGCGACCACCGCTTGGCCATGGCTTTTACGGTGCTCGGTTTGAAGATTGGCGTGAGTATTTCCGATATCAAATGCGTAAAAAAGTCGTATCCGCAATTTGTGAAAGATATGAAAACGCTGCATGCACCGCTGAATTGATTATAATAATTTTAAATTTGTTTGACACACCTATGGCTTTCCGATAAGATTTTACTTATTCAACGGCAGTAGGTTAGCACAAAATCCAAACAAGGACGCACTCCATGTTTTCTAAGTTCATGAAACTGTTAAAGAAATTTTACAACTGGGTCTTAGGATTATTTTCTAATGACATGGGTATTGATCTTGGGACCTGCAACACGCTCGTGTATGTCAAAGGAGAAGGTGTTGTTCTGTGCGAACCGTCCGTCGTTGCGGTTGATAAAGACACCGGTGATGCCCTCTGGTTCGGCGATGACGCCAAGAAAATGCTCGGCCGTACTCCCGGCAACATCGTTGCCATCCGCCCCATGCGAAACGGGGTCATTTCTGATTTTGAAATCACTGAAAAAATGTTACGTCACTTTATTAACAAAGTCCATAATAGCAAAGGTCGTAGTTTTTTTCATCCCCGTCCCGCGCTGGTCATTGCTATTCCGTCGGGAATTACCGAAGTTGAAAAGCGTGCGGTCCGCGATTCTGCGGAACGTGCCGGGGCCCGCTCCGTTGATTTGATTGAAGAACCTAAAGCCGGTGCTGTCGGTGTGGGTCTTCCGGTTGAGGAACCCGCCGGTAATATGATTATTGACGTCGGCGGCGGTACGACCGAATATGCCGTTATCTCTTTGGGCGGTATTGTCTATTCCAAATCGATCAAGGTCGGCGGTGACGGACTTGATGCGGCGATCATGGAATATTTGAAGAAGACTTATAATTTACTCATCGGTGAACGCACGGCGGAAGAAATCAAAATCCGTATTGGTTCAGCCTATCCGTTAGAGGAAGAATTAACCATGGATGTGCGGGGCCGCGATTTGATCGCCGGTCTGCCGAAAAATATTACCATCACCTCGGAAGAAGTACGCGAAGCTCTACAGGCTCCTGTCCAGGCTATTGTCGACGCGACCAAAGTTGTTTTGGAAAACACTCCGCCGGAATTGTCCGCGGATCTTATCGATCGCGGGATCGTCATGGCGGGCGGTGGTGCACTGTTGCGCGGGATCGATAAACGTATTGCCGAAGAGACTGGCCTGCCGGTCCATGTTGCCGACGATCCTATGACCGCAGTGGTCCTTGGGACGGGTGCCACGTTAAGTATGCCGGCTCGTCTGCGTCGTCGTCTCGTCGTAAAAACCAGACTTGATTTTTAAAATTCCCCCATTTGACGTGTGTCCAGAAGAAAAACAAAACTCCTAACGTATTTTGGTCTCGCCGCTCTTGCTTTTCTGTTTCTCATTGCTCGTCTACCATTTATCGCTACCATGAAATTCGCCGCGGTCGAAATGATGTCCCTTCCGATGAAGGTCGTTTCCTTTCCTTTTCTTGAAATCAAAAAAATGTTTTTTTATCATGTCAGCTTCGAGCAGAACCGCCGTCTGCTCAAAGAAGTTGGCATGTTACGCGCTAAAGTGGCGTCGATGGACGAAGCGATCCGTGAGAATGAACGTTTAGAGAAATTATTAAAACTGAAAGACAAATCCTATTCGGGAGTTGCCGCGAATGTGGTGGCGCGCGACCTTTCGAATTGGAACGCGGCTATTTTGATCGATAAAGGGAAACGGCACGGAATCGTGATAGGGATGTCGGTCGTTGATGCGTCCGGTGTCGTCGGAAAAGTCATTGAAGTCGTCAGCGACCGTTCAAAAGTCATTTTGATCAGTGATCCGAATTTCAGCGTCGCCGCCATGGTCAAGCGTTCGCGCGAAGTTGGTCTGGTGTCCGGAACATTGACCGGCCAATGCCGCATGCGCTATCTATCATCTGGTGCCGACGTTCAGATCGGAGATGAGATTGTTTCTTCCAAGCTGAGTTCCTCTTTTCCGGCCGGATTGCTTTTGGGCACCGTGGTCGCGATCGAGAAACCCGAAGGCAGTTCTTTTTCGACATGTTTGATCAAGCCGGCCGCCCCGTTATCGCAAATCGAAGAAGTCATTGTTATTCGCTCGTCGACTATCATCGGCAAAGACTAAGAGACGATCATGCAAAAAACTTTATTTGTTTTAACAATTTGCCTTTTTTGTCTGGTCCCGCAAATTCTCTGTCAGAAAATTTTTGGTGCGGGATTCATCCCGAATTTCGTTTTAATCGCAATGATTTTTTTTAATCTCTACCGCGGAATGCACATGAGTTTGGGTGCGGCTTTTCTCGGCGGGTTTTTACTCGATAGTTTTAGCGGTAGTATTTTCGGCATCAACACTTTCACTCTAGTCTTGTGCGCATTTTTGACCGGAACATTAAAGATGTATATTTATCAACCAGGCGTCGCTGAGTCCCGGGTCTTGATGGTTTTTGTCATTGCACTGGCGAACAGTTTTCTTCAGTATTTTATCAATCTTATCGTCGGGGTTGATCTGCAATTTGGTGAATCTTTGGTTCGCGCCATTTTGCCGGAAGTGATTTTGACAACATTTGTAGCTAACATGACCTTAGAGAGGTTAAAGGATTGCGCCTTAAAGTTATTCGCATAAGCATTTTGTTTTTTATGTTTTTAGTGGCTTGCCATCTTTTTTATCTGCAAATTGTTCGCGGAAGTGCGTACTATGAGTTGAGCGTCAACAATAGTATCCGCGTCATTCCGCTCGAAGCGCCGCGTGGCCGCATTCTTGACCGCAACGGGGTCGTTCTTGCCGATAACCGCCACTCATTCGATGTCATGGTTTTGCCGCAGAATATGAATGACAGCGACCAGGTTTTCGATTTCTTAGCTAAGACCTTGCGCATGGAGAAGAAAAAGCTTTTACAAAAATTTTGGTTAAGAAAGATCGCGCCGTTTTCTCCGGTCGTCGTGGCGGAAGATATCACCAAAGAGCAGGCCATGGTCTTGGAAGAAAACCGTTATCGTTTTTCCGGATTTTACGTCGAGGAATCGTACAATCGGTATTATCCGTTTCATGAAGTCGGTGCGCACGTTTTAGGTTATGTCGGTAAAGTCGATCCGGAGGAATTAGAGCAGTTGAGAGAATCGGGGTATTCGCTTTTAAGTACGACCGGCAAAAACGGCATTGAAGATACTTATGATAAATATTTGCACGGCCAAGAAGGCGGACAACAGATGGAAATCAACAGCCGCGGCCGGCAAGTCCGCTTGCTCGGCGTGCGCCAGCCAAATGCCGGTCAGGATATTAAGCTGACCATCGACCAACGGGTGCAGCAAATGGCTTATGAAGGATTGGCGGGTCGTCGGGGCGCGGTCATCGTGATGAACATGGAAACGGGTGAAGTTCTTTCGTTAGTCAGTTCGCCGGCGTACGATCCCAATGTTTTTGTCGACAGTCAATTAAAGTCAAAAACCGGCAGCTTGTTCATCGATCCGGATTCTCCGCTTTTAAATCGCGCGATCAAAGGTCAGTATCCGCCGGGTTCGGTTTTCAAACTGGCCGTCGCGGTGGCCGGACTTGCGACTAATAAAGTTGATCCAGCCACATCGTATAATTGTGACGGGGTTTATGAACTAGGCGCGGCTAAGTTCCGCTGCATGCACGTTCATGGTCCGCAAAATCTTTTTCAGGGCGTCATGCATTCATGCAATGTTTATTTTTATAGCCTCGGGCAACGCATGGGGGCCGACGCCATTTATCGTTATGCGCGTTTGCTCGGGATCGGAAGAAAGACCGGGATCGATATTCCCTTTGAAGAAAAAGGAAATTTACCGAATCCGAGCCAGCGCAAATGGTATGGCGGCGATACGCTTAACCTGTCGATCGGTCAGGGCGATGTTTTAGTCACGCCGATCCAACTTTTGCGGATGGTGACGACACTAAGCCGTAGCGGTCAAGAAATTCAGCCGTATCTTTTGAAGGGGATCAATAACCAAGAACTTGTAAAATTGATGACGAGCCGTCATGTCGGCATAATTCCGCAGGTTTATGAAATCATCAACAATGCCACTCGCATGGTCGTCGACGAAGCCGGCGGTACCGCGCATATTCTCGATATGCCGGATTTAAAAATTGCCGGGAAGACCGGGACTGCGCAGGCGGGCCGGGAAAAAGATAGCCACGGCTGGTTTGTCGGCTACACTTTGGACAGTAATCCGCGCGTTGCGATTTGTGTTTTTCTGGAAAACGGCGGATCCAGTCATAACGCGGTGGTGCTCACGCATCAGATTTTAAGCCAAATGCGTGCAGCGGAAATTTTATAATTATGGGACGAAATTATAATTTAAGAATCTGGATTTTTACCGCCAGTATTGTTTTTATAGGGCTCGTCGTGCTTTACAGCGCGTCCTATGAAAATGCCCGCGTGTCGGTTAAAGTTTTTTATGACCAATTGTATTGCGCCGCCCTGGGTTTTACCCTGATGTATGTGATTTCGCGGATGGATTATCGCCGCTTTTATGAGTTTGCCTATATTGCTTACGTGATTGTGGTGGTCCTGTTAATCCTCGTTATGTTTAAAGGCCGGCATGCCCTCGGAGCACAGCGTTGGTTTTCTATTGGCGGAATTACTTTTCAGCCTTCCGAAATTGCCAAGTTAGGATTGATTCTAGCGTTGGGACGGTATTTTAGTAAGCGACGGGCTACTTTTAAGTTTGGGACCAAAAGTACGCGCATCGCGCTGTGGAATCAGTTGCTTGCACCGCTTTTGCTAACCGTGATTCCGATGTTGTTAATTTTTAAACAGCCGGATCTTGGTACGGCGATTCTTGTGTTCGGAATTTTTGTAGTCATGGCGTATGCCAGCGGAATGGAAACAAAATTTATGGTCGGATTTACTGGACTTTGTCTGGTTGCCGCACCTTTTATGTGGCATGTTTTGCGGCCTTATCAAAAAGACCGCTTGCTTGTTTTTCTTAACCCCAATATCGATCCGCTTGGCGCGGGTTATACGATTATTCAGTCGAAGATCGCCGTCGGTTCAGGGCAGTTTTTCGGTAAAGGCTGGCTGGAAGGAACACAAAACCTCCTTAATTTTCTTCCGGAACAGCACACCGATTTTATTTTTTCTGTCCTGGGTGAGGAATGGGGTTTTTTGGGAGCGATTTTATTGCTGCTCGCGTACGGCGGTTTGATCATCACCGGTTTAAGCATCGCCGAACAGGTTAATGACAAGTTCGGGACACAGGTGGCGATCGGCGTCGTGGGAATTTTGGCCCTGCAGGTCATTATCAACATGGGCATGGTCATGGGCCTTTTCCCGGTGGTGGGAATCACCTTGCCGATGATTAGCTATGGGCGTACGTCTTTTATGGTTTTCATGATGATGATGGGGATCCTTTTGAGCTTAAGTAAGCGACGGACGATTTTTTAAAACTTTCTCATTGGATTGTGTGCACGATAAACTATAATAGTTTACACTTAATCATTCTATAAAGAGTACTTATAAGAAGGTGAGAATGGCTGTTTTAAAAACAGGGTTAACCCGATCGGTTTTAAGTAATAAATATCTGCGTCAGGAAATCCTGATTGCTTTTTGCTTGATCATTTTGACCCTTTTGGTTTTTCTCGGCTATCTTTTTCCGGGCGTTTCCGCCAGCTCTTGGTTCTCCAACCGCAACACTCTCCCTTTGGTCATTGCGATCCTAATTATCATTTTAATGACGGGCTTTCTCATCATTTGGCAGATCGTTGAGCCGGTCATCCGTTTGAGCCGTGATGCCAAAATGATCGCGGGCGGCGATTTAAGCCGTGAAATCCGCCTGGTGCGCGAAGATGAATTGGGTGAATTAGGTTCGTCGGTCAACGCTTTGACTCGTCGGATCCGCGAAAATGTCGAGGAGCTCAACAGTCTTAATAAAAAGACCGAAGTTCTTAATGACGAAATCAATAATCGAATTGTCATGCTTTCTAATTTGATGGAAATCAGCAACGGGATTGCACAAAAAGCCGCTTTAAAAGATATTTTGCGTATCGCGGTTGATAAATGTTTTCCGGAGCATGAAATGTCCTTCGGTTGCGTCATTCTCAAAGACGCCCAGACCAATGACTACAAACTGCAATATTTGCACAGTTCGCATGAAGAGCAATTGCTGCGCCGTGGTTTAGCGGATTTGAAAATCGCACTGGGGATCGGGGTTTTAGGTAAAGCCATTCTTAAGCAAGAAGCGATTATTATCGATCAAAGTACCAAGTTGAATCAGGAGATCGAAGATTTCAAACGGCTTTTTATGATTCATAATGCGATCATTGCACCGATTTCCTCGACAGGAAATGCTTACGGCCTGATTATCGCCGGTAACGATCGTCCACATTATTTCTGTACCGAAACGCAAAAAGACCTTTTGCAGTTGGTCTCGAAGCATATTGCGATTGCGGTCCTTAATGCGCGCTTGACGCAAGAAATCGAAAAATTTGAAGTCACCGATCCGCTGACCGGTTTATACAATAACGCTTATGCTCGCAGCCGTTTAGGTTTCGAAGTCAAACAGGCGATCAGTACACAAAAAACATGTTCCTTTGTTTTGATTAAGATTGATCATTTTAATGCCTATTTGGAATCGTTCGGCCATATCGGTGCGCAAGACGCTTTGTTAAAAATCGCTGCGGTTTTAAAAGAACAACTTCAGCCGGAAGCCAAGGCTTCGCGCTTTGCTGAACACGAATTTGCGATCGTTCTTCCCTCGATCAATAAGCGGGATGCCATCACCCTAACGGAAGAAGTCGTAAGAAAGATCGCGGAAAAATTTGCGCAAGATGAAAATAAAAGCCGCCGGCTTACGGTCACTGCCGCCGTGGTCGAGAATCCGGTCGACGGTCGGACCGCCGATGAGCTTATTTTAAAAAGCGGCATCATTCTTGCGGACGCTATTGAGCAGGGCGGTAATCAGGTTGGATTTCATAAATGAGAAATTATAAGCGCACATCCACCAAGCAACTCGGCGAAGTTCTTGTTGAGCGCGGCGTTATCGATAATGAACAGGTCTTGATGACGATTGCGTATCAGCGGGAAAAGGGCGGGCTGTTCGGCGAGATTTTGGTCCAACTTAAGTTTGCGACCGAAGAAGATATCGCGCAGGCTTTGACCTGTCAGTATGGTTTTCCGTATTTACCGTTGGCGAATTATGAAATTGACCGCGAAGTCATCAACTCCATCCCGGAAAATGTGTGCCGTCAGTTTTGTTTAATTCCCGTAGATAAAATTGGAAAGAGTTTAACCCTCGCGATGGCCGATCCGCTCAATCAAAGCGCCATCGACGATGTGGAATTGATTACATCATGCACCGTCCAAGCTTTTGTCAGCACCGCAAGCGATATTAAAGAAGCCATCGCGCGATATTATAAACCTGCAGGCTGATCTTATGTTTTCTCTTAAAGAACGATTGCTGGAAATTCTCATCAACGACAAAATCCTCAAGCAAGAAGACCTTGATCGGGCTTTAGAGGAACAGAAAAATAATGGCGGTGAGCTTAGTAAAGTCCTTGTTCGTCTCAAGCTGATTAATGAAGATGACTTGACCCATGCTTTGAGTACCGGCTTGGGTATGCCGCCGATCGACATTTCTCGTCTCAAAATAGACCCCACCGTTGTCAGAATTATCCCCCAGGATGTTGCCGTCAAATATCAAATTATCGCCATCTCGCGGATGGGCAATAATCTAACTTTGGCGATGGCCGACCCGCTCAATATTTTCGCGATCGACAACGTCAAGAATTTGACGGGTATGAATATTGTCCCGATCATCACCCGCGCCAATATTGTTCAACAAACCATCGAAAAATATTACACGACAGACTCCGGCGAGGCTTTACAAAAGATCATTGCCGACATGCGGGAAGCTGACGATATCGAGCTCGTCAAGGAAACGACTACGGATGCCGCCGGTGTCGAAGATTTGACCGAAGAAGCTCCGATGATCAAACTGACCGACACAATCATTCAGCAGGGTGTTTTGGCGAAAGCCAGCGACGTTTTTATCGAGCCGTTGGAAAAGACGATGCGCATTCGTTACCGCGTCGACGGTATCATCCAAGAAGTCGACCGCATGTCTAAGGCGCTGTTGCCTCCGATCATTTCGCGTATCAAAGTCATCAGTTCGCTCGACATTTCCGAACAGCGTCTTCCTCAGGACGGACGTTTTAAAACCATTTTGACCGGGAATCGTGAAGTGGATTTTCGTGTCAGCATTCTTCCGACAGCGTTCGGTGAAAAAGCGGTTTTGCGTATTTTGGATAAGACGGCCGGGATTCTCGATTTGAATAGATTGGGCCTGGAGCCTGACGCGATGAAGAAGATCCAGGACTGCGGTTTGCGTCCGCACGGCATGATTCTCTGCTGTGGTCCGACGGGAAGCGGGAAAACGACCACCTTGTATTCACTTTTAAAATTTGTCGATTCGCCGGGTAAAAATATCATCACCGTTGAAGACCCCGTCGAGTATCAAATTAAAGGGATGAACCAGGTCAATGTCCGTCCCTCGGTCGGGCTGACCTTTGCGGCGAGTTTGCGTTCGATTTTGCGTCAAGATCCCGACATTATCATGGTCGGTGAAATTCGTGATTCGGAAACATTAGATATTTCCGTTAAAGCCGCTTTAACCGGTCATTTGGTTCTAAGTTCTTTACATACGACGACCGCCGCCGGTTCTGTTGTGCGTATGATGAACATGGGGATTGAACCGTTCCTCTTGTGTTCATCCGTTATTGCCATCGTCGGACAGCGCTTGATTCGTCGGATTTGCACAAAATGTAGAGAACCATTTCCGGTCGCTGCGGAAATGGCGGCTAAGCTGCGGCTTAAAAAAGACGCCAGTGGTAAAGATTTGCTTTTGTATCGCGGCAAAGGTTGTGGCGCATGCAATAAAACCGGTTACACCAGCCGGTTGGTCATTTGCGAAATCATGGTCTTGACGCCAAAAGTCAAAGAGAACATTTTGGAGCGTGTTGGTGAAATTAAAATAAAAGAAACAGCTCGCCGTGACGGCATGGTCACAATGCGTGAAGACGGCCTTATTAAGGCTTATGCTGGACTGACGACGCTGGAAGAAGTTCTGCGTGTTACTGCTCCTGACGAGGAATTGACCTAATGGCCGAAACGCTCAAGACAAAATTAGTCACACGGCTGCTCGAGACCCTTAACTTAAAAAAAGAGGATCTCGATGCTGCTTATGCTTTGCAAAAAGAACGCGGTATTCCACTCGAACGTGCTTTGATGGAAAAGGGTCTGATTAATGAAGAAGATCTTTTGCTTCTGCTTGTTAAAGAACTGCATATACCGTTTATCAATCTCAAGAAATATAAAATCGATCTCGAATTAAAGGCGGTGGTCACGGAAAAAGTGGCGCGCCAGTATCACATCGTTCCGCTATCGCAGATGGAGGATACGCTCACCATTGCGATTTCCGATCCGCTCAATATTTTTGCTATCGACGATATTAAAAACATCACTGGTAAGAACATCGACGTGGTTATGAGTACCGACACCGAAATTTTACATGCCATCGATTTGTATTACGGATCCAAAGACAGTGCGTCGGTTTCCGATATGAGTAAGGGGATCGACGTCGAGCAATTTGAAATCGTCTCGGAAAAAGATTTTAAGACCGGCGAGGATGTCGACGCGGAAGACGGCGACCAGGCGCCGATCATTCGTCTTGTGAATTTAATTATTCAGGAATCCTTAAAGCAGCGTGCGTCCGATATTCATATTGAACCGATGGCCGATATTGTGCGCGTCCGTTACCGTGTCGACGGGGTGTTGGTCGAGGCGATGAATTTTCCTAAGGAAAATCAAAACTCGGTTTTGGTGCGTTTAAAGATCATGGCGCGCTTGGACATTACCGCGACGAGAACGCCGCAGGACGGCCGTTTTAAAATGAGCATCGGGACCAAAGAAGTGGATTTTCGTGTTTCCGTTTTGCCGACGATCTTCGGGCAAAAAGTTGTTCTTCGTATTTTGGACCGAAAGAATTTAAAAATCGGTTTAGACGGCTTGGGCTTTTCGCCGCGCTCAATCAAAATTCTTAAAGAAGCCATCCGCAGTCCGTTCGGCATGATTCTTGTGACCGGACCGACAGGAAGTGGAAAATCCACAACGCTGTATTCGATTATTAATGAACTTAATACCGTCGAGAAAAATATTATTACTGTTGAAGACCCTGTTGAGTATTTGATTGAAGGTTTGACCCAGATTCACGTGCGCCCCGAGATCGGTTTGACGTTTGCTTCTGGTTTGCGCTCTATTTTGCGTCAAAGCCCTGACATCGTCATGGTTGGTGAGATCCGCGACGTCGAAACCGCCGACATTTCAATTAAAGCCGCGCTGACCGGGCAAATGGTTTTTTCAACACTGCACACTAATGATGCCGCTGGGGCGTTGACCCGTCTCGTCGACATGGGGGTGGAACCGTTTCTTGTGGCGTCGAGTATTGTGCTCGTTTGTGCCCAGCGGTTGTGCCGTAAAATTTGCCCGCAGTGCAAGCACAAAGTTGAGGAGCCTAAATGGATCCAAAAGGCTTTGAAGGAAAAAATTCCTGAGGGAGCGATTTTTTATGAGGGTCGCGGGTGCGATCATTGCCGCAAAACCGGATATTACGGACGTATCGGGATTACGGAAGTTCTTGAAGTCGATGATACGGTGCGCGAAATGTTGATTTTAGGAAAATCGTCGGACGAGATTAAAGAATACGCTTTGAAAAATAACGGCATGCGTTTTTTGTGGGATGAGGTTATGGACAAATTTCTTAGAGGGGAAACGACTTTGCAGGAAGTTCTAAGAATATCGACGGAAGAATAATTTATTGAGGGGGAGAGCATATGGGAACAGATTTATCGAATAATGCAAGAACACCATTAGGGGAAATTTTAATCCGTCGCGGAAAGATCAATGCGGCTCAATTGAGCCAGGCCTTAGAGTTACAAATCAAAGCGAAAGAGCCGAAATTGTTAGGGGAGGTTTTAATCGCCATGCGCTGCCTAGAGGAGTCCGACATTATTGCCGCTTTGGTCCTGCAGTGTGGTGTTCCCTATGTTGCAGTCAGCAGATATGACATTGAGCCAGCGGTTTTGAAAATCATACCCGAGGCTATAATCCGCGGTTTGTGCCTCATGCCCGTCGACAAGACGGACGGTGTGTTGAGTGTGGTCATGGTTGATCCGTTGCGCAAAGATATGATTGCCGAAGTTGAAAAAGTCAGCGGACTGCGGGTCGCCCCTTTTATTGCCAGCAAAGTCGAGATTGACGAAGCGATCCGGCGCTATTTTGATAAGTAGGGGAAAGCATTTTTCGCCGATAAAAAATAATGTTACACTGTAAGTGTTTCTGCAGAAAGGAAACGTTTCATGCCAACATATAAATATGTTACGAAAGATGCCAACGCCAAAAGCGTAGTCGGAAAGATCGTCGCTGATGACGAAGGTAAAGTCATTGACGAGTTGCGTAAGCGCAATTTGACGATCATTTCGATTGATCCCGTTAAAGAAGCCGGAGGGGGTATCGGTGGTAAGAAATTTTCTTTCGGTAAAAAGGTTAAAGAAGACGATCTCGTTATTTTTAGCCGTCAGCTTTCGACCATGATCGAAGCCGGGATCCCGATTTTACAGGCTTTGGACGCTTTACAGGAACAAATCACCCATCCACCTTTTAAAGCTGTCATTGTCGCGGTTCGCGATGATATTCAAATGGGGGGTAGCCTTTCCGCCTCGTTTGCCAAACATCCCGGAGCGTTCGACAGCCTTTTTATCAACATGGTAAAGGTCGGGGAAACCGGCGGTGTTTTAAGCCAGATCCTTGATCGTATCGCCACTTACATGGAAAAGTCGCTTAGGCTCAAGAGAAAAGTGCAATCCGCGATGATTTACCCGGCGGTGGTTGTCACCATGGCCGGCTTGATCACCGTTTTGCTTTTGGTGAAGGTTGTTCCGACCTTTGCGGGCATTTATACCTCATTTAACAAGGAATTGCCTGGCATGACACAACTCTTGATAAATGTCAGTAATGTGCTACAACATAACTTACTGGGATTGATTGTCGTCTTGGTCATTATCGGGTTTGCCCTTAACCGGCTCTATAAGCTTGATAAAGGACGCCTCGCAATCGACAGTTTCGTATTAAAAATGCCGATCTTTGGCGATATCATCCGCAAAGTTGCAATTGCCCGTTTTAGCCGCACTCTTTCTATCCTTTTACAGACTGGGGTTCCGATTCTTGAATCCTTTGATATTGTCGGTAAAGCCAGCGGTAACCGCGTTATTGAAGGCGTTATCGAAATGGTCAAAGAAAATGTGCGTCAAGGGGAAAGTATTGCCGCACCGCTGACCAAAAGCGGTGTTTTTCCGCCCATGGTCACCCGTATGATTTCTATCGGGGAAAAATCGGGCCAGTTGGAAAAGATGCTTACCAAAATCGCCGAATTTTACGACGATCAGGTTGATACCGCCGTCAATGGGTTAACCAGTATTATTGAACCTTTGATCATTGGGGTGCTCGGTATTGTGGTCGGTTTCATCGTCATCGCGTTGTTTATGCCGATCATCAGCATCACTACGATCATCTAAGAGAGTATAACTATGAAAAAACTAATTCTCCTCACCGCTCTGTTGAGCGCTGCGACCGTTAACGGCTATGCCTATGACGCGCGCGCTATGTATTCCGCCGATCAACTTTTCGATAGTTCCTTGCAGGAACTCCGCGAAGCGATGGCCAGTGCCAAGCAGAGCAATGAAGAATTAAAAGCACAAAACCGTGAACTTAAAGAACAAGTCTCCGAACTTGAGGGTGCAGTGGTCGATGCCGGTGGCGACGAGAATGTTGCGCCGGAAGCCCCGATGGATAATCCGCTCAGCGATGAAGTCCTTTCTGAAAAAGAAAGAAAGTTATACCAGTCTCGTTTAGAAAATCTTTCGTTTCGTGTGGAACGTGTTAACGCCCAGAAGCAGCGTTTAGAGAAGAACATCGCTCTTTATGCGCAAGAAAATGAAAAAACAAAGACCCAGATCGCCATGGTCAAAAAAGAGGTTTCGGATATTCAATTGGCTTTGAGTGCGACGCAAAAACCGCAGATTGCTAAAGTCGATAAGAAGTCGCCACTCCTCATTAAACAATTAGCTGCTAAAAAAGAAAAGATCGGAATTCTTGAAAAGAAATTAGCTTTTCAAAAAGCCTCTTTGAAAGATAAAATTGCGTTAAAAGAAAAATATGTGTCGGAAAATGCGGCGTTGGAAGGGTTGTTGTTTTCGGGACGTGAGGAGTTGGCGCGTTTGGAAGGCGGACAAAAGTTGATTGGAAGTTCCGCAAAGACCCCGGGCGTTTCTTTGAGCGATGAAGCGATGGCTCGTCGTGAGATCGGCGATCTAAAGAACTATCGTGACCATTTGCGTGAGTCGGTTACGGATCTTAAGAAAGCCTCGGCTTCGGTTAAATCTTCGCAAACCGGTGATCTGGAAAAGATTTTAAAAACCTATAAAGAACAACAAGCCTTGCTGCAAAAGAAGATGGAAGCGGTTGAGCCGGGAAGTTTAGCGCTTGCCCGCAAGCAGGCTTTAGAATTCCAAAAAAGCCGTTTAGAGGACCAGATTGCGTTGGCCCAAAAAAGCCAAGGTGCCGCTGGCGTTTCTTTAGCTTCAGCTTCTGACGCGAGGGCAAAGTTAAATGCCAGCGCACAACATGTTGCCGAACTTAAAAAGCAAATTGCAAATGCCAGAAATGCTTTCCCATTGCAAAAACAATATCAAGACCTCTCCGGTCAAGTGGCCGTTTTGCAGCAAGACTTGCAAACCCTGAAAGATAATCCGCAAGGCGATTTTGCGAAGAATTTGCAAGAAGTAAAGACGGAAATCGCCCAGCTGGAAGCACGCCGTGTCGTTTTAGCCAGCTCGGTGCAGAATATTTACGAGAAATACAATATGAAAGAGCTTCCGACGCAGGATTTGGCGGCGAAAGATGCCCAGCTTAAAGAATACTTCCAAACCTTAAAATTGGAAAACACTGCCTTACAGCAAAAGCTATTGACGTTACAGATGCGTCAGGATAAGGGCGCTTCGAGCATCCAGTAGGTTTTCGGGGTTTTCTTAAATTATTGCCGGTATTCGAAAAGCTGCATGCCCTTGACACTGAGCTATGAAGGTTTTATACTATCATTAAGATTTAGTAGGTGATGAAAAAGGCAAACCATTCGTAAGGATGGGACGCAAAGCTAAAGGGTTCCATCTGACCTTCCAAAAGAACAAAGGAAGTCAGCCGGAATAGCCAGTTACCATCAGCAGCCAAGCTTATGTATCCTATTCTTCGTTGGTGAAAACGAGAATAGGATTTTTTTATTGGCATATTCAGAGGAAGATGCCAATAACTCCACGCACGCCATGGCGCTTGCTTGGAGTCCAGTAAAAAATATGTAATATGTTTGACTTGGAAAGGAGGTCTGGTAGAATTACTGCAAGAAAAGATAGAGGAACATCGAACGAGCACTTGACACAGAGAATAAATTTTGTAAACCGTTATCATTCATTATCTTCTACGGTTTATTTTCTGGCTAAGGACTTGAGCCTCGATGCCGACCTTTATCTGTAAAAAGGAGGAAGGTTATGAAAATGAATCGTAAACAAGGTTTTACCCTCGTCGAAATCATGATCGTTGTTGCGATCATCGCGCTCTTAGCCGCGATTGCAATCCCTAACTTGTTGAGAGCCAAGATTTCCGCCAACGACGCTTTAGCAAAAAGCACGTTGCGCTCTCTCTCGACAGCATCTGAAACGTTCGCCACAGCCAACACCGGTAACTACCCGGCTAACATCTCTTCGTTGACTGGCGCAACTCCGCCGTACATCCAGCTTCCGTACTGTAATCAGACCAACTCTGGTTATTCGTTTACCTGTACGATGGCTGCAGGCTCGTATGCTTACTTGGCCACACCTGTAACGGTTGGGACATCAGGGACAACGATATGGACCATCAGTACGGGGGGCGTTTTAACTCCGTAATACTTGGGGTGCAGTTGTTCTTTATGTTAGTGTTTTAACCAAAAAAGGGGGGGCCAAAATCAGGTCCCCCTTTTTTTATGAAACACGAGAAAGAGTAACACTTATGTCAAGACTGAAGCAAAAAAGATTTCTTAAATCCACTGCGAAAGGTTTTTCCTTGGCAGAATTGATCGTTGCGGCGGCGATCATGAGTGTCGTTTTTGCGGGGATTTTAATGAGTTATGTTCGTTGCATGGAGCTCAATGAAGCGTCACAAAACAAATCGATGGCGGTTAAGGCCGCGCGCAGCCAGATGGAATTGATCCGCGGATCCAACTATAACACTTTAGTGGCTAATTTTAACGGTGTGCCTTTTAATGTCACCGGCTTCGTCGGTAGAGGTGTTAGTTATGTCACTGTTTTGGATGCAAAAAATACCCGCGTTATTGTTTCTTTAAGTTGGCAGCAGAAAAATGGACGGGTGTATGGGGAAGACAAAAATTTGAACGGCGTTTTAAACGCCGGAGAAGATGCCAATGCGGATGTAATGCTTAATTCGCCGGTGGACATTACCACACGCGTTTATAAGCGGAGTTAAGGTTTTATGAAAATGCTGAATAAAAATGGTTTTTCTTTTGTTGAAATCCTGGTGACCGTCACCATCATTTCCTTGATGTTTGCCGGCGCGTACGCTGCTTTGTCTTCCGGTGAGTCTTCTTGGTTTACGGCGGAAGCCGGTATTCAAGTCCAAGAAAGTTTGCGTTTAACGCTTGATCAGGTCACCGCTGAACTTCGTCAGAGCAAATTTTCACAAGTGGCGCTGTCTAATAACACCGGGTTGGGAGCCACTGATGATTTGACTTTCAGTGTGCCAGTCATTTGTCATACCGGCGATAATTTATTAGACTCTAGCGGCGACGTGGCCTATTGGGGTGCCACATTGCGTTGGGGATGCCGCGATCCACTTTGTATGGACGCAAATGATACATGTGCGAGCATTGAGTATAAATATATCCGTTATACGATGGCTGCCGGTAACGTGTTGGTCCGGCAAGTTTTGGACAATGTTAATGCCATCGTCAGAACCGATACTATTGCGCGTAATGTCCAAGATTTTCAGGCGACCCTTCCTGGCGCCGCGTCACCGATGACCCTGACGCTGACCGGTCGAGTTTCGTCTGTTTTGAATAGGACTTTAACAGTAACAGTCCAAAGCAATGTTGATTTTCGCAATAAATGAAAAGGCGGTGGCTACTATGAAAATGAAAATCTTTAACCGTAAGTCCAACGAAAAAGGGATGGCGCTTGTTATTGTTTTGATGGTTGTCATGGTGTTCGCTATCCTCGGAAGTGCGTTTATCGCGCGGACAGTTAACGAGAAAAATACCGCGGAACGCGAAAAATTGTTGAATCAGGCTTTTTATGTCGCGGAAGCGGGAGGGGACGCTGGGCTTGCCAAGCTCGACGAGTTGATCAACACCTATCTTTTAAATACGGTTAACGGGACTAGTCCCAACGTGGTCAGCACTAAAGCTTCGACCTATGTTTCGACCAGCAATTCTTTAGGTTTTTTAATCGAATACGTGCAGTTGGCCGGTGCCGCGCAACTGACGCTCAGTGGTACGCAGGCGCTTTTCAATGGAGCGAGTACGGCTTTAGGGGCCGGTGCATACGTATATAATATTTCTATCCAAAAAAAAGGAAATCCGGTCGCCATTACGTCCGATATGTGGGATTTTCCGTATTATTATCAAGTGAACGCAACATCGACGGTCCAGAACCTGAATCGTAAAGTCAGCCTTAACGGAGATTTTACTGTTCGTGTTCAGAAGGATAATTTTGCAAAATTCGCCTTGTTTACGGACCATCATACGATGCCGAATTTGACCACCGTTTGGTTTACTAGTAGAACAAACTTTGCCGGACCTTTGCATACGAATGAGCGTTACAGTTTTGCTTTTAATCCAAGTGGTGTTTTTAACGGTGCGGTGGCTCAGCAACTTGCAACAACCCGTTTTTATAATAATGGTTTTCCATTGTTGGCCGACGCTTCTGCTAACGGTGCCAGGGACGTCCCGACGTTTAATTCAACATTCACGCGCAGTGCTCCCGCGGTAGTTCTTGCCTCTTCGGTCGTGCAGACTGACCTTGCTAATCAGGCCTCGGGAAACACGACTATTGCCGCGACAGGGATTTATGTCCCCACGACTTCAGGTAATATGATAGGTGGGATTTACATCAAGGGAAACCCGACAATAGCCATGGCTGTAGACGCCAGTGGTAATGCAAGATACACCGTTGACATGAGCACTTTTTCCACCCGGACCATTACGGTTGAACGTGCATTAAATAGAACTGGTGTCAAAATTGGTAGTGGTGCTACAACGTATTATAATGGTTTCCCCGATGGTGTCGATAATCTCGGGACGATCATCTATGTCGATGGGACGGTCAATGGTCTCAGCGGGACGGTGCAAAAAGATACACAAATGACTATTTCAGCGAATTCCAGTATTAACATTACTAATAATATTAAGTACGCGGAGTTTACTCCAGCCGTCGGAATTCCGGGTGCTGCAGGATATGTTCCGCCGACTGCCGAAAATAAAACTAATCTTCTTGGACTTGTTTCCTGGAATGGCGACATCAATATTACATCCGCCGCACCCAATAATATAGAAGTGCATGCGATCGCCATGGCCAGAAATGGTATTTTACAGGTTAACGCTTACGATAACACTACTGTTGGGTCGCGCGGCACCGCAACATTGTTGGGCGGTGTCATTACACAATTCTACGGCGCATTCGGTATGTTTGATTCAACCACCGGAAACGCGATTTCCGGTTACGGACGTAACTTCGTTTATGACTCGCGGACGCTTTTGGGAGCCGCGCCGCCGTACTTCCCGAGTATGAGTACGTTTATTGCGTTTACCAATGACTTGACTGATAAGGTCTCTTATCAGGAAGGCGGTTTTTAAAGGTTTGTAGGGAGATGTTGTTGTGTAGCCAATACCGTGTTTTCAGAATGCCTAAAGAAGACACGGTATTGCTATTGACCGCGAAATGAAAGACAGCGATCCAAATCTATATTTTTTAATATATGAATAATATACCGCCGCGAGTTATTTTTATTTCCATTGGCGTCCTCGTCTTGATTATTATGATTATCAATCATTTTCTAAGTAAAGAGCTGGTCGCACCCGCTAAACCTACTCCGGTTTTTGTTTTAGAAGAACCCGCCGCTCCTGCCGAAGTTCACGTTGAAGAAAAGAACTATGATCCATTGTCAGATTATGCATCGGTGCCTTCCACAGAGGGGTTACAGAAGGAAGTTTTTGAAGTTAAGAAGTCCGAAAGGGTTCCGAGTAAAAAAATAATTTATGAAATGCCTACGAGCAACAGATTTCTGTTACAATGAACCAAAATATTTGAAATAGTACTGATTAAAATCTTTAAAATATGTTATATATTTGGGTAGATGTGCAAGCGCAAGTCAATGCAACACCAGTGTTTATTTTATGAAAGAGTCAACTAGCCGCTATTTCCCGTTTATTAAAAACCTGATCCCTTCAAAGTCGGTTCGTCCCACTGTCGGCCTTGATATAGGAGTCAGTTCCTGCCGAATGGTCGAAGTGGCTGCCCGTTCCGATGGCTATGAGCTCGTTCGATGGGCTATTGAGCCGATCGTCGCCGGAAATGTTGCCAAAACCATCCGCAGCGTCATGTCCAAGACCAGCCTGCCAAATGTTTCGCCCGTGACCGGTTTAGCCGGAAAAGGTACGCTCATCCGTTTCGTCGATATGCCCAAAATGACCTTAGTGGACTTAAAACGTTCATTTTCCTTTGAAGTCGATAAATATTTCCCTTTTCCTAAAGACCAGATTTTTACCGACTGCCATATTATTGATTCGGCCGGTAAAGACAATAAAATACCCGTCTTGGTCGCTGCTTCGAAAAAAGAATTGATCAATGACCGCATCAAGTTAATGACTGATGCTACTTTGCAGGCCGATTTCGTAACGCTCAACTCGATTGCTATCGCAAATGTTTTTGATGTCTTAGGAAGCCCGAAAATTCCCGGTGAAGCGGCTGTGGCCGGTCCCAAAGCCGTCGGTGTCTTGGACATCGGCGAAGCCGTCAGTAGTCTCACGATTCTCGTCGATAATCGCCCAAAATTTAATCGCGACATTTTTATCGGTGGCCGTGATTTTACAAAAAGTATCGCCACCGCTTTGCATGTGACTGCGGAAGAAGCTGAGAAGATCAAGCAGGACCCGGCGCGCGCGGCGGAAATCAACAGCGCGGTCGAATCCGCCACGTTCGATTTAATTTCTGAATTGCGTTTATCGTGCGATTATTTTGTTACTGAAACCAACCTTTCCTTGAGCCAGTTGTTTTTGACCGGCGGAGGAACGGCCATGGAAAGTTTAAAGCAGAATTTACCCAAGCAGTTGGAAATCACGACTCATGTCTGGAATCCGATCAGTCTTTTGAAAATGGGGACGGGTGTCGTCGCGTCCGATGTGAATGCGAAGTCCGGTTATTTGGGAACAGCCCTTGGTTTAGCCCTGTATCCTTAAAAGAATTTTCTTATGATAGAAATTAATTTAGTTCCTGAACAATACCGTAAAAAGCGCCGCGCCGCTACGATCGTTGAATCGTCGGGCGGATTGCCCAAAGAAGTCATGATTGGGATCGTCGGAGCGTTTACCTTCGTTTTGATTTTAGTTTTCCTTGGTTTTCAAGCTTATATTGGGCTGCGTGTCGCCAAGCGTAATAATTTACAGCAGCAGCTGGCCGCGATCGATACAGAAAAGAAAAATGTCGACAAGGTCATTACCGAAATGAAGGCCCTTAAAGAACGGGCCAAAACTTTCGAAACCGTTGCCGCGCCGTACGCGATTTTTTGGGCGGAAAAGATCAATGTGGTCAGCAACGAATTGCCGCGCGGCGTGTGGTTAACGAAGTTTGCGCTCGAAGGTGATTATCTGATCATTGAAGGCAGCGCGGTCTCCAAGGTGAAGTCCGAAATTTCCGACATCCACAGTTTTATGGGTAAATTGAAAGCCAATAAAGAATTTATGACGAAGTTGAAAAATCTTGACCTCGATATGATTAAAGCCCGCAACGTCGAGACATTGACGGTTGCGGATTTTAAAATCAAAGCGGAAGTTGCCAGTGACGCGGTGAAAAATGTCAAAAAATAATTTGGGAAATATCGGCGAGCAAGTTTCGGCGGTGATCGATATGGTCAATGCCAAGAACCCGTTTTTGGTCGTCGGGATTGTTTGCGGTGCTATTCTCGTCATGTTTTACTCCGGGTTTTTTCAATCCAAGGTCGGCGAAATCACGATTTTAAACGGTGACATTGATAATCTCAATCAAAGTCTCGATGTGACGAAGAATAATTTGCAGCGCTTGGGTCAGTACAATTCGGAAGTGGAGCTTTATAGTAAGCGCGTAGAGATCCTTAGCCAAAAAATCCGCAGTAAAGAAGATATTCCCGTCGCGCTTGAAAATCTTTCCCGCATTGCCGTTGAAAGCGGAATCCAGATCGAACAGATGATGCCGGATGAAGCCCGCGGCGAAGTGGTCCATAAGAGCGCCGACACAAAATATATTGCAATCCCGATTGTGATTGGGGCCACCGGTTCTTACCATAGTTTTGGCAAATTTGTCAATAAACTCGAGAAAGAGGGGATTTTCTTGGGGTTTTCCGACTTGGGTATTTTGACCAATCCTGCCGATCCCAATGACCATTTAATTAAATTGGTATTACGCTTGGCTATTCCCGAAAAAGATGAAAAGACTGACAAAGCTTCGCCGGGGGAAAAGTTCGGTAAGCCCGGAAGGCGGATCAATTGACAATGCGCATAAATCATAAATGGATACTGTTTCTCGCGATCGCGTTCATTTTGCCAGTCAGATTGTCTGCGGCGAATGATAAAGATTTACCGGTGCTGGAAACAAACTTTACTTATAAGGACAACGGGAAGCGTGATCCGTTTTGGACTTTACTCGGAGGTCGAGGGGTTATTATCAACTATGATAAAGACATCTTGGTTTCGGACATGGTTCTCGAGGGTGTTATGGCGGAACCGACCGGAGAAAGTGTTGCCATCATTAACGGTAATATTGTGAAGCTGGGCGATAAAATGGGTTTATTCGTCGTTAAGGACATCAAACCCAACGCAGTCATTTTAGAAAAAGGCCAAGATATTTTTACGTTAAAATTAAAGAAGGAGGAATGACATGTCTAAGATCCTAATTGCGGCATTAGTCGCACTGCTGGGTGGGGCAATGCCCTTGTTTGCCCAAGATCAGCCTCAGAAGGCTAGGGAGATAACTCAAGCCGCTCCGAGAGACCAATCATCGCCTGCGATGATGAATGAAGAGCAAGGGGCCATGCCTGCCGGAGAAGAAAAACCGGCTGAAGCGGCTTCGGAAGAAATGGCTGTTTCGCAGACCGGAAACGTCAGCATTGATTTTCGTGATGCCGATATCCAAAATGTCCTTAGGATTTTATCGTACAAGAGCGGTGTTAACATCGTCACCGGCCCGGAAGTCACCGGACTTATCACTATCAAGCTCAAAGATGTACCGTGGAAAAGAGCGCTCGAAGTTATTTTGGAAACCTATGGTTACGGTTATGAACACAAAGACAATATTATTACCGTTACAACGATCGAAAGCTTAAAGAAGCGCCGCGAGGATGCTTCTATTTTAGCTGAGCAGGAACCGCTTGTGACCCAAACGTTTATTCTCAACTATGCCAAGGCGTCGGAGATTCTTGCGTCTTTGGACAAGATTAAAACGGCACGCGGGACAGTTAATTCCGACGAACGTACGAATACGTTGATCATTCGTGATCTTTCTCGTAATATGGACCTTATTGCCGATGTTATTACGCAATTGGACCGGACCACACCGCAAGTTTTGATTGAAGCCAAAATTGTTGAAACGACCTTGGATAACACGGAGAGATTAGGGATTGATTGGACGACCCAGGTTGCGGTTAGCGGTGCCAAGCGTCCGACCACATGGCCGTTTACGACGCATTCGGAAAACAAGTATTTGAAAGATGATGATTTCCCGGGGGCAGAAGCGACGGATTTTTCTTTAGGGACGTTGAATTTTCAACAGATGCAAGCTGTTCTGGAATTATTGCGCAATAGAACAGACACCAACATTTTGTCCAATCCCCGGATTGTAACATTAAATAACAAGCCGGCACGGATCGTTGTGGGTCGGGAATATCCATTTCCGAATTACTCATACAACGACCAGCAGGCAAAGTATCAGGTTAGCGGATGGGAGTATAAGGATATCGGCATCATTTTTGATGTGACCCCGCATGTGAACCATGCAGGGTATGTTACTCTGGAACTTAGGCCACAGGTGACTGACATTTTGGGTTTTGTAACGGTTGAAAACGCTTCCGTTCCACAGCTTAGCAAAGAAGAAGCAAAAACAAGTGTCATGATCAAAGACGGCGAAACACTCGTTATCGCCGGGCTTATTAAAGACCAGGTCATAGACCAAAAGCGTAAAGTGCCTTTCTTAGGCGACATTCCTTTGGTCGGACTGCTTTTCCAGAAGAGCAATAAAACGGTTGTTAAGCAAGATCTTTTGATCTTCGTTACACCGCATATCATTAATAACGACGATACATCTGCTCCTCCCGCGAAATAAAGGAAGGGACTGACAATTCTTAGGGATGGCACCACTGCTCGAACAGGAGTAGCGAGCCCTTTCCCTATAGACTCTAAGTTCATTCTTTTATAAAATTAACTTTTAACAGCGAGGTGCAGTCGTGTCGCGTGAAATTTTAGTCCATATTGGCCCCGGGGAGACCCAGGCGGCCATCATTCAAGACGGCCATCTAGATGATTTTCATCTTGAGGTCGACCATCATCAATCCATCCTTGGAAACATTTATAAAGGCAAAGTCGAATCGATCTTACCGTCGATCAACGGCGCTTTTATTAACATTGGACAAGAGAAGAACGGATTTCTTTATCTGACCGATGTGGTCGCGCCGCAAACCGCGGACGAACCCCAGGGACCGCTGAAAATCATTAAAAAGATTTTCAGCCGCGGCGAGAAGAAAGATATTTCCGGCGCAGAAGCCAAAGCGATTCCGCTAAAAGTCGGACAGGAAATTCTCGTCCAAGTTGTTAAAGAACCTTTTAGTACCAAAGGTGCACGTTTGACCAGCCACATTTCTTTGGCCGGCCGTTTCGTCGTTTACATGCCGTATGATACGCACGGCGGTGTTTCCAAAAAGATCGAAAGTCACGATGAGCGTCAGCGTTTGCGTGGTCTTTTGGACGGCTTTGATTTTGTGTCGACCGGCGGATTTATCGTTCGTACGGCTTCACATGAAAAAGGCAATCATGAGTTGACCCGTGATGCGCGGTTTCTTTATAAGATTTGGCAGCAAATTTTGCGTCTCTCGGAACAGAAGCAGGCGCCCGCGCTTATTTATAAAGAATACGATCTTATTTGGAAGATCGTCCGTGATTATTTTACGAACCAAGTTGATAAACTGATCATCGATTCCAGTGATGAATTCACGAAAGTCCAAAAGTTCGTTGCCAACTTGATCGGTAAAGAGCAGGTGGAGAAGGTCCATCTTTATAATGACCCGGCCCCGCTTTTTGAAGCTAAGGGTGTGGCGCAGGAATTGCAAAAGATTTACGACACCAAGGTCATGCTTAAATCGGGTGCGTATATTATTATCGAACCGACCGAAGCGCTGACCGTCGTAGACGTTAATAGCGGTAAATTCAAGACCCGCGCGGCACCGGAAGAAGCGGCTTTCATGGTCAATAGTGAGGCCGCGACCGAAATTGCGCGACAGCTGCGTTTGCGTGATATGGGCGGTATTATCGTTATCGATTTTATCGATATGAGCCGCGAAGGTCATAAGCGCAAGATCATCGAAACGCTGGAGCAGGAACTGGCCCGCGATTACGCTAAGACGGAAGTTAACCGTATTTCGCCGTTAGGTCTGGTGGAAATGACCCGCGCGCGGACTGGCAAAACTTTGGAAGCGATTTCCTTCGAAGATTGCCCGTATTGCGACGGCCGGGGGAAGATGCGGATTGAATAAGACTGTTCTTGACTTTTTACCATAATCTGTTTAAATATTAGGTTTCACGGGCACATGCATTATTAACAGTCAACGAGGGTATAATTATGTACGCGATTGTTCAAATTGGCTCGAGCCAATACAAAGTCGAAGAAGGCTCAACTATAGCCGCTAGCCGCGTTCCTGCCGAAGAAGGCGAGACGATCAGCTTAGATAAGGTCCTGCTTATTGCCGACGGCAATACGGTCACCGTTGGACAACCTTATGTGGTCGGTGCCAAAGTCAGCGCTAAGGTCGTTAAACAGGCTTTAGGTGAAAAAGTTGTGGCTTTCAAGTTCCGCAAGCGTAAGGATTCCATCCAAAAAATCGGCTACCGCAAGAAGCTTACCGCTCTTAATATCGTCAAGATCACTGCTTAAGCTACGGGACGTTCCTTTTTTGCTGCCTTTCTTGGTAGTCTAATCCTGATCGAGAGCAGTAAGAAGTTCATTTTTAGAAACCAAAAGGTGCAGTCATGGCGTTTGTTGATGAGGCAAGGATTTTCATTAAAGCCGGTAATGGCGGAAAAGGTTGCGAAAGTTTTTACCAGGACAAGTTGACCCGTTATCCCCGTCCCGACGGTGGCGACGGCGGTAAGGGCGGCGATGTGACCTTTGTCGCTGACAAATCGTCCCACACCCTTTTAGATTACCGTTTTAAACAGCATTATGAAGGCGGACGCGGAGGGCACGGTAGTAGTAAAAATTTTAAAGGTAAAAGCGGTAAAGACATCTTTTTGCGGGTCCCGGTCGGGACGATCATCCGCGATTTCGAAACCAAACTTCTTATTCGTGATCTTGTTGAGGACGGCCAGTCTGTTCTCATTGCTAAAGGCGGGCTTCAGGGTCGCGGGAATCATGACAATCGGCGTCCGCTTCCTCCGGGCCAAGGCGAAGCCAAAACAATCCATCTTGAATTAAAACTCATCGCCGATGTCGGGATCGTGGGATTTCCCAATGCCGGTAAATCGACGTTGATTTCCAATATTTCTAAAGTTCGTTCTAAGATTGCCAATTATCCTTTTACGACAAAACAGCCGATTTTGGGAGTGGTATTCCCGACAGAAGAACAGCACTTTATTGTTGCGGATCTTCCCGGTTTGATTGAGGGCGCGCATTTAGGGAAAGGGATGGGCGATAAATTTTTGAAGCACGCGGAACGGACTAAGATTTTGCTCCATTTGATCGATATGGCCGGCAGCGAGGGCCGCGATCCTGTGGAAGATTACGCAAAGATCGTCAAAGAGCTTGAACTTTACAGCGAAAAACTTTCCTCTAAAATACGAGTGGTGGCGGCCAACAAAATGGACCTTCCCGAAGCCAAAGAAAATCTAAAACGTTTCAAAAGAAAATATAGAAAAGAAAAAGTTTTCAGTGTTTCCGCACAGGAGAAGGAAGGTCTCGAGAAACTCGTTGCCGGATTGTGGGACATTTTGAAAGCAGCCAAAACGGAAGCATAACATG
>Ga0163144_10000519_pt1 | contig 89540 bp, 73 predicted proteins | sample OliLak19BULKMAT1_FD_123175 | JGI IMG/M metagenome (GOLD analysis project Ga0163144, IMG submission 123175) | Freshwater microbial mat bacterial communities from Lake Vanda, McMurdo Dry Valleys, Antarctica - Oligotrophic Lake LV.19.BULKMAT1 | ecosystem: Environmental > Aquatic > Freshwater >...
CGCGTCTGGTGAATCACAAAGGTCCCCAGATTGGACCCAAACAGGATTCGACCCGTACCGGCATCGGCATCGGCATGATCAGCCCCGAAGTGGCCGGGTGCCGGAGCAAACATCACGCGCTGCTTCACTGCCTGGGAAGCCGCATCGATGAGGGTCGCCGAACCAGGGATACCCAGACTGGAGATGTTGCCTCTGCCATTGGCTACATAGAGCGTCGCACCCGCCCCGGGGAGGAACTCAGTCGTGAAGGACCGAGTATCGGCCAGAGCGAGGGGATTCCCCGCTGCATCCGCCACTGCGCCAACCGGGAGTCGGAGCGCGTACTTCTCGCCCCAGAAAGCCTGAGTGGAAGCGGCTGGCGTAAACGTGAGCGTCTTGCCCGAGCACGCGGTCGTGCTGGGAACGGCGTGGCCCTCGGACTCGAGTGTCACTTGCCCGCGGCAAACGACGTCTTCGTCGAAGGTATAGACCCGGGCCGAGAGCGCCACCGAGACGCCCGTTGCCCCATCGGCAATGCTGACGCTCATGAGCGTCGGGGCCTTGGTATCGGCAGCCGGAGGAGCAACCGGCGGAGGATTGGTGACCGGAGGCGTCGTGCCTCCACCACCGCCCCCACCACCGCAAGCAGCGAGGAGGGAGGAGACGAGCGCAGCCAGAGCCACGCCAGAAATCGAACGGATATTGGGTGCCATGGCTAGGCTCCTTTTTCGTAAAACAAGTTGTCAAACCCAGCGTAAGTGCTGGAAACGAGGGTTCGAGACGGTTTCTCACCGTGCTCTCACTAGCGCAAATATAGGGATTTTACCCCTCTTTGTCAAGCATTTTTTGGCTATCCAGTACCGTTGTCTACGCTGGGTGGGGCCGCTATATTTCTCTCTGACTGAGAGCTATTTGAAAAGCTTTTTATAGTTCTTGGACCAATAGACGATACCGTTGTAATAACGCTCGTTGAAGGCGCCGAGATAGGCGATTGAGGCCTTCCGGATGGCAGACTCCTTGTCCGACGTCGCCCCCGCTTTCCGGAGTTTTAGCGCCATCGCCATGACGCCATCGGTTAGATTCCATGGGTCAGGATCCTTGTGTCCGGTCTTGGAGCGGATATCCGCCTCATATCCTAGCCAGACATCCGACATGAACTGAGCCACGCCCATCGCTCCGCCTTGCCCAATATAGTTCGGGGAACAGGAGACCTTCTTGGTCTTGCTATAGCCGAGATCATCCACCAAGGTATAAAAGAGATCGCGGCGCTTATAGAGTAGACTGATGGATGCTTTGTATTTACTTCCATACTTCTTGTATCGAGCAACGGAAACCTTCTCGACTTCCTTATAGGTGCACTGGCCGGTATTGGCGCCGAGATTCGTCTCCATCTTGAGAAAGCCATACAGCACACCTTCGGGTACGCCAGTCTTATCGCTCGCGTACTCGACCGCTTCGCGAATATCTTTGGCGTTATATGATTTCCCAGTCAAGGTCGACAAGTCGCCCTGGAGCTCTTGAAGTTCTTTCTGAAGCCGGCTCACCGTTTTCGCCACATTCTCAACGTCTCCGAGCGTTTCCTGCTGATCCGCAGCCAGCACATTCTTCTCTGCCGCTTTCTTCTCCAGAAGCGTTTCATGGTCCTTCTTTGCATCCTCGATCGAAATCCGCTCCGATTCCGTATCTGCCTTGGAGAGTGCGAGGGATCCGAGCAGTGTCGCGATCTTGTCCTGAATACTGAGGAGTTTGTCGGGGTCATTGATGATTGTCGCGAACCGCTCCTGATCGATGAGGAGGCGTGGGAGCGGCCATTCGCTCTGGTAATACAAGTCCCGCATGAGCGCCGTCAAAAGCTCTTTCTCCTCCTCAATCTGCTCCTCGAGGAGCGCGAGCTCCGCTTGCTTACGCTCGATGACGTTCTCCGACTGTCTGATTCTGATCTGCGTCTCCGCAATCGCCCGCTCGGTTGATGAGAGCGAGGCATTGATATTAGCAAGCTCGTTCTCGAGCGCCTTCTTCTTCGACTCAGCGGCCTTAAGCTTCTTCTCCACATCAGAGATGTCATCCTCGATGTCTTCCGAATCAGGCGCTGCCTGGGCCGGCAATCCAGCCGAAAAAACATTTCCCAAAGCAAGGGAAACGATAAGTAAAACGGAAAAAAAGCACCTGTTTATTTTGGCAGTCATTTTCTCTATTATACCTCATACAAAAAAAGGCTCTAACGAGCCTCTTTCCGCTGAGACGATGTTCACTAAGGAGCCGTCTCCACTTCGCGGACCTTCTTCCAGACTGCCTTTTCAATTTCTTTTCCGACTTTCGGATTTTCTTTCAGAAATGTCCGGGCCTGTTCGCGCCCGACGCCAATCTTCACTTCCCCGAAGCTGTGAGTATTCCCCTGTTTCTTGATGATTTCATACTTCACACCGGTGTCGAGTACATCGTCACTCCATGAGATACCTTCATTGTACATAATGAAGAACGATGTGGTCCGGAACGGCGGTGCCACTTTGTTCTTCACGACCTTCACGTTGACTTGATTGCCGACGACTTCTTCGCCCTTCTTCACCTGAGCGCTCTTCCGGACTTCAATCCGAACTGAGGAGTAGAACTTGAGCGCATTGCCGCCGGTTGTCGTCTCAGGGTTACCGAACATCACACCGATCTTCATCCGCAGCTGATTGATGAAGATGACAACGACATTTGAACGAGCGATGATGGCGGTTAGTTTCCGCAAGGCCTGACTCATAAGTCGCGCCTGGCGTCCGATATGCTGATCCCCCATCTCACCTTCGATCTCCGCTCGCGGGACGAGTGCAGCGACCGAGTCGATGACGATGATATCCACCGCATTCGATCGAACGAGCGTTTCGACGATATCGAGCGCCTGCTCGCCCGAGTCCGGCTGGGAAATGAGAAGTTCATTGATATTCACCCCAATCCGCTTAGCGTATTCGGGATCGAGCGCGTGTTCGGCATCGATGAACGCCGCGACACCGCCCGCCTTTTGGGCATTCGCAATCGTGTGAAGCGTCAGAGTTGTCTTGCCAGATGACTCCGGTCCATACACTTCAACGATACGGCCACGTGGGACGCCACCGATACCGAGAGCGATATCGAGTGAAAGTGATCCAGTCGGGATCGCTTCAATGTCAACTCGCCGGACATCGCCGAGCTTCATAATCATCCCCTCTCCGAACTTTCCTTTAATCTCATCAACGACCGTGTCGACGCTCTTCCGACTGCTCTTCTCAACTGCTTTTTCCTTAGACATACAGGAGTGAATTACTGCTTATCATTCGAAGGTGTCTGTTTTACGTATATTTTTCCACTCACCTTTTCTTCTGTCTGACTGACTGGCTCACTCGGCGCATCATCGAGACTGACCTCGGTATGAAGCCCGTCATCCGTCGAGAGGCGGACCTCACCAGATAAATTGATAAACCGCTCCTCTTTTCCCGGAAGCAGAGTACCACTATAAAGCACTGTTTCACCGTTGGCAACCGTCACATCGACAGACCGGGTCTTAGCCCGAATCGTAAACGAGTAAGCGTCCGTTGACACCACTTCTGAAACCTCATTTTCTCTCAGCATCTCGAGTGACCGACTCTCTACCGCCACCGTTTCTTCCTTGATCTTCTCGAAACGGTTTTCGGCTCTCACAGTGATCTGATTCAGTCCTGACTGGAGAACTAACGATTCGGAAAACTCGCCGCTCGCGCCGACAAAGACCGGCTCTCCATTGATAGTGACACCGACACCTGGATCGGTCTTCCCCTTTAGCACAATCCCAGCGCCCTCTATTGTAGCACCTGGCAAGGGCTCGAGGATGAGCAGTCTCGGCTCGACGACAAAACTCCGAAATTCGGAAAGGAGGTAGAGAAATGTCCCGCCGAGGACGAGGACGAGGAGTGTGATGAGCACCGCACGTGGCGTGATAACCCAGGCGTTCATCGTCGGATAACGGAGTGCTTCCGGAACGATCTTCTCGTGTCCAAGATTCACTCGGATATTTTTCTCCTTGTCGTACAGCTTCAAAAAAGCGGTATCATCGAGACCCAAATACCGTGCATAGCTCCGGAGAAATCCTCGGATGTAGACTTCTGCCGGCAGCTTCTCATACTCGCCGTTTTCCAGCGCTTCAAGATATTTTGCCTGAATACGGGTCGCCTTCGCGATCTCGGCATAGCTCATGCGATACTGCTGCCGCAGTTTTTTCAATTTTTCGCCGAGGGTCAGGGATTCGACCTTTTTCCGGATGAAGCCATCAGTCATGTACCCACTATAGCAAAAATGGTGAGAAGAAACGAAACGGCCGACCCAGGGAAGGAATGGCCGGATGAATTCAATTTTTTGGCTTAGAGCTGCCATTTTTCTCGAGCGACCTGATCAACCAATGGATCGTCACCGTACTGCTTTCCCTCCTCGAGCGTCTTCAGAATAACTTCGCGTTTCTTGTTCACCTCCGGTCCGACGACACCGCGTTGCTCGAGGGTCTGCATCACCCGCGCTGCTTTCGGATAGCCGATCTTGAGGAAAGTCTGGAGATACGTCGTCGAAGCACGCTGGGTCTCTACCACGAGTTTCTTGGCGGCTGTATAGATCGGGTCGTGTTCATCCTCACCCTCGCTGCTTCCACCGATGTTATCGAGATCAATCGGACTCTCATCGCTGCCAAAATCTTCGCCGATTTCGTCAAGACCTTTTTCCACCTTCTGCCGCTCCAAGAATTGCACTACTTTCCTAACCTCCTCTTCAGAAACAAAAACTCCCTGGATACGCTGGAGGCTCGAGGCTTCGGCGGAGGAGTACAGCATATCACCATTACCGAGTAATTTCTCAGCACCTCCAGCATCGAGAATGGTGCGTGAATCAACCTGCGACTTCAGCTTGAACGAAATACGCGCCGGCATATTCGCCTTGATGAGGCCAGTGACAACATTCACTTCCGGCCGCTGCGTAGCGAGTACTAGATGGATCCCAGCAGCACGAGCCATCTGCGCGAGCCGGATGATTGCTGACTCAACTTCTTTCCCATGTGCTGACATCAAATCGGCCATTTCATCAATAATGATAACGATCTGTGGCAATGGTGCCAGATTCTCCTCGCGAACCTCGTTAGTATCAGGATTAATAATGCGCTTTTTTTCACCCCGTTCAATCTTCTGTCGGTATGAAGAAATATTCTGTGACCCAGCAGCTTCGAGCACTTTAAGGCGACGTTCCATTTCGGAAACTGCCCACTTCAAGACATTCACCACCTTATGATTATCAACAATAACATCTGTCTTAAGATGAGGGATCCCCTTATAAAAAGGGAGTTCAGTCCGCTTTGGATCAACAAGGATGAGCTTCAAATCCTCAGGCGAGTTCTGATACAAAAGCGAGAGAATGAGGGTATGAATACAGACGCTCTTCCCTGACTGAGTAGTACCTGCAATGAGAAGATGCGGCATCCGGCCGAGGTCGGCATAGATATACTTACCGGAAACATCCTGACCAAGCACAACGGTTAGATTTGATTTTTGCTCTCGAAACTCTTTTGACTGGATGAGTTCGCGGAGCCGAACATTAACCTTGGCTTTATTTGGCACCTCAATGCCGATGAGCGACTTGCCAGGAATCGGTGCCTCAATGCGAATATGATGGGCGGCAAGAGCGAGGGCCAAGTCACCAGCTAGTGGCGTGATGCTCGAGATTTTTACCCCAACGGACGGTCGGAATGTATATTGTGTCACCGTCGGCCCAACCTGGACCTCGCCTGGCTCGACATCGATGTGAAAATGCTTCAGTGTTCGGATGATGATATCCTTGCTCTGTTCAATGTCGCCACCACCACCCTTGCCATCGGACAGAGCGAGGAGATCGAGCGGTGGAAGTTCCCAGCGATAGTGAGTCCGGCGTTTCTTCGGCCGAATGAAGGCTGGGACTAAAACCGTTTCGTCTTCATCTCCCGGTTCCTTCGAACCATCGGCGGACTGATCTTCCGACGCTTCAGTATCCGCGAATCGGATATTCTGGACATTTTCTACGGTTGATTCGGACAGTACACCTGTCGCCTCGGAGCTCTTTTCCAAACTTTCCGAAGCGGGGTCGCTCGCCGGAGGAATGATCGAATCAAGCGCTGACTCGAGAGAAAGTGACTTGTTTTCTGTTTGAGCAGCTGCTAAAGCGTCTTCAGCCATTTTTTGAGGCCTGAATCGAGCAAGAACTGCCTCAAACCAATGAAGGAGTGAGACGTTGAAAGCGGCGACGATACCAGAGATAAAAAGTGTGAAAAGGACAACGAAAGCGGCGATTTTCCCCATGGCACCATCGAGAAAGCTCGCGAGGAAATAGCCAATATATCCACCGCCCTCGCCTGCCATCGCGACCGCGCGTAACTCCTTGGCATTTTCACCGAGGAAAAGGTGTGAGAGTCCTAGGAAAGAAAAGAAGGTGAATCCAAGGCCGAGAAACATGATCGCATCTGCAAGCGACGTTTCATGGTGCCGAAAAATAGAATACCCAATGAGCGGCAGGATGGGCACGAGAAGCCACTTACTCCAACCGACTGAAAGACTTACCCACTCATCAAGGAGCTTGCCGAAAGATCCGGCCTGATCAATAAACGCGAGCAAGATAAGGACAGCAAAAGCAAGAAGAAAAAGAGCGACGATGCCACGCTTGGCATCGCTCCCGAGTGCTGGCTTCTTCTCTTTTTCTAGCCCAGCTTCAGATTTTTCGTTTTTCTTTTTTCTTCCCATACATTTCGAGGGTATGGCGCTAGTATAGCAAACCCCCGTCCTTGCACCCAATAGATTGATGGTGCCGGATATGAATCTTCTTAGTCCATGCTTGATGAGGATTCTCGTTCCACTGTTCCGCCTGTTCCCAAATCAAGCTTACTCGTCACGATAAGCTGCTTCAATTGCCGTTTCCGTTCGACGAGTCCAGCAAAGTCCTGGGAAGCTTCAAAACCCTCAAGCGCCTGCTCGGCTCTCTGAAGTTGTTCAGGTACAATCTCGTGGTCTTTAAAAGCTGCTTGCGCGGCTTGGATTGCCTGACGAATAGATTCAATCGCAGCGAGTCTTTTGTCCACACTCGCTAATTCTTCTTCATAAGCCGCCAACTGCTCTTGCCTCCGTTTCTCCTGTTTGTCATCTAGCATAGACTGAGCCATCTCGTGTTCAAAATTTGGCATAAGTTTTCTAATAGTCTCTTGATTATATTGCTGTTTCGCCTCTTTAGGCAAAAATTAAAGACCGGGGTTCACCCGGCCTTTTACTGCTTCCTCCCCATTGTAGCACAAAAACACCCCCCTGTCCATTCAGCAGACTCGGAACATCCTGAGTGCATCGAAGGATATGAAAGGTGTTTTTGATTAAACAGTCTTTGGAGAACCCTTATGCCTTCTTATCCGTTTCACCGACACGGTACCCGGTACCGGCTGGGATAAGTCGTCCGATAATGACGTTCTCCTTGAGGCCGCGGAGTCTGTCCTCACGGCCTTGAACCGCCGCATTGATGAGGACTCGCGCGGTTTCCATGAAAGACGCTGCCGAGAGGAACGACTCGGTCGAGAGCGCCACTTTCGTGATGCCAAGCACCATGACTTCGCTCGTCGCGACCTGGCCGCTCGTCTTCTCTACCTCTTCATTCGCTTCGTTGAACTGGTCCTTCTCGACGATATCACCAGGGAGGAGCATCGTATCGCCCGGATCAGCCACTCGCATGCGCGAGAGCATCTGGCGGATGATGACTTCGATGTGCTTATCATTGATGCCTTCGCCCTGCGCCGCATAGATCTCTTCGATCTCACGGATGATATAACGATGGACTGCTTCTTCACCCATGACTTCGTGGAGCTTCTTTAGATCGAGATGACCTTCAGAGAGGACTGAGCCCTTAGCAACGAGATCACCAATCTTTACTTTAACAGCGGCGTTCGCCGGCGCTGAGTACTCGTGCTCAACTTTTGCTTCATCGAGAACGATCACCTTGACCACTTTTATTTCCTTCTCGATTGATTTCACCTGGCCATCGACTTCAGAGAGGATGGCTTCGGTCTTTGGGGTTCGGGCCTCGAAAATCTCTTCGACACGAGGAAGACCCTGGGTGATATCGGAACCGGCGACACCACCGACATGGAAGGTACGCATAGTGAGCTGTGTTCCTGGCTCACCGATTGCCTGCGCAGCGACGACACCGACAGACGCACCGAGCTCGACCAGGGCACTTCGACCGAGGTCAAGACCATAACATTTCTGACAGACGCCGCGGCGCGAACGACAGGAGACGAGGGAGCGAATCTTCATCTTCGGAATCGCCTTACCTTCGATCTCTTTCGCTTTTACACGAGAGAGGAGTTCGCCCTTCTTCGCGATGATATCACCTGTTTCTGGATCCTTCATCGTCTCAGCGAGAGTCCGGCCTTCGATTCGGCTGGCATAAGACATACCAATCTTGTCGGAATCCTCACGATAGAGATAGGCGCCCCTGGTGTCACCGCAGTCATGCTCACGGACAATGATGTCCTGAGACACATCAACCAAGCGACGAGTGAGGTAACCAGCCGTCGCAGTACGGAGTGCGGTATCTGCCATACCTTTCCGGGCGCCGTGAGTGGAGATGAAGTATTCAAGAACATTGAAACCATCTTTGAAGTTGCTCTTCACTGGGAGCTCGATAGTTTCTCCGGTCGGCCCAGCCATGAGACCCTTCATACCTGTCATCTGAACGACAACAGATTCAGAACCACGCGCTTTAGAGTACACCATGGCGTAGACCGGACCCTCCTTGTCGAGTCCAGCGCGAACGACATCAGTGATCTGATTCTTCGTTTCATTCCAGATCTCGATGACGCGACCTTTACGTTCCTCGTTGGTCAGGAGTCCCATATTGAACTGATCCTTCACGAGTTCAACTTTCTCAACGGCTTGACGGATAAGTTCTGGTTTTTCTTTCGGTACCTTCAGGTCATCCATGCCCCAACTGAAGCCGGACTTTGAGACCGACTTAAACGCGAGGTCCTTGAGTCGATCGGCGAAAAGCGCCGCTTCATCTTGGCCAATCGTTTCGAGAATCCGAGAGACAAGCACCTTGAGATCCTTTTTCGTCATCTCTTCATTTACAAACCGCAGCTCAGCCGGAAGAATGTCATTGAGGAGGATACGGCCGGCCGAAGTCTCGATGAGCGCACCCTGCCAGAGAAGTTTCACCTTAGCATTGACGGCGATATGACCCGAGTCATAGGCAAGGATTGCTTCGTCCATCTGGCCAAATGTCTTCCCCTCGCCCTTAACACCACTTTTGATGTGAGTCAGGTAGTAGGCACCGAGCACCATATCGAGGGTCGCTGAGACGATTGGCTCACCGGAAGCTGGCTTCAGGAGATTCTTGGACGAGAGCATGATTGTCGCACACTCGTGACGGGCTTCCGCAGTCAAAGGCACGTGAACCGCCATCTGATCACCATCAAAGTCGGCATTGAAGGCCGAACAGACCATCGGGTGGAGACGGATAGCCTTCCCTTCGATAAGGACCGGCTGGAATGCCTGAATCGACAAGCGGTGAAGCGTCGGAGCACGGTTCAGGAGGACATAGTGGTGAGGGATGATCTCGTCGAGGATCTCATAGGCTTCTTCGCTTTCGGCATCCACCATCCGGCCGGCGGTGCGGACATTATGAGCATGCTCTTTTTCGATAAGCTTGTTGATGATGAATGGCTTGAAGAGCTCAAGTGCCATTTTCTTTGGGAGCCCGCACTGGTAAAGCTTGAGTTTCGGACCAACGACGATAACGGAACGACCCGAGTAATCGACACGCTTACCGAGGAGGTTCTGACGGAAGCGACCCTGTTTTCCCTTGAGGGCGTCAGCGAGGGAGCGAAGTGGACGGCGTTGACCCGTCGACGCAGCGGTCGAGGCTTGGCCACGGCGAGCCGAGTTGTCGAAGAGGGCGTCGACGGCCTCTTGCAACATACGCTTTTCGTTGCGCGTGATGACTTCCGGCGCGCCAATTGCCAAGAGTTTCTTCAACCGATTGTTACGGTTGATGATGCGACGATAGAGATCGTTCAAGTCGGACGTCGCAAAGCGGCCGCCGTCGAGCGCCACCATCGGACGGAGATCTGGCGGAATAACCGGAATCGCGGTCGGGAGCATCCACTCAAGTCGAAGGTTCGCCTTCTGGAAACCCTGGTAGACTTTCAATCGCTGAAGGAGTTTCTTCTGATCAGCTGATTCATCTTCGGAGAGATCTTTTTTCAACTTTTCCACCATTTCACCAATGTCCATCTTCTCGAGGATCTTGCGAATCGCCTCCGCACCGATGCCGGCCGTGAAGACCTGGCCGAAGCGACTGGAGAGATTGAAGTACTCCACTTCCGAGAGAATTTGGTTGGGCTTGAGATTCTTGATATCGTCTTTTGTGGTCCGATACTGCTCTTTCAGGTCATCGAGCGCCTTCTCGAGCTTCGTCTCGTCCTTTTCAGAGTTACGGATTTCCTTGGTTTTGGATTTGTATTCCTTCTCGAGCGCTTCGAGTGTCTGCTCTTTCAGACCCTCCTTCACTTCCATGATGACATAGGAGGAGAAGTAGATGACCCGTTCGAGTTCCTGTGGACTGATCCCAAGCGCGAGACCAATTTTCGACGGCACACCGCGGAGGAACCAGATGTGAGAAACCGGGGTGGCCAACTTGATGTGGCCCATTCGTTCACGACGAACAATAGCGCGGGTCACTTCGACGCCACACTTGTCACAGACAATCCCCTGGTAACGAATCCGCTTGTATTTACCACAATAGCATTCCCAGTCCTTCGAAGGACCGAATATCTTTTCACAGAAAAGACCATCTGGTTCATAGCGCTGGGTCCGATAATTGATGGTCTCCGGCTTGGTGATCTCACCCTTGGACCATTCGAGGATATCGTTCGGCGACGCGAGAGTCAGCTTGACTGAGTCGAAATCGCTGACTTTGGTGATGTTTTCCATAAGTATGGTAGGTAAGTAAGCGAATTAGACTGTTTCGACATCATCCTCGCCGTCGATTGAGACGGTCTTCGCGCCTTTCAGTTCGACATTGAGGCAGAGACCCTTGAGCTCGTTGACGAGCACATGGAAGGAGGCTGGGATGTTTGGACTCTTGATTGCTTCACCCTTGATGATGGATTCATAGGCTTTCGATCGGCCGAGCACGTCATCGCTCTTAATCGTGAGCATTTCCTGGAGCGTATATGCCGCGCCGTAGCCCTCGAGCGCCCACACTTCCATTTCACCGAAGCGTTGGCCACCGAACTGCGCCTTGCCACCAAGCGGCTGTTGAGTGATGAGTGAGTAGGGTCCGATGGATCGCATATGAATCTTGTCGTCGACCAAGTGGTTCAGCTTCATGATGTACATGATACCGACGGTTGATTCGTTGTCATAGGCCTGACCGCTCTTACCATCCACGAGTCGGATTTTTCCGGATTCTGGGAGGCCTGCCTTCTTGAGTTCGGCTTTAATATCGGTTTCGGAGACACCATCCAAAGATGCACTCGCGACCTTGTAGCCGAGTGTCCCTGCCGCCCAACCGAGGTGCGTCTCAAGGATCTGACCGATGTTCATACGAGAAGCAACACCGAGTGCGTTCAGAATCACATCAACCGGTGTGCCGTCTGGGAGATATGGCATATCCTCGACTGGCGCAACATGTGAGATGACACCCTTGTTACCATGGCGGCCGGCGAGCTTGTCACCAACCTGGATTTTGCGGAGTTGCGCGACAGAAATCTGGATCTGTTCGAAGACGCCCATCGGGAGTTTGTCCCCTTTATCACGGGAGAAAATCTTCACATCAACAACTTTGCCGTGCTCACCGTGCGGGAGATAAAGCGAAGAGTCTTTCACATCGCGGCTTTTCTCACCGAAGATGACGCGGAGCAGCCGCTCTTCAGCCGTCAAATCACCTTCACCTTTCGGGGTGATCTTGCCGCAGAGGATATCGCCTGAAGACACTTCCGCGCCGATGCGGATGATGCCGTTCTCATCGAGATTCTTCAGGCGATCTTCACCGATGTTTGGAATGTCGCGAGTAACGACTTCAGGTCCAAGCTTTGTGTCACGGACATCGATCGAGAAGTCCTCGATATGGATCGAACTCCAACGGTCGTGCTGCACGACACGTTCGGAAATGATAATGGCATCTTCATAGTTGTAACCCTCCCATGGGATGAATGCAACGAGCATATTCTGACCGAGTGCAAGCTCGCCTTGTTCGGTCGAGGCGCCATCGGCGAGGAGGTCGCCTTCGTCCACTTTTTGGCCCTTGGTGACGCGCGGCACCTGGTTCATCGAGGTGAAGGCGTTGGACTTTTCAAAGCTCTGCAGTATGTATTCACGGTCGAGATACTCTTTCTTGGAGCCGACTGGGGCCTTGGAACGGACGATGATGTGGTCAGCATCGACTTCAATCACCTCACCGGGATCGAGTGCAAGAACAACTTGTCCCGAATCGCGAGCAGCCTTGTCCTCGATGCCGGTACCGACGACTGGGGACTCTGGCACGACACAAGAGACGGCCTGACGCTGCATATTTGAACCCATGAGGGCGCGGTTTGCATCATCGTGCTCGAGGAACGGGATGAGTGCGGTCGCAATCGAAATACACTGCTTCACCGACACATCAATATAATCAACAGATTCGGCCTCAATCGTTTCCGGATGGCCTTTCACGCGAGCTTCCACCATCAACTCAACGATATTGCGATGGTCATCAAGACTAATGCCGGCATGGGCGATGATCTTGCGATCTTCAACAATCGCGTTCAGGTATTCGATCTCGAGTGAGACAAACGGCATGACGAGGACAGTCTCGCCCTTCTTCTTGGTAGCAACTTTTTCGGCGAGTGCTTCAGTAAGATGTTCACCTTTCTTGGCAACGCCTTCAACTGTTTCGCGAAGGATACGGCCGACGAGATCTTCTTTCTTCGCGGCGACTTCATGCTTCACGATGAGGTAAGGAGTTTCGAGAAAGCCATATTCGTTCACGCGAGCATAGGTCGCGAGGTGGCCGACGAGACCAATGTTCGGACCTTCTGGCGTTTCGATTGGACAGATACGGCCGTAGTGGGAATGGTGAACATCACGGACTTCGAAGCCGGCCCGCTCACGAGTGAGTCCACCAGGACCCATCGCCGAGAGGCGGCGCTTGTGCTCGAGTTCGGCGAGCGGGTTGACTTGGTCCATGAACTGCGACAACTGCGAGCTTGAGAAAAATTCCTTCACAGCCGCCGCGACTGGACGCGGGTTGATGAGTTGCCCCGGGACGACGGTCTCGACATCGCACGTACTCATACGATCCTTGATGTTTCGGACCATCCGATAGAGCCCGACACGAAGCTTGTTCTGGATGAGTTCGCCCACGGCACGCACACGGCGATTGCCGAGGTGGTCGATATCGTCAGCCTTGCCTTCCGGATCATTGTTGAGACGGATCACCTCTCGGATGATGAGGATGAGGTCATCGAGATTGAGGACGCGGTTCTCTTCCTTGTCGGGACGATTGACTTCGAGACGCTGGTTCAAGCGGTAACGGCCGACAGCACCAAAGTCATAACGCTCGAAATTGAAGAACATACCGTCAATCATCTGCTTGGCATTCTCTTCGGTCGCGAGGTCGCCCGGACGCAGGCGCTTATAGACTTCGCGGTAGGCCTCACCTTGATTGGCAGCACCATCCTTAGCCAAAGTCGCTTCGATGTATTTGATGTCGCCTTTGTCGATATCGGTAAAGGCTTTGCGAATCTCCTTCTCCACCATACCGAAGGCTTTAAGGAGAGCGGTCACAGCGAGCTTACGCTTGCGGTCAATCTTCACCGACAGGACACCATCGAGGTCAGTCTCTATCTCCAGCCACGCACCGCGGTTCGGGATGATCTTCGCACCAAAAAGCTTCTTTCCTTTCTGATACTCCATGGTGAAGAACACTCCGGGAGAACGGATGAGCTGGGAAACAACAACACGCTCGACACCGTTGATGATGAAGGTGCCACGTTCGGTCATGAGAGGGACTTCGCCGAGATAGATTTCCTGTTCCTTTACTTCTCCCGTCTTTTTCATGAGCAAAGTCGCCTTGGCCCGGAGCGGTGCCTCGTAAGAAATGTTTTTCGCCTTGGCTACACTCGCGATGTACTTCGGCTCGTCGAGATAGTAGCCATCGAGGGATAGCTCAAGGTCTTTGCCGGTAAAGTCAGCCACTGGATTGATCTCGTCGAGAAGCTCTTGGAGACCTTTCTTCCAGAACCACTCATAGGAAGCCGTCTGAACTTCGATGAGATCCGGCAGGGACACGGTGATACGGTTCTTGAAAAATCGACGCTTCTTGAGTGATGACCTCTCGCTGATCGCATCCTTGACACGCAACCCCCTCTTGTCTTTGGTCATAGAAAAGCACCCACTTCGCTCCGTCTCGTCTGGCGAAAAAACGAGCCGGGAAGTGAGAATTACGGTTATTTACTTGTCCCCTCTACCTTGCACCCGAGAATACGCATCACCCGAACTTTAAGCGAGTAGAGCCTATCGAGAACCACTTTCTTCTTGAAAAAACAGTTTTTCGACAGACCTCATTCCAGAAATCGAAAACTTTCTCCAAAGTACCTACGAGTGTAGCAAGTGCCGGAAATCCTGTCAAATAGGACACAAAGACCCAGGGCTCAGCAGGAGTCTTGGGTTCATTTTCGACTACTTTTTGTCTGTTTTTGCTTCACTGACTGCCCAAGTATACACCCGCGCCACCGTTTCGGCAATTTTGACTGAAGTAAAATTGTCAGAAAGAGCTGTTTCAAGCCGAAAATGGCTCACATCCTCGGAATTCAGGTCATTTTCCGAGAGGAGTGTCTCGATCCCCTGAAAGAGCTGCCGGCCCAAATCCCGGCTTTCCTGCCATTTTTTCTCCGCTATTTCCTCTCCATCTCGGAAAAGTTGGAGTGTGGCCTCAGTTTTTGTCAAAGTAAGAAGGAAAGAATACATAATTTTAGACGTCTAAGCTTGAGAAAGCCTGTACTCTTCTAAAGCGCTAGCATCATATACTATTACGGCTTTAGAGATAACCTTATACATATCCTCAAATTCTTCCTGAAAGAGATTTCTTTGTTTCTTTCTAGTTGATAGTCTATGCCAAGAAATATGTTGAAGTTGACGGTTAATGGCTGACAACGTATTTCCTCGAAAAGAAATTGGGATTGTTTTTCCGATGAATTCCTCAGCAACCACGTCATTCTTTAGTCTTTTTAGTCTAGTAGACCTTTTTTGATAAATTGAAACCTTAAAGAAGGTTTGTAGATTTCTAGCATGCAAAAGAAATGCTTCAAAAATTTCTTTATTTCCTACTTCACCCTGATCCTTAAGGATTTTATAACACCTAGTAAATGCAGCCAATTCTTCTCGAACATGCTTTTGAAGCATTTCAATTTTTTCTGCTTCAGATAGTTTCATAAACTAGAAGTCGGCTACTTTAGTTTTATCCAGTCGAATTTCCAGGGGTCGGTCTTGCGAGATGGGGCAATGTCACCGTGACCAACTACTCCTTTTATCTCGTACCGAGCCTTGATATCGGCGATGAGGGCGTTCACGGCGGCATACTGCTTTTCCGTATAGCCGTCTTCCATATTGGCGATCATCTCGATCCCGATTGAGAAGTCGTTCACGTTTTTCCGGCCGTCCGGCATCTTGGAGGCGCCGGCATGGTAGGCAATATTTGCCTCTTCGACGAGCCGGTAGACAGCGCCTTTGCGGTCAATGATGTAGTGTGCACCGACGCCATACTGCTCGTACTGAGCAATAGTCTTTTCGAGGTCATACTCGTCCCCAACCGAAGCATTGTAGGACGAGTGAAGGACGATAGCATCGATACTGCGCGACGCAGATGGTACACGATAACCGAATCGGAGAAGCCGCGACTGAATAGAGACGCTCGGACTATTCTTCAGCTCCGGTACTGCTACCGGTTCAAGCTCGGTCGGGCCGCCAGTTGCCACGAGAACGGGTGGTATATCTGACTTCAGTACGTCAGCTTCCGGCGCAATCACTGGCACCGGAGAAATGACCGGTTCATCTATCATTCCTTGTTTTGGCGCAGCCATCTCTTCGGTGACTGGAGTGAGCGATGTATTTTCAAAAGTCGTTTCAAATGGCCGATCCTGGAAAAGCCCATACCAAAGCCCAGCGAGCGAGACGCCGAGGAAGGAGACTAGACTGAGGAAAAGACGGAGCATACGTATCTGCCCCGATTATACCACTGCACTGGTCACGGCGATGGATACACTAAAAATCCCGGGCCTTTCAGCCTGGGATAGATTCATTTTTTTCTACTCTTCAAGAGCCGGATACTGGCCGCACCGAGCGCGGCACCGAGGGAAAGTGTAATCGCAGCTGCCTGTTTCGGATGCTTTTTCACATAGCGCTCAACGCTTTCGAACGTCGCACGAAGCGCTGGTTCAGCTTTCCTGAATTCCTGGGTCGCCTGCTGCTTGGCCCGGACAATTTCTCGGCCAAGATCAGCCTGCCAACCAGTTGACGCACGTAAAGCCATAACCGCCTACGCTCGCCGCCGGCCGAGGAGCATGACGCTACCGGTCACCAAGAGGATGAAGGTACCCACTGCCATCTGACCAACGCCTGGAAATTTCATGATGCCATTGATAAGTTCAGCCGTGCCCGAAAGAAAAAAGAAAATACCAACCACGAGGAGAAGGAATCCAAAGAGCCGGTACACGGCGCGATAGACGAGAGACTGCGCTCGGTCCGTCACGATATCAGAAAGTCGCTCGACGAATCCTTCGACGGTCCCAAACATACGCTCTACAAAATATGGGATGAAGCTCCAGCCATCAGTTGACTCCGCATCTTTTGGCGCCTTGTTTTTGTTTTCGGACATAGGATTTTTAGCGTAGGGCCTGCTGCATGAACCGAGTACCAAAGATGGCGAGCGCATCAGTGATACTGCGCTCGCCACGGTTGACGATATTGATTGTATCCACGAGCAAGCCTTCAGCCTGTTCGGTATTCCCAGGTTTCCAGCTCTTGGCGACCAGGTTACCAGTAGCATAAGGGGCAAGAACCGGATCACCTTTCTGCATTTCGATAAGGTCGCGCCGAGCTGCCGGCTTCTTGGTGAACTCGAGATAATCCTTGGCCGGATCGAAAGTGAGCGCCACATCAGCGAACTCACCGGAAAAAATATTGGTGAAGCGGATTGTGTTCGTCGGATGTGGCAGCGTCAGATAATTCAAGAACTGCCATGACTCATTTATCCTTGCCTTCTGGTAATTATCCGGCGAGAGCACCTGCTGGTCTCTCTTGGCGACAGCCTGTGTCTTGTTCCGTGCGACCGTAAAACCCCAATAATTCGCAAAATTGACAGGGACCTTATCCTTGAATTGCGGCAGCGGAGCAACTGCAAAATTCAGCTTGGCATTCTTCTGACGGATAGTCGGATAGTGATAAGAGTAGTTGAGCATCATACCGAGCGTCCCCTCATAAAAGGCGTCGATCGAGTAGTGCTGCCGCTGGTTCCAGGTATATGTCGGGAGTCCGAGCCGAGCAAAACGTGTATAGAAATCGAGTGCTTGCTGATCTGCCTGGTCGGCGAATTGGGTATCGGTAATTGAACTATCAAACTGCATCATCAGGTTAAGGAGGATATCCGAGGAACGATTCACATTATCTCCGGTACCGAGCGCGACGGCGGATTGGTTGATATTCCCATAGTCGTCGACACGAGTCAGGATTGGGATCATTGCGATGAGCTCTTCCCATGTCTTCGGAGGCGCAGCAATCCCAACGGCATTGAAGATATCCTTATTGTAATAAAGCGCGAGTGAATCGACTGAGAGCGGAGCCGCGAGCATCTGTTTTTCGGCATTAAGGAAATCATCTATAACGACATCGACGAATGCCTCCCGAGCAACTTTCTCGCTAAAAATCGCTATCGGAGCTGGCACGGCCTTGTCGGCAAAACTCGGACCCCAAGTATTCTTGATCATAAAGATATCGGGTCCCGTCCCCGACGCCATCGCATTGATCAAGTCTTCCTTGTAGGTCTCCGGCGGCAGCTTGCGGTAAATCACCTCTTTCACATAGGGATTGATCTTGCCGTAGTCAGCTGCCACCTTATTGAAAGCATCAGAATCATCAAATGTCCCCCAAACCTCGAGGGTAATCTGGTAGGGAACTGTCTCGGCTTCACCGCAACCGGAAAGCACGAGGAGTGAGACGCTGAGGAAGCTAAGCGAGAACAGACGGCGCAGTGATTTTTTCATAAGGCATGTTCTTTTCCAACGACAAAGGCGTAGTGGAAACCGCCAACTGGCGGCTCCTCAAGGACAGAAAGTCCGGACGCGGCGATGAGTTCGCGCATCGCTTCCGGCTTGATCCGAAGCTCACGCTCCGGGCCGACAATGGATTCATCCGGGTCCCATTCGATGATGAGTGCCTTGCCGGACGGCTTCAGGATACGGTTCACTTCTCGTAAAATAACTGATTTATCCTCATTCTGAAGCAAGACATCCTTGACAATCACCCAGTCGACGGAAGCAGCACCAAGTCCAGAACCATTTGGCCGCTCCAGGTTACAGCGCTGAGCGAAGACATTGGTTAGACCGAGTGTTTTCGCTCTCCCCATAATTGCTTCGAGTGCAGAGGGTAGGACGTCGAGCGCGTAGACCTTACCCTCTGGTCCAACTGCCTGCGCAAATTCAAAGGAGAAATAGCCTGACCCAGCACCAAAATCAGCAACCACATCCCCGGCCGAAATCGAAAGCGTCCGGATGATGGTCCGGGGCTCGACAAAGGTAAGGCCTTGAGGTGCGTCCATAGATTGAGTACTCTTCAATTGTATACTGGATGGGCAATCTTTCCAACGCTTCACACATCTGTCAGTTGCTGAGATCCGCTTCTTTCGCTACACTGTGCTCGTCATGGAAAGGTGGCCGAGTGGTTTAAGGTACTTGCTTGGAAAGCAAGCGTACGAGAAATCGTACCGGGGGTTCGAATCCCCCTCTTTCCGCAGAGAACGCAGTGAACGAGGAATGGAAGGAAGTCGACTACTCGGCTTCCGTGGAGACGAGAGAGTACGCGAGTCAGTGTTGAGAAAATCAGCGAGCGACGGCGAGCTGAGTATTCCTGACCGAATCTTTTTTCCGCACCGAAAAAATACCAGGCTCCTGAGTGGGGTCCGGTATTTTTGGCGACAGCGAGGAGTGAGCTGGGGAAACCGGAGCGTTGTTTTTCGAGCGTGTGAACTCCTGCCTATTGACAAGCAGGCGAGATCCTCTGGTATGAAACGGTCCCGGTATGGACCGGCGACTCTCTACCCTTATTCTATGGTTATCTTTCCCTGCATCTCCATATGTCCTTCACCACACCAGACTGAGCAGAAGAACTCAAAAGTGCCTGTTTTGGTAGGGATAAACTCCACCACCGCTCCCTCAGGAGGAATGTCTTGGTTCACTCCAAGATCAGGAATGACGAGTCCATGCAACACATCGGCATTATGGATGATGAGCCTGACGAGCTCACCTTTCTTGGCGGTAATAGTTGCTGGCTCCCACACATACTGCCGTACACCCATATGGATAGTGCGCTCTGTTTTTCCGTTCTTTACCTCAGTAGTAGGAGGCGGAAAACTTGCAGAGTCCGTATTTCCCATACCTGAGTAAGGGGCAGGAGTTTCCGCAGAAATCACAAGTTCCTCTTTGAGTTCTTCCTGCTTGGCTTCTACTGTTGACTGTTGGTCAGCTCTGGGCCGCTCCTCCTCTTGCGACACCACAGAGCTATCCTTTGAAGACTTGAGGACCAGCCAGACCACTCCTTCCATAAGAGCTAAGACAGCCAGAAGAGGAACAATAATAGAGAGAGTATTTTTCATTCCTTAGCTCTCTACATTGATCTGAAAAGGATACATCCCCATTCCGCAAGTCCCTTGGAGCACCCCTTCTTCAAGATTGCCCAGGGCAATTTCCGTTATTCCAGAAGGTGGCAAAGCCTCACTAATGTTCATACTTGGAATACGGATTTGAGAGGAGCAGTCAAAAGTTCCAGTGGTATTAATCTTCAAAACTGTGGGTACTCCTGCCTTGGCGGTGCTGACTCTGGGAAGATACCCGCCCTTCGCCTTGATCTCCACTATTTGTTTTCCATCAATAACACTCACGTTCTCGGCAGCAGTCTTTTGAGTAGAGGCCCTATCATTCTCTGAGGGATTGGCTATCTGTATACCAAGGTAGCCTACAAAGAGGAGGGCGATCACGACAATGGATCCAAAGATTATTTTCATGTGTTTACTTCCTAAAAATTAAATATTGGTGGGAGAAGTCCAATTATAACCAGACTGTTAATAAGATTGAAGAGGGCGAAGAGAATCACGATGAGCCCCGCGGACTTGAAGAATATGCCGGCCTTCGAGCTCTTCTGAATGCTGAGTGAGCTGAAGCTGATAAGCGCGAGGATAGGCAGGGTTCCAAGAGCAAAAGAAAGCATCGTGAGACCACCACTTACGAAACTTCCGGTTGAGAGCGTGTAAAGCTGCATTGATTGGGTAAAACCACAAGGCAGAAAGAAAGTGGCAATACCCACAAGGAATGGCGTGAGACGATGATTGAGCCTAGAGACTCCGTAAGCGTGTTTCGATAAGAACTTCGGCATTGATGGCTGAAGCTTTTTTGCCCACGGGAAAACATCGAGGAGATTAATACCAAGTATGAACATCACTACTCCGATAAGAAGACTCAGAACAAAAGTGGCGGTCGTATTCAGAGTAAAGTTTGCGCCGATAGCGCCGATAGCTCCTCCCAAGAGAAAGAAGGCTATGAGTCTACCGACATGGAAAAAAACCTGGGGCTTCACTTTGTCTCCATCCTTTGCAAAAGTAGCTGACATTGAAAGCACGAGCCCTCCAACAACCGCCATACAGGTTGAGAGTGAGGCAATTATGCCGATCAACATAGCTGTGCCATAGGAAACGTTGCCTGCATTTACGAGGTTTACTAAGCCTGTCTTCTGAAGCACCACGAACAAAACGGCAAAGACGAGAGCTATCGGTACAGCAAGTTTGAAATCAGACCATTTTTTTGACTGTTCCTTTTTTTCTATCGAAAGACTATACCCATGCTTCTCTAGTAAACCAGAGAGTTCTTCCGCCACTGTCTCTAACGGTACATCTCCAAAGTCTCCACATACTTCCACTGAATGATTTTTCAGACTGGATGTAGCTGAAGAGACTTTAGGATGATCCTGAAGCTCACTCTCTGTAAGAAGGATGCAGGCGTTACAGTGCATCCCGGAAACATGGAAGGTGTATTTTTTGTTACTTGTACTCATAATTTGTGCATAAGAATTATGGGGTCCCTCCCGTTTCCTTGTTCCAAACACTGATACCGTTAGGAGTTTTTCCGACAGAAACTTGCTTGATTTCCTTGCCAGTAGTCAAATCAATAACAGAAATATTTTTGCCGATTAGATTGCTTACATACGCGAATTTTCCCAGCTTATCAATCACAATCCCGTGAGGTGCGCTTCCGGCGTTAATCGTTTGGTCAATTTTTTTGTCCGCAATGTTTATACGGTACACTTTATTGCTTGTTGGTTGGTCGAAATAAAATCCTTGATCAGCAACGTACAGAAATTGCGAATCTGGACTCGGATATAATTGCACAGGGCCCATGGCCCCCGCTGGCAAATTTATATAATCCTGTTTTCCGGTTTTGATATGTACCCATGCCACTTGCTTCGTATCATATACAGAAGCAAACGCATATTCTCCGTTGGGTGACACTGCCGTCTGTACGACTTTTCCGCTCAGAGGATACTTTGAAATGCCTCCGGTTTGAAGATCAACAGAGGCCATTGCCTGACCATCAAGAAGAGCAATGAATAGCATGGAATCATCCGGCGCAATTCTTAGGCCATGTGGTCCACTGTTCTCACCCAAATCAAACTCAGAAAGAACCGTTTTGGCATCAAGATCTACGACAAATACTTTGCCGGTTTCTTGCGCGTTAATATACGCCACACTCCCGGCTCTGTTTGAAACAACATGGGCGAGATGTAGATCAATGCCTAATTGCACTGAGCCGATAATAGTATCCGTAATTGGATCCATGATGAAGAGCTTATCTTGAAACCCATCGGAAAGATCCTCCTCACCCTCTTTATCAGCGCCCATACCGCCACGATTCACGTTCGCGGTAACCAGCACTTTTGACCCGTCTGGTGATACCTGCACATTATGAGCTTCGTAACTTACAAATTTTCCATTTTGCTCATCGGATAGATTGATAATGCGAATAAGCTTTCTATCTTCAGAATCAACCACGGCTACACGCCCCTCTTCTTCAAGCGTAACGTATACTTTTTCAGTAAATTCTCTATTTCCATTTGAATTTTTGCTAAGTATAACCGCACTGATAAGTATCGGAGATAATACAAGTAAAATGATTGCCAGTTTTTTTGCAATATCTTTCATAGTTTTTTAGCTTTAATTCGAAGCGAGTTCGATACTACTGACACAGATGACATTGCCATCGCAAAACCTGCAAAAACAGGATTGAGGAGCCAACCAAAGACAGGGTATAAAGCTCCGGCCGCAAGCGGAATACCGACAATATTGTAGATGAAGGCCCAAAAAAGATTCTGCTTGATACCACGCATGGTCATTTTTGAAAGCTTGATCGCTTTGAAAAGTTTTGAAATATCTCCGCCCAAGAGCGTGATACCGGCCGACTCAATCGCCACATCCGTACCGGTTCCCATGGCAATGCCTACATCCGCCTGCGCAAGCGCAGGAGCATCGTTTACGCCGTCGCCGGCCATTGCCACAATTCTTCCCTCTGCCTGCAACTCTTTAATTTTTGCTAACTTATCTTGTGGCAAGACATGAGCGATAACATCATCAATACCCACAAGCGATGCGATATACTTCGCGGCTTTCTCATCATCTCCGGTAAGCATAACTACCTTAATACCGAGCGAATGCAGATTTTTTATTGCCTCAACTGACTCAGTTTTTATCTCATCAGCCACCATCACGAACCCAAGCGCTTTTTCTTTTGTTGCAAGAATGACCGGGGTTTTTCCTTGCGAAGTGAACTCATTGAGCTTTGTCGCATCAAAGGAAACTCTGAGATCGTTTACAAGCCTTGCGTTGCCGACAAAATATTCCGTGTCGTTGATCGATCCTTTGAGCCCCCTGCCCCCCATGACTTCAAAATTTGAAACTGATTGCATGCCAATATTTTTTTCTTCCGCGTAACTCACAATCGCATGCGCGATCGGATGCTCGGATTTCTTTTCAAGCGAAGCGAGAATCGAAATAAGTTCCTCATCATTTACATTTGATAAATTTTGTATACCGACAAGAGTTGGTTTCCCTCTCGTAATCGTCCCTGTCTTATCAACCACGACCGTATTTACCTTGTGAAGTTTTTCCAAAGTCGCAGCGTCTTTGATGAGTATCCCTTCTTTAGCGCCCTTGCCCACTCCAACAATGATCGCGGTTGGCGTAGCGAGTCCGAGCGCGCACGGACAGGCAATGACAAGAATGCCTACAAAAGAGACGAGGCCAAATGAGAGGGCTTGAGAGAATCCTAAGTATTGAGTACCAACGATAAGCCATACATCAAGCGCGAGGACAGCAATGACCAGGACTATGGGAACAAAGATTGACGAGATTTTGTCAGCGAGGGCCTGTATCGGAGCCTTACTTCCCTGAGCCTCCTCGACCATTTTGATAATTTGGGCAAGGAGTGTTTCTGAACCTACCTTGGTAGCCTTGAAGATAAATGAACCGCTGGTGTTGATTGTTCCGGCTACAATAGTATCCCCGATCTTTTTTTGCGCCGGCATTGGCTCGCCGGTGACCATAGACTCATCAACAAAGGATGATCCGTCGGTGATGAGTCCATCTACCGGAATCTTTGCTCCAGGCTTAACAATAATCAGATCGCCGTGCTTTACGTCGTTCACTGAAATTTCTATTTCTTTGTCATCACGAATTACCAAAGCTATTTTAGCTTGCAGATTCAGAAGCTTCTCTATCGCGTCACCAGTTTTTATTTTTGAGCGCGCTTCCAGGTATTTGCCAAGCGCGATAAATGTAATAACCACAATGGTCACATCGTAGTATTGGTAATCAACATTGATAAAAGGCCGAAGAGCATCCTCAAAAGCTGTGACCGCAAAGCTATACACATAAGCAGCTACGGTTCCGATGCCGATGAGTGTGTCCATGTTTGCCTTGCCGTACCGAAGAAATCGGTAGAAGCCGAGGAGATAGGGTTTGCCAACCACAAAGAGGATATACGTTGCCATTAATGGCAACAGATGATGAAAGAATTCGTAGACCGTAGCGCCCATCGCTCCGACAGCTTTATACTGCGCAAGAATGTCCCAGCCCATAACAAAGGCAGCAAGCATAGCAATCGGGATTGCCGAAAGCACTTTTGTTCTCATGTCAGCCACTTCTGCGAGCTTCTCCCTCTTGGACTGGTTGAGCCCAAGATGAGCGGCATGCTCATCGGCTGACATTCCCATTTCTTCGGCGCTCTTCTCTTCGGGGATAATAAGAGAATAACCGAGCGGCTCGATAGTTTTCGAAAGGTGATGCGGATTGGTCTTGGTCTCATCAAAAAGAACCTTCACGCTTTCCGTTCCATAGTTAGCCGAAGCAGATTGCACTCCCTCAATTTTTTTGAACGTCTTTTCGATGATTGCAGAGCATGAAGCACAATGCATCCCCTTTATTTTGTAGGTTGCTTGATGGCTCATAAGTCTCTAATGGTTCATCCGCATCATCGGGGTAGGTGACTCGTCCATTGAACTATATCCCCAACTTTGTGCCCACTCTTTCATCTCATTTATTTCCTTAGTTTGAGCCGCAATAATAGCCTCTCCGAGTTTCTTTATTTCATCGTGCTTGGCTCGATTTGAAATGAGGTTAGCCATATCAATGGCTCCCTGATGATGTTCGATCATCATCTCGATAAAGGCCTCATCAAACTCATCTCCTGACTTATTTTTGAGAACTTCGTTCATTCCTGCCATAGTCATTCCTGGACTCACAACTCTTTGATCCATCATTCCGCTCATATGATAGTTGTGATGAAACCCAACCATCCCCACAGTGAGAGCCACTCCTACGAGGAGGCCAATGACCCCATACAGTATTGCTTCTTTGTTCATAATTTTTCTGGTAGGTTATTATTTTCTTTTAAGTTGATAAACTTTGAGGATCTCTGCTTTTGCCCGATCTTCTTGCCCGCTCTTCATCTGGCGGATGACACAACTATCGAGGTGAGCCTCCATCAACCTGTCCTCGATTACCGTCAGCGCTTGCTTGACGGCTGAGGTCTGAGTGATGACATCGATGCAGTAGGCATCCTTGGTGAGCATGTCTTGGAGACCACGGACTTGCCCCTCGATGATCTTGAGCCGCCGGATGAGCTTTTGTTTGGATGTATTCATGAGTAGTATTGTATACCCCCCATGGGGTATACATCAATAGGGTGTCATCACACTCCGGTCGGTACAAGGAGAAGGGGCGGGCTGGTCAAAAAAACTATCGAGAATCACATTATTGATCTTATTGAAAAAAATAAGACGAGGCTCAAGCGCCTCAGTCAAGTCTCCCCAAAAGAACCGGAGCGCTCCTCAACGACCCTATTCATACCTCTCTAGAGGCAGTCCACACTAAAAAATACAGGCACCCTGAATAGGACCCTATATTTTTTTCGACTGAAATGAAGGGATGAGTTTTGTTTTACTGCCCGTGCCGAACATCTTCTTCATTCCAACCGATTTTTTCCATTTTGCGCCAACGGATGAGGCGCTTCACAGCATGGGAAATAAAAAGCAGGATAAGAATGGCCGTAACCGTACGGATGACGGCCGCATATGATGCCTCGACCCCGTCATTGCCGAGACCGACCAAGAGCCCGAGTCCGCCGATTACCGTCACATAAAAGATAATCCCCAAGAAATCATAGGCGATAAACTTTCCGAGAGGGACCCGCTTCTTCACTACAAGATACACTGTGAGAACAAGACGGATACCGAAAAGAAATTTAATAAAAAAAAGCGTGAGAAAAATGTTGCTGAGGAACCAGCGCTCGAAAAACGACTCGGCACCCGAACCCTCCTCCGACGCTCCGACGAAGCGGCTGACTCCATAACGGGCCAAGGCGTAGAGAATCAAATCATTCGTCAGTGACCCAGCGACCGCAGCGGCCGCAACGCCAACCACGAGAGCACTATCCGATTGAGGTACGAACGAAAACGCAGCCAAGATGGCACTCTCATTGAAGACCATGACGCTAAAGTACGTCGAGATCAATGCGTGCTGGCTAATGGAGCTAATCAGTGTTTCGAGCATGTGCATACTGCCGCCTGAAGACGGGTACGGCCATTAATGATATGCTTCTTTTCCGAGCACCCGATAGAGAATGAAAATGCTATTCGCCTCATCAATGTATTCTTTCCGAAAACGCGCCGAATGATCTAGGACCTCGATGAGCGCCAACCGATCCGTCCGAATCAGCATGATTTCCGTGCCAAAATCCCCGAGTATCACATCCGCTATCCGATTTCCTGCCATCTCACTCCAGCGTTCAGGCCCGGTGCGACCAATACGTATGAGCGCGCGCTCACGTTCCACCGCGTCACAGTCAGCAGCCGTACAGACAAAACCACTTTCGCCAATGTGTCGCCAGAGCCAATATCTCTCTGGATCGTACTCGTAGAGCAGCCTCGGTTCCAGACCGGTCACGTAGCGGAACCTATCGCCAGTGAAGTAGTAGAGGAGCGGAAATGCGTCCCAGTCAGTGTTAAAAATGAGTGTCCCTGGAGCAAGGTGCCGCACCATCCAATCAGTCGGACCTTGTGCCGTGAGGTACGGAGCGACTTCGCGGGTATACTTATGAATTTTCGGCCCAATATCCATAAGAAAAAGGATGAGCACCACGCATGCACCAGCTTTTATTAAACGATGGTTGACCAGACTGCTTATCAAATCCTGTCGGAAGAGATCGGGAATAGCAAATGCGAGATAGGGAAGGCAGAAGTAGGCGAAGTAGTCAACGAAACGGAGGCTGAAAAAAGAGGCGACGAGAAGGATGACTGATCCGAAGAAAAGCGTCGTCCGGACTGCTTCGCGTGACCAGTCTTTCGACGGGTTTCCCTCTCCTAGCAACAGTCTTGATTTCAGAAGGCGAAAAATCTCGTACCCACCCAAAAGAATGAGTGGGCCGATCAAAGGAGCAAGTGCTGGAAAGAGAATAGCAAAGCTTGCACCATACACTTCCACCCCCTCAGCAATACCCGCACCGCCAGTGAGTGCCGCATCGAAGAGCACCGGCAGTGTGATACCGATAACGTAGGAAAGAGCGCCTGGAAAAATGAGATAGGAACTGAGGACGGCGGCAACTGTCCCAATGAACGGAAAGAGAACGATGGACCAATCGATCCGGCCAGCCGGCCGATAATACCAGTCAAAGAAACAATAACTAACCGCCAAAAGCACCGGTAAGAAAAATGAGGCAGTATGCCAGTAGAAATACATGAAAGCTAGCAAGAACGCTATCCCAGAGCGCCTTCGATAGAAGGCATAGAGGAGGGCGATGAGGAAAACCGGAGCGAGCGCGAAGGGACGAGCGGAAAGAAGTCGGATGATGAGCCCTGACTCGGCGAGCGTAATGAGAAAGACAAGTGTCCAGATGAAGGAGAAGCGGACGGCCATCCCCCGAAGAAAGATGTAGACGATAGTCAGCGATCCCGCTAAGGCAAATACACCAAAGAGCTTTATCCCGATTGCGAGAGGCGAGATGAGAGAGAACGGCAGGAGTGCGAGATAGAAAAGGAAGTTGTAGTAAATAAGGTGTCTGTGTTCCGAAACAATCTTGGAAAAGTAGATTGATTGGAAATCAGTAAAGGCTTTCGGCCCCTGTTCGATGATCGACTCAGCAAAACGGATATGGAAAAAGTGGTCGTCGAGGATGAATACATCATCGAGCGCCATGTACGAGATGAGGAGGAACGCGACAAAAAAAACGAAGGCATATGCTCCATAGAAAGACTCTTTTCGCACCAAGACTCGGAAAAGCAAGAGAAGCCCGCGAAACCATCCTTTTTCGACAAGACGAGCGACGAGCGAGAGCATAGTAGGGGAAATCCGTATTCTCAGCAGTATTTGACGCTCTCAGTGTATCATAAAGGTATGCTTACCATCCGGCCCATTCATCTCTTGGTTTTCTTTTTTATTGGCAATGTTGCTCTCTTTGGTAGCATACATTTCTGGGACACTCGATCCCTGTCCGAGGCTGCACAGACTTCAGGTCTACTGCTCGGAAAAATGCTTGGCACGGTCGGTCTCATCCTACTCGCCACCGCCCTTGGCAGACGGCTCCTCCGAAAAGCACGGATTCAATCACCAGAGGGTCTAGAATTGCCAATCTTCTTCGGCATCGGCATGCTCACTCTTGGTAGTGGAATGTTCGCCTTGGCTGCGCTACAAAGCATCAGTCTGCCGATTGTGGTCGGGGTACTCCTCGCTATAGGGTACTTTTGCCGAAACGATCTCCCACTACTCTGGCAGAGTGTCATCCGATCGACTATCCCCCTCCCTCTCATAAAGCCTTGGCTCATAGTCATCTGGCTCTCTTTGGCAATCATCTTCGAACTCACCTTTATCTTGAGTGCCGCCAACATCCTCGGGGCTGACTACGATTCATTCCACCAATACCTCACGTTTCCTATGGAATACCTCCGTCACGGGGGGCTGACCGTATTCCTCTGGCATCCGAGCTGGGGCTTCCCACAAATCGGTGAAATGATCTTCCTTCTCTCCGCGACGCTTTTCGGTATCTCCGGGCCATTCTTCATAAATTGGGCTTTCTTCATTATCCTGACCGCGACGCTCTTCCGAGGGATGAAAGCTACGGGAGGATCGACCATACGGCATTGGCTCACCGCCTGTTTCGTCAGCGGCCCAACAATCCTCTTTCTTGGTGCTGGCCACCTCAAGATAGAGCTGATACTATTTTTCTATTGTCTCCTCGCACTACTCATCACGCTGGAGCTTTTGAAGAGTGGCCATCAGGATAAAGGTGCGGACTGGCATCTGCCCATTTTGCTCGGAATCATCTTCGGTGCGCTCCTCTCTATCAAATACACATCGTTCTTCATCTTAGCCGGGATTATTTCCGGGCTCTGGCTCTTCTCAAAAGAAAAAAAGCGTTCTTTCGGACATATATCTCTCGCCATCGTCATCAGTATTGCCGTCTTTTCTCCCTGGCTCATCAAGAACTGGATTGTCTACGAGAGCCCCCTCTACCCCATCCTCCGCGGTCATGACCAATTTTTTCTTGAGACAGGAGCGGTCTCTCAAGGCCTCTTTAAACAGTATGCCGGACACGATGTCATTCTCGCTCTTTCCCAACACCTCCAGCAAACGGGCCTAACGATACTCGATAATCTACGGATTCTCTTGCTCTCACTGACACCCCTCGCCAATACCCTGCCGACACCATTTCCAGGGATCTGGGTCTTAGCCTGCCTCCTTATCGCCGGAACTATCTGCTTACGCTGGAAAAATATCGATTCGTCCGAGAAATTTCTCCTCTTCTTCCTCGGCTCTTTCACCCTTCTCTGGCTGCCATTTCTCTTGGGCGGTACCTGGTATCTCTTTCCCGCCTGGCTCGCGCTCCTCCTCTTCATCGCGCAGCGGCCGCCAGAGAGCTTGTCCGAAACCACTGTCTCTAGACTATTGATGATCATTACTCTCCCTACCCTCATTGTCAGCTTCTCCTTTTTCTCACCATCAAGTGTCGTCAATTCGATCCGGTATGCGAACGGGGATCTACCGCTCCAAGAAGCAATTGTGAGAGACAGGAGAGATCCATCACTTGTCGATATTTCAAACCGCATCAACACACTCCTCCGAGAAGATTCATCTGCTCGAGTCTATAGCTTCCAGGAGCCACGCGGATACTTCATCGATGATTCTTCGGAACGGTTCATCCTCGACTACTACGGTGATAAATTCAACTCTCTTGAGCGGATAGGCAGTCTCCGGGAATCACTTCAGGCTCTAGGTGTTCGGTATGTCTTCGTCAATGACCGCCGACAGCAACAGTGCGACAGCCTACGCCAGCCAGAGAAAAATGGCATCTGCCGCTCACTCACAAGCTTTCGGTCTTCAATCGAACAAGAAGTCTGGTCACCAATCTTCACACAAGGGTACATGACCCTCTACGAGCTCTGAAATCGCAGCGAGCACGGGCGAGAAGTAAAAGGTCGTCTGTTTGAGTACTAAAACGTTAACGGGCTCATTTCAGCCTATTTTTCTTAGCTGCACACAAAGTCTATACTACCAGCATATGGTCACGCTTGATGAAAAAGTAAATATCCAAGCACGATCAGTCTTCTCCGAAAGAAAGGTCGCTCTCTTCATCGTGACCTATAATGCCGAAAGGCAAATTCGACAGACGCTCGAACGGATTCCCGCATGGTGTCGTCCACTCTTCGCGGAAATCTACGTCATCGATGACTCCTCTACCGATCGAACATACACTGTCACACTTGAGGCTGGCCGAGCACTCCAACTCTCGAACTTTTCCGTCATGAAAACGCCGGAGAATCAAGGCTATGGCGGCAACCAAAAAATCGGCTACTCATATGCTATCGAACAGAATTACGATATCATCATCCTTCTTCATGGTGACGGACAGTATCCGCCCGAGTACCTCCCCACTCTCGTCGCCGGCTATACGGACCACTCGGTCGATGCAGTCTTCGGCTCACGGATGATTAACCGGTCCGATGCCCTCCGCGGTGGCATGCCGATTTACAAGTGGGTTGGCAACCAAATCCTCACACGCATCGAAAACGCGATCCTCGGCACAAAGCTCAGCGAATTCCACAGTGGCTACCGTTCCTATCGACTCGCTACCCTCAAACAAGTCCCCTTCCATCTGAACAGCAACGCCTTCCACTTCGATACCGATATCATCATCCAGCTTCACTTGCTCGGCGGACGGATCAAAGAAATCCCCATGCCGACTCATTATGGCGATGAAGAGTGCCATGTGGATGGCATGCGGTACGCCTGGAACTGTCTGAAGTCCGTGACTAAGTCACGCCTCCACCAAGCCGGCTTCTTCTTTCAGCCAAACTTTGAATCAGTCAATGGTCTGACTGGTGACTATCAGGTGAAATCCGCACCGAGCTCGCTCCATACCTACATCCTCCGGCTTCCTTGGGTATCAGGTGAAGCGGTTGCCGATCTCGGAGCCAACACCGGCGTCCTCGCCCAAAAAATCGCGGCTCGCGGCCCGATTGTCACTGCGGTCGACAATATAATACCCAAAGATGTTCCTGGGATTAGCGCAGTAACAGCTGATTTAAATGGTGAATTCAGTACGTTTCTTGGTTCGAACCACTTCAATACCGTCGTCGCACTCGATGTCATCGAACACCTCTACGCACCAGAACAGGCGGCCAAACAGATGATTCAGATCTTGAAACCAAACGGCATCCTCTGTGCCTCGACTGCCAATATCGGCTACATCATCGTACGCATCATGCTCCTCTTTGGCTGGTTCAACTATGGGAAGAAGGGAATTCTTGACCGGACCCATCACCGACTCTTCACCCTCCACTCATTTCAGCGCCTTCTCGAACAAGCTGGATTTCGTGTCATTCGCATCCGCGGCTTCGGCCCACCCATCATTGATGCCTTCGGCAACACTTTCTTGTGGCGGTCGATCGACCAGGTCAGCGCTTTCCTCGCTCGAACCTGGCCGACACTCTTCGCGTTCAATTTCCTCATCATCGCAAAAAAAGTCCCAACCACCGTGGAACGCACTATCGCCACGCTCCACTCGAAGCGCTGCCCCTAGCCGCTGGCGATTACTCACTTCTATTCACGGCTGACTTTCCTTTCAAATCTGCAACACATTCCACTTTTGTACAAAGTAGTTTCCTGAGATGTGATTGGTAGACCATCATGAAGAAAAAACACACAAAAGGCGTGTTTGATGCTAAAATAAATTTGAAAACAGAGAAAAAAATGGTGACTACACATGATCAGCTAGGACTTTTGGTGCTCGAGCGGAATGGGAAAGTCCAATTTTTTTGGCGCGCCGCTGGACCATCGATGCCAGGCATCTTTTCGGTCGAGAGTCGCGATGGCAAGAATTTTAATAAAACATTTTCTTTTGTCTCCCTTTCTGACGCTCAGGGCACAAAGGTATCACTCGAAACTGATGTAACCCTTCGCGCCAGCCGTATCGGGACAAAAACCCTCCTGTCAATCAGTCGTCCCCGAAAAACGGTCCAATTTATAGAGATTAGCCGTGGGGGTAGTTGGAAAATCATCGCCGAGCCAAGTCTCTTCACTGGCGCTACCGTCATCGTAAAGATTGCTACTAAAAAAGAAGGTAGGGACTCATTCCTCGCCTTTTCAAGCCGCGGCAACCGGTCAATCTATCAGGCGCACTCGACCGGCAACCTAGACCGTTGGCGAGAGCTCGATGATGTGCTGCGTACGAGACGGAAAAGCTTCGATGCCTTCGCTCTTACACCCCTTTTTACCGAGCAATTGCCGCATGGCATCGTACTCGTCTACTCAGCTCAAGATGAGACTGGCCGAACGAGTCTCGGTGCGGCGCTTTTCGATCGAGACAAGCCAGGGATACTCCTCTGGCGGAGTCCATTACCACTCTGGCAAGCTACTGATGAACTTTCAGCCGGACTCCGGATTTTGGGTGGCCTAAACATCGGAAAATACTTCTACCTCTATATTCAATCCGAGACACGCGGCATCGAGTGTATCCCGATTGCTCGCTACTGGGAAGCGATCCGGAAAGACCAGCCCGAACCGAAGGATTACGTTCTTCCTCCCCGAAAACGTGGGATCCAAATTGTATTGGAACGCGCTTCGACCAATCCAGTCATTGAACCAATCGCCCGAAATACCTGGGAGGCCTTTGCGACATTCAACCCAGCAGCCGTCGCGCTCGATGATGAAAAGATTCATCTACTCTACCGTGCCCAAGGGCATGATGGTGTTTCTGTACTTGGTTATGCCGCAAGCTCCGATGGCATCCGGATCGATGAACGCGATACTGAGCCAGCATTCATCCCATCAAAGGCGTTTGATCCGCGAGAAAAAGTGCTCGAAGAAAGCGAATATGCCTATGCCTCGGCTGGCGGCATCGGTGGCTGCGAAGATCCGCGCCTGGTTGCCATCGGCGAGACCATCTACCTCATGTTCGTTGCCTTTGACGGCTCCAATCCACCCGGAGTCGGCTTGTCATCTATCTCCAAGACCGATTTCCTCGCCAAACGCTGGCGCTGGACGACACCCCGACTCATCTCCCGTCCTGGGCAAATTCAAAAAAACTGGGTGCTCTTCCCAGAAAAAATCAGGGGGAAGTACGCCATCCTTCATGGTCTCTCACCAGAAATCAAGATTGAATACCTCGATCGTTTAGATCATCTCGGCAAAAGAAAAAACACTTTTATCGAAAGCCTCTCATCACATGGCGGACGAGGCTATATCGAAGCAGCGCGGCTTGGAGCCTGGGACAATATCGTCCGCGGCGCTGGCCCGCCACCGCTCCGAACCGAACGCGGCTGGCTAGTCTTCTACCATGGTATGGATATGCGCGACCCTGGCAAGTACAAGCTCGGCGTCATGCTGCTCGACCTCGAACACCCAGACCAGATATTGCGGCGTGCACTCGAACCAGTCCTTGAGCCTAAAGCCCGTTACGAGAACGAGGGGCACAAGCGCGGTGTCATCTACGTCTGCGGCGCTGTAATCAAGGGCAAAAAGCTCTTCATATACTACGGCGCTTCAGACCGTTCCACCGCTGTCGCGACCGCTGACCTCGACACCTTCCTAAATGACCTCATGAAAGAAAAACCGCCCACGCTCGCCAAGATGAATATCCGTAAACGCTCCTAAACACCTTTTTTATGCCCCTCTTCAAACGCTCTTTTGAAAACCCTGTACTCGTTCCTGAAAGTGATCTACCCTGGGAGCTCGAGGGTGCTTTCAATGGTTCGGCGATTCGAGAAAAAGGAAAGACTCGACTCCTTTATCGCGCCCAATCACTTCCCCTCCTCCATGAAGATGGGTCATGGCTTTCCATGTCATCCATTGGTGAGGCTGAAAGCACTGATGGCATCCACTTCAAGAAACACCGGAAATTTATCGAGCCAGAATTCGAGTGGGAGCGCTATGGCTGTGAAGATCCACGCGTTACAAAATGCGATGGGAAGTATTACATTTTCTATACGGCACTTTCTGAATTCCCATTTCGAGCTGAAGGCATCTCGGTCGGTCTCGCGATTACCAAAAACTTCAAGACGGTCGAAAAACATCCCGTTACGCCATTCAACGCAAAGGCGATGACTCTCTTCACTGAGCGCATCGGGGGCAAGCTCTGGGCACTGCTCTCAGTCAACACTGACCGACCACCCTCGACTATCGCGCTCGCTTCCTTTGATGAAGAATCTGATCTTTGGGATGAGACACGCTGGCAGAACTGGTATGCCAATCTTGATAAGTATGGATTCGACCTCCAGCGGAGCACCGAGGATCATGTCGAGATTGGTGCCGCACCTCTCAAAACGAAAGAGGGCTGGCTCCTCTTCTACTCCCATATCCAGAACTACCACTCGGACGCACGCATCTTCACGATTGAGGCACTTCTCCTCGATCTCACCAATCCGCGGAAGATTATCGCTCGAACCAAATCCCCACTCCTCGTACCAGAAGAAGAATATGAACACTACGGCAAAGTAAAGGATATCGTCTTCCCCTCGGGAGCGACACTCAAAGGCGACACTGTGTTTCTCTATTACGGTGCGGCGGATACGACGACCTGCGTAGCGATCGGCAGCCTGAAAGCCCTCCTCAAAGAAATGAAGATGCAGGATAAGGACCGACCGCGTTTTGAGCGCTACCGCCGAAATCCAGTCCTGAAGCCGCTGGCGGAGCACCCCTGGGAAGCAAAAGCCGTCTTTAATCCCGCTGCCATCGACGAAGACGGGACGGTCCGCATCCTCTACCGGGCGATGGGTGCCGACGACACCTCAGTCCTCGGCTATGCTGAGAGTAAAAATGCGCTCAAGATCTCAAAACGCCTCCCCGATCCGGTCTATGTTCCTCGGGCAGATTTCGAACAGAAGCATGCACCCGGCAATTCTGGCTGCGAAGATCCGCGACTGACCCGATTCGATGATACGTACTACATGCTCTATACCGCTGTCGATGCCGCGACACCGCCGCGCGTTGCGCTAACAACCATTTCAGCCGATGATCTCCTGTCTGAACGCTTTGATCGGTTCGAGATGCCTGTCTTGATTTCCCCACCCGGAATCGATGACAAAGATGCCTGTCTCTTTCCAGAGAAGATCGGCGGCCACTATGTCATCTTGCATCGGATTCAACCATCCATCGATATCAATTTCCTCACTAGTCTCGACTTCGACGGTGAGACAACTTGGCTTATCCATAATCCATTCATTTTCCCCCGTCGCGGAATGTGGGATAGCCGGAAAATTGGCATCAATACTGCGCCTGTCCGTACCAACCAAGGCTGGCTCATTCTCTACCATGGCGTCTCGGAGTACGATGGTCACTATCGAGTCGGAGCGATCCTCCTCGATCTCGAGCATCCAGAGAAAGTAATTGGCCGCAGCCGCCACCCAATCTTCGAACCGGAAGAGGACTATGAGCAGCTCGGCATCGTCCCGAATGTCGTCTTTCCCTGCGGTGCGATTGTCCGTGGACAGAAGCTCATTACTTATTACGGCGGAGCAGACCGTGTCGTCGGCGTCGCGAGTATCCATCTCCCCAAGCTTATCAAGTCACTCCTCTCCGACGGAGCATAACCTTCCTAGAAAAAAACTACCCGCAAAACGGGCAGTTTTTTATCTTGGAACGCCTACTACACCTTCGGCACACTTACAACATCATTCCAGCAGTGGGAATCATTCGAAAAGATTGACGAATCCTCACACCACATCTAAATCAAGGCTTTTTTAACCCATCAAACAGTTTACATCCGAGCTCTTTCCTGCTAGGCTCCCCATACAGGCTTATGCTCGCGCGACTCACTGAACCGACCGTACTTTTCGCCTGCCTGGGCGTTTTTTTCCTTTTGTTCGTGGTTCTTTCCATCTTCACAGTACTCATGTTTTTGAAGCTCCGGCGCCAGGAAGCGAAGCTCGCCACCTTCTTCTCCGGCAAAGAGGCCCGCGATCTTGAGTCACTCCTTGTAGAGGAAAAGGAGCTTATCAGCTCGGTCGACTCGGATGTCCAAGAGCTCTTCGATATCTCGAATGAGCTCCATCGGCTCAGCGCAAAGAGCCTCCACAAGTACTCCGTGATGCGTTTCAACCCGTTCAAGGAGACTGGCGGCAATCAAAGCTTCGCCGTGGCGCTCCTCGATGGGAAAAATAGCGGCGTAATCATCTCTTCGCTCCATACCCGTGAAGGGACCCGCGTCTTCGCTAAACCGGTAAAGAACGGGGTCGCCGATGGATTTCCGTTTACTGAAGAAGAGAAGGCTGTCATCCGAGAGGCTGAGCGCAGCTCAATTGAAAAGAAAGTTTAGATTTTTGTCAACGCATTTAACCTACTTACGTTTCCTGCCATGAGTACCGAAGAAGCCGTGAAGTCCGTCGCCCTCCCCGAAATCGTCACTGTCAAGAAACTGGCAGAATTGCTGCATGTCCCGGTGGCAAGTGTCATCATGGAACTCATGAAGAACAAAATCATTGCGACGATCAATGAGGAGATTGATTTCGATACCGCCTCAATCATCGCGAGCGACCTCGGTTTCCAGGCGACCGCGGATACCAATGAGAAAGCCGGCTCTCTCACGCTCATTGACCTCGCAGGAATAGTCGCGAGTGAAAAAACTGAGACTGATCGAAAGCTCGTTTCACGCGCCCCGATTGTCACGATCCTCGGTCATGTCGACCACGGCAAGACGACCTTACTCGACACTATCCGCAAGGCCAATGTCGCCGCTGGCGAAGCGGGTGGTATCACCCAAAAAATCAGCGCTTACCAAGTAAAGAAGCACGGCCAAGTCATCACTTTTATCGATACGCCTGGCCACGAAGCCTTTTCCGGCATGCGCGAACGCGGTGTCTCAATCGCTGATATTGCCATCCTCGTCGTCGCTGCCGATGACGGCGTCCGACCCCAAACCAAGGAAGTAATTCAGTTCATCAATGAGAAAAAGCTTCCTGTCATCGTCGCTATCAACAAGATCGATAAGCCTGATGCAAAGCCTGATCGGGTGAAGCAAGAGCTCGCCGAAAACGGCATTCTGTTCGAGGGCTGGGGCGGTGAAGTTATGTGCGTCGAAGTGAGTGCCAAAAGCAATCTCAATGTTGACAAGCTGCTCGATGCGATTCTTTTGGTCGCCGAAGTTGAAGAATTCGCCGCTGATGAAAAACGAGACGGACTCGCTGTCATCCTCGAGTCACATCTCGACCCTCAGAAAGGTCCCGTAGCAACCGTCCTCATAAAGACTGGGACACTCAAGGTTGGCCAGGATATCATCGCTGGCTCAACTTTCGGCCGCGTCCGTCGACTGGAAGACTTTACCGGAAAAAACCGTGATGTCGCTGGACCATCCGTACCGGCTACTCTGTACGGCTTCAGCGCCGTTCCACAGGTTAATGACGTAGTCCAAGTCGTTTCTGGAAAATCGCTCGCTCGGCTGAAATCTCAAGAAGCTCTTCTTAAAGAAGGTGAAACAAAAAAAGTCATCCGGAAGGAAGATGAGAATGTAAAGCGCCTTCCCATCATCATCAAAGCGGACGTCCAGGGCTCTCTTGAGGCGCTCCAACAGATTCTCGGGGCGATTGAGCATCCCGAGGTTATACTTGAGGAGATTGCTTCGGGCGTCGGCAGCATCACCGAGTCTGATGTAAAACTAGCTGCAACGAGCCACGCGAAGATTTTTGGCTTCAATACAGAACCAACTTCAGTCGCCAAGCGCATCGCTGAGACGAACCAGGTCTCAATCGAAAGTTTCAATATTATCTATAAACTTGTTGAAGCAGTGAGGGCCGATCTCGCAGCTCTTCTCCCGCCAGAGATCATCCGGACAGATTTCGGTCAACTCTCCATCCTTGCTATCTTCAAGAGTGGAAAACGGGATATGATTATCGGCGGCCGTGTGTCTGAAGGAAAAATAAAAAAGTCCTCACTTCTCGAAGTAAAGCGGGACGGTGAAATCATTGGGGACGGAAAGATGGGTAATCTTCAACGTAATAAGGAAAATGCCGAAGAAGTCGGTCAGGGAAACGAATGCGGTCTCGTCTTCGATGGCCCCGTCAAGCTCCAGGTCGGTGATACACTTATCTCTTACCAAGTCGAGGAAAAGCGTCGCGGCCTCTAGTTAAAAATTCTTTCAAACCGGCCTGCAGGCCGGTTTTTCTTTTTCGGCGTTGACGAATACTCTCTCCATCGCCTATACTCGAGCTCCTACACGAGCCGCGTGTTAGACTAGAAATATCATGCAATACCATCTCCCCACTCCTGTTATTGACACACTTCGAGCCCTAGAAAAGGCTGGGTTCCAGGCGTATATTGTCGGAGGATCACTCCGTGACCTCCTTATCGGCCGATCACCCAAGGATTGGGATGTCACAACTGATGCACTGCCGGAGGTGGTCCAAAAACTTTTTCCTGATTCCATCTATGAGAATGCTTTCGGTACCGTCAGTGTAAAGGTACCACGCTTCCTCGCCACTACCCCGAGTGACCGGGAACACGATATTATTGAAGTGACAACTTTCCGAACCGAAACAGGCTATAGTGACCATCGGCGCCCTGACACCGTTCGATTTGTTGCTTCAATCGAAGAAGACCTTGCCCGACGTGATTTTACCATCAATGCGATGGCGGGAGGAGTCACTGGATCAGCTGATGGCGCAACAATCAATATCATTGACCCATTTGATGGCAAGAGCGACATCGAAAAACGAATCATTCGGTCGGTCGGTAATCCAGAAGAGCGCTTCGCCGAAGATGGGCTCCGACTGATGCGGGCCATCCGACTCATCACGGAATTAAGCGATCCGAAGAAAGATACCTTGGATTGGTCCATCGAACCTGGGACGCTCCGTGCGATGAGTATGCTTGCAAGTACCCTCCCTCAGGTTGCCATCGAGCGAATCCAGGATGAATTCTCCCGAATCATCCGCTCCTCACATCCGAGTCAGGGTGTCACCCTCCTCCATGAAACAGGCCTCCTCCAGGGGTTTATCCCCGAGCTGGTCGAGGGTGTTGGTGTGACCCAAAATCTCCACCATATTTACACAGTTTGGGAACATAATCTCCGCGCACTCGCAACCTGTCCGTCAGAAAAACTTTCAGTCCGACTTGCAGCACTTCTTCACGATGTCGGCAAACCCAGGACGAAGCGGGGTGAAGGATATCGCTCGACCTTCTACAACCATGACCATGTCGGCGCCCGCATGGCCCGGAAAATCCTGGAGCGACTCCGGTACCCAAGCAAGATTATTGACCATGCAGCCATGCTCGTCGATAATCATCTCTTTTACTACAGTGTCGGCGAAGTGACCGAGGCATCAGTGCGGCGACTCATCAGACGCGTCGGACTCGAAAACATGGATGATCTCATGGCCGTCCGGATCGGTGATCGGCTTGGATCGGGTGTACCAAAAGCAAAGCCATACAAGCTTCGACACTTGGAGTATATGATTGATAAGGTGTCGCATGATCCGACCTCAGTGAAAATGCTCAAGGTGGACGGCAGTCGGATCATGTCAGACTTAGGACTCTTTCCAGGACCAAAAATTGGCGCTATCCTCGACTGCCTCCTCGCTGAAGTGATAGAAAGTCCGGAGAAAAATACCGATACTTGGCTCCTTGACCGAGCCCGGGAACTCATGGATAATGACCTCGGCGCACTTCGCACAATCGCAAAAGAACGGATCGGTGAGCAGAATAAGGCTGAAGATAAGGCTTTTCGAGGCCGCCATCATGTGGCCTGAAGCTACTATAGAAAATGACTCGGCTGGACCACTAAAAAGAGAGTCGAGAAACTACCTATTCTGAAATCAATACGGAGTGTGGTATAACGGCATTACGCACGCTTCGGGTGCGTGTAATCCGGGTTCAATTCCCGGCACTCCGACCACCGTACCTCAGCAGTTATTTTGCACTGCTAATCCTCAGAAACACCTTGCCCTCTTGCTTCTTAGCGTATCCTCTTTATGCAACTTATCATTCAGCACCCGGAAGATCATGCGTTAACACTCTTCCGTCGAGCAGGGTACTCTTTTCAGTACGAGAAGGATGGTGAAACAAGCTTTATCCGGACCCTCGCAAGCGGCGGATACCCTCGATTCCACTGCTACACCAAAAATGTTCCGACTGGAATCGAGTGCAGCATCCATCTTGACCAGAAACGCGAGACGTACGGAAAAACGACACGGCACCATGGGGAGTACGCGGATGATGGCGCACTTGGGGATGAGATCGGACGACTCAAGAACCTCTTTGGATCATTAGAGCGTCTCGGCGATTGAGCTCAGAGGTGAGTTGCTCTCTTCATTAGAGAGAACACATATAGTTAGTCGGGCAAGTAGCCGAATTGGTATAGGCGCCAGCCTTAGGAGCTGGTTCCGAAAGGAGTGAGGGTTCGAGTCCCTCCTTGCCCACTAGAAAAAAGGTATAGTTGAAAAAACTCCCTCTTTGGGGAGTTTTTTCTTTAGCGTCGCATCCGAGAAGGCACAGGAGCATTCGGGATAAGCGCGAAAACTACACCCGAAGAAAAAAGGATGAGGAAGACAGAGAAAAGTACCTTGAGCGAAAAAAGTACTGAGGCTGGCAAATAGCTCGCCAGGAGTGCATAGTATTTCTTGGTACCTGATTGGGTGATATTGTTCGTATCTGGCTGCTCGACTTGGATATTCGAGCTAAAGTAGATTTCCGAAGTATCCAACGCTGAAATTCCCCAGATATCTTTCATCGCTTGACGAATCGCTGTCGTTGGACGATACACTGCTGACAGAGAGACATTATAGATTGCCGTACCGATTTTCGTTGCTGGAAAACCAATTGCATTTGTCAACCCATCACCAGTCGCCACCCTGTCGACTGTCCAGAATCGCTCAACCTGAGGCGGTGTGCGAGTCGCCAGAAAATCTGGAGTGAAGGCTGCCCGAAGTGAAACCTGATTCGCTTCATACGTCTCCAAGGTTTCCTTACTAAACTCTGTATAGGCTGTACCATTCGTATCGACATACTGACCCAGCACCTTGGACCAGACATTATTCTGGTCATTCGAAATGATATTTACCATCGGCTGAACAATCTTAAAAGTCCGGCTAATAGTCACTGCCTTCTCCGTAGAGATCGTCGAGTTTACACGATTCGCGATGACCGTGATATTGAAGGTATCGCCGACATTTCCTATGATGGGAAAGAAGTTGATATTTCCTTGCCGATCATCAAAGCAGTTCGTTGCTGAAACCTTAGAATTACACACAAGCGGCTGGCCATTGATAGACCACGAAAAATTTGAGAGATCTGGACTTGTCACCTCTAAACCAATAACTTCGTTCTGGATGACACGACACACCTTTCCATCCAAACGCTGCGATACCTGATACTCCGGTGGATCAGCGGGGTTCACGATACCTGAACAGATTTCACCCGTCGTATCAATCGAAAGTTTGGCTGGAGAGCCGGCAACCGTAACTGTATGTGCGAAAATCTTGTCTTGGCTCGCATTGAACTTGACGACGATATTACTCCGACCACGACGAGTTGCTCCGGAAGCACCGAAATTTTCGATCGCATCAACTTGGAAGCGGAGATAACCAATGCTGCTAGCTAGATAGCTTGATAGTGGCCGGGCACCAAACACATCGGCGCTCTGGAGATTCATGTTCAGATTCACCTTATTCACGCCGTTCCCCTTTATCTGTGAAAGAAGCTTCCGTCCACCAGGAAGGCTCATCAAATCAGTGGTGATGTTGACCCAGCCGCTAACCGGATTCGCTGTACCATCCGAAGAGAGTTGAACCCGCCACTCATAATAGACCGCCTGTAATGCTTGCGCGCCATTATTGATGGTCGCATTTACTTCAAGGAGGTCTCCATCCCCCCTTGTCGTCACATCATTGATGACATCTTCTGGGGAAGCGGTCACCGTCATTTCCAGATTCGTTGCCTGCCCGCCCTCGGTCGGATCAACGAGATTTCGCTCAAGACAATCGTTCAAATCCATCTCAACCGTCGGAAAGACGACCTCATAGCCCTTGATAGTCTTCGTATACTGTCCCGTACTTCCCATGAGCGGGCAGTTGTTCTTGGAGAAAGCCCACATGATCATACCGGAGGAATCATTATGCTTTGTGTTGATCATTGACGTTCCCTCAATAACAACGCCAATCCGATCACCAGGAAGATAGTTCCAAGTAAAAGAATCCCTCCCCAGCCCGACGATATTCGCCTCATCCTTATTGCCGTTGTCGGCCGTGTCAGGGTCATTTGGATCGGTCTGCCAGAACCGTTCCTCATTTGCCGAAAAACTCCCGTCGCCAGCAGTAAACCCCGGCGCCCTTGGAAAAAGATGAGTACAAACCGGATTAGGGGCGGCAATCGTGCTCCCCTCATCGCTCCACCACCCCCCTGTTCCGACGGTACCACCGGGACGAGCACATGAATTTAGAGCGACATCACACAAGGCTGCTGTCGCTGGATTGGTCACACAACAAGGGGTCCCCGTCGAGCACGCAGCCACGCCGCTAGACTGACAGTACGGTGTGCCTGAAACATAATCGTCAGCTCCCGTCCATGTAAATGTGCTCGCGCTCGTGGCGACTGACCCCCCAGAGGCTGAACCGCCACCTGCACTCCCTGAGGAAGATGATCCGCCGGAAGCCGCGCCACCACCAGCGCTTAAATTAATCGATCCGGCATCAATCACCGTACTCGATACCATACAAACTGGCTGCCTCCCAGCCGGACAACCCCAGCGAATGTCTTCAGCAACCTCAACGAGCTCATAGCTCGTCCCATCCGTCTTATCTTGGAAGTAGCAATGATTGGGAACATTTACTTTAGTATCACCACCAAAACGCGCCTGATATCCATCATCGTCCGTATCAGCCGCATAGCTTGCAGCCGAAAAATCAAAATCGTTCCCAGCCAAAATCCGATGAGCAGCGATTTTCCAGTCATTGTGATCCAGTCTTCCGTTGCTATCGAGATCGCACTGCGGGGTAGGAGGGCTCCCAGGCTTGCAATCAACACGCTGCAGATACCAAGTATAGTAGAGCTTAGCTGAATCACCAGAAAAATATGTTGGGAAAGCCCGAGCAGCAAGTAACTCTCCTTCTTTTGGATCTGAAGGAGTGAAGAAAATCGATACTTCCGGAGTTACCTTCTTAGCACTCGAGACATTCAGGTTCTGGCCCTGATCCTGCATGCTACCCTGGTCGATATTGTAGCGCTGCTCGATTTCGGAAGCATTCTGTGATGGACTCGGTATACTCGGCAGCTTCGGTGGACTGAAGAGTCCGGCCGATGCTGGTGAAATTGAAAAAAAGGCAAACTGCACCGCTACCATGAATCGAGTAATTCGAAAGATGTGTTTGTGAGTGGCGGAGTATCTCATACTATCGAAAAATGAGGATGAGCGCATCAGTGAGAAAAAAATAGAACCAGGAGGCTCCGTAGCTATACCAGATTGACCGCGATTGGTAGGCAATCAAGCCCGCAAATGGAGCAAAGATAAGCGCTGGCACTATCCCTGCATCAGCTCCCGTCATAAAGAGCACGAGAACAAAGATAAGTGTTTGCGCGATTACCCCCCAAATCCCCCAGCTCCGGAGCCACAAGAGCATGAGGAATCCACGGAAAAACACTTCGTACAAGAAGACGATAGAGCCAGTGAGAAATACCTCGTACAAGACGAAGAAGAGGAATTGCTCTTCGACTGCAACCGGCAACCGATAATCTTTGAGAAGCGGAGTAAAGTTCCAAAGAACGAAGAGGGCGCCGAGAGCGACCGGGAGAGCGAGGAGGCTTCCACCGACACCAGCCCAGGGATTGCCCCGCTGGAACCCAATCGAGGACAACGGGCGGCCCAATATTATCTTACAATACAGAATGGGAATGACCAAGAAGACACCGATGGCGACGATGAGTCCCTGAAGTGCCAGACTCATCCCGTCATACTGGTCGTAATACCCGAGAAAAAGAATCGAAGCTATCACCACTACAGCCGTTCCGATAAATTCCTTTCTCCGCGCCAAAAAAGGAAGAATTCTTTCAAGGGAGATTGTTGGGAAATCTTGGTATGACATGTCGCTTTTGGAGAGAACAGAATCATATTACAATTCAATCCACCTCTTTATTGTACTCCATTTCTCAGGTTTATTTCGATGCAAAATCACCTAGACCGTTTTCCGAGTTGTCTGGACCGAGTGACCGACCATCGGCTGAAATTTTCTCATAAGTCCAGGCATGGCTTTGGCTGTCTGCTCTAGCTGTTTTTTGGATTCTTCCGCATCCTTTTTTGCCAAGTGGTAGGCATAGCCGACGGCGACCGTCTGCCAAGGAATCAGACTGATAAATGGTAAAAACTCAAACAAAGAAAGGATAAAGGCCACAATTCGAATCTTCCATTTTCCCCGGCCCCACATAAATATGAAGAGATAGACCGAGATGGGGAAACTGAAGCCTAGTACGATAATAAATCCAGCGAAAGGGATGTGCGCGAGAAAGTCAAGAAGCCCATCCTTCGCAACCGCAAAAACGAGTGGGGAAAGAAAAATCGTGAAATCCCCCTCTTTGACCCGCCGACGATGTTCCGCCGCAATCCGTATCGCGCTTCTGATTTGTCCGCCCTTCTTCTGATTGAAGCTTCGGAAGTCAAATTCCTCAATCATATGCTAGGATTACGGATTGTTGGCATCAAACTCACGTTTGGCCTCTTCAATCTCGAGGAGTTGGCGCGGATCGGACGTGATAATCTGGTCCTCGCTGTAGGAGGCGATGACTTTGATTGCCGCGTGCTTTGTCCCAGCGAAGAAGATGCCCTCTCCGACATTTGATTCGAGGAGAAGAAATTTCTCGTGATCAGTGAGGTAAAATGTCTCGGTAATATAATCAATCGAAGCTGGCGACTGGCGAAGAAGGAGCTGCATCGATGAGTTGGTGATGATCGGCTTACCGTAGCGCGACGACATGAAGTCGCTAATGTCTTGGGTGATAGTCGTGAGGCCGGTATAGTACTTGCGGCAACGCTTGGCGATACCGAAGAGGAACGATGCGGCGTCTTCATTCTGCATCATGATCCACGCCTCATCGACAACGATGATGCGCTGGCGGAGCTTCGAACGAATATCGTTCCAGATATACTGAAGGATGATGTACATCGCCACGGGCCGGAGCTCCTCTTCCAGATCGCGGATATTGAAGACAACGAGTTGATTATCCGTATCGATATTGGTCTGCTGATTGAGGAAACCAGAGAAAATGCCCTCCGTGTAGCGCTGAAGTCGCGCTGCAATGGAGTCCGCTCCCTCCATATTCTTCAGGACGGCGTAGAGATCTGACATGGTCGGAAAGGAATTGGCCGTAAGCGAGCTGAAATTAGAACCCTCGTGGATATCGCGAATCGCGTAGGCTTCGCGGATTGCTTGGTCGAGAATTGAATCCTCTTCAGCCGAAAGCGTCCCGAGCATGAGATGGAGAAGGCCGATGAGATTAGCAATTGTATTACGATACACACCATCATTCTCATCCTCAGCACTCACCTTCGGCATGTCGAACGGATTGAGATGAATATCTGAATTGAGTGAGATCTTCAGGAAGGCACCGCCGACCGTCTCACAGAGATGCTTGTACTCATTCTCCGGATCGATGATGATCACACTCGACTCAAACATAAGCGCTCGCAGAACTTCGAGCTTCACCGTATAGCTCTTACCAGCGCCCGACTTTGCAAAAACCACCATATTCGCATTCTCCATCTTGAACCGGTCAAAGAGGATGAGGGAATTATTGTGCCGGTTAATGCCGTACAGAATGCCTTCATTCGAGGAGAGATCAGAGGAAACGAAGGGGAAGGTGGTTGAGAGTGGCTCAGTATTGAGGTTGTTCGCGATATCGAGCGCATCGATTGCGAGTGGTCGCGTCGCCGCAAAACCAGCATCCATCCGGAGCACAGCTGGCTTGGTATAGACGAGCTGCGCCTCCAAAATTGCCTCGACAGATTGGATTTTCTGGCCAAGGTCCTTCTCATCTGACCCATACAGCATTATGTAAAGGCCGAAACGAAAGAATTTTTCCGTTCCTTGTTGGAGCCGATCACGCAACTCTTCAATATTCTGAAGTGCGGCTTCGAGCATCGGGTCGCGAATCTTTCCTTCCTCAACCTCGATATTCATCTGCGACTGGACCTGGGTCGCCGACTTCCGGAGCTGTTTCAATATTTCAGCTGTCTCAATCGGATGGATGAAAAGCGCCGTATCCATCGGGAAATCGAGATTGATAATCGGTGAGAACCAGTTGGTTGAGAGGAAGCGCGGATAAGCAACGACGAAAAGCGTCCGTGCAACAACATCCCCGATTTGCATGGTTGCCGGAGTGACCCGGATAGCCGGAGGAGCAATCAGATCCTTGATCGTCGCGAGGCCATCCTGATAGAGCTTCTCCGTATCGGCATTCTCACTCATGGCCTCAGCAGACACCGTCTTTTTCTTGAACAAACCAGAGAGGGGGCCGTCTTTTTTCGGCGCAGGCCTCTCTTCATCCGCGCGTTTACTCACGACCGAGGCAGACACCACCTTTTTCTTGAACAAACCTGAAAAAACTCCACCCGGCTTCGATGTTACCCATTCTTGACCGTGTAGAGCGGCCCCTGCTCCGTCTGGCTGCTTCCGGACACTACCACTTCTTTTCTCATTTCCGAGAGGGACATCGAATTCAGGGATATCACCCCGCAAGACAACGGAGACTTTCGAAGGTGTTCTCGGCGCAGAGGCGGTCTTTGTTCCGAACCCTGGCTGCGTTCTTGATACCATGTTCGGATCTCCTCGAAGGAGAACCTCATTTTCGGCAGCGACTTTCTCGGATGGCATTTCCCAGTCATCATCATTATCTGGCTCAGCCATCTTTTTAGCGGCTGTCGGATGGGGGCTCGAACTGCTGCCTACTTGACGCTCCGGCGGCACTGACAACTCACCGAGGCCCGGCGCACCCAAAAGATCCGGATCAACGACGGAAACCTTCTTGGCTGGGCGATCAAAGATAATGAGGTCGCGTCCCATATAGTCAGGATTGGAGTTCGATGCCCTCGACATTACGCACCACCGTCGTCGCAAACAAGGAAGGATTATAGCTATTATAGAGGAGTTCGATGAGCTCTTCTGTCCCGAGCCCGGTCGCCCGGATTCCCATTGGCGAAAGTCCAGCCGTAACATGCTCGACGCGCTGCATGAGCTGAGTCCGATAGGTATCAAACGCATCCTCTTTCAGTCCAACGGTCTTTTTTTGATTGAAGATATCACCGATTTTCCCGAAGAATCCGCTCTTTGTATTCTCCACCGGTGAAAACGGTACGACCACATAGAAGAATTTTGACATGATATTCGAAATCTCGGTCAAATTCTTGATGAAGCCCTGATATTCCTTCATCTGAAAACGGAGGAGTTCGTTTGGCTGCTGGACCTCTTTCTCCCGGAGGAGCTCGATATATGGATCGATATTGAAGCGTCGGGACTGCACCACGATCTGAACTGGAAAATCAAGCGAGTTGAGGAAATTCTGATATTGACTGATGATCGCGTCCTGCTCTTCGCTTGATTTCAGGTCGAAGTTGATGGAAGAAACGAGCAGTACCGCCCGAAGCGCACCGCTTTTCAGTACGAGCACACCGTCCCGAATCTCCTCAACGTCCACATAGCGCTGAGTGCTCGATCCGCTTGATTTTTTCCTCGAGAGAAGTTCCATGCTGGGTCTTTATCGGCTATCCATGATACGCGCCAGGCGGGAAAGCTCTGCCGGCGAGATGCGCTTTTCTTTGGGTGCTGCTTTTGCTGGCCCCGTATCGACAGGAGCTTTCACTCGGCGAGCGACCGGCCGCTGCCACACCGCGACTTTCGGACGGAAAAAATAGGCGATACCATGATAGAACAACACAATGAGCGGCTGCCCCTGAGGACGGTAGAAGGCCAGTGCTGAAAACAAGAGAACAATCGGGATGCCGGTGATAATAAATAGCGCCAGCCCGAGCATATTGTAGTCGACCAAGAGGAGTATCCCCATGCCAATCATCCATAGAAGCTGCCGCCAGGTGAGAGGGCCAGCGATCTTGTCCTCGACATCGATGAATTGGGGAACGCTGAACATCATAACCGTTTTTGTTTCTGGAAATACACCCTCTCGAAAACCACCACGAAAAAAGAGGCTTCATCAGTCAGTATACCACGCGCATCTAGCCCTCATCATGTTTTGAATTCACTGTCATTCCTCAGACGAAGCGGTCGAATCGTGTACGAACTCTTGGGCAGTCCTGCCCCCGGTTGACGCTTGATGGCACTCGTCGTTGGCTGCATCTGCCGCAAAGCGGCATTCCCATCCATCTCTCTAGCGGGTGCTGCTGCTGGCTTCTCTCCGACTGTTCCAGACGCTTTTTCGGCCGGGAGGACATGGCCCGTAGAAAAATGAAGCGTCTCTCCTGAAATATTTTTTTCTGGAGGGGCAGCCTTTGAAAAAAGTGGCTTGAGAGTAGCTAAGACCGGTGTCGCTGGACTCGGTTTCGGGGCCGGTATCCCTGAAAGATTCGATGGAGTCACTGGGGCTATGCCCGGAGCAAAAGCAGCTGGTCGGACAGTGCCTACCGGCATCGCTCGAGGCTGAATGAATCGGTTCGCTACCGGACGCGCATTCGTATTTACCTGAGTCAGTTCCATCGATACATCGCTCCCGTCCGGGAAAACGATCATTTCTCGTTTCGGATCAATTTCAAGCGGAAAGCTCTCTTCAATCGATTTCAGAATAAGGTTGAGCTTGGCTCGATCTTCATTCGTTAACTTCTTTCCATTCTGGGTCTGAAAGAGAAATTTCCCTCGCGCTACCGGCTCATGAAAGCCAATGCCGAGCTCTTCGCGGTAAGACCGGATCCAGTTACTGAGGGTCGGCCGAACGAGTTCCTGCGAATTCCGGAGCTTGAGCTTCTCGCTCGTAATCATCTGATCCGCCACATGCTTATACTCACTCATCGCTTTGAGCAGCGGCAGTCGGATTGTTGTTACTTTGGGGGTATAGTCAATTGCCTCCTCGGCCTCAACTTCTGGGATTGGTTTAATGGTCATCACTTCCCTCTCAATCGCTTCGACAATCACTTCCGCCTGATTTGGATCGCCACTCTTGTCTAGAGAAAATGTATCTCTTATCCTTGCGACTGCCCCCGCTTTATCCAATTCGCCAAAAAACAATTTTCGAATCATCAGACTTACTACTACAATGCCCGCCTCTTGAAGTTTAAAACGAGACTTAAATTCTTGTATTTTTTCGACGAGCTCACGTGAAACGAGAATATCTTTTTTCTCGCTGGCGAGAGCTCGAAACTTCATCCACATCTGAAATTCCGCATCCACTGAAGCGAGTCCCTCAACTACGAGCATGGGAAAGTATGCATTACTTTTCTTTTTTGAGTTTTCTGGCATATCTAACCGATTGCACACATCCTAGTCTTTGCAACTATGGATTTTGTTGATTATTACCTGCTGGCGGATTTGGCTGACCATCATAGCTCATGCCTGATGTATTGAGATTGGGGTTAGTGAAAACCCTTGACCGCGCCGACGCTTGGGCTTGGGCTTGGGCTTGGGCTTGGGCTTGGGACTGAGACCCAGCGGAATTCTTGATTTCAAGCAATACCTTCATATCCTCCGGCTTCAAGTCATTTGACGCTAGCACCTTTGCAAAATGCTGCTCTTGATTCCTTGCCATTTCTTCAAAGTAAACACGAGCCATTGGATCATCCCCGCCAACCTTAGCACTCTGGATTATTCCACTCTGCTTTGCTAAGTCATTAACGCCCATCTTCAAAACATCTCTATACACCTGTGGAGCATTTACCGGTCCCAATTCGGCATGGCGAGCAAGTTCTGCTCGGACCCGGAATTCACTCTTATTTTCCTTCTTCAACGCTCCGCTATAGGCCTGCTGCAAATCAAGCTGTCGCGTACCATAAGCTGATCCTATATTCCCATTCTCATCTTTTTCCGGCTGACCATCCTTGCCTATTTTTGGCTGATTCAACAACTGGACAATTTTGGCATTTGAATCATTATCCATGGAGCCGATGGCGGTCGGCTTCGCCTTATCAAGCACTTGATTAAAGTCATCGGCATTTCCAGCAACAGCAGCCAGTGCATCTGCAAGCTGCGACGCCGTCCGAATCTCTCCCTCCTGAGCGAGGGACAGGGCTGCAACACGCTTATCAAATTCGCCCGCATCCCTATCAGCCAGCGTTTTCAAGTGTTTTGTGGCTGGAACATTTTTTTCCTTGTTTTCTTTCACTGCTGCCTTTACTCTTTGATTCTCAATCTTTTGTAATTCGGTATCTACTCCCTTTTTTCCATTCTGAATAAAACCCTTGCCGATAGCTGCACGATTTTCTGCTGCTTCTTTACGACCAGAGGCAGTTGCCCAGCCTGGAAGTTTCTTGCCAAATACTGTTCCACCCTCTTTAAACGATTCCTTCACGCCAGCGTAGGCACCTGGCACATTCCGCAACACCGGTACCCGATTCACAGCCGCTTTCGTACCTGCTTTCGCACCACTCCAAGCCGTTCGGCCGGCAAATTTGGCGGTGCTGATGGTGCGCTGTTTGGCGTAATTCCCTATCATTTTCGGTACCGCGTATCCGAGGCCGACGACGGTCGCAGCACCAGCGATGCTGAACTTGTTCGCCATACCAATGGTGAACCAGATGAGAATAATCGGTATACAGAAAAAGACGACTTGCGCGAGCGTAGTCGCTTCCGCTGATCCGGTCGTCACTCCGGCGGCGACGGCGCCCATATTCGACCAGATGCCGCTCGTCGCGACCCCATTCATGAACTTGATCGAGACGACGAGCATCAGAGCCGCCGCTGGACCGAAGAACGCGTAGCGCCAAAAATTCTCCCACCACTGACTACCGACACTCTTCATCCCTGGAAGAAGCGAGGCCGCAAAGCCAAGGGGGGAAAAAATGAGGAGGATAGTCAGCGCGATGAGCCGGACCAACATCATCGCCGCCAAGACAAAGAGTGAAATGCCAAAGAGGAAGACGAAGACGATTCCCATGAAGACCGTTGACCAATCCTTGCCATCCGGAACAGCAAAAACGGAACTAGAAATTCCCGAGTAACCAAGTAATTGATTCATTGCATTCATCCCACCGGTACCATCGCCATTCCCGAGGACATCGTTGATGAAGTAGTACATCGGCACATTGGCCGCATCGATGAGGAAGCGCGTAATGGGGAAACTGAAGTTGATGAGGAGGGCGACAATGAGGATATTTTTGAAGATATTCCGAATATTGAAACTCTCAATCTGGAAAATCGTCGCGAAAGCGGAGAAAAGCAGGATGAGGATGAAAAAAAGATTGAAGAAGTCCCGGATGAATTTCCAGAGGTCGTAAACGACCGGGAGATTGAGCGTCCCACTCGGTCCCGACATACTCGCCGGGTCAACAACCCAAGCAAAGGTTGCGGCGGCCGGGGTAGCTACATAACGAATGAGGATGTTACGAAACACCTGGAGCACATAGAGGAGAAATTCGCCGAGATAGCAGTCGACCTCGAATGTGTCACACGTGCCTGGTGGCATTTCTGGCTGGGCCGGGATAGAAGCCACATTGGTCGTGCCGCCACCCGAGGATACCGCCTTTACCGACTGATCTTTAATCTGCTCAGTAAGCGGATTATTATCATTTTCGTATAGGGCTTCAGGTGAAAGTTGTGCCTGGGCACTTTCAACAAACTGAAAAGCTCCTTGTATAATAAGGACTGAAAAGAAAAAAAGGGCGATGCGTTTTTGTATTTTCTTTGGCTCTGACCAACCCATAGGTACGCAGGATATAAAGCGTCCACCGTGATGAGAATAGTATACCACTAGACCTGAGCATCAGTGTAGTGGCCTACGAGAAAGTGCCACCCGTTTTCGCGAATGAGTCGTGCGTGATTCAGACACTCTATCCACTCTGATGAAAATCTCCAAGACTTTCTGATGCCAACCACAGTATCCGGCCAGATACAGGCCCCAAGAACACTCTCTCCATCCCCAAAGACATCCCTTTAGTACACGTAGCCTTTGATAACACGACTCGAGCGCGAGAGCTGGCGGACGCTCTTCTTCCCCCAGCCGGTATAGTTCATCTCGGAGACCGTGATCGTATCAGCATTCACTTTTTCGACGAGCGCGACATGGCCATAAAACCGGTTTTCGGTCGTAACGACGATTGATCCAACCGTTGGGGTCTTGCCGGTTTTGTAACCATAAGCCCGAGCATTGAAGAGCCAAGTTCCAGCATTGCCGCCCCAGGGGACATAACGCTTCTGAGCCAGGTACCAGGTACAGTATCCATAAGGGAAACGGTGGCCCTGACCGATTTTTCCTTCTTTCGGCCGGGAAAAATTCGGTGTGATATCAGTCGCCGCGCCGGTCCCAGTCTGAGAAGCGTATTCACGCCGAGCGAGGCCGGCCAGATTCAGAGTGGGAGTTGGGATCTCTTTGATGCCATCCGGGATGACGATTTCCTCTCCGGACGCGAGTTTACCATTGGCGGGCAGACCATTGTAGGCGATGATACGACCCTTGTCTGCTTTGTATTGAGCGGCAACCGAATCAATGGTATCACCCGACTTCACCACATACTTGAATCCGGCTACCGGCAAGATGAAAATCTGGTCACCTGGTTTGATCGCATCGACATTGTCGAGGTCATTTGCCCAGAGTATCGTATTCACATTGATACTGTTCGCCGCCGCTATCCCCGAGACCGTGTCTCCTGGCTGCACCGTATAAATCTTCACGCCACCCTCCTCCTCAGGATCACGCGCGCTATTCGAGCCGAGTGCCTGAGAGAGAAACATCTGATTTTCTGGAGAAAGGTAAGCCTCATCTAGGACATTCGTCTCGATTCCGGCCGAAAGGTCAGCTGCGAGCGGCACTGAACCGAGAGAAACCAGTGAAAGGTTACTCTGCTTTGATTCTTGGGCGGCACGACGCGGAATGATACGACGATCCACCGGAAGCTCGACACCGAACGCTCGAGCCAGTGTCTCAAGCCCATTGCTGGAGTCCCGGATAGAGTTCGTCGCGGAAACAACGAGTGCGGCCAAGGCCACAAGCGAAAAAGCGGAGTATTTGCGAAAAAGAATCACCGGGACATAGCCCGATCCCTCTTTAAACCAGATGAGAAAACGTGTCTGCTCTTGATGAAAAACCGTATTCCAACGGGAAAGATCAGTTGCTTTTTTGAGCTTTAGCCAGGCTTTTCTGGCCCAGAGCTGAGAATTCCGAAAAATACACGTACCCTTTCTTTTGGGAACGCCCCTAGTCTAGCCAAGAGAACGAGTATGGCCGGACAGTCAGAGAATCCCCCCAAGAGTTACAGAAAGTAGCATAGCCCGAAAAGTGCCTTTGGTCAACGGATTTTTCTTCCACTTCTCTCATTTTTCCTTCTATAAAGCCACAATACGTAATTCATCGCTCCCCATCATGATCTCGGATTATTGAGCCCTCTTTAGCTTATTTTTCGTTATTTGCCCGATTCATTGCTACAATCCAAGTGTCGTATTATGTTTTATGATCCTTTTTGACCCTCCCAAAACTGAGATTGAACGGCTCGCCAAGGAATTCCTCGAGCACCTCGAGATTGAGATGAACCGCTCCCCTCGGACGCTTTCAAGCTATGGCCGCACTCTTTCGGCTTTCTTCGAATGGGGTACGATCCAGACCCCGGATGATCTGTCCGCCGAAAATATCCGCCAGTACCGCCTCGCCCTGAACCGGAAAATCACCCGTCAAAATACGACGCTCAGAAAGAGTACCCAGGCCTATCATGCCATCGTACTTCGGACGTTTTTGAAATACCTCTCAAAGCATGACATTGCCGCACTCGCACCGGAAAAGATCGAGATTGGGCGAGTCCCAGAACGGCAAGTCGATTTCCTCGAACCTGACGAGGTCGACCGTCTCTTGGCGGCCCCCGTCGGCCAGGAACTTCGCACGAGACGTGACCGAGCCATCCTCGAGCTCTTCTTCTCCGCAGGTCTCCGCGTCTCTGAGCTCACAAGTCTCAACCGCGATCAGGTCAATCTGGCCAAAGAAGAATTCAGTATCCGCGGCAAAGGTTCAAAGCTCCGCATCGTCTTCCTCTCGCCCCGAGCCAAAGAAGCAATTAGTGGCTATCTCGAGCACCGGACCGACATCGACCCAGCGCTCTTCATATCACATCCAAAAAAAGGACTGGTAAATAAAAAGAACTCGAAACGTGACACACTTCGACTCACGACTCGTACCGTCGAGCGGCTCGTGAAACACTATGCTAAGAAGGCTGGCATCCTGAAAGACGTCCATCCGCATACGCTCCGCCACAGCTTCGCCACTGACCTCCTCATGAATGGCGCCGATATCCGGAGCGTCCAAGCGATGCTCGGACACGCATCCATTACGACGACGCAAATCTACACTCATGTCACTAATGAACGCCTGAAGGAAATCCATCAGGCTTTTCACAACAAACGGAAGAAACGATCGGACTAAAAGAGAAAGATGAGCGGGGTATACGGAAAGGCGGGCAGTGTCGGCTGCTGCAACCGCTCAAAAGTAGTCCGGAGTATCTCGAACCGACGGACAGATTCACCGAGAATCAATTGTCGCTTTTCCTTGATCAACGTCTCTCCCCCGTCAGGAAGGGGGAGATTTTTGATTTCTTCACGCAATGCTTCAAGTCTCTGAAACACTGCTTCTAAAGACTGCTGCGTCTCAGCCGAGAGCGGCCGAAATGATCGCTTCATACGAGAAAGCATCTCTCCTTCCTGGTGGAGCTCGAGTTCAAGTGCATATTCTTCCGCATGAAGCAAACCCACCTTCTTCTCAAAGCGGTCCCTCTGTTCGGCATTTTCCGCGGCTATCGCCTGAAGCGCTGCCGCGACTTCTTCCGCCGACGGCACGGCCTCCGTATCCTCCGAGACGATAGCTCGATTCGCCATACCGCAGGCACCATCGAGAGCGCCGTCTTGATTCCCTCGGAAGGTATTGCCAAGTGAGCGCACGGACTTCGAGAAAAATGCTCCGCCCACCGCTCCCTTGAGCGTCAGCTTGCAGACGATACCGAAGTGGGTGTTATTCACAAAGGTATTTTGGCGAACGACGATATTCCCCAAAGTCGTCTGGCTCGGGTACGACTGGAAAGAGAGGCCGCTCGCTTTATTCCCTGAGAATGTGTTTCCCTCTATCGAAAGCGCGGCGCCACTGACGAGTATTTCCGCGCCGCCCTCAGCATTACCGAGGAACTGGTTCCCGACGATGCGGCCGCTCGTTCCCTGTCGCATATCGAGCCCCTCTTCCTTGTTTCCGCTGATACTGCTACCTGAAATATTGACGCGTTTTCCGGGTAGGATGTACAAGCCTTTACGATTCTTCGTGATGAGCGAGCGGTTGATGGTGAGCGTCCCGCCGCCCGTGGGTGCGAGGATGCCTACATCCGTCCCGCCGCGCACCGTGACATTCGTCAGTGTGACACTCGCCCCCTTGGCGACCGTGACTGGTATCACTTTCCCAAAAACTGTGAGATTCGAAAGCGAGGCACCGTTTTCCAAGATGACATCGCCATAAATGACCGACTTGTCACGACTCGTTCCTCTGATTTTCACGCCCGGTCTGACTTTCAGATCTTCTTTTTCTTTCCCCTCAAAGAGAATGTCTTTCCTCCCTGACTTAATCGCTTTTTCGAGATCTTTAACTGGATTTTCCGCGTGCAAAGCGCCTGTCGGAATCAGGATAATTGTCAGGATAAAAGTTCCAAGCAGCCTATGGAAATACGACATAGCCTATTCTAGCTTACTCGTTTAGAGCTTCTTCAGCGGAGCGATACCAAGCATCATTTTCTTCACGCCGGCCCGCTTGAAAGCAACGGAGATGAGAGTCCCATCGAGCGCGATGACGAGACCATTACCAAATTGCTGATGCTCAACCATATCGCCAGGCCGAAGATCTATGGCGGGCTTGATTAACTCGCCGGACGGCTCTGCTATTTTCATCGGAGCAGCGAAGCGGCGGATTGGGGCAGCGTAGCTTTTCCGTCTCGGGCGAGCGAAAGAGAGCTGCGTACCGTTCGATTCGCGTTTCGTGACGAGCGCCTCGGGGATCTCTTCGATGAAGCGGGATGGCGGATTCATCTGTGTCGATCCAAAAATCGTCCGCATATCAGCATGGATGAGATAGGCCCGCTTCTTCGCCCGAGTGAGTGCAACGTACATGAGTCGGCGCTCTTCTTCAAGCTCCGCACCGGAGAGGGTGCTCCGCGAGTGCGGGAAGATGCCTTCTTCGAGACCGATGATGAAGACAATTGGAAATTCGAGCCCCTTCGCCGAGTGAACTGTCATGAGGTGGATTGCATCCGTTCGTTGGTCAATCGCATCTGTATCCGAAGCGAGCGCAACTTCTTCGAGGAACCGACTGATCGCCTCGCGAATCGGAACTCCATCGAACTTCGAAGCGACCGAGAAAAGCTCTTGGACATTTTCCTCCCGCGCCTCGCCTTCAGGCGTGCCATCGCGCAGGCTCTCGAGATAACCGCTCTCCCGCGTGATGACATCGAGGAGCATTCGGAGTGTCAGAGCTTCCTCATGGAGGAGGCTGTCCTGCCAATGCGCAAAAAGCTCAGCGAAAGCTTCAATCGTCCTGATCTTCCGCTCCGGGAGAAGTACTTCGGTCCGGAGCGTCGATGTGGCAGCAAGGAAATCGAGACCACGAGCGCGGACCGTATCCGTCCACACTTTGAGCGTGGACGGACCAATACCGCGCTTCGGCTCATTCACGACGCGCTCAAGGGCGATAAAATCCTTCGGATTCGCCAGAAATCGCACGTACGCAATGACATCTTTCACTTCCTTGCGTTGATAGAATTTCAAACCACCAACAATCCGGTACGGCAGCGCCTCGCGAAGAAATGCCTCTTCAATGCTACGCGATTGGGCATTAGTCCGATAGAGGACAGCAAACGAGCTATAGGGGAGTTTTTGTTCCCGGGCAATCTGCCGAATCTCACGCGCGACAAATCCCGCTTCGTCTTCTTCACTTTCGGCTGGGTAAAGGGCGATGCTGTCCCCCGCCCCCTCGTTCGTCCAGAGTTTCTTGTGGCGCTGATTCACGTTGTTCCCGATGACCGCCGTTGCCGCATCGAGGATAATCTGGGTCGAACGGTAATTCTGATCGAGCGTGATGACGGCGGCCTCGGGATAATCAGTCTCGAACGAGAGAATATTACGGATATCAGCCTGCCGCCACGAGTAGATTGACTGGTAGTCATCACCGATGACGAACAGATTACGATACTTCGCCGCCAAAAGCTTCACGAGCCGGTACTGCAGCGGATTGGTATCCTGATATTCATCAACCATGATATAGCGAAAGGTCTCTTGATAGCGTTCGAGCACCTCGGGATGCTCAGCCAGGAGGCGAACCGTGAGGAGGATGAGGTCATCAAAATCAAGTGCGTTCGCTTCCCGGAGCCCTGCCTGATAGCGCTCATAGATCTTACCGACGAGTTCTTCGAAATAACCTTCCGCCCTGGAAAGAAAGCGCTCCGGGGAAAGCTCGCGGCTCTTGGCACCCGAAATCGCCTCGAGGATGGAACGCGGCTTCACCTGATCCGGATTCATCTCGAGCTCCTTCATCGATCTCTTTACGAGTGCAATCTGCTCATCAGCATCGATGATATTGAAGTCTTTGTTATAACCCAGCCGATCAATATCGCGCCGGAGGATACGGGCTGAGATATTATGGAAAGTCCCGACAAACTGTGGCATCCGGAAATGTTCCCCAACCTCTTCAGCGGAACGCTCGAGCATATGCTGCACCCGCTCCCGCATCTCCTGGGCCGCCTTATTCGTGAAGGTAACCGCGAGGATAGACTCCGGCGACACTCCCCGCCCAGCCAGGAGGTAGGCGATGCGATGGGTCAGAGTCTTAGTCTTGCCACTCCCCGCACCGGCCAAAATCAAAACCGGCCCATCAACCGTCAGGACCGCACGCTTTTGCTCAGGATTGAGGCCTGTCTCCCAAAATGACATAGGACTATATTGTAGCATTTTTGCCAGTTTCTTCACGGGTTGCCGCTCAATCTATGGATGCCACGGCATGGTATACTATTGAACTATGCGCGAACGCTTCCAAACTGTCTTCAAAACGATAGAGAATCACCCGCTCACGCTCGCCACCTTCACCGCGACCCTCTTCGCTATTATTGCGATCCGGATTGGACTCGAAAACACGCTCGACCATCTCCCTTTCCGCTTTGCTGACGAATTTTTCTATCAATTCTCACACCACTTCCTCACCTTCATAACCATCTTCCTCTCAGCGCTCCCCGTACTCGCATGGGCCGGCCGAGTGAACATGAAGCAGGCGGCGAATATCCTTTTGGCTGGATTCCTCATCATCTGGACCCCGCCAATCGTCGACGAGATCATTTCCCGCGGCGCCGGACTCTGGAGCTTTTACAGCTTCGACAGTCTCCTTGGACTCCTCGAGCGCTACATCACCTTTTTCGGCGATAAACCCGATATCGGCATCACCTACGGCGTCCGCTTCGAGGTCGGCATCGTCGTCCTCTTCATCTTTGCCTACACTTGGATCAAGTCGCGTTCGCTCCTGCGCGCTAGTCTCGCTGGGATACTCCTCTATACCATACTCTTCGTCGTCGGCGTCCTCCCCTCTATCGTGACCATCCTCCTTCTTGGCCCGAGTATGGGTTTCCTCTCTGTCGGTGAGCAAGATATCGCACGCCTCATGCTCTCACCTGCCTCGCTCTTTATCCTAAATCCGCCAGACCTCACGAGTGTCCTCGGCATCAAGATGAGCCTCATATATGGCGCACTTATTGGTCCACTTATTGCTGCACTTGTTTTCTTCTTCTACCGTTCCGTTTTCTGGGCGCTCTACCAGAATGCGCGCTTTCCCCAGGTGATCTACCATAATGGTCTCTTTCTCCTCGGTGCCGGACTAACCTGGCTCTACGGGGAAAATAGTTTTCAACCAGATATTTTCCACTTCGCCGGTACTCTCATCCTCCTCATCGCAGTCACCTGTGCCTGGCTTGCTTCGGTCATCGTCAACGATCTCCGAGATGTCGCAATCGACCGGGTCACGAATACCAACCGCCCACTCATCACCGGCTCAATCGATGTCGGTACATACCGGACCATTGGACTACTTTTCTTTGCCACTTCAATTTTCTTCGCGGCCATCGTCTCGACCCAGGCAGCCCTCCTCTTCGTGCTCTACCAAGCCCTCGCCTTTCTATACTCGGCCGACCCGCTCCGACTGAAGCGCATCCCGATTGTGGCGACTATGCTCGCGGCGAGTGCGAGCCTCCTCATTCTCTTTGCTGGCTTCATTGTCTTTTCAGCTGAGAAAGAAATCACGGCCCTCCCCATTGCCATCCCCGTTCTCCTTTTCTTTGCCTACCTCGCAATCATCCCAATCAAAGATTTCAAAGACGTGGCTGGAGATATGGCTGACGGCGTCCGGACGTTGCCCATCATCTTGGGTGAGGCACGGGCGAAACGCCTGCTCGGAGCGCTTGTCTTTCTCGTCTGCGTCTTGAGCCCACTGATACTTTCAGTCCGCCAACTCTTCCCACTCGGGCTCTTCTTCGGAGCGCTCGCTTTCTGGCTGCTCCACCTCTCTTCGATTGATCATCGCTACCTATCGTATCGAAAGCTCCCGGGCTGGTTCATACTCTTGGCGGTCGGGTATGGTACCTTCCTCGCTCTCACGCTCTTCGGACACTAATTTCACCTCTCTCTCAGCCTCATCAATCTGATGCCTCTTCAGGAAGGAAGAGCTTTTTGAAGTGCCTCCCAATTACCAAGTGTTAGGGCTTGAGCTCGGATATCTCCGCGTAACCTGAGGTCCTCGAGAACACTTTCAATAACTGGTTTTTCTAATTTCAAACTCGAGGCAAGGTTGTTGGCGAGTGTCTTCCTCCGTGCGGCGAATCCGGCCCGAGCAAGACGGAATAGTTTCCGATCTTCTTCCGGATCATAGGCTCGTCTCGGCACCAAATGCACGACAGCACTATCTACTTTCGGCACAGGATCAAAAGCCTCTTTAGGAACTTCAAATGCGATCCGCGCATCACTATAGTACTGCACCATGAGAGAGAGGAGGCTCATTGCTCCTGGCTTGGCCGTGAGTCGTTCAGCCACTTCCTTCTGGACCATGAGCGTGAGGCTCTTCGGCTGTGTTTCAAGCGAGAGCAGGGTACGGATAATCGGCGCCGTGATGTAGTACGGGATATTGGCGACTACTTTATACTGACTGGTTTCAAATTCAGCGTGAGCGAGCATCTCATTCAGATTCACCTCGAGGATATTACCCTCGAGAATCGAGATGCCTTTACTCATTTCAAGGTGTTTCATTAAACGCTCGACGAGTACGTGATCGAGTTCGATCGCCATCACCTGCGCTCCTTGCTTTGCCAGTGCCTCCGTCAAAATTCCCGTCCCCGGCCCAATCTCGAAAATCTTGTCGCCAGCACTGACTTCCGCCACGGTCAAAATCCGCTCGATGATGCTTTCATCTTTCAAGAAATTCTGCCCCAGTGATTTTTTGGCTTTTACTTTCATAGACTAATTCACGATCTCTTCCATCTTCACATTTATGACGCCAGCACCAATCGAGGCAATTTTTTCAAATGCCACCTTGTCGAGATCGATGATGCGACCCGGAACAAATGGCCCACGATCATTGATGATAACGATGACCGATTTTCCATTATCGACATTTGTCACCTTCACATAGCTCCCCTTCGGAAGCCAGGGATTGGCCGCCGCCATGGTGCCGGTCCAAGCATACCATGAGGCAGCACCGCGATGTGCCTTCCCAGTTTTGACCAATGTTCCCTGGGTTACCGCCTCCATCACTGGCTCTTTTGTAACCTCGGTTGAAAGTGTCTTACGATTCACCTCCTTGCCATTATGATAGCTCACTTTGTAGGTCGTACGCTTCAAGCCATTCTCGCCTTTCTGCGTAACAATTTTCTTCCGCCAGGAAAGATCATTGTCCTCTTCGACAGTAGTGATGAAGGGAACCTTCACTTCTTTCGTCTCCTCTCGGATCTCGACCCGAGTGATGGTTATTTTTGCTCCATCTGGTACCGTCATTTCCTGGTCTGGTACGACGATATCATCTTCGTCCAGGACTATCCCTGCTTCAGTGATAATCTCAGCGCTTGTTGCAGCGCTGGCGGAAACGGATTCTTCCAAACCATCCACTATGATATGGATAGAGCGCGCAGGCTGCCAGGTAATATTCGTTCCTGGGGCAAGCTGCACGTCATGGGGTGGAAAAAGAATATCTGCGCCACTCACAGTAAAATCAGCCTGGCGAAGTGCCTCAGCGACCGACAAGCCGGGTTCAAATGTAAATGAAACATCCATGCCCGAAAGCGTGGCCGACGCCATCTTTTTCCCGTCAGAAAAAAAGAGTTCACGCGAATCATTAAACGATGGTGTCATCATCTGATACAGACCATACCCGACGATGAGCAGGCAGAAAGAGAGGATGGTTTTCATTTTTAGTTACAACTAATCACGGAACCGGTACTGGAGCGCTTCGGCGAGATGGGTGTCGAGAATCATTTCAACGCAATCAAGATCAGCAATCGTGCGAGCCACTTTCAAGATACGGGTATAAGCACGCGGCGAGAGGTGGTAGTGATCAACGGCCTCTTTGAGGAGCGCCTGTCCCGCCCCATCGAGAACACAGTATTGCTCCATCAGTTTATTATCGAGCTCAGCGTTCGACTGTTTACCCGTACCCTCGAGCCGGGCGCGGCTGCGAAGTCGGGCTGCCTCTACCCGCCCGCGTACTATCTCACTCGACTCGCCAGAGCTACGATCTCGAAGCTCATCAAATGAAAGCCGTGGGACTTCTACATGGAGATCGATGCGGTCAAGAATAGGACCAGAAATCTTCTGCCGATACTTTTCAATCTGATAGGCACTGCAGCCACAGACACGATCCGGATCGCCATGGTGGCCACACGGGCAAGGGTTCATCGCAGCGACCAGCATGAAGCGGGCCGGAAAAGCGAGCGTGCCTTTGGCCCGGGAAACGGTGACCTGCCCATCTTCGAGCGGCTGACGAAGACTTTCAAGGAGCGCCCGAGGAAACTCGGCAAACTCATCGAGAAACAGCACGCCGCGATGTGCGAGACTCACCTCGCCCGGCTTGGGGTTGGTACCGCCGCCGATAAGCGAGACTGCACTCGCCGTGTGATGCGGCGAACGGAAAGGCCGGCTTTGGACTAATGCCTGTCCGCGAGAAAGCCGGCCGGCAACCGAGAAGACCTGAGTGACGTCCAAGCACTCTTCAAAGGTCAGTTGAGGAAGAATGGTCGGCAATGCCTTCGCGAGAAGCGTCTTGCCGGACCCAGGCGGACCAATCATGAGAATATTATGGCCACCAGCGGCAGCAATCTCAAGCGCGCGCTTGGCATGCTCTTGGCCCCGAATATGGGAAAAATCACCAGCTGTCGGCGCCAGCTGACTATCCTCCAAGACAGTTTCCGGAGCCGCACTCAATGGTATGCGACCATCAAAATGCGCAGCAAGTCCTTGGAGAGAGGTGCTCCCAAAGACATGGATGCCCGGGACGAGCGCTGCCTCGAGCACGTTTTCGGCCGGAACAAAGACTTCTTCGAACCCGGAACGCTTGGCAAAGAGGACGAGCGGGAGCACGCCCGAGACTGGCCGCAAGCGGCCATCGAGCGCGAGTTCACCAATAAAAAAGCGCCGTTCAGCAGTGAAATTCATCTGCTTTGTCGCCAAGAGGAAAGCGAGAGCGATTGGGAGATCATAGGCCGACGAGCTCTTGGGCAAGTCTGCTGGCGCGAGATTAATCGTCACTCGGCCGCTCTGATGGGGTGGGCGGAAGCCGGTATTCTTGATCGCTGCACTAACCCGATCACGGGCCTCTTTGACGGCTGCATCCGGTAGACCGACCACCGTGAACTGATGCAGGCCCTTTGAGAGGATATCTGCTTCAATTTCCACCGCTACTCCATCGAGCCCGATCGTCGTACCTGAATAGACTTTAGCCGGCATATACCTTCAGTTTGGAGAAAATCCCGGTCATCTGCCCTAAGAGATAGGCTACCCCGAGAAAGAGCATCATATCAGCCAGATTGAAACTTGGAAAGCTCCCAATGGCAATATAGTCCGTCACACAGCCATGTAAAAATCGATCGAGGGCATTGGCTAATCCACCTAAAAAAATAGCCGCCCAGGCCAATCTCTCCCAAAATATTTTCACGAGAGAACACTGCCAAAAAGCGACACTGAGCCAGATGCCGATACCAATCCACAGGAGGGTTCCGGGGAGAGTGACACCGAACGCGATGCCCGTATTGCAGTGCTTCGCTCCAAAAAATAAGGCGCTTCCGCGAAACCAGTAGTCAAGCAGGAGCACAAAAAAGAAGAGCCCTAGGACGAATCGCTTCATCTTCTGACTCAGAGAAGGCATATTGATTTCCACCACTAGGCCCCGACAATCGTTCGCGCTGCTGGATAAGCCTCCAGGCGCTTAATCGGGATCAACTCTCCAGTTTTCTCGCAGATGCCATAGGTACCCACATCAAACTTCGCGAGCGCGCTGTTTACATCCCTCAATTCAGTCTCAAGCGTCCCTTCGAGTGCAACATTCGAAGCATACTCCTCGACTTCACTCGCATTTTCATCCGGGGCCGTTCCAATAGTTGAAAACTGGGTCTCATAATTTCCCGGAATCTCAGTCGGCTTGGCGAAACGAGCGAGTTCACCCTCTAGGCGCATTTTTTCAGCGAGGAGCTTACCCTTGAGTGATTCGAGTACCGCATTATCCAAAGCCATACGTTTACGATTAAGATAGTCCCAGTATAGAGGATTCGCACTGGGTTGTCTACGAATAGAACACGTGGTCAAGGTGACGAATTTCCGGTTCGCCCGATGAAAAAAACGTGACCGCTACGACATCAAATGAATAGTCCCGATCAGCCAACTGTCTTTCTTTGAGGTAGATTCGAGCGGCTTTATCCATTTTCCGGAGCTTGGCCGGGGTAACCTGCCACTCTGGCATCCGACGCTCCCCTCCACCCTGGAGGAGGGCCGCCTTGACTTCAACAAAGATGATTTCTCCTTCTTTTTCAGCAATAATGTCAATTTCTCCAAGCCGTAAGCCCTTCGTATTGGCATAATTGCGCTCTCGGATAAGATAGCCGGCGTGCTCTAGATACGCTGTCGCCAGATTCTCGCCTGCTTGTCCGATATCGTGGCTCGTCTCCATATAGGCATTAATCACATTACCATCCTGAAAATAAACCAAAATTCCATTTTTAGCAACAAAAAAAGGCCTTTCTTGGCCACATTCTTTCTCTGCCCGGCAACAATCGAAGTGTTGGTGCCGGGCGCCTGCCCATGACGCCCATATATGAAAATATTTGGCTTGTGACAAGCGCCCGACGTGCGTGTGCCCAACATGCGAACCGATAATGAAACGCTCGGGTGAGAAGCATTTGATTATAACAAGCTCTCATGTGGTTTGATGCCCACGCTGTAGGACTTTTCTGGTATTTTCCTGATCTCTCACCGTTCTTTGGCTATGCCAAACAATTTTTGAAGGTACTGGTTTTTGTTGTTTGTTTTTGTGTAAAGGTCAAGGATATTATATTTCCTGACATTTTTGTGTTTGTTTTGGCGGCGCGCTCCAGACCAGAATAGGAGCAGTTGGAAGCATTGTTCCGAACGGTTAAACAGTGGAGACCTTCTCATTCCCATACCAGGATGCGGACGAGAGGGTCTCCCTTGTTCAGATCATATTTTCAAGAAACTTTTTTAACTCAACAAATCCATTATAGCAGAAAAAAACACTCGAGTCAATCTTGCGGTGAGAAAGTATTATAGTTGCGCGATATTTTGATGTCCTTGCAAATGAAAAGACCCATCACATGATAAGTCCTCCAAAAAAAGAAGTCTTTTACTTTCAAAAAACCACTAAAGGCCATTCTTATCTAAGACAGAGCGAAGTGCATCCTTGCTAGTACCGACAATCCATTGTCTTCCGCGCACCGCATAGTCCACCGAGAGGCCGAGCGTGGCATCAATATTCGCGAAACGGACTGGGCGCTCGAGATAGCTACCATCTTGGAAAATGAGGTTGCTCTTCGGAGCGGTCGTCATATCGAGATAGAGCGGATCCAGGGCGGTACCGATTGATTTTTCGCTCTTTTTCAGCTCTGCTAAAAAAACTGTCTCATCTTTGATAGATGTTGAGAGTACCGCTCGCGGCCGGGCGTCATCGATGAAGATGTAGAGTGAAAAAGCTTCATCAAGCGTGGTGAGGAGCTCAGCCGGCAGATCCAGCTTGGCGAGATACGCGAAGCGCGACAAAGCGAGCGGATTCAGTTTCTGGTCCCGGATAAGGAATTCGATTGCTCCAGGCAAAGCGTCTTTCTGTATGCTCTGGCCTGCTTGGAGGAGAGTAGTTTTTATCTGTTCTGGAGTGACTGTTTCCGTATCAAAAGAAAGGATGTTTGGCTGAGTAGCTTGATACTTAGGTGGTGTGACTGGTTCAGACCTTGGCTCCTCTATCACTGGAGTCGGATTCGCTGACGGCGAGGCCAAATCGTTGACTCCGTCGGTCTCCTTGCCAGAGAAAAGCCACCAAATACTACCTCCGACAAGGATCAAGGCCACTAAAAATCCCCCGAAAGCAAAAAGGCGAAGTCTCTTGTCCTGGAGAATCCGATGGAACACTGTCTTGAGAGCGGAGACTTCAGGCAAAGCGCCTTGGAACGGAGTGGCTTTTGAATCGGGCGGCGTAGTGAACGGAATGGCCGTTTGATCCATTGTCTTTTGGGGCGCTACTGACATATCAGCAACGACGGTTTCAAAGGCTGATGGAAGCGGCGACTGAGTTTGACTGATGGCTGGATCTGCAGCTGTTTCAGCTTGAATGGTTTCCTGTAAAAAAGGGCTTATTTCAGCTGCTTTCGACTGGTCCGGCGGAGCGATGACTCCTGGCGCGGCATAGAATGGCGCCCCCTCAGCCGCTGTATCCGGATTGAAAGCGGCCATCGGCTCCGGTTTCAGCGCGACTTTATTCGGAAAAGTGCGACCAGCCTGATCATCCTCCATCGTCCGGACGAGGGAGAGGAGTGGGTCGGTCTCAAAAGAAACAGCTTCAGTATCTTTTTTTGTTTTAAACCAGTTCATAAAAAATATAAAAGAGGGGATAGCCCCTCCAGTATATCACTTCACTGGATACTGTGAACCAGCTACATGACACGCCCTTATTCCCAATCACTTCTTTAGGCTTCTTCACCAAGCTCTTCACGGACGAGCTTTGCTTTGGCCATCTTGTGGGAAAGATTGATTCGACCTTGAGCATCGATCTCTTTGACAATGACCGAAATAACGTCTCCGACCTGGACCACATCCTCAACCTTTTCCACGCGATGATCAGCCAGTTCAGAAATATGGATGAGTCCCTCCTGATTCGGCAAGACTTCCGCAAACGCGCCGAAGTTCATGATCCGAGTTACGCGACCCTGGAACATCTCCCCGACGGCCACCTCGCGGGTGATGTTTTTTATCCAGGCGACTGCTTCCTTGGCGCCATTCTCATCGATGGCCGTGATGAAGACTGAACCATCATCCTCGATATCGATTGAAACTCCGGTCTCATCGATGATCTGATTGATCATCTTACCACCCGGGCCGATGACATCACGGATCTTCTCCGGATTGATATGAAGCGTGATGATACGCGGCGCATACTGAGACATTTCCTTGCGTGGCTCTGGGATAGCAGCGAGCATGACTGCCATAATCTCAAGCCGCGCTTCTTTCGCCTGCTTGATAGCGATCCCAAGCATATCCGGCGTCAAGCCATCAATCTTCACGTCCATTTGCATCGCGGTGATACCATCTTTCGTCCCAGCTACCTTGAAGTCCATGTCGCCGTAGTGATCTTCGAGACCCTGAATATCGGTCAGTACTTTGAAGCGACCATCTTTGCCCGTGATCACACCCATCGCGATACCGGAAACTGGCTTTTTGATCGGTACACCGGCGTCCATGAGGGAAAGCGTCGAGCCACAAGTTGAACCCATAGACGAGGAACCATTCGAGGAAAGGACCTCGGAAACGAGATGAATCGTGTACGGAAATTCCTCCTTGGAGGGAAGTACCGGGAGAAGCGCCTTCTCGGCGAGGGCGCCGTGACCGACTTCACGCCGACCGGGGCCGCGCATCGGCTTAATTTCACCTACCGAATAGGCGGGAAAATTATAGAAGTGCATGTAGCGCTTCTTCTCATCGGTCTCCATCGTATCAACAACCATTTCATCGCCCGGGGCGCCCAAAGTCGTTACGGTCAGTACTTGGGTTTCACCACGAGTGAAGAGGCCGGTCCCATGGGTGCGCGGCAAAACGCCGACTTGGGAAGCGAGCGGACGAATCTCGGTCAGTGCGCGGCCATCCGGGCGAGCGTCATGATCGAGAATCTGTGTGTGGAGCGCCTCATCGGAAAGCTCTTCATTGATGAGCGAGAGAATTTCCGCTTGATTTTTCTCATCTGGGAAATTTTCTGCCGCATATTCAGCCGCCTTTTTCTCGATTTCGGCTGTTTTTTCTGCCATCGCCGCCTTAGGCTTGAGATACAGCGCTTCAGCCAAGCCGAGTGAAGCCGTATATTCTTTCATTTTTGTCTCAAATTCCTCACTCCCAACGAGAAGCGCCGCTGACTTCTTCTCCCGACCAGCTTCTTTTTTCACTGATTCAATAAAGTCCGTGACTTTCTGGATGGCCTCATGACCAAAGAGGAAGGCTTCTGTCATTTGTTCCTCAACAATCTCATTTGCCCCACATTCAATCATATTGATCTTGTTATGGGTGCCAGAAACGAGGAGATCGAGCTGGCTTTCGGCACGCTGCTCACGTGAGGGATTCAAGATAAAACTCTTTTCAGTACTCAAACCAACACGCACCGCACCAATCGGACCATTCCATGGGATATCCGAGAGCGTGAGCGCCGCAGAAGCCGCAATCATCGCTACCACATCTGGATCATTTTCCCCATCGATAGAGAGGACCGTGGTCACGACCTGAACTTCATTCCGCATCCGGCTATTGAAAAGTGGGCGAACAGTCCGATCAACAGCGCGACCCGAGAGAATCGCGTCATCCGATGGCCGGCCTTCACGCTTGATGAAGCGCGACCCTTTGATCTTGCCCGCTGCATAATAACGCTCCTCGAAATCAACCATGAGCGGAAAATAACCCGTAATTCGGGACATTTCCTTGCTCATGACAGCTGTCGCGAGGACGACTGTATCGCCATATTGTACTGTCACCGCACCGTTCGCCTGACCGGCGAGGAGACCGGTAGAAATACTTAATTCACGGCCACCGAGCTGGAGAGACCATTTTTTGGCTCCTTGCATAGAGTTATGAACCGTCCTGGGCTCATAAACACGCGACTTTTCCTGAATCTCGCTTCAGAAAGAATCGTGTACCTATAAACCCTTGCGACGGAAATTACTTGTTAACGCCTGTACTCTAGCCTCTTTTCACCTATTTTGTCAAAGAAAAACAGGCTGAGGAAGCCTGTTTTTGAACTTTTCATTTTAGATCAGAAAGCGCTTCTTGTTTTCGGAGAGATTGAGGAAATCATCAGCTTTGTCGACGAGCTTGGCCGAAGATGACTCAGCAAAGGCAATTACCTCAACGCGACAGCCATAAGTATTTTGGAGGTATTCCACGAGGTGGACATAGTCACCGTCACCCGAGACGAGCACGATCACATCCACTTTTGCCGCCATCTTGATGGCATCGATCGCGATACCTACGTCCCAGTCGCCTTTGCGCGATCCATCCGGGAAAATTTGGAGATCCTTCGTCATCACATCATAGCCACTTTTTGTCAAGGCTTCGAAGAATTTCTCTTCCATCCCCTCTGTCGTCTTGATGCCATAGGCTAAAGCGCGGATAAGCTTGCGATCATTCACCCCGGCCTCAAGGACAGTTTTGAAATTCACTTTTTTACTATACAGCACGCGCGCGCTGTAATAGAGATTCTGGATATCCACGAGCACACCAACCCGCTGGTCACTGAACTTTGCCATAAAAATATTTCACTGGTTTACAAATCCTGAAACGGAAACCGCCACTCGCGTGGCGGAAACAGCTACAGACCGAGCTTCTTCACGAGCGCCTTCTGCGCTTTCTCATTCACTTTTTCGAGATAGGCAAGGAGCTTCTTTCGTTTCGAGACCATCTTGAGGAGGCCGCGGCGCGAATGAAAATCCTTCTTATTTTTCTTCAAATGTGTAGTGAGCCGTTTGATCTGCTCGGTAAAGAGAGCAACCTGGTACTCCGGGGAACCGGTGTCCGAATCATGCCGTTTCACGTCCACCGTCACCTTTTCCTTCTGCTTGTGCGAAAGCGCCATAGCATTCGTCAGCGATAGACTCGTCTCGGCAACACCGTGACAGACCAATCTACGCTCAATGTATAAAAATTACCTACTGAGTGTAACACGCTTTCTTCTTTCTGGCAAGAATAAGCTCTATGTCATAAGAAAACGGGCGGTCTTTGTGGACGCGCCCGTTGTGCGGAGGATGGCGGATTCAGAACGCCTCACAGCCCGGTGCAGGCCGGTCCAAAGGCTGAGAAAGTGGGATTATCCTGTCGACTGAGAACGCATCAAACAATATGGCCTTGCAGCCATCAGAATCGCCGACATCCTGGCCGGTAAAGCAGGCGCAGGACTTATTTCGTACGCGGCCATGCGGACAACGGTTTTGCAGTTCGGACAACTGAGTCAACGTATCCATGGTTAAGGTCTCCTGGTTGGCTAAAGATGCGCGTTGGCATCGGAAAAATTGTTCGGGAACGATGCCAAGACTGTATCGTATTCCCCGGTTCAATGTCAAACAAAAACTCCCCGCTTTCAGAGAGTTTTTGCAACCTCTTCGGAGAATGACTACAGGAGCGTGAAGGCTCCAACCCGGTCACCGGACTGCGGCCGCATGACGCGTACGCCCTGAGTCACACGGGAGAGAAGCGGCACTGAAGCAAATGGCACCCGGATAATGATGCCCTTTTCTGAAGTGACCAACATATCGAGCTCAGCGTCGGTTTCACTCGTGATGTGTGCGCCCACGAGCTTACCGGTCTTGGTGGTGACATTCATCGTCTTGATCCCTGAACCGCCGCGCTTCTGAATCTTGTAGTGTTTCAAATCACTCCGCTTCCCATAGCCATTTTCGGAAAGGATAAGGAGTTCACGGTCAGCCGCGCCCTTGGCAACAACATCCATCGCGACGACATGACCATCACCGGTGCGAAGCTTGATACCACGGACGCCAGCCGCGCTCCGGCCCATGGCCCGCACATCACCCTCCTTGAAGCGAATCGCTTGGCCACCTTCGGTCGTGATGATGACTTCATCCGTGCCTGTCGTCGGTGCCACCCAGTTGAGCGTATCACCCTTTTCGAGCTTGATAGCGAGCAGTCCCGAGCGACGAACATTCGCGAACTCTTCGAGTTTTGACTTCTTCACCGTGCCATCAGTCGTCGTCATGAAGAGGAATTTCGCGCCATCATTCGTCCCAAATGAAATCATCGCTGTGATCTTCTCTTCATTTGAAAGCTGGAGAAAATTCACGATGGCCTGACCCTTCGCCGTCCGTGAGGACTCGGGAATCTCATAAGCCTTGGTCTGAAAAACCTTGCCCGTATCGGTGAAGAACATCAAGTTATCGTGCGTCGCGATTGTGAGAACCTTGGCGATCTTGTCTTCCTCCTTCGTCGTTGCGCCAATCACGCCTTTGCCACCGCGCTTCTGGACGCGATACACGGTCGGATTCATTCGCTTGATGTAGCCATCATCGGTCAGCGTGATAATTGCCTCTTCGTTTGGAATGAGATCTTCTTGTTTGAATTCACCGATGCCGTTCCGCATCACCTTGGTTCGACGCTCGTCGCCAAATTTTTCGCGCACCTCGACGAGCTCAGTCTTTACCAGAGCGAGGATTTTCTTCTTGTGCCGGAGCAGGTCTTCGAGATACGCGATGAGTTTCAGTTTTTCCGCAAGCTCATCTTCGATCTTCTTACGCTCCAAGCCAGCAAGCGTCTGCAGCCGCATTTCGAGAATCGCGGTCGACTGCTTATCAGAGAGCTTGAATTTCTTCATCAAGTTCGCATGCGCCTCCTCCTTGGTCAGCGACTGCTTGATCGTTTTGATGATCTCATCGATATGATCGAGTGCGATCTTCAATCCCTCAAGAATATGGGCGCGGTCTTTCGCCTTCTGCAATTCGTATTCGCTGCGACGTGTGACGACCCGTTCGCGATGGACGATGTAGTGCTCGAGGATTGACTTCAAGTTGAGAATCTGCGGATCAACGCCATCGACGAGTGCAAGCATGTTCACGTTAAAATTCTTCTGTAGGTCCGTCAACGTATAGAGCTTGTTTAGAACCTTCTGCGGAAAGGCGTCTTTTTTTAAATCAATCACGATGCGCACCCCGTCCTTGTCGGACTCATCGCGGAGATCTCGAATCCCCTGGATTTTGTCTTCCTTCACGAGGTCAGCAATCTTCTCAATCAAAGTTGCCTTGTTCGTTGCATAGGTCATTTCAGACACGACAATCTGGAAAGTGCCAGCCTTGTTCTCGATGATTTCCGCCACCGCCCGCGCCGTAATCGGCCCGCGACCAGTCGCATAAGTCTCACGGATTTCTTTCGCATTGTAAATAATTCCGCCCGTCGGAAAGTCCGGTCCCTTGATGAACTTCATGAGGTCATCGATATCACACTCCGGATTATCAATCTGGAAGCAGATAGCATCGACGAGCTCATTCAGATTATGGGGCGCGATATTGGATGCCATACCGACGGCGATGCCGACCGTACCATTCAGGAGAAGCTGCGGCAGCTTGGCTGGAAGCACGACCGGCTCTTCATGGACGCCATCAAAGTTCGGGATGAAGTCGACGGTGTCTTTTTCGATATCAACGAGCATCTCTTCGGCAATCGCTTTGAGCTTCGCTTCGGTATACCGATATGCCGCTGCTCGGTCGCCATCCATCGAACCGAAGTTTCCCTGGCCCCAGATAAGCGGGTAGCGGAGTGAGAAATCCTGCGCCATTCGGACCATGGTGTCATAGACCGCTGTATCGCCATGCGGATGGTATTTACCGAGCACCTCACCAACGACTGTTGCTGATTTCCGGAATTTTGCACTTGAACGCAGCCCCGTCGACCACATCGAGTAGAGGATGCGACGATGCACCGGCTTCAATCCATCCCGCACATCCGGGAGTGCTCGCCCAACGATCACGGACATTGCATAGTCAAGGTATGACTGCTTGACCTCGTCAGTAATATTCCGTGCTTCAATTTTCCCACCATGAAATTCGTTTTTTTCGGCCATAGTTAGGGTATTACGGGAATATTGAGCGGAGGAGTAGCCATCATTTCCGGTTCAGGTTTCGGAGGAGCTGTCTCGTCCTTCGGCTGGATACCCTCCTCGTCTGGATTGAACCTGGTCCGATTTTCTTTCTCATCTCTCAGGAATTCCTGGACAGTACGCCCGCCCGCTTCCTGATCAGGACTGGCCGAGAGAAACTCATCAATGGAGAAGTCCGACGGTCGAGGTATCATATTACCAGCTTCGACCGCCGTCTCAATCGGTCGCGCTGTCTTCAGTCCCTCGGTAATCGTGAGTGACCAGATGATGAGCACAAAAAACATCGAGCAGGCAACGCAGGCAACGAGGTAGCGCTTCCGAATATGTTCCGGCTTGCGTTTCACCTCCTCGATCCAATTCTGGACATTCCACCGCATACTTCTTTCTGCTGAGTATTAGTCTTTAGCAAGGAGGACAACCTCCATCGCCTTCCCTTCGAGATCTTTCTTCTTCACATTCCAACGAGCAATCGTCTCTTTCGGGCAATTGCCGATGGCTTTACAAAAGGCTTTTTCATCCGGCATATCACCTGCCATCCCGGCAATTTTGTAGTGCATAGGGATAACGGTCTTTGGCTCGATTTTCCGGACGAGCTCATCAATCGATTCAGCGGGAATCGTGTCCTCTCCTCCAACCGGGACAAAGAGAATATCGATACCTAAGAGTTTTTCAATTGTATCGGGCGTCGGTTCGGCGCCGAGCGCACCGAGAAAGCAAAGTTTGAGCTCCTCAGTTTCGAAAAGAAATATCGTATTTTTCCCCCGTTTGGCACCACCTTCTGTATCACGCTCACTAGGGAAGCCGAGAACTGCAACGCCTTTGGCTGAATATTCACCCGGCGCAAAAATCTTCACTGGCTCACCCTTGAGAACAGTGAGTTCGTCGGCTTCTGGTGATTGATGCGAGAGGAGAAGGATATGCGCCTCACCTTGGGGCGCTCGCAGCCCAAGCCGCTTCTCCGGTGCATCGGTCACGATCACGACGTCCTCAGTCGCCCGGCCGTTAGGCTTGGTGGTTATCTTGAAGCAATAGTCACCGTAATACTGGATATTCATAAGGGAAATAGGGGCTACAACAGGGGTTTGTATGCCTTATGGTAGCAAGAAAGTGCCTCTCCAGCAAGGTACAATACCAAAGATTTTGGTATTGTACCAAACTACCGCTACAGCCTTAAAAACACAATATTAGCTGTTTGATTTATTGACTTATTATATAAAACATGTTAATTTATTTTTTTATATCAAATTTTTGGAAAAGCCGCTTGAAGGGAATAACCATAGAGAAGTTCCCTCATCCAGCAGGGGCACTAACGTGGTCGTCAGGTGGACCTAAGCCGCCCCTGCTTATGCCCACCTTCATAACTCTGTCGCTACACACCAGCACCGAGGCTATTTTTCCGCACTTTCCTCCTTGTCAGCACGCTCACATATATGAGTGTGCTGACTTGCCAAAACACCGTTCCCCTGCTAGACTAGCAGCACCTTAATTTCCGTTAAGACAATTGAATACGGGATGCCTGAATCCCGATTGAGAAGTCGTTTCTCCTGTTTTTCTTCTCTTTTGGTCCCCTATTTTGATTCTTTGGCACCCCAATTCTCGGGGTTTTTATTTTTAATTCGGATATCCCCCCAATCCGAATCCTACAAACCAGTATGTCCATGTCGAGCAACATGACCGATCTGAAGTTGAAAAGTAATATGTCTGAGCTCGAGCAGCTCTATGAGGCCCACTCGGCGGCAATACCGGACCTTGGTGAAGTTGTCCCTGGTACCGTCATCTATGTCGGTTCAAGCTCAGCGCTCGTTGACCTCGGCCCTCTCGGCACGGGCATCGTCCTCGGCAAAGAGATGAAAGACGGTCTCGGTGGCGGCGGGAAGTTACGTGTCGACGATGAGATCCTCGGCACCCTCATGAGTTTCGAAAACGAAGACGGAATGATCGAGCTGTCCATCCGTGAAGCGTCACATGACAAGAGTTGGGAAGACATCGATGCAAAGCTCAAGAACAAAGAAGTCGTCCAGACAAAGGTAAGTGATGCCAATAAGGGTGGTCTCATGATCGAAGTTAACGGTATCCCCGGATTCCTCCCGGTCTCTCAGCTCGCGAGCGAGCACTACCCGCGCGTCGAAGACGGCGACAAAAACAAGATTCTTGATCTCCTGAAGAGGCTCATTGGAGAGATGCTGACCGTCCGCATCCTGGATGCTGACCGCGAAGGGGAGAAACTTATCGTATCTGAAAAAGCTGCCCAGAGTGAGAAGGAAAAAGAATTCCTCAATCTCCTCCGTGTCGGTGACACCATCGAAGGCGTTATTTCCGGCGTCGTTGACTTCGGTGCCTTCGTAAAGTTTGCTCTCCCTGGTGAGCACGCTGACAAACGCCTCGAAGGTCTCGTCCACATCTCCGAACTCGCCTGGCAGCTCATCGATGATCCACGTGAAATCGTAAAAACTGGTGACGCCGTCCAGGCGAAAATCATCGGGATTGATGACAATCGCATTTCCCTTTCGATGAAATCCCTCAAGGCTGATCCATGGGAAAACGTCGCGACCCGCTACAAAGTTGGCGATGAAGTATCGGGTACCGTGGACAAGATGAATCACTTTGGTGCATTCGTTTACCTCGATAAGGATATTCATGGTTTGGCGCATGTCTCGGAATTCTCCGATATCTATCCGGGCCGAAAAATGGAAGAAGTTTTCGAAGCCGGCAAGGCCTACAGCTGGAAAATTCTCTCTATTGAACCTCGCAGTCATCGACTCGGACTTCTCCCCGTCAAAAAGTAAGTGTCGAAGCGCCCTCTGGTCAATCAAAGGGCGCTTTCGTAAACGGCTTTCCAGCATCCACATGAAAAATATTTTTATTATTTCTGGACCATCTGGTTCTGGCCAAGATTCCGTAATAGAGGGACTCAAAAAAATTCTCTCTATCGAACTCGTCATGACTTCCACAACGCGCCAGAAACGCGAAGGAGAACACGATGGCAACCCCTACTACTTTGTAAATCAGGCTCATTTTGAACGTGATATTCGGACTGGGAAATTTCTTGAGCATGCCAAGACATACAACAATCAGTACTACGGTGTCACGCATGAAGAAATAAAACGGGTAGCCAATAGTGGAAAGATTGGGATCTGGAAAATGGATTGGCGGGGCGTAGAAACTGCGAAAAAGATATCCCCAAACATCGTTGCTATCCTCATAACCGCCCCCATCTCTCTTCTAGAGGCTCGTATCCGAAGACGCGACAATCCATCGGAAACATTTGTGCGCGAGCGCATGGAGTACACACAAGAATTTTTTCGTCATACCGACATCTATGACTACCGGGTTGAAAATGAAGAGGGCCGGCTCGACGAAGCGGTCGAGCGCGTCAAAACCATTATCGAGTCCCATCTCGAGAAATAAGCTCGCAACAACGCATACTGGGTTGGTTTTCATTCGTCGTTTTCAAAATGCACTTGCGAAAACAAACATCATTCCCCGAGGCTCGAAAATTATTATCGCCGTCTCTGGTGGTCCGGATAGCATGACCCTCCTCACTCTTCTCAATCGACTTAAAGAAAAGCATGATTTCGAACTCCACGCTGCCCATGTGAACTATTGCCTCCGCGGCAGGGATTCAGATCGAGACGAAGCATTGGTAAGAAAATTTTGTAACGCAGGCCAAATTCCTCTTTCGATTTTCCAGCCGAAGCGTAAGCCGACTAAAAATATTGAAGCGACTCTTCGTGATACTCGCTATCGCTTCTTCGAACGACTTCGTAAGCAGCTCGGTTTTGATACTATCGTAACTGCGCACACCATGAACGATGTTGCCGAAACATTTCTCCTGAACCTCTTGCGAGGCTCAGGGCTCGTGGGACTCTCCCCTTTCCAACGCGCTCATTCAAATATCGTCCGGCCGTTGCTTCAATGCAATCGCAAAGAGATCGAAAAGTTTCTCGAGATGGAAAAAATTCCCTCGAGGACCGATAAGAGCAATTTTTCCGATCGTTTCACTCGAAATCGGATTCGCCACGAGCTGCTCCCACTCCTTGAAACTTTCAATCCAAAAATTGTTGCTACCATCGCTAAAACTGCTTTTCTACTCGGTCGAAAATACAAAGGGTTCAGTCAGACAGCGGATAAACCGCTCGGTTGAAAAAGGGTGTATTCTATGGTAAGCTAGAGCTTGCTTTTATGATTCTCTAAAAAATAAAGCATTCTTAATTTTTGACCTTTTCTCTCTTAATTCTTTTCAAAAAATATGGACAAACTCATGAAAAATATCGGTCTCGTCGTATTTCTCTTTCTCATGCTTTCTGGCGTGATGATTCTCTACTCGACTCCGGAAAAACGGCCGGCTGACGTCTCGCTCTCCGAGCTCGTCTCGGAAATCAATAACGGCGAAGTGAAGGAGATCATCGTGATAGGTAACACGCTTGAGATCACTAAAACGGATGACTCAAAAGAAAAAGCGAGTAAGGAGTCCGAAAGCGCGCTAACTGAGACGCTTGCTAACTATGGTGTCGACAAAGAGAAACTCAAGACTGTTTCTGTTTCCGTAAAAGAAGATACTGGATTTGGTTACTGGGTTTTGACGCTCCTCCCCTTCCTCCTCCCCTTCCTCCTCATCGGAGCTTTCATCTGGTTCATGCTGCGCCAAGCACAGCGAGGCAATTCACAGGCACTTAATTTCGGCATGAGCCGAGCGCGTGTCGTCGACCCAAAGGATAAGAAGAAGCGCGTCACCTTCAAAGATGTTGCCGGTGCAACCGAAGCCAAGCAAGAACTCATGGAAGTTGTCGAGTTTCTCCAGACTCCGAAGAAATTCCTTGCGATGGGAGCCAAGATTCCGAAAGGCGTTCTTCTCCTTGGTCCCCCCGGCACCGGCAAGACGCTTATGGCGAAAGCAGTCGCAGGTGAAGCCGGTGTCCCCTTCTTCAATATTAGTGGCAGTGAATTTGTCGAGATGTTTGTCGGCGTCGGTGCCTCACGGGTCCGTGATCTCTTCAAGCAGGCAAAGAAGAATGCTCCAGCGATCGTCTTCATCGATGAGATCGACGCGGTCGGTCGACACCGCGGTGCAGGCCTCGGCGGTGGGCACGACGAACGCGAACAAACCCTCAATCAAATCCTCGTCGAGATGGATGGCTTCGAGACCGATCAGAACGTCATCGTCATCGCTTCTACCAATCGTCCCGACGTTCTTGACCCAGCACTATTGCGTCCCGGTCGTTTCGATCGGCGAGTTACCATGGATCTCCCAGACATCAATGAACGTGAAGCCATCCTGAAAATCCATACGAAGAACAAGCCGCTCGCGAGCGCCATCAACATGCGCCGAATTGCTGAGCGGACGCCAGGATTCTCAGGTGCCGATCTCGCTAACCTCGTCAACGAAGGTGCCATCCTCGCTACTCGCCGCAACATGAAAGAAATCGGCCTACAGGAGCTCGCTGAATCGATCGAAAAAGTCATTCTCGGACCAGAACGCCGGAGCCGCGTCATCAATGAAGAAGAGAAAAAGATTGTCGCTTACCACGAAGGAGGTCACGCACTCGTCGGAGCAAGCCTCTTACATGCTGATCCCGTCCACAAAGTTTCAATCATTTCCCGTGGCCATGCTGGTGGCTACACTATGGCGGTTCCGACTGAAGACAAGACGCTCCATACCGACCACTACTTCCTCGACGAGCTCGCCGTTCTGCTTGGTGGCTATGCCAGTGAAAAGCTCATCTTCGGCAATGTCACGACCGGCCCATCGAATGATCTCGGGCGGGCGACTCAGATGGCTCGGAGCATGGTGACCCGCTACGGGATGAGCCGGCTCGGAGCACGAACCTTCGGAAAGAAAGAGGAATTGGTCTTCCTCGGACGCGAAATGCATGAGGAACGCGATTACTCCGAAGAAACAGCCCGTTCCATCGACTCGGAAGTTTCACGCCTCATCGATGAAGCCTTTGCCCGAGCGACTACTGTGCTCTCTGAGAAGCGCGCCACCCTCGACCGAATTGCCACGACCCTTCTTGAGAAAGAGACCCTTGAAAAGGATGAGTTCGATGCACTCATCAAGGATTCAACCACTCCCGATCTCGTATCCGTCCGCTAAGAATCGACCGATTCACCTATGCCCGAAGCGGCATCCTTCATCGCAATCACAGAGAGCGCTCTCCGCACCCTCAGTAAGCGCCAATCAACCTGGTGGATTGCCCTCCCAGTCGGTTGGCTTATCTGGAAGGGTTCACAGCTCACCAGTGAGGCCGGAGCACTCCTCAACCAGGTTGATACAGAAAGATTCGTGGAATGGCTCATACAGGGCCAAAATACCAACTTTTGGATCCTCCTTGGGGGTTCTCTCTTTGTGGCACTCCTTAAAGCACCCTTCCGAGGGATACTCTTTCTTCTTCTCCAGAAAGAGCCCCAGCCGTCGGAAAATCCGAAGAATCAGAAAGTATCTCCGAAAGAGCTCTTTCGAGGAGCGATCTTCTCATTTTTTTTCGAATTCGGTTACTGGTGTGCCATCGCTCTGATCGGGCTTATTCTCTCTATCTCCTGCCTACTGGCTTGGCGCTTCAATCCGAGCGTCTTCGCCAGCGTCGTTGAAATCGCTCTCCTACTCCTCATCGGGATTTCTGCCTATCTCTACTTCATCAAAGAGCTTGCCTCTCTCTACTGTATTCTCGGAAGAACAAGTCCGCGGGGAAGCATCGATCTCGGTATCCGTCTCTTCCGTCGCCACTCATTTCTTATCCTACTCTTCTTTGTCTATCTCTCCCTGATTGCACTCACTTTCTCCTTTCTCACCAATGCGATCATGACCTCTGTCGAACGCCTGTTCGGATTTACTCGAGATGGACTGCTCCTCGCCGGGAGCACGCTATTTCTTTTCGGCACCTACTATCTCTTTGATCAGTCACTCCGACTCGCTTTTTTCCGATCAATTGCAGCCACACCGAAACAACCAGTAACAAAACAACCAGCTACCAAACCGATCGAAAATGCGCCGAGTATCATGAACGGATGAAAAGCGAAGTATCAGTTTGCCATCCTCACGATTCGTGCTACAGTATTCCCTGTATCCGCTGATTCGACTGATCGATGGAGGACTTACAGTACATCTCATCCGGACAATTAGCTCAGTTGGTTAGAGCGTCACATTGACATTGTGAAGGTCACTGGTTCGAATCCAGTATTGTCCACATCCTTACCCCATTTTCAAAAGATATAAAAAAATCTCCAGCTTGGGAGATTTTTTTATATCAGGATACCCCTCCACTAACAACCCTGCTCGACCGTACAGTTATCGCTCTGAAAATTTACGATAGAATTCTGAACCTGTGTATATTTTCCAGTTCCGCCACTGCTCCTGGAACCAATGTGCTGATCAGCCTGACGGAGAAAGGCTGCTCCCGGACCGAGGTCTCGTTCGAGGTCGGCCCGAGCGGCCTTAATTTTTTTGTCAGCCCGACCGAGCTCGCGAGTCAATTTAGCCGAGACGTTTTCGAACCCTTTCTGATACATATTGCTCATCGCCTGGTTTACGAAAGCGCCCGCTGCGGCTCCGATTAACTCTCCAAGGTCTCTAGAGTCTGTTATGAGACTGTTCCCCAGATTATTTGCCTCTGAGGTCATATCGGCGATGACCTTTCCTGGAGAATAAGTCTTGCCATCCACCTCCACTCCGGTAAAACCCTGTCCCGCGATTGCCTTCGTCTTATTTAGTTCACGCTTATTCATTATTTTTTTCTGAACCTCTTTCCTCGTTTTGAGACTGAGTCCAAGCGGGTTATTGCACGGATACGTCACCGTCGCATTCAAGACGCGATAATTTCCTTTGGAGAGATCGCGGACTGGATTACTCGTATACTGGTCCAAATTATATTTACAATTATCCTTCGTAAACTGAGATTTCACCTCGAGATTGAGGTAGTTTAGGTAATTCTGACCGAGGCCCGAAAGATTGCCTGTGCTCACCGCATAGCTGAGTCCTGACCCCTTGCCGCCGAGGTAGGTGGCCAAGAGATCGTCCATATAGACAAGTCCTTCATCCATCGCGACACCATAGAGAAACTCCTTGTAGTCCGTGATAAAAGCTGGCTTTTTATTCATCCCACCCGAGGTCAAACGATTAGCCGCATCTCTCGCGAGCTCTATAACGACCCGCTTCGCGATACTGAAAAGAAGTGCCTTGATTTGTTGCCAAATTACTTCAAGCACCTGCTTGAGAAATGAGCTGGCGATGTTCTCCCCCCAGACACCCGCTTGGACCGGTAGCGGTGCCGAGGTCGTGATGAGCATCATACCAATCAATATGGCGGCGATGCTTTTCCGAAAACGAGGTTGCTTTTGTTTTTCCTGAAACATATGCTAGATATCGAGCGGAATATTCTTGACACCAATCGCTGTCAGTATTCCCTGCGTTTCTTGAGTGTAGCTGTCAAACGTCATGAGAAACCCCTGCACTTTAGACAGCGTGTACATCTGACCGATCGGATCATTTGGGGAAAGCGATGCTTTGATTGATGCCTTCAGTGTCGAAGCAAAGGTTAGGAGTTTAATCGTCTTCACATGCGTATCGAGCATACTCTCTGGCACTTCAATTTTCTCAACTTCATCAAGCGATTTTTTTCCCATCTCTTCCAGCGAATCCATAAACGTATAATTGCCGGAGAGCATACCCAAAATAACTTTATTGCTGGAGTCGAGGAGAAAGCTCTTGAGCCCTGACATGTCTCGAATCTGCGCGGGCGAGTTCGAAATGAAAATATAACTCACGAGTGTGAGGTACTCCACTGCATCCTGTCGATGCTGTTCAACAGCGTCTTCACCCGAAAGGGTCTCCGGAACCTCTTTGATTTTTATCTGGCTCATATCGACTTCTGGCAAGACGATGTCTTCTTCATTCGGAGTCATCACATCAGCGATAACCGTATCTAAATCTTCTTGAGTAATCTCTTTCGCGCCATCCGATTCAGACTTCTCATTGACGAGATTTACCAGTCCTTGTGTGGCCTTCTCAGTTAAATTTTCAGCCGCTTCGCCCGTTGTGCCGATATCAGTATTTACCTCTTCTGGTGTGACACGGTCCCCTGGCGCTGGTTTCAATGGATCAAAGCCACCCTTAATCTCAACCCCATCACTATAGCTATCTCCATCCGTGTCTGCAACTGTCGGATCCGTACCGTAAATCTTTTCTTCTTCATCCGACAGCCCATCACCGTCGCTATCATCAAAAGCAACCGTGGTCATAGTCGCTGCCTCATCAGCGACGACGTACAGGGCGGTACTGAAGAGAAAAATAAAGGCGAAAACAAAAACGCTCCACTGCAGATTTTTTTTTGTTTGCGATACACCCATATATGTCGCCAGTATACCATAAAAAAAATCAGACAGTGGGACTTGCGTTCGCTCACGAAGCCTTCTTACTGCATAACTCTTGTTTCCTCTCGCTACTTGCGAAGAGGGCTTTTTATCAAGCATCCATACTTTTTTTGAAGGAATTTTTTTATGCTATATTGGCACCCATGAAAAAATCTGCCCCTACACTGCTTAACACTTTTGATGATGGAACCAGGACAACACGGTTGATATACTTGAATCCGAAAATACCCTTTGTGTATATTAAAAAATAACTATACTAATTTGTCAATATTATTGAATCGAATGATGGACAGGGAGACTGCTAAAGCAATAATTTGTTGACCCTGATATATGTCCCAAACAAAGTGATCTGTCATCAAGAGATAAAAGAGAACCACTATCGGTAGACGCATCTTAACCAATGTTCCACGTGGAACACGTAAAATTACAATGATTATCAAGATACCGATAAGTAAAATTCCAACAAAGCCAGTTTCGACAAAAAGTATATAGGGTACATTATGGACTGGTTCATAAAGCCACCAATTCACATGATTCGACCACTGATCATATGAGAGTCGATATGTCCCTAATCCAGTTCCAAAGACGCTTATATCTAAACTACTACTTTGTACTTTGTACTGATCTAACCTTGCACTCAGTGACTTTTGAATATCCGCCTGAAAAATGAGTGTTACAGCTATTAATGATGGGATGAGTAAAAGAAAAAATTTAACTTGTTCCACGTGGAACATTTTTTTTCTTATTGTACACAGAAAAAAAACAGCGAAGAACATGAGGATTCCAATCTTCGACTGAGTAAGGGTGATTATAAAGAAGGAAAGAGTAGAAACAAAAATCAAAACTTTACGTTCCACGTGGAACAATTGTGATAGATAATGAAAACTAAACAATGAAAAGATGGCAAAGGCCGCGAGGATATTTGGATGAGGAAATGTTCCATACGATCGAAGTATCGTGGTGTTAAAAATTTGTGATTTTGCAATGTTTATCTGATTTAACCCTATTTTTGATTCATTTAAAAAGTAGACTCCGAGTGAATGACTTGTGAATGCTTGGTATAAAGCTACTCCGAATTGGAATAAAAGTATGAGAATGAGTATTTTTCCTAATTCAATGAGAAATTTTGTTCCACGTGAAACAAAAAATGACCAAGAAAGATAAATAGTCATCAGTATTACTCCTATATGAACTAGCGTTGTGAGTGTTATGAGTTGATCAACTGAAAAAAAGAGATTGATAACTATGAAAAGGAAGATCGAAGTTACAAAAATATGTTCCACGTGGAACAGTTTCGCGTATTGAATCCCTTTGTTTTTTATATATTTTATTGACTTTTCTAGTATTTTATTGTTATATAAATTTATGAGGAAAGCCGTAAATAACAACACCTCTCCAATATAAAGAGAAACATCCATATACTCATTGAAAGTAGGGGGTACAGCTCCTCGATTAGGGATCAATATGTAACGCCAAGCAAAGGGAATTTGCCAAAAATACACATAAAAGAGAACTATATCTCCATCGCGAATGAGTTTTTTGAAGAATTCCATAAATATAGTTCTACAGTATAGCGCATTGGGTAAATCTTTCCAGCGCCCACCATTGACGAAATACCGTATATCTATATGATTGTAAGGTGGTTCTGGAGTTTTTCTACTCTTGTTGCCGCACTTGGGCCATTAGCTCATTTGGTAGAGCACTTCCATGGCATGGAAGGGGTGGCCGGTTCGAATCCGGCATGGTCCACACCAGTGGAGGGAAGTACTTTCCCAAAAATTTTTCATACTGGGATAGTCTCTTATCTCTAAAGTCTTGAGAGATGAAGAGACTGACATTCTCATAATGTATCTTTTTTAACTAAAATAGGTCTTTTCCACAAGTTCTCCACATTTCTTGATACAATAAGACCTGTCTAACAACACTAAAAATCACTGTATTCATACAGTGACCATCCCGCGCCAATGAGGAGACTCTTTAACAGAGCAAGGTCGAACTCGATCGACGTTCAGCCAATGGAGATCCCTCTGGAGATCACAGCTTAATGCTCCTCTCAGTCTACTTTTTTACCGCCAGGGGGCAAATAAGCAAGGTGTGGGGTGAGAGAGTGCGAGTTATGCTCCTTTGAGGGGAAGGACGGTTGCTTGACGCCATGCCAATAAAAGGCCGATTCGAATGTCATTTTTTGTTTTTTAGTAAAAGCCGTAAGATAGAAAGGGGGAGTATTGATGGATATATGTATCTCTGCTACAGTAACTCTCTCTCCGTAGAAAAAACGGGTGTTCGCCCTCGTAGTTCAATGGATAGAACGACTCACTCCTAACGAGTAAATAGAGGTTCGATTCCCCTCGAGGGCACATTCCAATATTGGGACTCTTGTCTGCCGGCAGACAAGAGTCCCCATCGAGACATTGGCAGACGAGGGTTCCTGCTCGAAAAATAGTAGCCATACATTGCTGAAAACATTCTCGAAATCCTATGCATGACCGCATCACTCAACTGAATGAACTTATCCGCGACGCGATCAGTGAGCTTTTTGTTCGCGAACTCTCTCTCAAACAAGGAGTGATCCTGACCGTTTCACGTGTTTCAACTGCGAGAAATCTCCGCTCGACGCATGTCTGGGTGAGTGTTTTTCCGGAAGGAGAGCGGGCCTACGCTATGAAAACGCTCGAACATGAGGAGAGGGTGCTTCAAAAATTCCTGCACCGAAAGATTGCAACTCGCCCGCTACCGGCTCTTTCTTTCGAACTCGACACGACGGAAGAGAAAGCCGATATTGTGGAACATCTTCTGATGGATATTCGCCGGTCAGAGGGGGAGTAGCTCCTATTCTTTCTTCTATGCGTTTTTTTGGTAAAGAATTCAAAACCCTTCATTTCGTCATTGAGAAAGCCGACTCGGTGCTTTTGGTCGCCCACAAGCGCCCAGACCCAGATACGGTCGGGGCGAATGTCGCTTTGAAATACTATCTTGAGGCGCTCGGAAAGAAAGTACAGATCGCCTGCTACGATCCTTTTCCGGAGTCTCTCCGAAAACTTTTTGATGAAAAATTCTACCATCCTGATCAAATTGACTTAACGACTTTCGATGCTGTGATTGCCGCCGATTCTGTCGACCGTGGCTTTCACCTCTTTATTGATCGCTTCGAAGAACGGCAAGTCATCGCGCTCATCGATCATCATCCCGACATTTCTCTGACTGCCGATATTGTCATGATCGATCCAAAGTATTCTTCTTCCTGTGAGCTTATCTTTCTCTTTCTCACCCACATTCAAGCGCGAATCACCAAGGACGTCGCCACCGCCCTCCTCACCGGTATTCTATTTGATACGGGGAATTTCCAGCACTCTTCCGTTTCACCACAAGTCATGGATATCGCCTCACGACTGATGAAGCTCGGTGCACCACTCACCAAGATCTCAAATACGATTTTTACGAACAAGAATGTTTCGGCGATGAAGCTCTGGGGGAAGGCTCTCGAGAAAGCAAAATTCATTCCGCAATCCGGCCTCCTCGTCACTGCTGTGACCCGCTCCGACATCGATGAGTGCGAAGCGACCTCAGATGATATCTACCAAGTCGCCTCAATTCTTTCCACTGTTCCGGAGGCCCGTTTTGCCCTCGTATTATCAGAACGTGATGGAGAAACTGTACGGGGGAGTCTCCGTGCCTCTGAACATCAGGGGGTTGATGTTTCCGCCATCGCTCATGAACTCGGCGGAGGTGGGCACAAGCTCGCAAGCGGTTTCGAAGTGAGGGGGAAAATTGTTGAGACTGCCGACGGTTGGCGCGTCGCCTAGAGCGATATTTGACTGATTTTTCCTATTATTTCGCTCACAACTTTTCTAGTTGTCTATGGACCAAGGGCAGACGTTGAAAATACTAAATGCTCGGATGATACTCGAGTGTCCGTGTGCGCTTCGCGATACGGCACTTCAAGCCGTAGTTGGTGAGGGGAGTGCGACCGCAGACATCATGTTCATCGGTGAGGCACCTGGAAAAAATGAGGATGAACAGGGGATCCCTTTTGTTGGCGCTGCTGGAAAGCTTCTTGCCGAAATGCTTAGAACCATCGGGCTTAAGCGTGAAGACATTTACATCACTAATATCGTCAAATATCGACCACCCGACAATCGAGATCCTTTACCCGAAGAAATTAATGCCTGCATGCCCTGGCTCCACGCAGAGATTAGAATCATCAAACCAAAAGTAATTGTCACGCTCGGTCGGCACGCTATGGAACATTTCATCCCTGGCCAGAAAATTTCAAAAGTCCATGGCGAAGTATTCGAAAAAAAAATTCCCGATATCGGCACTCAAAGAGTTTTTATCCTCTATCATCCCGCTGCCGCCCTTTACAGGGGCAGCTTGCGCGCGACCCTCATCAAAGATTTCAAAAAAATTCCAAAATTATTCGAAAAAATAAAAACGAGCACATGATATTTTGTAGCAATCAATTCTCTCATGGGGAAAATCCAGGGAAAGCTACACTAGCGAAGCTCGTTCTTTTCTCTCTCACTCACCATTCTTCGTTCTCGTATCATCAAACCAACAGTCGTGGTTCATCTAGTTCAACCCAAGAAGATACGAGAAGACCTCTTTTATTTTGTTTGAAAAAAGGCCTGATTACTTTCGTTCGAGGGTAAAGAAGACGACCTCCTGGCTCGTCCCAAAGCGCTGCGGCGGACCCCAACTGCCAGCACCACTCGTCGTATAGACGAGGGCATCACCGTATGACTTCAAACCAAAATCATAGCCTTTATACACCAGGTTCGTGACCCAACTAAAGGGCCACATCTGTCCCTCATGCGTATGGCCGTGAAGCGTCAAGTCTGCACCGCCATCGACGAGCTGGCCCAAATTTCTCGGGATATGCTTGAGCGCGATGGTTGGTAGGTCTGGATTCACCCGGAGATGCATCATCACCATTTCAGTTGCTTCAGGAGTCCGGGTCGTCACGAAGTCCAAACCAACAATTTGGAGCCCATCAAGCTCAACTCGCTTATCATTGATGACCCGAAAACCGGCTGATTCCAATGAACGGAGAAATCCAATCGTGTCACCATACTCTTCATGGTTGCCTGAAACAAAGTACGTCGGAATTCGTCCGGTGAGCGGCCTGAAGGGAAGTGTCACCAAATCTGCCGCAATTGGCGGGCCGTCAAAATAATCACCACCCATCAGAATAAGTGCTGGATCAGCCACGGTGATAAGTTGTACGATATCCCGCGCCGTCTCCTCACGGTGAACATTGCCAAAATGCGAGTCAGCAAAAAAAGCGATCTTTTTTCCGACCCACTGCTCGGGGAGACCGGGGAGGGCGACCGTCAGGTGCCGGGGATGGATCTGAAAGCCGTTCCAAAGAGCAAGTGCATTCAATCCAAGCGCCGTCACAAAGAACGGGAGAGCTGCCCAGGGTGAGATTATCACTCCGAATGCATTCGCGAGAAGCGAGGCAATCGAGAGACCAACTGCGGCGAGAAAGAGAAAGTGAACCGTACCGAGCCACATCGCAGCATAGAAATAAAACGTCCGCGTCACATTGCCCGGAAAGAAACGAGTGAGGATATTCGAAAAAAGATATGAAAAGGAAAGAACAATGACGAGGGTGCAGACCATCGTGCGGGAATGTCCAAAAAGTGGCCAATAGCTATCGAGAACACGCCAGATCATCCAGTGCACGAACGTAATCGTCGACTGAATAACGATAAGAAATGCGGCGATGCCCATAGTGTATACGTCTTTTTGTATTGGTATTGTAGCAAACCAATTGTGCCGGGAGTGGGACTCGAACCCACACGGCTTATTCAGCCAAGAGATTTTAAGTCTCCAGTGTCTACCATTTCACCATCCCGACATACTTTAAACTCCGTGCGCCTACCCTACCGGCAGGCAGGTGTATAATTCCACCATCCAACTGTAAAAACGTGAGGTCCGAAGCGGAGTTGAACCGCTGTACAGGGTTTTGCAGACCCTTGCCTAACCGCTCGGCCATCGGACCACTATTTTTCTCTGAAACATTGGCAGCCTAGCAAAGCCCCTCTCTGGAGTCAATCAAACAAAAAAGGAGCTTTTGGCTCCCTCTCTGTCTTCCTTAATTGACGATTTCAGCTTCGAGGTTCTGGCGACCAAAGGCGAAAGCCTCCTTTTTGGTCTCCACATAGATATCTACTTTGTTCCCTTTAATCGCACCACCACGGTCTTCGCAGCGGTACTCGCCCATACCTTCAATCTTAATCTTGGTTCCGAAAGGAAACTCTTTCGGACAAGCGAGGGTACGTTTTTCTTCGACTTTAAGGCCCGAAGCGGTAATACCGTCACTCTTGCCGCACTCATCAGCCGCAGCGGTATAGGCTGAGGCATTGATAGTAAAGCGTTTACCGGTTTCAAGCTTCGCCCACAGATGAGCCTGCTTCTCCTTCCAGCGGGCGAGCTTCTTCTCGTCAGCCGTCATTTCACCCTTTTCTGTCACGACCGGCTTGTTCTCTTCGGCCGCAAAGGTCCAGATGAGAAGGAGGGGGTCATCAATCAAATTATATTTCGGAGCAAGAGGAACCTCTGTTGCCTGAGCAGCGGGGATAAAGAGAAAAAGTCCGGAAATGAGGCTAACCACGAGGATAGGAAATCGCATAATGTACCTTTACACATAAGCCAATCGGGGAGGAAACAACGCCTTTCCGACTGAGTTCGTTTTTCAACGTAACGGTACATATTAGCACATATTTTAAATTCTGTCAATACTTTATTCCGGCAGCTCGTGGATGCCCGAACAAATCCTTCAAAAACTTTACATTATGGCTCAAGAAAGCCATATTGACGCGAGCTCTTAGCTATGTTAGACTTTTTCGGCAGCAAATGAACATCCCATCCATCTGTACCCTTAAAAATTAGGAGAGGCCATGTTTAATAATGTGCAAAAGCGCATCCTCATCGTCATAGCCCGCGGCCATGGCAACCGTCTTGACCCGAACATCCAGATCAAGATCGAAAGCATCCACGAACTCCTCGGGCTGACTTTCCCCTGTCGCCAGTATGGGGTGAAAACTGTGATGTTGTACTTGTCCCGGCTCTACGCGGCCGACCGGGTCCACGTACGGGGCAGTGGGCGCCAGGCTCGTTATCAACTGAGTCCGACTGGCTTCGAGGAAGCAAATCGTTATTGGCTAGCCGATGCCGCGACACTCGGCTATCGTGAACCGAAGCTTTCGACCGAACCATCAACGACACTCGTACCGCAAAGCGCCGGCGTGTTGTCTCTCGCTCTCGCAAAGCTGGTGGCCTGAAGCGCCGTTCTTTCCGATAAAAATACCACAGGGTGCCTGCTGAACCAGCGGACAACCTGTTTTTTTTGTTTTGAC
>Ga0163144_10000521_pt1 | contig 89443 bp, 68 predicted proteins | sample OliLak19BULKMAT1_FD_123175 | JGI IMG/M metagenome (GOLD analysis project Ga0163144, IMG submission 123175) | Freshwater microbial mat bacterial communities from Lake Vanda, McMurdo Dry Valleys, Antarctica - Oligotrophic Lake LV.19.BULKMAT1 | ecosystem: Environmental > Aquatic > Freshwater >...
CGGGGGCGATTTCGCTCCAGCCTTCGGTCTGGGGTGTCCCGGGATTGTTCACGCCGTTGATGGTTGCGGTGAACACATCACCATCGACATCGACAATAGTGATTGAACCAAAACCATCGGCGGTGGAGGCCGAAGTCTTGGTGATCGACATGCTGGTGAAAATGTCAGCCGCGTTCAGGTCTGAAACGAAGCCGTTGGGGAAGTCAGCGGTGCCAACAGCGGGCACAATGCGCTGAAAGAAACCACCCGTGGTCAGTGACTGGGTGTTGGCTGCAGCAGCAGAAAAGGTACCGGTCGTAGCGGTCGAGGCCACGTACGAACCAGAAAGGCTGTCGTACGAGAACGACGCGAGAACGTCTTGGGCCGAAGCGCTCGAAGCGCCAGCGGCCAAGGCCATCAAGCCTGCAAGAACAACTGTGGAACGCATGATATCTCTCCTCCGTTTGTACGCTGCGGTCTCTAGTCGCAACGTGGTCTTGTCTTACTCCTGCCAAAGCAGGGTGTCTCTTGATTGAGTATAACCTAAACGCGAGGGGTACTCAAGCGCAAAGCGCGCAGTTTTTACAGGTCCTTGCCAGTCTTTGCGGACTTTGAATAGAAACGGCTACTAAGCACTCTGGAAAGGGATCGTTTGACTCAGCACCTCGGATCAATGCATCTCCGGAGCCTCGCCCCCCAATCATCACCCTACCCCACCTATCTCCACTCACCACCTCCATTCTGTGATGTGCAGAAGGTGTCGCTAGATTGTTCTCTTCAAGCAGGTTTTTGTTGTTGTCTACTTGTAGTGACTATTGCACCAAGCAGCGGGGTTGCATGCCGCGATTGTAATCAGAATGATGCGCACGGTCATGCACATGTTGTTGTGCCGCAGATTTTGGCTTCTTTCTGGATCAAATCAACAAGCCCCCAGGTCTAAACCCAGGGGCTTGCAATGAACCTTGAAAGGGATCGAAGGGATCGAAGGGATCGAAGGGATCGAAGCGATCAAAGAGAGCAAGGCGATCGGAACAAGCAGATCAGCGGCGGCGACGGCCGGATGCAGCCGCCAGACCCATCATCGCCAGGGCGACAGTGCCGGGGGTGGGAAGAATCTGACCTGAGATACCTGTCGGGCGACCAACATAGTTGGTATTGAAGAAACCCGAGGTACTGAGGACCAGAGATACCGATGCGCCAGTGAGGTTGGCGGTGTTGAAGTTGGTAGACCAGCCACCAGCATACCCGTTGAACGTGCCATCCTGGGCGCCGTTGTCGATGAACGTGGGATTAACCATCGAAGCATTGAAATTGACACCCACCTGCGTGCGAATCCAGATACCACTGAGGCCAGTCGTGAACTGATCGCCATCGATGTCGGTAATGGTCAATTGACCAACGCCTAGGGCAGTGACCGCGCTGGTCACGGTGACGTTGACAGTCAACTGAATGTCTGCAAAGTTCGCATCGTTCACGAAACCAGCTGGGAACGCGGCATTCTGGAACGCGGGGAGCAATCGGTTGAAGTCGCCCGCTGTGGTAAGCGTGCCGTCTGAAACGGCTGCCGCGTTGAACACACCAGTGGTCGCGCTCGATTGGGTGTAACTGCCGGTCGTGCTGTTATAGCTGAAAGATGCGACAGGCACATCAGCCGCTTGGGCAGTTCCGCCCACAGTGATCGCACTACCACTGAGAATCAGCAGCAGCGTATTGGAAACCTTGTTCATCGCACTCCTCCTGTACCCACTTCTGGCGGGTCCCGGTCTCTCTCGTATCATCAACTACTCATCAACTATTCACTTATTCACTGTTCATCGATGCGAACGTTGTTCGGTCTCTCAGCGAACATTGTTCCTAATCGATTACTCTCGATATTGCTCTCGTAGGTTTCAGGACTACTAGACTGGTCTAAGCATGGCCAAGGACCAAACCTCGACCAGACAATATGTAGTTCTGGTACCTGATTGATTAGCGACGACGACGGGCTGCCAGCAGGCCACCCATGCCCAACAGCGCCATTGCACCGGGGGTAGGAATCACCTGACCAGACACACCCACCGCGAAATCATTGAAGTCTTGGACGAACCAGTTCGTACCGCCGAAGACGAGGTTGACGATTGCGCCTTCGAGGGGATTGCCAGGAAGGTTCATCACCCATGAGCCGCTGTAGCCATCAAACGTACCATCAGCAGCACCGTTATCAACGAACGAGATGTTCGTCAGGTTGCCGTTGAAGAACGTGAAGCCTGGGCCCAGCAGGTACCAGTCACCGTCGATCACTGCGTTGAACACATCACCGTCAATATCAGTGATGCTGATCTGACCAGCAACCGTGCTCGCAGTGGTTCCGCTCGTCACTGCCACGGGCAGCGACAACTGGATGTTTGCGGGGTTTGCGTCGTTGACGAAACCAGCAGGGAAGTCGGCATTGCCGACGCTGGCGATCGTGCGATCGAAGTTGCCAACCGTGCGAAGCAGTGGTTGATCCACAGCGTTTGCACTGAAGACACCAGAAGTTGGGGTGCCAGCGACGTACGAGCCGGAAAGGCTGTCGTACGAGAACGAGGCCAGCGTGGTCTGTGCATGAGCAACAGTACCAGTAGCCAAGACGATACCAACAATGGTCAAAGCGCGAAGCGAACGCGTCATCGGTCTCCTCCTTCACTCTGCGGAACCCTGCTCGGAAAGCCAAGCGTGTCTGTGCCGATTGCTCGACGTGTCTCTCTGACTGGCATTATGCGCGAAGTCACCCACTAACTCAAGGGCTATGCAACCAAAATGGAGAGAATTTTTCATCCCTAGCGCGTTTTGAACACACGACTTGCGCCGCCCGATCTGATTGCAAATACTAAAAATACACCCAGAAAAACAGAAACCCCCGGGCGGTGGGACCCGGGGGCTCAATGAACGGGGCGTGTCCAACGTTTTATAAGACGTGGACGGCCTGGGTGGAAAGGCCTAGTACGCCCCGAGGTGGGTGGACTATGGAAAAGTGGCGGATTGAAGTTTCAAACCGCCACAGTTTTCGGACGTTGAGGGGTGTGCTGCTCGCATCAAACAGACCTTGCGTGTACCCTCTGGATCGGACTCCTTGGCTGTGGACGCTATTGGGATGAGCCCCCTTGCGTCCGCTTTCCTTAATCTTCCTCGTGGCGCGACTCATTGCTGAGCCTCGTCCCGATCGCCTTCGTTGCTTTCCTTCAGGCGTAGCACAAGCGACAGGCAATCCACTTACCTCATCGCCCCGGGCACTCATCCATGAGCAACCCGGCTTCACAACTCGGGCTGGCTCACACTCGCGAGCACACCCCTCGACGTCCGAAACACAATCCACTCTTCTTCCTGACTGCCCTTTTTGCTGGCAGCAACTTGCCGGGCTGCAATCAACTGCAACCCATGCTGTTGCCGCAATTCATGCACTTGTAGCATGTGCCACTTCGAACCGTGATGGTGCCGCACATATCGCAGGGCGGAGCATCGCTCACCGCTTCCATAGCTCGGTCCAGCGTGCTGGCCTTGCCTCCCTGGATTCGCACGATGTCCACGTTGGCCACGTCGGTCGCTTCCTTATGGTTGTTCACCGCCTTGCCCGCCTGGCCCGTCTGGCCTGGTCGAATCACAGGTTCATTCAAAAGACCCGGCGCGATCTCTTTGGACAGCCCCCCCACCGCGGTGCTGTTGCTCACGGTCATGCGGTGTGCGGGAGCCTCGACCTTGGGCGCTTCGCTTTCGTTGGATCGCTGCGGCGCGTTGGCCTCGCGATAACCGGGCACAAACTCCATGCCCATCCAGCGGAAGATGTAGTCCACCAGGCTCTTGGCAAAGGGAATATCGCGGTTCTCTGTCCATCCCGCAGGTTCAAAGCGCTGATGGCTGAACTTGCTGACCAGGCTGCTGACGGGCACACCATATTGCAGAGCGATGCTGGTCGCTGTGCCCAAACTGTCCATCAGACCGCCGATCGTCGAGCCTTCTTTGCTCATCGTGATGAACAGTTCGCCCGGCTGTCCATCCTCGAACAGACCGACCGTGAGGTATCCCTCGTGCCCACTGACATTGAACTTATGTGTCACGCTGCGGCGCGTGTCGGGCAGGCGTCGACGCCTGGGGACGATCTTGGCAAGTGCCGCCTCAGTGGGCTTGGTCTCCACAACCATCGTGGGAACAGCCACCCCGGAAGTTGATACCCCAGGAATTGGCACTTTGGTCAAAGTCGAAGGCACTGACTCGCCCGACTTTCCCTGCTCGTCCTCCTTACCAATCTCCTTCTTGGCCTCGTCGGCGGTCGAAGAGAGCGGCTGGCTGAGTTTGCACCCGTCGCGATACAGCGCGTTGGCCTTCAGGCCCAACTCCCACGACATGCGATAGCAGTCCTTGATGTCCTTCACGCTCGCGTCGTTGGGGAGATTGATGGTCTTGGAGATTGCGCCGCTGATGAACGGCTGCGCGGCCGCCATCATGCGGATGTGGCCCTGGGGAGCAATATAGCGTTTGCCAAACTTGCCGCACTTGTTGGCACAGTCAAAGACGGGCAGATGCTCGCTCTTGAGGTGCGGCGCACCCTCGATGGTGCTGGTGCCGCAGATCGTGGTAGCAAGTTGCTCGAACTGCGCGTCGGTGACACCCAGCGTTTTAAGCAGGTTGAACGATGGATCGCTCATCGCCTTGCTCGAGTCGATGCCGCACGAGGCGAGCGCCTCGGGCGAGATTGCCCAGCCTGCAAATGCGAACGACAACTCGAAGACGCCCGGCAGGCCATCTTCGATCTGCTTGATGTCCTTCTCGGGCACGCCCTTGCTGGCCAGGAACTGTCGAATGGTGAGGGTGGTGCCAGGCACCTGCACATCCAAGTGCAGCGCTCCCAGCAGGTACGTCATGATGTCACGCACCTGCTGCTCGCTGTAGCCCATCGCCACCAAGGCGGGGCGGACGGACTCGTTGGCGATCTTGAAGTAGCCGCCGCCCGCGAGTTTCTTGAACTTGACAAGCGCGAAGTCGGGCTCGACACCCGTGGTGTCGCAGTCCATCAGCAGGCCGATCGTGCCGGTGGGCGCGATCACGGTCGTCTGGGCGTTGCGATAGCCAAACTGCTCGCCAAAGCTCACGGCTTCGTCCCATGCGATCACGCTCCGCTCGAGCAATCTGGCGGCATTAGCGATGGGCACACCGCCTCGCTTGAGCAGGGCATGATCGATTGGCACGGGACGAATCTTCAGGTGCTCGTACCGGACGCTCGCGCGTTCCGCGCCGTGGGCCGCGGCCCGGTGATTGCGCATCACGCGGAGCATGTTCTCACGATCGGCGGCGAAGCCCGCGAACGCGCCCAATTCCTTGGCCATCAGGCTGCTCATGCGATAACTGCGGCCCGTCAGAATCGCGCTCAGGCATGCGCACACCGCGCGTCCCTCTTCGCTGTCATAGGGAATGCCCGCCTGAATCAGCATCGCGCCCAGGTTCGCGTACCCCAGGCCCAGCGTGCGGAAGCGGTAGGAGAGATCGGCGATGTCCTTGCTGGGGAAAGCGGCCATCAGCACGCTGATTTCCAGCACGATGGTCCACAGGTCCACGCCATGCTCGTACCGCTCGACGTCAAACGCGCGGGTCTTGGCGTCGTAGAACTTCATTACGTTGAGCGACGCGAGATTGCAGGCCGTGTTGTCGAGGAACATGTACTCGCTGCACGGATTGCTGGCGTTGATGCGACCCGCGCTGGGGCAGGTGTGCCAGGCATTGATGGTGCTGTCGTACTGCACGCCCGGGTCCGCGCAGCGCCACGCGGCGTCGCCAATCGCGTCCCACAGCACATCGGCTTTGTAGGTCTTTGCGACCCTGGTCTTGCCCGCTGCTTTGGAGGTACGGAAGTAGGTGTTCCACTCCTGCCCAGCGTCGAGAGCCTCGAAGAACTCATCGGGAATGCGCACGCTGTTGTTGCTGTTCTGGCCCGAGACGGTCATGTAGGCTTCGCCATTGAAGTCGTAATCGAGCTTGAGGCCCAGCTTGTCGGCGAGGCCACTGATGTCCTTGTTCTTCTGCTTGATCAGCTTCATTCCCTCGACCATCGCCTGGACCTTGATCTCTTCGCGGACCTTCCAATTGACAAACTCGAGAATGTCGGGATGGTCCATGTCGAGGCAGACCATCTTGGCAGCGCGCCGGGTCGTGCCACCAGACTTGATGGCGCTGGCAGCCCGATCACCAATGCGCAGCCAACTCATGAGGCCACTGCTGCGCCCGCCGCCGCTGAGTTTTTCGCCATCGCCTCGGAGGTTGCTGAAGTTGGTGCCCGTGCCCGATCCATACTTGAAGAGCCGAGCCTCGCGCACCCACAGGTCCATGATCCCGCCCTCGTTGACGAGGTCGTCGCTCACGCTCTGGATGAAGCACGCGTGGGGCTGCGGATGCGTGTACGCATCGTCGGCAAGTTTGGCCTCGCCCGTGATCGCATCAACGATCCAATGGCCCTGGGCCGGACCGGTGATTCCATACGCATAGTTCAGGCCCGTGTTGAACCACTGCGGGCTGTTGGGGGCGCACATCTGGTGCGTCATCATGTACGCGAGTTCGTCGTAGAACGCCTGCGCGTCGTCGCTACTGTCAAAGTAGCCGTGGGTCTCGCCCCAATACCGCCAGCACCCGGCGAGGCGATGAATCACCTGCTTGGCTGACTTCTCCGGACCAGTGACAACCTGACCACTGCTGTCACGTTGCTTCTCGTCCGACAGTGAATCCTTCCCCGCCGCAACCAGCGGCACGCCAGCCTTGCGGAAGTACTTGCTGACCATGATGTCGGTCGAGAGTTGGCTCCAGGTGGCGGGCACCTCGGCATCGTCCATCTGGAAGACGATCGTGCCATCGGGGTTGGTGATTTTGCTGGAACGGTTGACCCAGTCGACAGAAGCGAATGGGTCGCGTCCTGCGACGGTGAACTTCCGAGTGATTTTCATTGCTTACCTCGTGCGTCCTTGCGTGTGAATGTGGCCCTGTGCTCGGCATTCGGCATTCGTGATTCGGCATTCGTGGTAACAGTCGCAACGCGACTCACACCCATATGACGGATCAGGCCAGCTAACACCTTGCTTACTTCATTCCAATCCGCCAGGAGACTTTCGTACCCCTTCGCAGAGATGTATCCGAGTTCGTGAGCCAGCAGCAACTGGGTGTCCAACTCGAACAAGCTTCCTCTCGCCATCTTCAAAAATCGCAGATAGTCAGCTCTACTTCCTCGTCCAAAGCCTTCTGCAATATTGCTCGGCACCGAAACCGCAGAACGCCTTGCCTGAGACACAAGCCCGCTTGCTTCAAACTTTGGAAACGTATTCGCTGCACGCATTGCCCTGTTTGCGAACGCCATGCTCATCTGCCAAGCTCGAAGGTCCCGATGGACTTAATTGCTGCCACAGCACCCTCCCCGCACCTCGATCCGACTCCACGAATGCCGAATCACGAATGCCGAATCACGAATGCCGAATGCCGTCTCAATCCACCTTCGGCAACGTCAACCCATCCTGGTCCTGATACTTCCCGCCCTTATCCGCATAGCTCACCTTGCACACCTGATCTGCGACAAAGAACACAAACTGAGCAATCCCTTCATTCGCGTAAACTTTGGCCGGCAACGGCGTCGTATTCGAAATCTCAATCGTCACCTTCCCCTTCCACTCCGGCTCAAGCGGCGTGACGTTGACGATCAATCCGCATCGCGCGTACGTGCTCTTGCCCACGCAAATCACCAGCACGTCCCGAGGCACTTCGAGATACTCGACAGTTTCACAAAGGGCAAACGAGTTGGGCGGGATGATGACGTGATCGAGCCCCAACTTGTCGCAATCCACCTCGACCAGCAAGTCATCCGTAAAGGCCTTGGGATCCACCACCGTGATCTGGCCCGTGCGGGGCGTGGGTGTAAAAATCTTGAAGCGCGGCCCCACCCGCACGTCATAGCCATAGCTGCTGACGCCGTAGCTGATCTTGCCCGGGCGCTTGCGTGCCTCTTCGAAGGGCACGATCTTGACGCGCGAACGGATTTGATGATCTGCGAGCACGCCCACCTGCGACGCTCCTGCGAAAGCCCACAACACCTGAATCACCTGAATCACAAGACACACGAAAAGACAAACGAAAACAGGTACCACACCCAAGCAAGCAACCGGGACACCGAAACCCGGCCAAAACACTTTCAAACACTGAACAGAATAGCATGCTCACCAAGCAATACCGGCGAGTCAGGCCCCAAAGTTATAGGACATACATCAGATTAAAACTACCTCACATCGCCGACCGAACCAGCACACCAAGGAACGATGAGCGATGCGAGGGGACAGCATACCACAACCCATCGTATGTTCAACGGCAACTGACCACAAAATAATGGGTGAAAGTTGTGCAGGGTCTGTCACCAGCGCGCAAGTGCCAGTGAACCACACATTTGCGATTCTTGCGCGAAGATGAAGATTTTTCGGCTCGGGTGAACGCCCCTGTGGAAAACGACAGCAACTGACAGGCAACCGCCAATTTGTTAGGGGTGTTCTCCCGAGAGTGGCGACTCGCCGCTCCTGATGTGCGATACTCCCCGCCCTCTGCACGATCCGAAAAGGCTGCGTGTATAGTGCTGCGAGCGTCATGGTGTACCCGCATCACGACATGGACTCGCGCCCGCAGGGCGCAACCGGGGCACGGCCCCGCACCACCCAAGAGGCCCTTTCATGCGTTCAACTAGTCGTTCAACTAGGCCTTTAACTCGTTCCGCGCTATTGCGTCTGCCGATTGGCGTGGTTCCTGCCGCGCTGGTCATCGCTTCCTTCATTGCGGTGCAAGGCTGCAGCAGTACGCCCCCGCCCACGCCCAAGTCGGTCGCGTCGGACTTGCCACCGGTGCCCGCCGCGCTGCGCGGCTTGGTGGGCAGCGAGGTGCAGTTCCGCAACGTTGCACCAACGCTGGTAGCGGGGTATGGCGTTGTGGTGGGTGTGAATGGGACGGGCGGGCAGCCCTTCAGTGACCAGTTGCTCGCCTCGCTCGAACGCCAGTTGACGCTCGCGGGCATCACCTCCAACAACGCGGCGTTGCAGGGCACGCCGCTCGAAGGCAAGTCGGCCAACGAAATCCTGCGTGATCCAAACGTTGCCGTGGTTTCGGTCTCGGCCGCGATCGCGCCGGGCCTGCCCGAAGGCACCGACTTTGACGTGGTGGTGGAGGCCATCAATGCGACCAGTCTGGAGGGCGGGCAACTGTGGACGACGGACTTACGTCTCGGTTCCCCGGCGGTCTTTGGGCAGGCCCAGACGACCAAGATCGCCGAGGCGCGCGGGCCCATCTTCGTGAATCCGTTCACTTCGGAATCAGGGGCAATCGGTCGCGTGCTGGGCGGAGGAACGGTGACATCCTCGCTGGACATCATCATGACGCTCAACACGCCCAGCCACCAGCGGGCGCGACAGATTCAAAGTTCAATTAACAGCCGATTCCCACAAGCCTCGGGTGATCGATCGTCCACTGCCCGTGGTCGCAACGACAGCACGATCGAGATCATCGTTCCCGAGATGTTCCGAAGGGAACCAACTAACTTCCTGTCGCTGCTGCGCCACACGCAGATCGACCAGTCCCAGCCCGAGGCCTATGCGCGGCGCTATGTTGAAACGATCAAGGCTGAGCCCGCCCAGGCTGATTCGATGGCGTGGGCGATCGAAGCGCTGGGCCCTCGCGCGCTACCGGTGGTTCGCGAGTTGTATGAGTATCCCGAACTTGCACCAAGGCGTGCGGGATTGCGAGCGGGAGCGCGCCTGAACGATCCGCGCGTGGCGCGCCCGCTGCAAGAACTGATCAAGTCCAGCCAGGGCGTTGTGCGTTCGCAGGCGATCGAATTACTTGCGCTTGTCGACGCCGGTCCCACTATCGACCTGTACCTGCGCGAGTTGCTGCGATCTGAAGATCTGCTCACGCGAATCGCGGCGTACGAGTCGCTCGCGGATCGAGCCGAAAAGGCTCGGTTTCTGTACCTCCAGCGAGCCGTGCGCGAATCCCCGGACCTGCGCCGGGGCAACACGACCGCTGCTCAACTCAACGTGATCGCACGCACGAGCCTTCCTGCGGGCACCATCCAGGGCGTAAGCCGAGAGCCTATTGAGGGCAAGTTCCTGCTCGATCGCGTACCCGAAGGCTCACCCTTGATCTACATAACGCAGCAGGCAGTGCCTCGCATCGTGCTCTTTGGTTCCGACGAGGGGCTGGACTTTGCCAACGCTCCCAATGGCGTGCCCGTGTGGAATGGCCGGCTCATGCTGGGCCTGGATCCGGTTCGTCCTGGATCCATCAAGGCTCGCTTCCAGCGGCCTAGTAGTCCCGCAATCACGCACAGCGTGCCCGCCAAACTCAGCGATCTGGTCTCGTTGCTGGCGCGCCAGACGAGTCCGAGCGACCCTCGCCCGGGTCTGAATCTGACGTACTCCGAGGTTGTCGCGGCGCTGTCGCAACTTGAGCAGGCTGGTGCCACCAAGGCAGCGTTCGCAACCGAGCGAGATCGCCTGCAAGGATTGCTGTTAGCGGCTCAGGAAAGCCAGTCGACGCTGGCGCGTCCTGAAAATGATGAGGATCCAACGCCCGTGGTTGTTCGCCAGGGAAGCAGCATCGTGAAGCCGGGTGAGATTCCTGAGGCTGAGAAACCCAAGATCGTACCCATCACGCCTGTTCTACCCAAGTAATTTTTTGTATCCTTCACAATGCCATTCTCGACAGTCGTGGAAGTGCGACCAATGAAGCCTTGCCCGCCAGAACTCGCCGTGGTCGCGCTCACGCCTTACGCCCATGTGGCGGACGTGGAGCAGTCGCTTGCGTTCTATGCTTTGCTGGGACTGGTTCCGGGCACGCGCTTCAAACTCCCGACGGGCAAGACCGTGTGGGCCGATGCGTCGCACGGTTCGGCCCGCATCATGCTCGCGCAAGCCGACGGGGAAGTCGATCCGACGCAGCAAGCGGTTCTCTTTTACTTGTATTGCAATGACGTCGCCGCGATGCGCGGTCATTTGCTGAGCCAGGGTGTCCACGATGGGGGTCGCTACTGCGGACAACCAGGCCCAAACAACGGATGTCGGGTGGTATTTGAAGTGACGCATCCGCACTACATGCCGGCGGGCCAAGTGCGTGTTGCCGACCCGGATGGATTCTGCTTGCTGATTGGGCAGTTGAAGTAAGTTATAGTGCAGGCTGTGCCGCCCGATAACACCACTCCATGCATCGACTTCACTGATCGACCTTGACAGGTCGTCTGGTCTGCGTTAATCTAGTTGCAGACAATGCGGAACATCTGTTCGTTCCGGTGTTGGGCATTTTTTTAGGAGAAGAGAGATATGAAGATTGCCTTTGGCGTTATCGTTGCGCTTGCTGGTTCCGTTGCCAGCGCTCGCATTCAGGACACCTCCACGGCTGCGCTCACCGATGGCTTCGGCGATCGTGCGCAGGCCGCATGGACCACCAGCCTTGAAGCGTCGCAGGGCTTCGCGGTCGGTCAGTTGGACAACCAGAATGGCTGGGCAGCCTCTGGCGCGAACACCAACTGGAGCAACATCTCCACCGCCAATCCTCAGAACGGCACCCAGCACGCCCGCTTCACCCAGGACACCAGCGTTCCCCAGGGCACGCAGCGCCTCCAGTTCACCCCCACAGTCCCGACCGCCGCGAACACCGCGGATACGACCAGCTGGTGGTTCTACATCGACGCTGCCGAGTTCGGTGGCGCGGATTACGACTTCATCGCGCAGGCCCCTTCGCAGGCCTTCCTTACCTGGCGCATCAACTTGAGCTTCCTGGGTGGGATCAACATCCTTGACGATGAGGGTGAAGGCTTGATCTTCGCTCCCAGCGGGACGAATTACCCGGTTGCTCAGTGGTTCCAGCTCGCCGTCGCGGCCGATCCCCCCTCGCCAACGGTGGCCTGGGCGCGATCAACTACTACCTGAACGGCGCGCTGTTCTACACCAGCCAGACCGGCACCGTCGCCGCCACTGCTGTCGAGCAGTTCATCGTCCGCACCGACAACTTCCAAAATGCTGGCGGCTTTGCCGACTTCGATAACATCGGCAGCACCATCGTTCCCGCCCCCGGCGCTGTCGCGCTGCTTGGCTTGGGCGGCTTGGTTGCTACCCGTCGTCGTCGCGCCTAATCGGCAAGGACGAAGCAGGGTTTGAGTTACTCCAACAATGACGCCGCGTCGCGAAAGCTGCGCGGCGTTTGTCATTTCTGCGTGCAAGAAGCGCTCAAGCCGGTTATAGTGACCATGCAGACAAGTGGCAAGGATTGCCCCGGGAAGCGGCTTGAGGCCCCCACCACCACGCGCTCGCGAGGTGTGCGGAGATTCCCGACGACATGGAGGTTGGTCCCCGATGCGCTTGACAAAACTCACGCTCAGCGGCTTTAAGAGCTTTGCAGACACCACCGAGTTCACATTTGACCAGTCCATCACCGGCATCGTCGGGCCCAACGGCTGCGGCAAGAGCAATGTCGTGGATGCTATCAAGTGGGTGCTTGGTGAGCGTTCGAGCAAGAGCCTGCGCGGCACGGAAATGCTGGACGTGATCTTCGCGGGCAGCGCCGGGCGCAAGCCGCAGGGGCTGGCGAGCGTCAAACTGACGTTTGACAATCCGGTGGATGAGGCGTTGACCACGCAGACGATGCAGACGACGGAGACCACGTTCCACACCGAGGGGCAACAGGTTGATGTCGGAACCGAGCCAGTCGCAGCGAACAGCGAAGCGGTCGATGGGCTGCCTGATTGCGCTTCCGTCCTGACCATGGTCCATCCACTCGCGCCAGCGACGGCACCCCACCGAAGGTTTGGGCGTGCCCTGCCTGTTGATGCCGACAGCGTAGAGATCGAGCGTCGCCTGTATCGCGATGGCGGCAGCGAATATCTGATCAACGGCAAGACGGCCCGACTCAAGGACATCCGCGAGATGTTCCTGGACACGGGCGTTGGGGCCGATGCCTATTCGATCATCGAGCAGGGCAAGGTGGATGCGATGCTACTGGCCAGCCCGCAGGAACGGCGAATCATCTTTGAAGAGGCGGCGGGCATCGCAAAGTACAAGCAGCGCCGTATCGAGGCGCAGCGCCGGCTTGATCGGGCTCAGACCAATCTGAAGGTGTCGAAGGAGGAACTTGAAAGCACTGAGCGACGGCTGCGCTTAGTCAAGGGCCAGGCGGCAAAGGCCCGCAAGTTTCAGGAACTCGACAGCGAGTTACGGGCCTGGCGAGTGGCCTTGGCATTTGACCAGTACGACCAGTTGCTCGAACGCATCGAGGGATTGACCAGCCAGCAGCAGGGCGTGAGCCAGCAGCGTGAAGCGGCCCATGCAACGCTTGCCGACCTGGAACAGCGCAAGCAGGAAGCCGAACTCGAGCGCCAAGAGTCAAGCGACCAGGTTCGTCGCCTGGACAGCGAACGCCTGCAGGCGGCCCACGCGTGCCAGCAGAGCGAGCAGCGCAAAGCCATGCTCGAACGCTTGGTCGAACAGGCCCGTCGCGAGAGCGAGAGCGATCAGGCAACACTCGCGGAACTGACGCAGCGTACGACCAGCACCGACGACGCGATGATCGATCATCGCGAGCAGGTCGCGGCATTGACCGAGCAACTGGGCGACTACGAACGCACGCTGCAGGCTGTCGCGAGCGAGCGCGCCAAGGCGACCGACGCGCTGGCGGACAAGCAGCGCCTTGCCCACGAGAAGAGCAATGCCGCGGGACGCATCGAGCGAGAGCGACTGCAGTTGCTCGCGGTGGTAGAAGGCGAGAGCAAGCGGGCGATGTCGATGCGCGAGCAACTTGAAAAACTCGCGGGAAGCGTCGAACGCATCGGGCGAGATCGCTCGGGCGTGGTCGAGCAACAGCAGGCATCAGAGCGTGAAGCGACATCGCTGCGTGAAACCGTGGGCACGCTCGAAGCGAGCCTTCGCGAAGTGGAGCAGCAACTCAGCCAGCGCGACGAAGACCGGCGTGCGCGAGCGGGTGAGATCGCGCAGATGGACCAGGAGTTCGTCCGGGTTGAGAGCCGTCGCAGCACGCTCGAAGAAATGGCCGAGCAGCGGGTGGGCTTTGCGGAAGCCGTGCGTCGCGTCATGCAACTCAAAGCCAAGCCAGCCCATCAGTTGGCAGCGGAAGGCCAGTCCAACCCGCTCGCGGGCGTGATCGCACCGCTGGCAGATCTGATTGAGATCAAGCCCGATCTTGATCCGGCCGCGGCCAGCGCACTCGAACTGGCGCTGGGCGAGGACCTTCAGGCGCTGGTCGTCTCTGACCTGCACGAGATTCCTCAGCCCGAAACGCTCGCGCCCGTGGGCGGGCGTGTGGCGTTTTTGCCGCTGGGGGGTGGGGGAAGTGTGGAGGTAGTCCCTACGACGTTCCTCGACGCGATGGCTATGCAGACTGGCGAGGGTGAGGAAAGTCAAACAGTCTGCGCGAGGGTTGTTCGACTGCGAAACTTGGTCGCTGCACGCGAGGGCGAGCATCGCTTGCTGGTTGATGGCTTGCTTGACCGGCTACTTGCACGCACGATGCTCGTCAGCGATCTCGATGCTGCGGAGTTGCTGAGGGCTGGCCTTTCGCCAGAAGATGCGTCCAACGCACGTTTCGTGACTCGCAAGGGCGAAGTGCTGGATTCCCAGCGTCGCGTTCGCAGTGGGCCGCAGAGTGAGTCAAATGAAAAGTCCGCAGAGAAGGTTACTGTTGACAAAGTTTCTGGCGGCGCGTTGGGCCTGCTGCGCCGCCGCGCGGAACTTGAACAACTTGCCACCAAGGCCGCCCAACTCTCCAACCTCCTGGCAGCCATGCGTGAAGCGCTCGCAGCGGTCGATGGCGAGGCTGGCCAACTCAGCCAGCGGGCCAGTTCGTTGCGGAGCGAACTGTCGCAGAAGAACAAGGCCCTGGCGAGCCAGCACAACACGATCGAACGCCTGTCGTTTGATCTGACTCGCCTGGATCGCGAACTCCTGCGAGTTGCGCAGGAGCAGGAACAGGGGACCAATCGCCTTGCGAAGATGGACGGCGAAGTCACGACGCTTTCTGCCAAGGTGCAGAGCCTGGCTCGCCTGGGCGAAGAAGAATCAGCAGCCGCGTCGGCTTTTTCGGGTGAACTCAAGACCCTAGTGGCAGCGGTTGATGCCAGCACCGAGCAGGTGACGAGCGCAAAGGTCGAGGTGGGCCGGCTGAGCGAGCAACTTTCCAGCGAGAAGCGAGAGTTATCACGAGTGGAGTCGATGCGCGACGACCTATCGCGCAGAACCCGCGACCTCTTGCAGCGCGTGACGCACCACGAATCGCGGCTTGCAGAGCACGCCGTCGCCATCAACGAGGCGATCGTCGTCATCCAGCACGCAACCAGGGGGGGCGAGACGCTCGCTTCACAACTTTCGCAGGCCAGCGAGGCACTGGCCAACGCTACTGCCCAGTCGCAACAACTCGGAGAGAGCGTGGCATCGGCACGACAGCACGCCGGGCATGTCGAGCGCGACTTCCACAGCATCGAACTCTCGCGCCGGGAACTTGAGGTGAAGCGAGAAACGATCGAGGAGCGCACGCTCCAGGAAGCCACGATCGACCTGCGGGCTGAGCACGCCGGTTACCGCGCGATGCTCGCACCTGTAACCATTGAGGTGCCCGATGATGCGTCGATCAACAACCCTGATGGCGCTGCTGCGATGGTTGAAGTTACTTGCACCATCGCCCGACCCGATCACGAAGAGGCCCAGCGAATCATCGACGACCTGCGCGGGCACATCAAGAAACTGGGCGGAGTGAACCTCGACTCACTCGAAGAAGAAAAGAACCTGGAAGGCCAGAACGAGCAACTCGTCAAGCAGGTTGCGGACATCGAACAGGCACGCGAGCAACTCTCGCAACTCATTTCGCAACTCAATGAGGTTTCGCGCGATCGCTTCGCCAGCATCTTCGCCACCATCCAGCAGCAGTTTGGAGGCGAGCACGGGATGTATCGCAAACTATTCGGCGGCGGACGGGCCGAGGTCCGCCTCATGCCCCTGATCAAGGAAGTCGAGCAGCCCGACGGCAGCATCCAGAAGGTCGAGACCGACGAGATCGACGTGCTCGAGAGCGGGGTGGAAGTGATAGCCAAGCCCCCGGGCAAGGAACCCCGCAGCATCAGCCAACTTTCGGGGGGCGAAAAGACACTGACGGCGGTTGCGCTGCTGATGAGCATCTTCCGCAGCAAGCCCAGTTGCTTCTGCATTCTGGACGAAGTGGATGCGGCGCTGGACGAATCCAACGTGGGGCGATTCAACAACTGCGTGCGTGACTTCACCGATCTTTCCCGCTTCATTGTCATCACGCACAATAAACGCACGATGCAGAATGCAGACCATCTCTATGGCATTACCCAGCAGGAGAAGGGCGTCAGCACCCGCGTGAGCGTTCGCTTCGAGCAAGTGGGCAAGGACGGCAAGATCAGTGTCAAGGGCGACGCGAACACAAGCCGCGATGAAGGCTCAAACGCTGACTCGACCGCGCCTGCGCCATCGAACGGGCATGTCGAGATCAAGCCATTGCCCGTCAGCACAGTTGGGTTACCTTTGTCACAGTCCGATGCGATGGTGGCAACGATGCAGCCACAGCAAGTGAGACCGCATCTGGCACCTCATCTAGCACTTCGCAAGGTCCCCAAGCCCAAGAGCGATCGACAAGTAATCAGCGAGGAGCCAGCGTTGATGGTGGAAGTCATTGCGCCGGTGGCCGTGCCTGTGGCTGAGCCGCCCGTGATCGAGGTTGTAGTGCCCGCTCGCGTGGAACGCGTGGGTGACATGTCCCCCGCCCCCCGCGAGCCAATGTTCCATGTCGCGCAAGTTGGGATTGGCGAATCGCCCGAGCAGCAAACAACGCTGGGGATGTCGCCACTCAAGCGCGCCATGGCACGCCTCCGCGAGACCATGGGCGGGAATTAGCGGGGGGCGTGGGACGCGTGGGGCGGGAATTGGTGAGAATTAGGGTTGGGTGTGAAAAGTTCAAAAACGACAACCCCAGGCAGGCGCCTGGGGTTGTTCTTGAAAGCGGGCGAAGAGACTTGAACTCTCGACTTCTACCTTGGCAAGGTAGCGCTCTACCACTGAGCTACGCCCGCATGGGTTATGTCCGGTTGCTGTCGGCAATCCCGAGGAGGAAAAGTAGCAGGGTCGGGCCACGCGGTCAAATCCGCCCGCGATCTTGCCGGACTTGCCATCGCCCGCAAGTTATCGCCCGCCAGCAGGTTGCGTGCTGACCAAGGGCATGGTTGCATCGGCCTCATTCGTGCCAGAAGCCAAGTCCTGCGCTGCTCCGTCGGCAAGCGCGAGGGCGTGGTTGATGGCCACGAGGACTTGATCGCTGGTATAGCTGTTGGCCAGCCAAGGTTGCTCGCTGCCCGGTGAGTAGACCACCAGCAGGGGAATGCCGGTCTGGCCCAGTTCCTTGATCAACTTCCACCCCGGTGCCGACAGGGCCGTGAGGTCGACCGTGACCAGGACGATGCGATCGTCCCTGAGGCGTCCCTTGACCGGGTCACGATCGAGCACTGCCGCCTTGAGTGCCTTGCAGTTGAGGCACCATTCCGCCGTGAAGTCGAGCACCACGACCTTGTTCTCGCGCTTTGCCATCTCGATGATGGCGGGGGAGTAATCAACCCAGGTGCCTGTGAGCAATCGCCCGCTCATGCTGGCGTCCAACCCTGCCTGCTTCTCCATGTAGTTGGTGCGGGCACGCGTGGTGGAGTTGTTCGCGTACCAGATACCTACTGCGCCCACGAATAACCCGACGATGGCGAATATCGTCCGGGGAGCAAGCCGCTTGCTGATCTGGAAAGTTCGCGAGATGATCCACAGCCCAGCAAAGAGACCAAGCAGCGCCGCGATCCAGACGTGCAGTTGCTTCCCGAGCCAAGGCTTCTCCGCAACCAGTGCGATAAGGCCCGCGCCGATGAAGAAGACACCAGCCGCGAGCAAGAGCAGACCCATGACCTGCTTGATCAGTTCGCTAGCCGGACCGGTTCGCGGAATCTTCTTGATCAGGCTGGGCTTGAGCGCCAGGACAAAGTATGGCAACGCCATGCCCACACCAAGCCCCACGAAAATCGCCAGTGTGACGATCTTGGGGAGCGTGGCCGCCGCCGCGAGCAGCGATCCCGCGACGAACCCGAAGCAGGGCAGGCCCAGCACCGCCGTCATGATGCCAAAGAGGAACGAGCCCCAAGCCGAGTCGGCCTTGGGATTGACTGCGTACACAGCCTGCGGCAGCGTGATGTTGAAGAGACCCATCAGGCCAACCGACATGATCGCGATAAGAAGACCCAGCCCCAGCGTGACCCACCAGATGCCGAAGATGCGCGATGGATCGGCGAAACTGCTTAGAACAAGCACCGGAACCGCAGCGCCGATCCAGAACGCGATCACGCCCGCCGCCATCCACATGCCCAGATAGAGCGTGCGCTTGGGCGATCCTGCGTGCTGGACAATTGCCATGACTTTCAAGGGCAAGACTGGCAGCACACAGGGCGTGAGATTCAGCAGGAACCCCCCCACCGCCGCCAACCCGAAGAAGACGAGCCAAGTCAGGACACCACCATCGGCCGGTAAGGCAATCCCAAAGAACGTGCGGACCGACTGGGGCGGAGCATCACCGATAGCAACTCTCGCAGGCTTCGCTGCGAGCGCCTCCGCAGCGGTCCAACGTTGGTCCTTGTCTAATCTGGCAGCATCAAAACCAGCGAAGGTCGTGGCGTTGATCGGCTTGATGTCCGCCGCGGCTGCTGCCAGCGGCAGAATCACTTCGACGGTCTGAGTTTCCTCAAACATGCAGACCTTGTCATCGCATGCCTGGAACGTCACATCAAATCGCAGCGTCGCAACCTTGGCGGTTTCACCCTGAAAAGCACTTTGCTCCAGCCGCACGGGCACATAGATCACTGCCCGACCAGCGAAGACCTCGTAGGAATCTGGTTTTCCGGTGCCCGCGAGATCGACCTCAATTGTCTTGGCCTTGGGCCACTGCAACTCGCCGATCGAGACCCCCTTGCCGGTTGCGGCTTGCAGCGTCACTGTCGTCGCAATCGCGGGAAAGTCGCCCCAACTGGTCGGAATCTTGGGAGTGTTGGTGTGAACGTGCCAGCCATTCTTGTGGTCAAGCGTGATGGCAACCGCAAATGGAACGCCCGCTTGAGTTGAGGAAACACTGGCTTGGACGGTTACATCCACCATGGACACAACATTGGGTTGTGCCTGCGAGGTTGGCACGCCCAGCAGGGTTGTGCAGGCGAGTACGACTGCAACAATCATGTTCCGCAGCGCCTGCCATCGCCCAGACCCCAGACGCTGACCCCGACCCTTGCCCAGAACCTTGTCCAGACCGGGCATCAACATCCGCGACTTTTCCATGCTTGATCCGTGCATAAGCAACTCCAAACATCCTTCCTCTTTCCCACGCCTTCGCAGGGATACGAACAAACTTGACAACGCGGCCCAACCGACCAGTCTTTGACAAGGGCTTTGATCAGGGGTTTGACGTAAATTCCGCTCGTGAGTTACACGATCGACAACTCGCACACCAAACGGGTAACAAACACAGCGCCGACATCCAAGCCTATGTCCAGGGATGACCGCCACGAAACCTACCGCGACCATGCCTGATCACGCCCGATTCTGCCCGATCATGCCCGAACAGGAGCCTGTCCGATACATATGCCATCCTGATGGCCGAACTCCTCGCCCAAAGCAACATCGATGCATTGTTGGCCGCCGCCACGTCGGGTGAGCCTGCGCCCGTCGACAACGATGCGCCACTCATCTTTGGACGCAAAGCGCGCGACCCGGAAAATACCGAGATCAAGGTCTATGACTTCAAACGCCCCGAGCGCGTGAGCAAGGACCAGATGCGGGCGCTCCAGACCCTTCACGAGGCTTTTGCTCGAAACTTCGGTGCCAGCCTGTCGGGCTTCCTCCGCACGATCGTCGAGGTCAAGGTTGCAACCTGCGAGCAGATGACCTACAGCGAGTTCACGAGCGGCCTGCCCAATCCCACCAGTTTCAATCTCGTGCAGGCCGAGGGGCTTGAGGGCCAGATGTGCTTTGAACTCAGCCCGCTGATCATCTATCCGATCATCGACCGCCTGCTGGGCGGTAGCAGCCAGGAACTGTTCATCCCCCAGCGCCCCATGACGCTGATCGAAACCCGCCTCATCAACAACGTGACGACTCGGGCGCTTGCCGGACTGTCCGAGGCCTGGGCCAGCATTCGCCAGATGCAGTTCAGCGTCAGCGCGACCGAGAGTAATCCGCAACTGGTCCAAATCGTGCCGCCCAACGAGGTCGTGGTCGTGATCGGTTTCGAACTCAAACTGGGCAACCGCGCGGGCACCATGAATCTTTGCATTCCCTACAACGTCATCGAACCGTTCATGGACCACCTCTCAAGCCAGAACTGGTTTAGTCTCTCCAAAAAACAAAGCAGCAAGCAGGTGGAGCAGCAAATCTCCCGCAATCTCTCCCGCGCCCCCATGGTCGCTACGGGCCTGCTTGCCCAGACGACCATCACCGTCAACGAGTTGATCAACCTCGCGCCGGGCGACATCATCGTCACCGAGAAGCCGGCACGCCATCCCGTGATTCTCTGCGTTGAGAACGAGAAGAAGTACTTGGCCCAGATCGGCCAGTATCGCGGTAACCGCGCGCTGAAAATTCTCCGCCCCATAGGTGCCGCCGACCGCGTGTGATGAATCACATAGGTCACATACGCCACTGACATCACGCCGCGTCGCGCTGCTCTTCGTTGAGCAGGTCGCTCATGTCATCCACCGTCGCCGGCGCCGCCTGTGCTGGGGCTGACTGGGGTGAGGCCGGTCCCGTGCCCTGCTCCATAGGCGTGCGGTGCATCTCGGCCTGCCCGCGCAGCATGGCGTCATAGCGTGCCCGCTTATCGGGATCCTTGAGGACCAGATAGGTCTTGGCGATCTGACGGAATCGCTCCTCGGCTCCCTCTTCCTTGCTGCGATCCGGATGATACTTCATGGCCAGGGCGTGATACGCCTTGCGAATCTGCTCCTCGCTCGCGCCCAATTGCAGCCCAAGCGTCGAGTACAAGTCCTCAACCTCCACAGTGAACCGGGCTGGCGGCGGCGTCGACGATGAGCCTGCTTGACCGGTTGCGCTCGGCTTGGGGACTGCTTGCCCGCCCGTCGTAGCGTTGGATGGACTTGTTGTTTGCGGGCTTGTCGGTTCCGGATCGCTGATCACGGTGCCACCCATGCTCGCGCCGGGCGTGATGCAGCCGAAACGAGCCAGTTGATCCAGGGCCTTGAGCGTTCCGGGCTTGAGGTCCAGGAATCGAATGCCCACCTGATATTCGCTACCGGTGAGTGATGCCTTGCGCACCCATACCACCTGCGCTGTCACCTTCACGCACTGCCCGTTGTTGCAGACAATCAGTGGCAGCACCTGCTGCACGTCCATCTTGGGCTTACCCGTGACCTTGATGCGCATTCCCGAGACCGAAAGGTCCAGCAACTCGCCCAGATTGGGAACGTGCAGACTTGCAGCATCATGGCGCTCTGCGCCGCGATGCCGAAAGGACTTCTGCTTGCCAGTGACCCAACTCCATGACATTGCCAGTCCATCGGATACTGGGCGGTGCCGATGCCGCCCTTCGACCGCCTACCCGATTTCCCCAGGGCGGTCAGCGCACGTGTTCCGTTTATCCGGTCCTGACTGGCACTTTCAGCCCCAGCATTTCGAACCCCATGTCACAAGGTTGACGACGGGCCAGGCAAGCGTCCAAGGTGCTTCCGGGCCGCCCCTTGCAAGGGTCGTCAGGACGCTGGTGCTGAACATCTCGCGCGCAAAGTTGCTCCGCAGCGCCGATTGCAACTGGGGTGACTTCGACAATGCCTCCCCGATCCAGCGCTCAAAGGGCAAGGGAAAACTCGCCTTCGGGCGCAAGAGGATGCCATCGGGCAGTCTTGTCCGCGCGCTGCCCACACCAGCGAAGGCACGCCTCAGTACGAGTTTGGTGCGTAATGCTGTCGGCTGCAAAGAGTTCGCATCGACGACGAACTTTTCATCCATCGCCAGCGACTCGCCCCATTCCATGACCTCGCTGTCCGCGAAGGGAGTGCGCCCCTCCACGCCCGCAAACATCGTCGCGGTATCCAGTCGCTGCAGCAATCCGGGTAGGTTGGTGCGTCGCAGCCATCGCGTGTGCGCTTGCAGCGGATGATCGTCCTCGCGCTGGGCCGCAATGCGTTTGAACTCCTCTTGATACCACGAACGCAGTGCGCTGTCTTCGTCGATCGCGGCATGCGCATCGGGCGTGAGCACCGCTACTTTTTCTTCCAGCGTGATCCACGAAGCAGCCCGCAGGGCCAACTCGCCCTCGTCCGCCCTGCCCGACCGCGTGCTGGGCGATCCCGCCATAGCCGATACCACGTTGTCACTCGCGCAGCGCAGCCCGCGCCACGCAGCGTCAAGCGGTGCGTCATAGCCCGCGAAGATCTCGTCGGCCCCCTCGCCCGAGAGCGCGACCAGGCAACCTTGCGCCCGCAGCGCCCTCGACACCGCCAGGATTGCAACCTCATTGGGCGTTGAGAGCGGCGTGCCCAGATGGCTCGACAATTCAAGCCACGACGCGATGAACTGGTCGCGTGTGACGATCACTTCCTCATGGCGCGAGCCGAGTTGGGCCGCGAATGTGCGCGCGAACGCGAAGTCCGGGCTTTCGCTCGTGCTGTCGTCTCGCGCTCCTGCACAGAACGTGCGCATCGTGTCCAGAGCACCGCTTGCAATAGATGCAATGATCGCACTATCGAGCCCGCCACTGAGCAGCACACAGACCGGCACGTCGCTGCGCAGGTGGCGTCGCACGCTTTCTTCGATGACCTCTTGGGTGCGCGCCGCCACCGATTCTGATTGCACGCCCATCGACCGATGTACCCTCGCGAAAAAATCGCTCCGCTCGCACGCCATCGCGGCACTGCCCAGATCGAAAGAGAGTGTCTGGCCGGGCAGCAGCGTGCGACAGCCTTCGAACAAGGTGCGATCGCCCAGTGTTGTGCGAATGGTTGTGGCATATGCGCTCACCACGCCCATATCAGGCAATGGCATGATGCCCGTGATTTCCCGCATCAGCGATACCAGCGCCCGCACTTCGCTCGCGAAGGCAATGTGGGCCGTGTCGCCAACCACCACGCGCGACCAATACAGCGGCTTTACGCCCAGCGGATCGCGGGTCAGAATCAGCCGCCCGCGCCGCTCATCGATGATCGCGCCCGCGTACATCCCGCGCACCTGCTTGGGAGTTGTAGTTCCAAAGTGCAGCCAGGCTTCGCCAAATGTCTCGGTGTCGCAGGACGTGCGCCAGCGCACGCCCGCGCCCGCAGTTTCCAGCGCCCCGCGAACCTCCTCGTCGTTGTAGAGTTCGCCGTTGTACGTGACGATGCCAGCCGTCAATCGCATCGGCTGTGCGCCAGCGGATGTGGGCTGGATGATCGCCAAACGTCGATGGCCCAGCAGAAAGTGACGCTGTGATGGTGCGGCGTGGTCTCGCGGCGGCGTGCCATGACTTCCGACACTTGCATCACTTCCACTACTTCCATCACGCCCACCCACGATTCCTTCGCCATCAGGCCCACGATGGGCAAGCGTGACCAGAATGTGCGCGAAGACCTCGCGCGATATTGCTGGCTCGCGCCCCTTCGCACACACAACTCCAAGAATCCCGCACATCGAAGGCTCTATCGGCTCGCCCAGACAATCCATGTGACCAACAGCCAGCCTGCGACCTGCACCCCCATCACATCAGACCCAAACCTGCACCACCAGGTGGGTCTCCTTGCCCAGTTTGCCCGACCACTCTCCCACCGAACTGGTCACCAGTTTGACCTCATACTGCGGGTGCGCATCGAGCCATTCGTTCACCTGCTGATCCAGGAAGTGCAGCGCGTCCTCAGCAAACTTGCAGTGGAAGGTGCGAACATGGATCGCGCCAGTGCCCGTTGAGTTGGGCGTGCGTGTCCACTTGTCCTCGTGCTTCTTGAGCGCGCCACCCTTGTCAAATTGAATCTTGCTGGGTGGCGGTAGCGGGGCCGAGGCGGACGGAAACTGATCCGACAACACCATCGACAGACTCATCGTGCGCATAAAAACTCCTCTTTGCTATGAAGCCGCAGTTCCGTTGCACAACTCGCGGGCCTGTCCGGCGTTCCCTTGGCAATAAACACGGGAGGTGGAGAACATGTCATGTTCAAGATATCAGAATCACGGGAATCTGCAACGCGCCAATCTGTTATTCCATGCGCTCAAAGAGCCAGACACCTTCGGAAAGCAGCATTCCTCGCCAGCCACAGCGGCCTAGCTCGCCTTGCAAGACACACTCAATGACACCCTCTCGCTCCTGCCATGCTTGAAGCAGGCCCTGAGCAACCCGTTGCACATCTCCCCGCCCGGCCATGGCCCCGCCCCCCGCGCCGCCCCCGCCCCCCCCCCCAATCGGGCCTTCGTACTGCAAGTACGCCAGGCGATGGTCTGCGAGCCGCAGCGCCTGAAACCAATGTAATGAGGCATCATCCGGGCGATGCGTGGTTCGAAACGTGGTCAACTCTGCACCAGGCTTGTGCTCCAGCATCCAGTCGTAGTGCCACGACCCGTCGGGCAGGGTGTGTCGCAGTATCACCCACCTGCGATCCGCGCCCGAGTGCCCGAATTGTGCAGAAGTTGTTGGTACCATGCCTCGACCAGCCCCGATGGGTCATTCCGCCTGATGCAAGCGTGACGGTCCAAGATATCAACGATTCAAGATATCCTGGATCCAAGATATCCGGGGTCACAAACGGATACTATCGTGGCGCAAGGAATGGCGAAGGGTCAGCGCCCTGCGTCAAGAACCGTTATTGAACATCTTGAACATGGAGGTTCACGTATGCGTCGCGAGAAGATTGCTGGTCTGATGTTGGTTGCTGGTGCGGTGGTTGCCATCTCGCTGCTGAGCGGCTGTACCAGTCGCCGGCCCCTCCCCACCGTCCGCAAGGATGCCGACCATGCGTACTTGATTGAGAAGTGGGAAAAGGCCGAAGCCGACTACCAGGAAATTCTCGACCGCCGGCCCGAGTCCAACGACGTGCGTTTCCTGCTCGCCCAGTCGCAACTTGAGCAGGGCAAGACCCGCGATGCCAACTGGAACTTCGGCATTGCGCTCGATGTCGACCCGCTCAACGATGGCATCCTTGACAAGAGTGCCGAAGGTTTGTACCAATCGGGCAACCGCGAGGCACTCACGTCCTTCCTCCAGCGTGCCGCAAGCGAGCGCGGGCGCGTCGCCGACTACATGCGCATGGGCAAGTACATGCAGAAGATCGGACATCCCGACGAGGCCCAGCAGGCCTATCTCACTGCGGCCAAGATCGACCAGGGGCGCACCGCGAGCATCCATCTCGCCCTCGCCGATTTCTATCAGAGCGTTGGGGATCGTCCTCGCTCGGTTGATCGCCTTCGCATGGCCTACTTCCTGACTCCCGAAGATAAGACGCTTGGTCCCAGGATTCGGGACTTGGGCGAGATTCCCGGCCCCACCTTTGCCAGGGTGCCGACCGAGTGGCAGCAGACCATTGCCCAGCCGACGCAGCGCGAAGTGGATCCGACGGGTCGCTGAGCGATCAAACCATCGGTAGTCGCCGGGTCACAAGTATGACCATCAAGTTCGCGGCGGGTGATTGAAGATTTTCATAAAGCAACAACGCCCTGGCATGTCGCCCGGGCGTTGCTGTTTTTCGTTCGAGCATTTTTACAGGTGGAATGATCGCTTGGTTTCGATGATCGAGATATTCACGTCGCTCACGCGCCGGTGCGGCTGAGCGGACGCTTCTGGTTGCCGATCTGCTGGCCATTGGGCTCGACATTCTCGAGCGGGTTTCCCTGGAAGGGCTGGCCATTGATGCCGGTGGGGATGGTGCCGGGAACAACGCCCGGAATGAGGCCGGGAATGTAACCAGGCACCATGTTGGAAACTTGCCCGGGCATGACGTTGGCGAAAGGGTATGTGCCCGGAACGTAGTTGATCGGGGTGTAGCCGGTCGGGGAGTAGCCGTTGGGCGCGAAGTTGGTGGGGGCAAAGTTGGTGGGGGCAAAGTTGGTGGGTGTGTAATTAGTTGGATAGCCCGGAACGAAGTAGTTGGGGATGTTGACACCAGGCACGCTCGCAAAGGGAATGGGCGTTGTCAAGGGATTCTGTGTGGTGGGTAGCAAGTTGGTCCAGCACTGCGCCAGCGGATTGGCGAGTGGGTTGTTGACGGGCTGGCCAAAAAGTTGGCCAGACTGCTGGCCGTAGTTTTGGCCATATTGGGGCTGGAAGTGGCTGGTGCCGAAGATGCCCAGGGCATTGGTGTTGGCGAAAAACTGCGGATAGGCCAGGCCATTGTTCACTTGCGTGCCCCACGCGAAGCCGGTTTGGTTGTTGGGCTGGAAGTTGGGCTGGAAGTTGGCTTGCGGGAGCGGGGGCGGGGGGGTGAAGGCTTGCGCGACTTGGTTGTTGCTGGGCTGGAAGCCTTGGAACTGGATGGGCGAGGCGTTGGAGAATGTGTTGTAGGGGATGGTGGTGTTGCTGGGAAGGATGTAGGGGACGGAGTAGGAGTTTGCTCCGGGAAACGTGGTGCCCAAGCCATACTGGGGGAGCAGTTGTGAGATTTGCTGTTGCCAAGGCTGGTAGGTGTTTGCGAACTGCGTGGTGGGCACCTGGGTGCCATATCCCTGAGTGATAGGTGCCTGCTGGGTGCTATGCACTTGGGTGTAGTTGAAAGGCAGTGCGTTGGGCGTATTGAAGCCGTTGGTCCACGCTGTGGGATACTGCGGGGCGTATTGGGCGGGGTTCTGAGTTGGGTACTGTGTTGGATATTGGCCCGAGTACTGAGCGCCGTACTGGCTAGGCCAGGTGTTGGTCCAGCTGCCATAGGGCAGGCCCGCAACTGTGTTCTGGGGCAGCCAACCATTGACGCCGCAGGTGCCAACGCAGTTGTTCCAAGGCGCGGCAAACTGGGGTGTCGCAAAATGGGGATTGGCGTAGGGCATGCCATAGCCAGGCACGAAGTTGATGGGGTTCAGACCAAGTTGAAGGTTCTGAGCAATCGTGTTCCAACCGAAGCCATAGGTCATCGCAGAGTCCTTTCGCATTCCCAGGCCGGCACTTCTTGCGCCAAGCCAACCAGACGGACAGCCGCGTTGGACACACGCCCATCGCGGTCACGAATCAGGCATTGACGCAGGAACCGCACACACAAGAACCGCGACACAGGAGTTATCGTCACCTCGTCCAAAACTGCCACATCAATTCAGGAACAGTTACTGGATTTTCCCAGTGGCGTTATTCTCGGACATTTGTAGATTTTGCAATCGGAAAGAATTTTGATTCGGGTCGCTAGGCAAACGTAAATCGTCAGATTGCTCGGAACTGGTTCCCAGATATCCGCGTCCAAACTACGACTGGTGCGAGCAAGCCCGGGCAAACAGCCCATGTCCCCGTCCCGGCTCTGGCCTCCCACCCCGACCCACCTACGACCAAAGTGCGGCTGTCGTGAAGCCATACCAGCCGATTGAGATCGCGGCACGAATTCGTCCGAGCGGCGCGTCACATCGAATATCCTTCCAGTTGTCCCTTTGTGTCTGATGTTCGCGCTGCTCTCGAGTCGCTCCCAGACTGTTGATCAGAGGAGTCCACCATGCGTTGCCATATTCGTCCTGCGCTTGTCGCATCCACACTCACTGCCATTGCCGGGCTTGTCATGAGTCCTGCGCTGGCACAACAGGCTCCGCAGGCCAAGCCCGCCACGCCCGCCAAGACGGCCGCTCAGGCGCTGCCCTCTGGTATCACGGTCATCCCCGAGTCCAACGGCAAGAGCGCACGCAGCGCGGTGCCCGAGCGCCAGACGCTGCTGCGCATGATGCAGCGGGTCAGTGTCAACTTCAGTGAGACGCGTCTCGAGGATGTGATCACGTTTCTCAAGACCGTGTCAGACGCGGATATTGAGGTCATGTGGGCCGACGACGACAACAGCGAGGGGCTGTCCAAGGACACGCCCATCACCGCCCGTGTCGAGGGCCAGACCGCCCTCCGCGTGCTCGAAATCATTCTGGAGAAGGCCGACAGCAAGGAGCGCCCGGGCAGTGTGAGCAGCACCTGGCAGATGAGCGAGAGCGGCGCGATGCAAGTTGGTCCTCGCGAGCGACTGAATAAGTACAAGCGCACCGAGGTCTACGACATCGCTGACCTGATTCTCGAAGTGCCCAACTACGACGATGCGCCCGAACTCGATCTTCAGCAAGCCTTGCAGGCCAGCCAGCGGGGCGGCGGCGGTGGCGGTCAATCGCCCTTCAGCGACACTGGTGGCGAGGATCCGGAACGCCGCCCGCTCAATGAGCGTGCGGACGAACTGATCGAACTGCTCACCACGCTGGTCGAAGAAGATCAGTGGGAAACCAACGGCGGGAGCGGCGGGAGCATTCGTCGATTCCAGAAAGCGTTGATCGTCAAGGCACCCGACTACATGCATCGCGCTCTGAACGGCTATTCCTACTGGCCCGGCACCTCGACCAACATCAGCAGCACCAAGGGCCGGCGGTTTGTATCAATCGGTGCGGACACGAGCGTGTCGGACGTTGGCGAGATAGTCAACTTTCCCATTACCGTGCCTGGCGGGGGCTGAAGAACCGGCACTCCAGCCTGATGCGACTGACTTGCCTAAAAAAACTTCCCAGAAACTTCCCAGAAAAAAAACCCCGCCGACACCGGGGGGAAGTGTGTCAGCGGGGTGAAAGGAGGCATTGGATGCTGCAACAAATTATCGCTCTTTATAAATGCCTGTCAACCGGAAACGTTACAGACTGAGAAATTCACTCCAACGATTCAGGGTTTGTCCCCAACGAACAAACGCCCGCCGCGATTTCGCGACGGGCGTTCTTGGTAACAAAAGAAACCCATTGCCCGTAGCGCGAACGTGTGAACGTACGTGTTGCATGTGCTGCGTGTGCAGCCTGGGGCAAAGGCTCTGCCTCAAGCGCGACGACGACGGGCCAGAGCCACACCGCCCATGCCCACAAGAGCGAGCGCACCGGGCGCGGGCACGATCAGTTCGATGCCGCGGAAGACGGTATTGGTGCCAGCGAGCGTCACGTTGGAGAAACCGCCCGACTCGGTGTAGGCGTAGATTGTGGAATTGGTGCTGCTGCCGTTATCACCCGTGAGGTAGAGGGTGGTGACACCCGACGTGGTCACGCCGGTCATCTGGCGGACACGGTTGCCTGCGGGGACGGCGGTGGTGGACAGGCGGGTCCAGGTGCCCGAGACCAGGCTCCACTTCTCAAGACCACCAACGCCCGCGACCGCGCTGTCATTGGCGACGAAGGCGGTGCTCGCATCGGCGAAGTAAAAGTCGTAGAACGAGCCGGTGCCGTTCAGGGTCGAACTGAAGCCTGGGAGAAGGGCGAGCGGAGCCGGGGCATTGGGCAGGCCCGAGCCGAGTTGGAGCAGGCCTGAAGTGGTTGCGCCTGAGGCGCTCGTCACGTAGATGTTGCCCAGAGCGCTGCCCAGGTTGCGCAGGTTGGTGGGACCAACGTTACTGAGTTGGTTCACGCCATTGGCTGCGCCGTGGCTGAGATACTGGACGCCGCTGGTGCCGCCGGTCGCGTAGTAGTTTGCACCATCGGTGGAAAAAACGCTGCGAATCTGCTGGCCGCTGAAAGCGCTGGTGATGGAGGTGCTGGTGTCGATATTGCCCGCAAGGTCGAGGCGACCGATGATGCGGTTGTTTACAGCGGTGGTCGTGGTGGCGACGCTGGCGGTGCCAACAGCGGCATCAAATCCGCCAAAGGTCAGGTAGCGACCGTCGAGGGAAAGGTTGAGTTGTCCCATCGCGGTGCCTGTGCCTGCCATGGTCAGCGTGCGATTCGGGCCGTTGGCGGAGGTGGGCACGGCAATCGACTGGACGAAAGCGCCCGACGTGGTGTACTCATCGATATAGGTGGCGGCTGCACTGTTGCCCAGCGATGCGGAGCCATCGCCAATGCGGACCACAGCGAGATTGCCTGGGGTGAGCGGACCTGCAACAGCCGACCCGGCCAGTGCGGCGACCAAAGACGCAACAATCAAGGTAAAACGCATATTTCTCTCCTCCGCACGCCACTTGACGAACCAAAAACTGTGTTAACAATCGCACAACTTTCGAGTTGGTCCAACGGGGTGCAATCGCACTCGCGCTTTCACGCGAGACTGCTTGTCTCTCTGGGACAAGTGTAGGGAGAGAAGTGATGTTTCGCTGGTTTGAAGACCGGCGAGGAAAAGGGAATCTCGCACCAAACGTCGCGCGAACAGGGGTTACGGGTAGTGTTGGACGCCTGCCATCAAAGGTGTCGGAGGGATGAGAACGCTCGCTACGCTGGTGTATCTTGATTCGTTGATTGACGCATGTCCGCCACCGCCTCCAAAACCTGGACCACTCGCGCCTTGCTCGCCTGGATGGGCGAGGCATTTACCAAGCAGGATCTGGACTCGCCGCGATTGCTCGCTGAGTTGCTCATGGCCCATGTGCTGGGCACGGAGCGCTTGAAGTTGTACCTAGATCCAGACCGCCCCGCCAGTCCGCTGGAGCGCGACACATTGCGCAACCTGGTGGCTCGCGCGTTGCGGCACGAGCCGGTGCAGTACCTGGTGGGCGAGGCCTGGTTTTTCGGGCTGCCATTTCGCAGCGACAAGCGTGCCCTGATTCCTCGGGCCTGCTCGCAGACGATGGTCGAGCATGTGCTCCAGCACTACCGGGCGATGCACGGCCCCAGCCAGTCCGGCGCGACGATACCAACCTCGGTCCGAGGCGAAGGGATATTGATCGCCGATGTATGCACGGGCAGCGGCGCGATCGCGATTGCATTGCTTAAGCACCTGCCCGGCGCGCGAGGCGTGGCGAGCGACATCAGCAGCGATGCGTTATCGCTGGCGAAGGAGAATGCACAGCGTCACGAGGTCTCCAATCGTCTTGACCTGCTTCAAGGTGATCTGCTCGCGCCGATTCGGGCCTTTCCGCCCACGGGCGAGGGGACGCTGGATTACCTTGTGAGCAATCCACCCTACATCCCCGACGATGAGTGGCCCAGCGAGGGCAATCCGGGGCAGGTGGATAAGAATGTGCTGCTGCACGAGCCGCATATTGCGCTGCGCGGGGGCGTGGACGGGATGAAGTTCGTGGCACCACTGATCGAGCAGGGGCCGGCATTGCTCAAGGTGGGCGGGCAACTGCTTATCGAGATTGCGGACGCGAAGTCGAACATCGCGTTGTCATTGGCGCAGCGCAGCCCGCTGCTTGGCGATGTGAAGATACTCAAGGATCAGGACAATCTCGATCGCGTCCTGCTGGCGACGCGGCGGTGAATATGTCCCGAGATGGATCAGAGCAGTTGAGCCAGCCTTTGCTCGCAGGCAATAGATAATTCGTTGATCGTGCTATCAATGCCAAATCCCGGCATGTTCTCGCTGACAAGCAGTTGCGAACTCCGCAGGATCATCGCGCGGAGCAATGCGATGTCATCGACGTTGGGCAGGGCCTTGATGATTGAATCCACAGCGGCGTTCAAACCATCGTAGAACGCGCTTCCAAAGTCGCCCCACTCGATGGTGAGCATCATCGCCCGATCGACCACAGCCCAGCGAAGCCTGACATAGCCGCCAAAGTCCGCGGTTGCTTTCAGATATCGATCCGCGATGCGCTTGGGCTCGCCAAAGGTTGGATTGGCCTTGTAGCCCTTTCCCCGACCGGACCAGATGTAGCGCAGGACCTGTGTCTCGAGCTTGCTGAGACTCGTCGCCCCCGATGCAGTTGATGTTGCCGGATGACTTGATCTAGCGTGGTTCTCACTGGCGGCAGAGGGAATCAGGACACGGCCCACAATCACTGCCTGTGCTTCCGCAGACGAGTTGTACAAGTCCTGCAGCAGCCCGATCAGTTCCGGCTCCTTCCAGTGCTTGAGTTTCCCTCGCACATGGATCCAGGAGTCGAGCGCGGGCGTGCGCCGCTTGGGCTTGACCTCGGCGTTCAGCGGTGTCGGAGGCGGGGTTAGTACGGGTGTTGGTGTGATCGCCTCGGCGGAGGCGAGACGCGCCCGGGCGACGGCACGAATCTTGCTTTGCCTCTGGATGACCTCTTCGTATGGTGCCACATTCAGCGAGCCATCCCGGTTTCGAATCGCGATCATCAACTTTGTCATAGTCATCCTGCCTCAACTCTCATCGATCTTCTCAGCATTCGCTTCAACGCGTAACGCGGTGGATTTAGAACAAACCTGGTCCCTCGTCCACTCGCACCATCTTCCCGGTTTTGGGATCGAGGCGCACGCGAGGCTTGGGCTGCTTGGAGGGTGGTTCGGGTTTGGCTTGTAGTTTCGTGTCTGGTTTTACATCCGCTTTGACGGCTGACTTCGCGGCTGGTTTGGTGCCTGGCTTTGAGTTGGGCATGAGGCCCGACGTGGACTTGTTGGTGGAGGAATTGGCGGCGGGCTTTAGTGGCTTTGATGGCTTTGGCGTGGGGGCTTGCTTTGCTTGTCGCTCACGCCGCGGATTGGTTGCGACGGCGCGCCTCGCGGGTTTGACGTCGATCAAGGCGGGCTCGTCGTCGTGCTGCATGGAAGCGACCTTGAGCGCGGCGGCCGCTGCTTTGGCTCGCTTGCCGGTTGCGGTTTCAATCGGCAGATCGTCGAGCGAAGCGCGGGGAGGTTGCGCGGACTTGGTGGCTTGCGGCGCGGTTTCGCCCTCGCCCGAAGGCGGCTCGATGATCAGGACGCCCTCCTGATCTTCGGGGTTGTCGTCTTTCACGCGCTTGCCCTCGTCGTCGAGTTCGAGGTCCGCGATTGCTGTGCGCTTCTTTGCCTGCGACAGCAGGGCATCAAACAACTTCTTCTTGTCGGTGCCATTGAGCGCGTTGACGGCGATGGAAATCTCGCCAATGTATCGCTCGAAGACATCGCGGCGCTCGCTCTCGCGGCGCATCTTGGCCCGCTTGCGCAGGTATGTGCCCAGTTTGCGTCCGCACTCCATCAGCGCGAGTTTCATCTCCTTGCGGATTTCGTCGTAGTCCGCGATCGCTTCCTTGCTCTCGCTGGTGAAGGGGACCCAGACGCTGGCCATGTGAATCATGATGACCAGCGGCCCGACGGGAATACCTCCTCGCGGCTGCTGGAGGTCGTAGTTGCGCCAGTTGGTTTCCGTAACGGCCTTGAAGGAACTGCACGCGCTCTGCTGGAAGAGCAGGGGGACGCGATTGGCAAAGCGAATCACGCGGGCCGTCTCGTCGCCTGGAAGTTCTCCGCCAAACGCGATGGCCGTTTCGATCAGGAAGGGCCTGCCCCGATAGACCGCTGCCTCGCGGCTGCTGGCGGCGTAGAACTCGGCGCGTACGCCCTTGAACATACCCTTAAGGAGTTGCTGCACGCCGATGGGCGCGAGGCAGTCGGTGGGCGGGGGCGCGAGTTTGGCCTCTTGAAACTCCTTGTAGAGTTTCTCGACCTGTGGGGATTCAACATCCTCAACCCTGGTGCGAGAAGATAGCCCGATTGACTTGCAAAAGTCGCTCGCTGTGGAACCAGTGACGCGACAGAACTTCTCCTGCAAGAAGGCATAGAGCGTGCCGTGCTTACCGACTTCCTGATAGTCCTTGAGCATCTGGAGGAGTGTGCCCAGTTCCACGCCGCGCGGATGGGGCTGGATTTCCTTGGTCTCCGGGGGCAGGATATCGACGCCTCGCGGGAAGATCACCAGCGGTCCCAGGTCTTCCGTGATGGCGGAGGCACTGGGCACAGGGGGCTTTGTAATGGCACCAGCACTTGCTACCCCGCCATCTTTGCCAATGACTGAGACCTGCGGCCCGATGCTTTTCTTGAGCATCGGGGTATCTTCTTCTTCCTCCGTGACGCGTGTGGGGCGGACCAGCGTGAATCGTGCGTGTGGATTCGCGATTGCGGTGAGTTCGAGGAACTCATCGATGCTGCCTCGCCCGCGTTGGTACTTGCCCTCCAGTTCGATTGAGACGCTGGTGCCGGTGGGATAGACGCTTGGGCTGAGTAGTTCGCCCTTGTCGGCAAGTTCTCGCACGGCGGGACCCAGTTCGCGCAGACGGCGCAGCGGGAAGTCGTCGGTTTCCTCATCAACCGTCACCTCGGCGCGGTTGGTCTTGGTGTTCATCGCCAGTTCGATATGGTGGGCCTGCTTGTGCGCGTGCGGGCGGGTCTGGATCATCATGGGCTTGCCCGTGGTGATGAGGCCATACATGCCCGCGGCGGAAATGCCGATGCCCTGCTGCCCGCGCGACATCTTGAGGCGATGGAACTTGCTGCCAAAGAGCAATCGCCCGAAGACGTTCTCGACCTGCTTGCGCACGATGCCCGGGCCATTGTCGACGACGCTGATGCGATAGCGGCTGGTCTTGGCGCTCGACGGGCGATCGGGCTGGAGGTCTTCGATCACGACCGTGATGTCGGGCAGGATGCTCGCCTCTTCGCAGGCGTCCAGGCTATTGTCCACCGCCTCCTTGACCGTCGTCAGCAGCGCCTTGCGCGGGTTGTCAAAGCCCAGCAAGTGCCGGTTCTTTGCGAAGAATTCTGACACGGAGATATCCCGCTGCTTGGTCGCCATCGTCTCGGCGGTCACCCGTGGCAATGCAGCGTCAACTTTCTTGCTCTTCATAGTCTTTGGCTCTTCCGTGATCTGCTCGACGAGCGTGGCATGGTCTCTTCTGTTGTGCGTCATAGTCGCCCTCCATGGCGGACTTGCGTGGGAAGGGGGAAAAACTTCCCCCAAACTGCTCCTGGAAATCTCGCGAGTTTACGCCTGTATCCCCAATCAGATATCCTCCTACTGCGTGCCACACCATCGCAGCCCATCATCCCTCAACGCTCCGGCTACCCGTCTGACGGGTGTCGAGGCTCACTTTCGCGCGGGTCGACATGGCGATGCGGTGCCAACGCTGTTGGCCCTGGTGAGAGACTTTCCCGCCGATCCCCGCGTTCTGAACATGCTCGCCAACGCGCTGTATGTTTCTGGCAAGATTGAGCAGGCGACGTATTACGCTCGGCGTGCGGTCGAGCATGCTCCCGACAATCCGAGCGTGCATGTCACGCTCGGGCACACGCTATTTGCCGGGCGAGAATTCGACGAGGCTGCGATCCGTTATGCGCTGGCATGGAAACTTGGCCTGCGGGAGCCGCCCGTCGCGCATGCCCATCTGGCCTGCCTTCGCGATTCGCGCCGGTGGGTTGAGGGTGCGGACATTGGCAGGACATATCTGACCGATGCCGCTATCCAGCACCATCCGCTCGTAGCCATGATCGCTGCGGAATGCCTGACCGCGCTGGGGCGTGTCGAAGATGCGTTGCACGTGCTGGAAACCAGCATCGCGCTCGCCAAAGGCGCGCGGGCAGGCACGATTGCGCCCATCGATCTTCGAGACATGCTGGTTGCTCGCGCAAGCGGACTCAACTATGTCGAGGAGAGCGATGTTGCCAAGATCGACGAGGCACACGCTGCGGTCGCGGAGGTGCTCTCGCGAGGAGTGACTGCTTCGCAGCATGCTTGGGCGTCCAAGCCTCGCACGGCTGCTCGTGCGGACGCGCCGCTGCGCGTGGGATTGATTTCGGGCGATCTTCGCCAGCACTCCTGCTCGTGGTTTGTTCGTCCCTTGCTTCTCGCTCTGGATCGTCAGCGCATCCAGATTCATTGCTATGCCACGCTCGTTGTGAGCGACGAGGTGACCCGCGAACTTCGGGCGCTGCTTCCGGATGCTGCGTGGCACGATGTGTCCGGTCGGGCCTGGACCCATCAGCGCATCGCACAGCAGGTCTCCAGCGATGCAATCGACATTCTGATCGATTGCTCGGGCTTCACATCCCATCAGCGACTCCGTGCGTTCGCGTATCACCCCGCCCCGCTGCAACTCTCTTGGCTTGGGTATCCGCATGACACGGGCATGCCCGCCATTGCGGCTCGAATCACGGATATCCACGCCGATCCCGTGCGCAGCGCTCGCACGCTGCACATCTCGGACACTGATTCGCAATCTCGTTTCCTGTGCTATCACCCGCCCGACGGCGCGGGAACACCGGCGGCGCGTACAGCACGCTCGAACGACAGTCCCTTCACGTTCTGTTGCTTTGGCAGTCTGCAGAAGTTCTCTCCCCCGCTGCTTCGTGCCTGGAGCACGATCCTTGCCCGCGCGCCACAGGCGCGTCTCGCGATCAAGAGTCGCGGCACCGACATGCCGCAGGTCCGCGATGACGTGCTCGCACGCTTGCGGGACTTTGGCATACCGATTGATCGTGTCGAGCTGTTGGCACACACACCCGATACCAACTCGCACCTCGCGTGCTATCGCCAATGCGATCTACACCTGGACACTTTTCCATATGCGGGCACCACGACAACCTGCGAATCGCTCTTCATGGGCGTGCCGATGCTGACGCGCGCTGGCACGCTGCACGCGGGACGCGTGGGTGTCAGCCTGCTGACAAGCGTGGGCCTTGATGCCCTGATCGCTCCAGACATCGAGGCATATATCGATCTCGCGGTCGGCTTCGCGAACGATCCCGCCTCGCTTGATCCTCACAGCCACAACCTTCGAGATCGGCTCCACGCCTCGCCCCTCTGCGACGCGCCGCGATTCGCTAGCGCGATGGCAGGGTTGCTGGAGTCGGCCTTGGCCATACGCATGCAAGAGGGCTGATACTCAGCAGTAACTTCTTACTTTGCGCCTCCCGCGGCCCACATTCGCCTACCAGACAGTCAGGATGCTCGCTGGGATTGCCTAGCGATCACTCCGGCAACTTCTCCAACTCTTGCTGCACGCGCTCGCACAATCGCGCGATCGTCTCGGGGCCAAAGTCAAAGCGCAAACCCGCAGCGCTGAACAATTCGGGCAGCGGCTTGCCTCCACCAAGGCTCAATGCCTTCATGTAATAGTCAATTGCCGTCTTCTCGCCCTGCTCCAGGCTGATGAGCCATAACTGCAACGCGCCTAACTGCGCAATTCCATATTCGATGTAGTAGAACGGCACGCTGAACAGGTGCAACTGTCTCTGCCAGAGATTGGCCCGCACGTCTTCCAATCCTTCCCAACTGATGGCATTGCCAAAGCGCTGATCGAGTACTACCCACATGGCCTCTCGCTCCTGGCGGGTGTGCCCGGGATTGGAATAGACCCAGTGCTGGAACGCGTCGATGGTCGCGATCCAGGGCAGGAGCATGACGCTCCGCTTGATCTGCTCCCTGCATGCACGCTGGAAGTCCTCGCTGCCAGGCTGGTAGAACGCGCCCGATGCAGCCCAGTGCTTCATGCTGAGCAACTCCATGCTCATGCTCGCGACCTCGGCAAACTCGATGGGACTATGGCGATACTCCACCAGCGGCTCCTGCCTCGACAGCATGCTGTGGAAAGCATGGCCAGCCTCGTGGACCATCGTCTCCACATCCTTGTGAAGTCCCGCCGCGTTCATGAAGATAAAAGGCTGGCGCGAGCGATCGCGCATGTACTGATACCCGCCCGGGGCCTTGCCCTTGCGACTGTCCAGGTCGAGGCACGCACCCTGCATCGCGCCGCGCGCCTCGCTGCCATCCCCCATGGACGCGAGCATCTCTGCAAGGCGCTGGTCCAGGCTCCGCATCGTGGCCACGCTCTTGCGCATCAACTCCGCGCCGTTGCTGAAGGGGTGCAGTGGCCCGCGCCCCTTGGGATCCACGCTCAGGTCCCACGGTCGCAGGGCTTGCATGCCCGATTTCATGTCTCCACCTAGGCCAAGTTGGGCCGCACGCCTGCGATCCAGTGAACGAACCAGCGGCACAACTTCGTGCTCAACGCCCGCGTGAAACTCGAAGCAGTGGCGCGGCGTGTAGTCGAACCGATGCTTGGCCTTGAAGGTGTATCCGACGTAATCCGTAAACCCGGCGTTGCGCGCGACCTGCTGACGCAGCGATGTCATCTGGTCGTAAATATCATTGAACGCGCTGGCTTCCTTGAGGCGCCGATCCGCGACTGCCCGCCATGCGCTCTCCCGAACCGCTCGATCGGGCAGTTCCTGATAGCGCGCCATCTGGGGCAAGGTACGTTCCTGCCCGTCAAAGAAGACTGACAACGAACCCGCCACCTGCTCGAACTTCTGCGTCAGCAGGGCCAATTGCGTCTCAATCGGTACATTCTCGTCGCGGTAGAGTTCAACCTCCGCGTGCGTCGCGCGCTCCAGCACCATGTATCGCTCGGCCGGCAGCGGGTGCTGCAGGACCAACTGCACGAACCTCTTGTCCAACTCGAAGTTCAAGGGCTTGAGCCTTGGCTCGACATGCTCCACGAAGGCCGAGTAGGCCTGCGCCGCTTCCTTGTCCTCGGTGTTGCATGTCGTGGTGATGTACAGATTGGCCCGCGCCTCGCTGCACGCCGCCGTCAACTCGCTGCGATCAATCAGCCACTGCTCCAGTTCCCGCGCCGACGGCACGGGCCGGTTCATCAGATCAACCAGAAGCGGCTCGATCCCGTCGAACTTCGTGGCATCAAGATGGGCGGGAACAAACGTCGATTGCTGCCATTGAGTGTTCATCGTCATGCGGGTAGATGGTACCGACGCGCAGGACCGCGCGACCATGCCTTCCCAGCAAACTCAAGAGACCAAACTCTGGTCCGCGATAGACCGCATCAGCCCGCTCAGGGAATCTTCCGCATCACGCTCACCGCAGCGTAGAGCCCCGCGATCTGCTCGCGCGGGTAGACGCTGGGTGCATACCGGCTGTTGAGGGGCTGGAGGCGAATGACTTCCGCGCCTTGGGCATCCTTCTCGAAAAAAACCCGCTTGAACGTGCTTGTCTGGTCCGGCTCGATCCGCGCGAAGCAGTCCTGACCGCTTGCCAGTGCTCGCGCAGGACTGAAAATCACGATGTCTCCCTCGACATACAGCGGTTCCATCGAGTCCCCCACCACTCGTGCGGCGAACGCATCGGCATCATGTACATCAGGGCATCGCACGTACTCATCCGCGACGCGGGCGGGGTATCCCATGTCGGTAAACTCGGTCGGGTAGCCCGCGGCCACGCTGTTGATGAGCGGGACCTCCATAGGCAATGCCAGTGGGATGATGTCTCCGCGTGCTTTCGCGTCCTGGGGCGTGATCTGATCCACCAGTCGTGCCAATTCACCCGAGGCATAGGCCGCGTCGAGTGGTTGCTTGATTTGTGAAGCAGCTGTCGTGTCGCCAGTCGTCATGCCGTCGGGACGTGATTGCAGCAAACGCACGAGCCGCTGTGCCGCAACCTGCTGCTTGCGCATCGCCTCTAGGTCTTTGCGCACCGACATGCCGCCCGCCTCGAGGCTCTTCTGCCAGCGAGCAGCCTTGACCAATCGACCTGCGGGCAGTCCTAACGCGAACTCAACGTTTGTAAGCGTCTCATCGCCAGGCAGGCTGCGTCGCTCGGTCTCGATGGCACTCAAGTAGCTCTTCGCACACCCCACACGATCGGCAACATCCTGCAACGACAGGCCCAGTCGCTCGCGGGCCGCTCGAATCAGGGCTCCGACGCGCGAATCACTCCATTCCTCGAACCAATCCACCATCCTGCACCTCCAGCGATCGACCCTATTCGTGCGCAAGTTCGCGAACATACCAAACATTGCCCTTGCAAATCATGTTCAGATAGTAGAACATATGCCATTCGTTCTCAAGTCTGTGAACGATTTTTGGATTCCACACTCGTTTGGGTTTGACCCAAAGGCAGGAGATGCAGATGAATTACTTGCAGCACGCTGGTCTTCCCATTGATCAACTTTTTCTCGACATGCGCCGGGGCATCACAGCCAACATCGCTGCGAAGGTACGGTCCGCAGCCCCGTATCTCGATGACCGGGATCGCGAGATCGTGCTCGCGGTGCTCGACCGGGGCCAGAGCGCGGCCGCTGTGGGGAGGCTGACCAATCGCCAAGCCCGCGAGGTGCGTCGCCACGTCAAGCGGGTCTATCGGCGCATCTCCGCGCCAGAGTTCCAGTTCGTGCTCGAACAGATTGATCGCCTGGGCGGCACGCGCCGCAAGGTCGCATCGGCGTGCTTTCTTCACGGCCTCTCGCTGCGACAGGCCGCCGCAAAACTGGGCGTCACGGTCCACATGGTGCGTCGCCATGTGATGGCGATTCGCAATCAGCACGAGTTGACTCGCCAGACAACCAGCACGCAGCGTGCGGCCTGATCGCCTTGGACACAACGTCGCAACCAACCACACTTGAACCTCGGGAGGAAAGCATGAACGATCTCGCAATCATCCGCATCGCGCGAATTCGGGGCATCGCGTCGCCTCGCCTGCTACGCACGCTCGCGGGCTTTGGCCTTGGCGTGCAGGAACGCACGCCACAATCGCAACCGCGATTCGATCAACCAGCCGTCACAGACATCGTGCGAACGATCACACGAGCGCGTCAAGGACAGATTGTGCTGCTGCAAGGCGAGAGCAGCTGCGGAAAGAGCACGCACCTTCGAGCGTTGCACTCCGCGCTGGTGAGTAAACGTATCGCGTGCAGGATGATCGATCTGGGCCGATGGACGCGCCGGAGCGAGCAGGCCCGCACGTTGATCGATCACATGCCAGGCCCGCATCAAGATGCGCTGCAGTTGCTCAGCGCGGTGGGCCTGGGTGATGCGCTGGTCATGGCGCAGGATCCCGACACGCTTTCAGAGGGGCAGAGCGCGAGGCTACGCATCGCGCGGGCGGTTGCAACGCTTCTGACGACCAAAGTAACTTCGCCGCGCGTGCTGCTCATCGACGAGTTTGCGAGCGTGCTGGACCGCACCAGCGCGCGGACCCTTTGCCTGACCATGGCCAAACTCGTGCGCCGCATACGGGACCAAACGCAAAAAAGGATGCAGCAACACATGCTTTCGCTCGTGCTTGCCACTGCCCACGATGATGTTGCTGCTTGGCTCGATGCCGACATCATCGTCCAATTCGCCGACACGTGGGAGCATGGTCAGCAGCCCATCGTGCATGTGCATCACCACCACACTTCACGCATCCAGAACTCGGGGAGGGCTGCATGATCCAGACCCATCTCTCCACGACACGCCCACCCGGTCCTGCGATCCTGAATATGAAGGTTCGTTGCCTGCCACTCTCGCAAGCGAGCGTGATCCTCGCACGATGTTCGCACATGCATTATCGTGCTGGCAGGCCAGCAACCTTCGCCCAGTTGCTTGGCGCGTTTGATGAGGCTCACAATCGCTGCGTGGGCGTGCTCTGCGTGAGCCACCCCACGCTCAACGCGCCGTGGCGGGCCCGGGCCTGGCCCGAACTCTTCGAGCATCTTCGCGATCTCACCTCGCTCGCAAGCACGGTCAATTTGTACGTCCGCACCATCGCTCGTGTGATCGTGCATCCTACCTACCGAGGCGTGGGTGTTGCGAGTCTGCTGGTGCGAACCTATCTCGATCACCCGCTGACGCCGCTCACTGAAGCGCTCGCGTCGATGGGACACGCCTCACCCCTCTTCAAGCGTTGCGGCATGCGCGAGGTGCCCTGCCCGCGATCGCGCCGCGATCGTCGACTGGCCATGGTGCTGCGCCAACGCGGGCTATCGCCCCTCGCGCTCATCAGCCTGGACGCAACAACCAAAGCACTGTTGAGCGAATGTGATCTCACCCAAGAAGTGCTGGTCTGGGCCAAGGCCAGCAAGAGCACGCGCGGACGAGTGCCACGAGCCAGAGACGCGGGCATGATCGCCCGTTTGCTCATGCTCGCATGTGCAGGATTGGTCGCAAGGCCGGTGGTGTTGGTCACGCCGTAACACAGGTACAAGGGGGATTGCATGGAAAATTCGAAAAAGAAACCAAAGCGTGTGCAGTTGGACCAGATGATCGTCGTCAACGAGCTATCGCCTGAACAGGCAGAGGGTGAAAGAGCATCGTGCAACCCCGACGCGAACACTGAGGGTTGCTTGGAACAACCGCCCCAAACTCCCGACGCGTTGCACGCATGGCTCGCGAAAGAAATAGGCATTCGCGTGCCACGCAGTCCGCTGATCGATGGGCACGCGGCACCGTTTGACTACCTGTCCTTTGCATTTTTCGGTGCTTCGCTCTCTGATACCCAGCAGAACCAGACCGATCGAACCAACGACTGCGTCGTCTGGGCCAATCGTGGCGGGGGCAAAACTTTTCTTGGCGCAGTCGCAACCATGCTCGATCTGGTCTTCAAGCCCGGCATCGAAGTCCGCATCCTGGGCGGCAGCATGGAACAATCACGCCGCATGCACGCCCATCTGCGTCGGCTCTTTGACCCGCGTCTGCATCCGCAACTCGCCATGCTCGTGCATGGCAAGATCACCGAGCAACGCCTGCGCCTCAAGAACGGCTCCGAGGTCGAACTGCTCGCGCAAAGCCATCAGTCGGTTCGCGGCACGCGCGTGCAGAAACTCCGCTGCGACGAGGTGGACCTCTTCCGGCGCGATGTCTGGGAAGCCGCGCAACTCACGACCCGCAGCAAGCAATGCGGATCGTTTCTGGTGCGGGGCGGCGTGGAGTGCCTGTCAACCATGCACGTCCCGCATGGCGTGATGCACGACCTGGTGCAGGGGGCGAGGGGCGGTGAACGAAAGTTATTTCGCTGGGGCGTGGTGGATGCACTGGAATCCTGCCCGCCATCTCGCGAGTGCGGGCCTTGCGTGCTCTTCAAGGAATGCGCTGGTAAGGCCAAACTGCGCACGCCCGAGGAGGCTGGGCACGTCACCATCGACGACGCGATCGCAATGAAGCGGCGCGTGGCGATGGCGACATGGGAGGCGGAGATGCTCTGCCTGAGGCCCAGACGCACCGACACGGTGCTGCCCGAGTTTGAGCCACGCAAGCATGTCGTCGCTGGCACCGCTCCGCCCCTCCGGAGCGAGAGCCCGACGTGGCTGGCCGGCATGGACTTTGGCTATCGCGCTCCCACCGTCGTGCTCTGGGCAGCACTCGACGAGCAGGGCGTGCTGTGGATCGTGGACGAGTATGTGGCCCGCGGCATGGTGCTCGAGGATCACATCAACATCATCGGCGCAGGGCTGGATGGAGCCTCGCGAGGCGACGAGCGCGCCACCCATGATGGTTCGCATCGCCCGTGGCCCGCGTGCGAGTGGATCGGCGTGGATCCTGCCGGTAACAACACCAACGACCACACTGGCATCTCGAGCGTCACCAGGATGCGTCAGGCGGGCCTCACCGTGAAAACCCGGCGCATGAGCGTGGTTGATGGACTTGCGCTGGTCCGAGCCAGGCTCGCGCCAGCAGACGGCAACGGCCCGCGCCTGTTCGTGCACGAGCGATGCCACAAACTGATCGAGAGCCTGGAGCGGTGTCACTATCCCGAAGACGACCCGGAAAGCGACAGCCCGGTCAAGCGTGACGGCTTCGACCATGCGGTGGACGCGCTGCGATACTTGATTCAAAATCTGGACAAGCCGCATCGCACGGGCGTGCGGGGGTATCTATGAATCGGGCCAATAGGACGAATAGGGCTCGCCGCTTACGGCGCGATCCGGGGCAGCACATATTCGATCAGTATCCAGAATCCAGCGCCCAGCGAGATCATGCCCAGGACGACTTGGATTGTCATGGCGATCACAGCCCGCCAGTATCGCTTCATGTCGTGGCAGCGCACGGCCTTGTACGCCATCGACATCAGGAACGCCATGGGGACGATCATGAAGTACCACGAGTCGTGGATGGTGATCGGATCCAGGAAAGGTCGCCATGATGCGGCGGTTGCGGAGATTGGCACAGGGGTTGTTTGAGTCGGCGCGACTTCAAAGCCCCGGCTGGGTTGGGCGAGGCCGCCGGGCGTGGCGTTTTGGGCAAGTGCCAGCGTGGAGCCGAGGATCAAAAAAAAGCAAAGCAGCAAAGATCGCCTTGCCCAAAGCATGATGTTCATGGGACGCATGGGACGCATCACGATGCGCCTCCCGCCGAGAGCGGAGGCACGGAAGCCGGTGCCTCCGCTTCGCGCCGGCGCGTGGGACGAATGCTCGGGAAGCCCGCGTCCAGTATGACGATCAGATTAATCATGCCCGCCAATGCGCACGCCAGCGTGCCAAGTTCGTTCATCCGCCCCACAGACTTGGTATTGGGCGGACGAAAGCCGAGCTTGACAGTGCCATCGGGATTACGACCCTCGGTGGGATACGCGCTGCGGAGTTGCCTGGTCCTGGGATCGATGACTTTGAGGTGGCGCTGGTGGTAGTAGTCGATACCGAAGGCCGCAGGACCAACCAAACCCTGGGCATAAAACCAGACGGCGTCTTCCTTGCGATCGATGACATCGATGCCACCCAGCAGCAGTCCTCCGCCAAAGAGGCCTAGCAGTGATGCCATGATATAGATGCCCCGCTGCCTCTCGCCTCGCACGAGGTGGCCCAGTCCAGGAAGGACGCATGCGGCGAAGAGCGCCGCGGGGTTGAAGCCTGTGGAGGGTTCGATGGGTTGAGGATTGGAGGACATCGGTTGAATGTGGAACGACCCGGCGGGTTGAACGGTTCGAGGCGCCTTGGAGAAACGGGACAGGTTTTCGGTGTGCCCACTGTATCGCCTTGATGCGAACCCAGTGCGCGACTCGAGCGAATGGAGCAGAGGCGTGTCAGAAGATTCGAGGCAGCGGGCTGGTCCCTCGGACTGGACACGCGGGCGGACATGCCTACATTGGCGGGCATTGGCCAGAACATCAGCAGTCGAGGCGAGTGCTAAGCAGTGTTCAACGGAATTTTCGCAAGGTTGTTTGGCAGTGGTGGGCGCGTTCGCCCAAGGACGGTGGCAGCAGATGGCACGCAAACTTTTCGAATCGATGGGACTCGCGGTCATGGATTCTTCCTCAAGTGCGCTCGTCGCAGAGCGCCCTGGCATCCTGCTGGCATCGCGCAGCGGCCAGGGCTACTCCGCGTCGACGAACGTCGGCGGCTTTGGCACGGACGTGCTGGGGTACGAGGGTGACGAGGATGATGACGATGATGAGGACTTTGACGAAGATGACGGCTTTGACGATGACGAGGAAGGTGCCGAAGAGGGCGCTGGAGTCGAAGAGGAAGACGACGACTTCCTCGACGATGAGGACGAAGACCTCGACGACGATGCCAGCACGGCCGATGGAGGGGATGACGAGGACGAAGAAGACCTCTGATCCCATTATCCATCTCGCACCGACCCCGCGAGAATGAACGATCTGGAGGATCAGGCTTCGCTGGCGCCTCGCCGGGAGGTTTGCCATGGGCCAGTCATCCACTCAGTCATCGAATCACAGCAAGTCTTCGTGCAAGTGCGCCGGCACCTGCGCCACACCGACACAATGCACGCGCGGCGCTTTGCCCTTTGATGATTGCGCAGGCGTGCCCAACACGCCGATCCACGCTCCCGCTCTGAATCTGCCTGCGGCTGATCCGGCGGACCCCTCAGCGGGCCCGCTTGAAACTCCCAATCGTCGTCGTCGCAGCGATGACCGGCGCGATGGTCAGGGTGCAACGTACTTTGATGCCCAGGGATTTGAGCGTCGGCGCGGGCCTGGCCGACGGCTTTCAGACTTTACCAAGGCAGCAGAAGAAGGGAACCTCACCAAGGAGCAGTTCCTCTTCATCATGGCGATCGAGACTTTCAAGCGGGCCAACCAGATGCAGTTTCCGGCGTGGACCGACGTGCTGGAGGTGGTGCGGCTGCTGGGGTATCGCAAAACCATGCCCAGTGAAATCAATATCAGCAGCGCCGAAGACTGGCAGGAGATCGGCGCAACGCCCAGTAACGTGCGCCCGCCGCGTTGGGCCGAGCATACTCAGCGGTTGAAGCAGCGTGGCGCAGCCTAGGGCAGTCGGGCATGAAACCCACGAGCACGGCTTGTGACCACGAACCAGAGACCTCATCAGGCACCCCAATGGGTGCCTTTTTCAATTGAATCAAATAATCTTCCTTTGATCACAACCAGAAGCCCCAATCGCCATTGCCATCGAACAAGCGTCCAGGAAGAGGGTCCGAGAAGGGATTGGTATCATCGTGTCAAACAGGCGCGAAGACTTCAGTTTGCGCTTGCAATCCCTGTTGGAGCGGTAGAATACATTTCGGTGGGTAGTTGGCCGCGCAGGAGCGGCACCGCGAAAGCGGAGGAGAGAGAAATGACTAGTCGACCATTGAACCGCTCCAGCGGCACGATTGATGGCATTGCATCTCATGGCATCGCATCGGTGCTTGCGATACTCGGTTTCGCAACGCTTGCTTCTGCACAGGTTTACGACGCGAATATTGTCGTGAACTCTGGGTTTGAGAACGGCCCAGCCTCGCCCAATGGCCAGACTGTGGTTCCGCCCACTGGTTGGACAAGCATCGGTTCTGCGACTGTTGTGCCGTACAGCATTGGTGGCCAGTTTCCAACAGCAAGCAGTCCCGGTTCACCGATCCGCGGCAATCAGTTTCTTGCTGGCGGACCGACCAGTTCACTGGGACAGGTCTTTCAACTTGTTGATCTGACTGCCTATGGGTCGGCAATTGATTCCGGGGGCGTTGCATTCCAGTTTGGCGCTTGGCTGGGCGGTTTCGGGGCTGAAGACGACATCGCCCGTGCAATCATCGTGTGGGCCGATGTGAATTCAAACAGTTTGCGGACAGACACGATTGTCGGGCCCAGCGCGGTCGTTCGCGGCGGTGTGACTGGCTTTGAGAACTACTTCACTTCTTCACGGGTACCAGTGGGTGTTCGCAAGGCGCTGATTACCGTCACGCTGTCTCGCATCATCCAGCCCTACAACAACGCGTACATCGACGATGTCTCCCTCGAACTGCGGCGCGTGTGTGACGAGATTGACTTCAACAATGACCTGTCGGTCTTTGACCCGGTCGACATCGATGCCTTCTTGAGCGTCTTCAGCGAGGGGCCTTGCGTGCCGGTCGAATCAGCGTGCAACGACATTGACTTCAATAACGACGGATCCGTGTTTGATCCGGCGGACATTGAGTCGTTCCTGAGTGTCTTCAGCGAAGGGCCTTGCCTACCGCAGTAAGTATTGGTACGCTCCTGCTGCTTCGAATCAGACTTGATCGTTGCTGGGGTTTGCAAACGCCAGACAGTCCGTTGCAAAATGCTAAACAACTGGTCGACATGGACTTACACAAAGGTCCCTGTCTGCCTGTATTTGGCTCTTTTTGCGCCGCTCCCGAATAAATTCGCTTGACGAATACAGGTAAATGCGGATGATACTGGCCGGGCAGTTTGAGTCCGATGGTTCTAGCGGTCGGCACGACTTTGTATGTCTTATAACCGTCTGATGTCATGTCGCGACCTCTGCCTGGCATGCCAGAGGTCGCGATGTTTGGTCGATTTGGGAGGCAATCAGTTGAGTAGGGTGGTCGTTTTGACAGTTGGTGACATGATTACGTGAAGCCAGCCCAAAGGCTTTGATCGATGCATCTGTTTGGTCCAAGTGTTTGGCTTGGGTTCTTGTGGTCAATACCACTTATTTCTGGATATCAAGGGCTCTTTGACCAGAGTTGGTGCGTAGGGGAGTCGGTGGTGGGGAATTGACGACTCGATAGACTTCAGGGCACAACTTCAGGCCACAACTTCAGGCAAGCAGTTGAAGGCAGAAAGATTGCATGATCCGTGGTTCGGGGTTGTTTCTCTCGGTTTTTCTGGTGGGTCTGGGGTCGCGTTTGGTATGGTCCGAAACCTCTTTGCGGGGCTGCAGGAGTGGCTATGAAGAATGCTCGATCAATCGTGATGATGCTCGCGTTGGGCGCTGGTGGTGTGGCAACGTTCGCAGCGGCATCTGCGCAAATTATGACCGGGGCTACAACCCAGACTGTGGCCCAGACTGTGGCCCAGCAAAGCCCGCAGACCCTCACGCAGCATGTGAACGAAGGCGAAGTGATGGGCTCCAACGGCATCCCGCAGACGGCGGACTTGAGAAGCCCGGAGTGGATCGCGGACGTGCTTGATCCCACGTTCGACGCGTCGTTCCAGGACACGCGCACGGATACGTACATCCAGCATGAAGTCGCGCGCGTGATTGCGGATGGTCGGTATGTGATGGTCATGGGCGATCCCAACACGCAATTCCCACGGGTTGCGATGTGCTTCGCGGAGGGGTATGAGCCCACGCAGCAGATCATCGATGCCGTGAATCAGGCAATCATGGGTGGTTTTGGCGAGCGGTTCCAGATCGGGGGCAGTTGGAACGGCACGTCCGCCAATGCGGTGCGCACGCTGTCGTGGAGTTTCATGCCCGACACGGTTTTCATTCCTGGCAACATCGGCGAACCAGATGCAAACAGTTCGCTGTTCGCAACCTTTGACGCGCAGTTCGCTAATAACGGCGGACGTGCAACATGGATCGCACAGTTCCAATCCGTATTCAATCGTTGGAGTGCGCTGACTGGACTCACGTATGAGCGTCGCACGGCCAGCGGTGTAGAGTGGGACGATGGGGCTGCCTGGAACAATGGGTCCAGCCCAACCCGGGGCGACATCCGCATTGGTGCACACCCGATCGATGGGCCCGGGGGCATTCTGGCCTACAACCAGTTCCCGGGCGGGGGCAGTGGCGGTGACATGGTGATCGACAGTCAGGACACATGGGACAGCACCGCGGGCACCTTCCGCTTCCTGCGCAACGTGATCGCGCACGAGCATGGGCACGGCATCGGCCTGGCGCATGTGTGCCCCCTGGGAACCAACGTCAACACCTACAAGTTGATGGAACCGTTCATCAGTACTTCGTATGACGGGCCCCAGCAGGACGATGTCCGCGGCGCACAGTTCAACTATGGCGATGCCAGCGAGCCCAACAATTCCTCAACCGCGTTCACCGATCTGGGCACGCTGGCGAGCGGCAGCACCACCAACCTGGGCACGGTGCCGGCGCCTGCGATCCCCAATTCGTCCACGCTCAGCATTGTGAGCCGGACATCGCCGATCTACACGGACTTTGACTACTTCCGCCAGACGCTGGATGCACCCCGACTGGTCACATTCACGGTCGGTGTGGTGGGAAATATGTATACCGCTGGAGCCCAAACCCAGACGTGCAACACCGGGACTTCGATCAACTCACTGAGCACGCATGACCTTCGCATGGTGGTTTACCGCTCCAACGGCACCACGGAACTGGCGAACATCAACGCTGCTGGGATTGCCTCGGGCGAGAGCGCGGCTTCGGTCCTGCTTCCCGCTGGCAACACGTTCTTTGTTGTGACCAACGCGACGGGTACATCTGGCACGCAGATGTACACGGCCTCGATTCAGGTGCTGAGCACGGGCATCGCTCCGATCGCGACCGACAGCCTGTTCACGGATCGGGTCCGCATCACATGGCCCACGATTGCCAACGCGGCGCAGTATCGCGTGCGGCGGTCCACGGTTGACAACTACCTCTCGTCGGGAACGCTGGACACGCTCGCGGCACCAGCGACACAGTTCAACGACACGACGGCGGTACCCGGCACGCAATACTACTACTGGCTGGACGTGAATCAGACCTACAACGCTCAGTTCATCACGACGACGGTCGGGGGCGAACTGGGCATGCGGGGCGTGGCTGCAAACGTGCCGCCCACGGCCAACGCGGGCAGCGATCAGACCGTGGCAGATACGGACAACAGCGGGAGCGAGTCGGTGACACTCAACGGGTCGCTGAGCAGCGACAGCGACGGAACGATCACCAACTACACCTGGCGGCGCAGCGGCAACGTGATTCTGACTGGCGTGACGGGGCAGGTTTCGCTGCCTTTGGGCACAAACACGATTGAATTGACCGTGACGGATGACGACCTCGCGACGGCGGTTGACACGGTGATTGTGACCGTCAACCAGCAGACCTGCGACAGCATCGACTTCAACAACGACGGCGCGACGTTTGATCCGCAGGATATCGATGCCTTCTTGTCGGTCTTCAGTGAAGGCGGATGCATTCCTGAAACCGCGACGTGCAACGACATCGACTTCAACAATGATGGCAGCCTGTTTGACCCGCTGGACATCGAGAGCTTCCTGAGCGTCTTTGGCGAGGGCCCATGCCTCTAACGGAAGTTGGGTGAGGTTGGGAGGACGTTGGCAGGTTGGTTCGAGTGATGGGCTTTATTCCGTCGCGACATGCTGAATGCATGTCGCGACGCTTTCGCAGGACGTGCATGCGGCTGGCGGCCTGGCAATACCCAAGTGCTACCAGGGCGCGTTACCTGGGCAAACGATTGGGTCTGCGATTAGATCGCGATTTGGGTATGGGGCGTGCCGCATTGAGTTGGGATCTTGAATTGAATCGCGTTGGAACGGCAGTAAGAACGACAGCAAGATTGATCACGGCTGAAGGAGTTGGATTCATGACGCTTCACAATCGGGGCTTGAGAATCGGTTCGATGGGCACGACTCGCTGCAGGGCCGTGGCGATCGTCGCGTTGCTGGCAGGAGGCACGGGGGTGATGAGCACCGCACGGGCAGAGGCAACTGCGGCTGCGGAACTGCAGTCGCCCGCTTGGATCGTGCCCGTGATCGACGAAAGGTTCGACGCGTCCTATCAGGACATGCGCACACAGAAGTTCGTGCATAGTGAACTCGCGCGGGTGATCGCGGATAACCGGTACATGCCTATGGGCACGCTGGGAACTCCCGACAGCACGGGCGCTCCGGCGTTCTGTTTCGCACCAGGAGCAACGCCCAGCCCGGAAGTGATGCAGTGGGTGAACACGGTGATGTTCGGGGGCTTCGGCGAGCGATTCTTCCTAGGGGGCAGCAGTTGGTCCGCCAATCCCAACACGCCCACGACGCTCAGTTGGAGCTTTGTTCCCGACGGACTGACGATCACTGTGCAGAACCAGCCGGTGGGGATCAGCAATCTGTTCGCGATCCTCGACGACCAGTTCTCTGACCAGGGCGGACGCGAGGTCTGGATCGCGCAGTTCCAATGGGCCTTTGATCGCTGGGCGACCCTGACTGGCGCGTCTTATACCCGGGCGAGCGCCAATGGCGTGCCCTGGGACGATGCGTCGGCGTGGGGCACGGCGGGCAACGACACCACTCGCGGCGATGTTCGCATCTGCGGCATTACCATCGATGGGCCTTCCGGGATTCTCGCGGTCAATCAGTTTCCAGACACCGGCAGTGACATGATCGTGGACACATCTGAACGGTGGGACGACAACAACCCACCAACGTTCCTGTTTCTGCGCAGCACGGTTGCGCACGAGCACGGGCACGGCCTGGGACTGGCTCACACCTGCCCGGCCGCGGGGCGATTCCTGATGGAGCCGTTTGCTACGAATGCGTTCGAGGGTCCGCAGGAGGACGACATCCGGGGTGCGCACTTCCTGTATGGCGATGCGTTTGAGCCCAACAACACAGTGACAACCGCGACCAACCTGGGCACGATCGCTCCGGGCGGAACGATCACGCTGGGGGCGCTGCCTGTGGATGGCGAGGCGGTGCCATTCGCGTCGTTGATCAGCCTTGTGGACCGTCAAGGTGTTGCGGACCTGGACTTCTATCGCTTCAACACCGATGCGCCGCTGCTGGCGAACATCGCATTGTCGCCAAGTGGCACGGCGTATGAAGCGATCGAACAGGGTGAGGGCGGCGGCTGCCCGCCCGCGCCCTATCCAATTGAGAACAGCCTTGCAACCTCTGACTTACGATTGCAGGTTCTGGCGAGCAACGGAACGACGGTGCTGCTGGATCGCGATCAGACTCCCGTCGGCAGCAACGAGGTCTACAGCGGCTTGCTGCTGGCACCGGGCACGTTCTTTGTTGCCCCGCGTACGGACAACGGCGCGTTTGACACGCAGATGTACAACCTCTCGGTCATCGGGCAGGTGCTCAACATGCGTTCTGTCGCCAGCGACGGCACGGTGGATGGGGGCGTCCAGATTGACTGGCCCTCGATTCCCAACGCACGCCAGTATCGCTTGCGTCGCAACACGGTCAACAACCTAGCCACGGCAACAACCACGCTGAGCCCGGGCAATCCGCTTGCGCTCACGTTCTTTGACACCACTGCTGTGCCGCTCCAGCAATATTTTTATTGGCTGGAGGTTCGGCAGTTTGATCCGCCCATGGGTCAGCAGCCGCGGTTTGTCGCGACGACGAATCCGACCGATGGCGAGCCGGGACTGCGCCCTGCCAACAACATGGCACCGGTCGCGAACGCGGGTCTAGATGTTCAGGTCACCGATACAGTCGCGGGCGGGTTTGGGTTTGAGGCGGTGACGCTTGATGGCACGCTGAGTACGGACTCGGATGGCACGATTACGGCGTATGCGTGGCGCCGCAACGGCCTGGTGATTCTTCAGCAGGCGACAGGGTCGGTTTTACTGCCCCTGGGGCTGAGCACGATTCAGTTGACAGTGACGGACAATGATTTTGCAACATCGACGGACACGGTGATCGTGCGGGTGAATCCGCGTACGTGCGATTCGATTGACTTCAACAACGATGGATCGTTCTTTGATCCGTTGGATGTGGATGCGTTCCTGAGCGTCTTCAGCGAGGGACCTTGTCTGCCGCTGGGGGCGACGTGCAACGACCTGGACTTCAATAACGATGGCGGCATCTTTGACCCCAGCGATGTGGATGCGTTCCTGAGTGTCTATAGCGAAGGGCCTTGCAACTAAATTTTTTCTTCACGTGTTCTGAGTCGCTGGTTGCTTGGGACGACTCATACATTGCTGGCATTGGGAGTGACGGAGCATGTTGATCTGATTCGGCGCAGGGCATGAAGGCCCTGCGCCGTGTTTGTTGGGGTGTTGAGGTCATGTGGTTGGAGTGCTGGTGCATGAAGTACCAGACCACTAGCGCTTGGTATTGGGGGCTCGGTACTGGCGGCTCGGTACTGGCGGCTCGGTACTGGGGGCTCGGCAAGTAGGGCTTGGCATTCTCGAAAGAGCATCCATCTGAAGATAGAGAGCGAGACAGTCATGGGCATCGGTTCAGAGCGCAGCGGTCGGAACATGCACGGGATGACGAGGTCGCGTGCAGGCGTGCTGGTGATTTACGCCGGGAGTGTCGGGCTTGCGGGGGGCGTGGCGGATGTCGCGAGTGCGCAGACACGAATCTCATGCTGGAATATTTCCAATTACTCCGGCACCAATCGCCAGGCGGATATTCGCAACGTGGTGTATGGAATAGTGCCCAGCGGGCCGCTGGCTGGGCAATCGATGAGCCCTGATGTCATTGCACTGCAGGAGATTCTTAGTTCGAGCGCGCTCAACGCGATGGTGGTGGCGCTGAATGGCGCTTCGGGCAGTCCGGGCGACTGGGCTGCGGCGCCGTTCGTGGATGGTCCTGATACGGAAAGCGCGCTGGTGTATCGCATGAGCCGCTACTCGCTGGTCGGAAACAAGACGTGGGTGATTTCGGCGGGGGCCGTCAATTCGCCGCCTCTGCCGGTACGCAACACGTATCGGTACGATCTCCAGCCGGTGGGGTATGCATCGCCAGCGTCGCGGATGTCAATCTACAGCGTGCATATGAAGGCGCAGGATAGCGGCAGCGACGACGACAATCAGCGCCTGACCGAGGCGCAGCGCATCCGAGACAACGCGGAGGGCCAGGACACCAACCCCGACAATGGCGAGTTTGACGGCATGCCGGCGGGGCATAACTTCATGGTGGCGGGCGATTACAACGGCCAGACGAACACCGAGTCGTTCTACGTCGAATACACCAACAGCCAGGCGAACAATAGCGGACGCTTTTTCGATCCCATCAACACGCCCGGCAGTTGGAACAACTCGAGCGCGTTCCGATTCGTGCATACACAGGACCCGGCGGGCGGGGGCGGCATGGACGACCGGCACGACCAGATTCTGTTCGGCGCATCGCTGGAGGACGCGAGCGGTTTTCCTGCGGGCTGGCACTACATCGGCAGTCCGACGCTCACGTACAGCACGACGACATGGAACGATCCGAACCATTCCTATCGCGCGTGGGGCAACGATGGAACCAGTTTCAACGTCGCCATGAACACCACGAGCAATGCGATGGTGGGCAACGTGATCGCTCAGGCGATTGTCAACTGCGCGCCGGGCGGCGGGCACATTCCTGTCTTCGCGGACTTCCGCGTGCCGGCGCTCGCGGGAGCGAGCACTCTCGCCATCGACTTTGGCAGCGTGCGCCAGAACGCGCTGGCCCCAACACGCCAACTGACCATCACCAACAACGGCAACACTGCGCTGTGGGGCATCAACGGGATCGACACGCTGAACTATTCGTTGGGCTCCGCTGCTGGCTTTACCGTGCCCGCCGGGCCTCAAGCCGATGCGCCGGGTGGCTCGGGCGTTGCCCACACACTGAGCATGCCCACGAGCGTAATTGGCACCAGGAACGCGACGCTCATTGTGACGACCGACTCACCCGAACAGCCGACGCTGACCATCACGCTGACGGGTGTGGTGCTGCCGCCCAACACGTCTCCGATTGCGAATGCCGGGCCAGACCAGAGCCTGACCGATGGCAACAACAATGGGACGGAGATGGTGGTATTGGATGGCACGCTCAGCAGCGATCCGGACGGCACCATCAATTCCTATGTGTGGCGCAACGGGAGCACCATCGTGCTGATGGGCGCGACGGGCAACGTGACGCTGCCAGTGGGCACAGCCACGCTGACACTGACGGTGACCGACAACGAGAACGCGACGGGCAACGACAGCGTGGTCATCACGATCTCGCCGCCCAGCAACCTGTTGCCAACGGCCATTGCGGGCGGGCCATACTCCGCGACCGACGATGATGACAACGGGTTCGAGGGCGTGACGCTGGACGCGAGCGGGAGCAGCGACATTGATGGCACGATCGTGAACTATGAATGGCTGGAGGGCACGACGGTGCTGTGCAGCGGGCCATCCCCCACCTGCGTGTGGAACGCGCCGGTCGGCGCGTCGACCGTGACCTTGATCGTGACCGACGACGATCTGGCCACCGCGACGACAACGGCATCGGTGACGATCAACCCGATCACGCCGATCACTTGCGACTCAATCGACTTTAACAACGATGGAGGCTTATTTGATCCACAGGACATCGAGGCGTTCCTGTCGGTCTTTGCGGAAGGGCCTTGCGTGCCCGAGGCCGCGACCTGCAACGATATCGACTTCAACAATGATGGAGGGGTCTTTGATCCATGTGATATCTCGAGCTTCCTGACGCTCTTCGCGGAAGGACCTTGCACGCCTTGCGGAGCATGAACAGGGGATTCGGCGCTGGACTATGAGCACGAAAGCGTGGGCGTTGCACTCTGTGCTTGCTGGTTTTCGAGACAGGCGACGGTGTTGGCGGCGTTGATTGGCATGGTTCTTGGCCATCTGAGGGATGTTCGGATTTCTGCTTGCGGATTCGTGGATGATGTGGTACTTTCAGGCTGCGGGAGCCACCAACGCAGGGTGAGAGCCCAACGTTTTCATTGATTCGTGGAGGGTGAGATGTGGGATATCGGTCTTGCGTCCTTCAAGGGAACTTGAGGGGGCGTGAAGGGAACGTGAGGGTTATTGCCCCTCGTGGTAGTGTCGTAGGTTCGTAGGATCGTTTTCTTTCATTCGTCCATCCGGGGGCGTACGGCGTGCCTGGCACGCTATGAAGGAGTAGTCATGCAGATGTCTCGTTCGATTCGACTTGTCGCCTTGGCCGGGCTAGCCGCCTCGGTTCTCGTTCCATCTCTGGGTCTGTCGTCGAGCGCGTTTGCGGACGTTGCGGTGCCTGGCAGCAACGCGGCCCTGGATAACGTCAAGGCACAGTTCCCAGGCGTCACCTCGCTGGATCACAGCGGACGGGTGCTGGCGATTTATGGCGGCGCGATGACGCAAGGCGCGACGGATGGCGAGGCCGTGACGCAGTTTCTGGCAGAGCATGGGCAGGCCTTTGGCGCGGGCGCTTTGGATCTGGAAATCTCGCGCGTCAACACCTTGTCGGGCCGGAACAAGACGGTGTACGTTTTCAACCAATTGATGGACGGGCTGCCGGTGGAGTTCGGGCGGGTTCGCGTGGTGACGCACAACGGGGTGAACGCTGAGAACGCGGGGAATGTCTCGACGGTCGTTCTCGCGTCGGCACGTCTGGCGCAGCGTCCCGAGGGCGGATTCGCTGCGGACGCGTTCACTGCCAGCGAGGCGATGCAGAAGGCGATGAGCCTGCCCAAGTTTGCGACGCTGGACGACTGGAGCGACGCGGAACTGGTTGTGTTCTTCGGCGAGGGAGACTTCTCGGAATGGATCACGCCCATCCGGGCCTGGAAGTTCACGGGCAACAAGACCAACCAGGATGGCGACCCGCAGAAGTACACGTTCTTCGTCGATGCTGCGACCAATGAAATGGTGCATGCGCGGACGGAAATTCTGCATATCAACATCACTGGGCAGGTCCAGGGGTTTGTCAGTCCCAACAACACTGCGGACCATTCGGGCAACCTGCCCGCAGTCCGCGGCATCGGCGAAGTTCTGGTGCGGGTGCAGGGGCAGCCGGGGACGACGGTGAAGGCTGACCGCAACGGCAACTTCACGATTCCTTGGTCGGGCACGACGCCGGTCGTCGTCGAAGCCTCGACCAACACCGCACCATTTGGTGCGGACACGGTGGCAACTGGCCAGGTGCAGGTCAATGAGAATGGTGGCTCGCCCGATACTTACTCGGCAACTGCAACACCTGGCACACCCGTTACCATTACAATGAACCCAGCGGCGGGACGCACGGAAGTGACCACGGCGGAAGTCAACGCGTTGCACTATGTGACCGTCACTCGCAACTACTTCGCCGACCTTGCGCCAAGTTTCGCGGCGACCATGGACACGATCCAGGGCGTTGCTGGCCAGGCCATCCTGCCCGCCAACGTTCAGGTTGCGGGCACCTGCAATGCCTTCTACAACGGCATCTCCACGAACTACTACCCCGCAGGCGGCGGGTGCAACAACACCGCGTTCGCCAGCGTGATCAACCACGAATATGGGCACCACATCGTGAATCGCCTTGGCCTGGGCCAGGGCGCGTTTGGCGAGGGCTTCTCTGACACGATCTCGATCCTCATCAACGACGATCCGGTCATCGGGCGATTCTTCCTGAATGATGGCGGTGCCGTTCGCTTGCCGGATACTGCGGGCACGCTGTATCCCTGCACGAGCGCGATCCACACATGCGGTCAGGTGATCGGCGACTTCGTGATCGAACTTCGCCGGGCCTTGGGCACTCGCTACGGCTCGGCACAGGGCCTTGCTGTTGCCCGTGTCCTGCACGCGGACTGGGCCCAGATCACTGGCGGCGGCCTCGGTTCGGATTCGGCCCACCCCCAGACGGTGATCGAGTTCCTGATGGCCGATGACGACGATACCGCTTTCTGCAACGGCACGCCCAACTATGACCAGATTCGCTCGGCGGCATTGCTGAAGAACCTGCCAGTCCCTGGCATTGAAGGACGGCTCTCGGTGGCGCCGCTGGCGAGCAATCCCACGACCGCGACACCCGGTCAGGCCCTGATCGTTGGTGCCACAGTCTCCAATGGCTCGGCGACGCTCACGCCCGGCTCGGCTCGCGTGCTCTATCGTCACTCAACGAGCAACTCATTCTTCTCCGCACCGATGACTCTGAGCAGCCCAGGTACATATCAGGCTTCGATTCCCAGCGGCAACTGCGGCCAGCGAATTGAATATACCTTCGTCTTCGGCAGTTCGGCTGGCAATGTGACGCTGCCCAATGCTTGCACGGGAGGCACTGTCTATACCATCGATATTCCTGTTGTCATCAGCAACTTCCTGACCGATACGTTCGAGGCTGGCGTTGGGGCTTGGACAAACGCTTCGACGGCCACCTCGGGCCAGTGGACCTTGGGAGATCCTATTGCCACGGCTGCTCAGCCGGGCGCGGGTACGGTTGGCACCAACTGCTGGTTCACGGGTCAGGGCACGCAAGGCGGCGCACTGGGCGAGGCCGATGTCGATGGCGGCGCTGTCACGCTGACCAGCCCGACCTTCAGCCTGACGGGACGCTCGGGGGTCATCGTCCGCTACGACCGTTGGTTCTCCAACGGCACGGGCGGCGGACCATACGAGGATCCCTTCCGTATCGAGGTGTCGAGCAACAACGGGACGACGTGGCTGGCGGGCGAGACCGTTGGTCCGGCAAACTCCCTGGACACCAACCCAGGCTGGCGGCCCGGCCAAGTGAACCTGGATGCCTTGGGCGTACCTTCCACGTCGCAGTTCCGCATCCGGTTCATCGCGCAGGACACTGGGACACCATCACTGGTCGAGGCAGCGATTGACAATCTGCAACTGGGTGAGGCAGCGTGCGAATGCAACGACATCGACTTCAACAACGATGGTTCGCTCTTTGATCCTCTGGATATCGACGACTTCCTGAGTGTCTATAGCGAGGGTCCCTGCAGCACGAGCAACTGCGACTCGATTGACTTCAACAACGACTTGAGCACCTTTGATCCGCAGGATGTCGATGCGTTCCTGAGCGTCTTCAGCGAAGGGCCCTGCATCCGGTAATGACTGTTTGTCTAAATTGATTCGTTCGCGAGAACGGGGCCTCTGGAGGGCCCCGTTCTGCGTTTTTTGCATCATGCAAGCGCGGTCATGGAGAGATCGACGCGCTGCGAGTATCACGTTGTCCGATGTTTTTTTGTATTGAGCGCATGACCGCATGACCGCATCATGGCATCATGGCATCATGGCATCATGGCATCATGGCATCATGGCATCATGGACGATCGTCTTCCTGCTCGGTCGTTTGGCGCTTACCCGCGACCCGACTGGCGGGAAAGAGCAGCAGCAGGATGCCGCCCAGTTCGTAGAGCACGTACAGCGGCACGGCCATGGCGACCATACTGGCGGGATCGCCAGGCATAACGGCGGCGGCTATGACAGCACTGCCCAAGAGCGCATGGCGACGATACTTGGCGAGCATCGGGCGGTTGACGACACCAGCCCAGCCCAGCAGGAGGACGATGAGCGGAGCCTGGAACGCGCCGGCAAACGCGGTGATGAGGGTGAGGACAAGGCTGAGTACTTCGCCCACCCGGTACTGCTGTCGAATCCCACCCTCGCGGTAGAGGTCGATGGAAAGAATGTTGGGCTTGCCTTCGCTCTCGGCAATGCAGATGCGAATCTTGTGGAGTTTCTTATTGACCCACACCTCGCCGGGCTTTGGTGCTGTTGGATCAAAGTCGAGGATGGGCAGGCTGGGGAGCGTGATGCTCTCTGGCGTGGGCGCGGTCAGGATGGGCACCTTGCCCACGCCCGTGCTGAAGGTGATGAGGAACGTGAGGATGAGCGGCAGGACAACCTTGAACAGGAAAATGACGCCGCTCGCGGTGAGCAGCCCGGAGAGGGGAACCAGGAAGTAGACAAACCGCTTCTCGTGCTTGTGCAGGCCCGGGGCGACGAAACGCCATATCTGATAGAAAATCCAGGGACTGCCCACGACCAGCGCGGTGATGAAACTGACGCGCATGTAGGCGCTGAAGGTCTCGAGGGGACTGATAGCGACCATGTCGGGCTGATCGCTGTCGGCCAGAGCCTTGCGCGCGGGGGCGAGAACGTACTGGAGCAATTGTTCGCCAAAACTGAAGGCGAGCGCGACCAACGGGACCAACCCCGCCAATGCCCAGACCAGTCGCTTGCGCAACTCATCAAGGTGCTGGCCCAGGGTCATCGAGCCGACCTGGTGCGCGGAGACCCCATCGAACGCGGCCCGGATGCTGGCGGCGGTGCTGGGGCGGGGTATTGGAGGTGTCACGGGCTCAAGAGGCTCATCGGGCATGGTGGCATTCTTGCGGTACGGGCGTACTGAGAGAAAAAGAAACAACGCGGAGGCTTGCTCATCAAGCCGCCGCGTCGCAATCGCGAACTATATTGTGACAGAATAGTCGAGCCGAATGCTCGCAGACTTTGGCGTTACGTCGACTAGTAGTTGGCACGTAGTGAGCAACTACCTGCCAAATTACGTGCCAACTACTTTGTAGCGACTTTGTACTTGGTTCCCTCGAAGGCAGAAAGAAGCGTGGCGACTTCGACGTCTGAGTCGAGATCACAGGTTGCGCTCTTGCCTTCGAGGTTGATGGCGACGTTCTTGACACCCTTCACACGTTGGAGTGTCGTCTTGACGGAATCCGCACAGGCGTGGCACGTCATGCCATCCACATTGAACGCAACGGTTCGCAAGGTGGGCAGCACTTCCTGATTCGCTGCGGCGAAACTGGGGTTCATGTCGAGGGCACGAATCAGGAAGGCCCAACGATCGGCGGCTTCCTCAATGACCTTGGCGGTGGGCTTGCCCGCGCCGTGGCCAGCGCGGGTTTCGATGCGGATCAGCGTGGGATCGTCGCAGTTGCTGGCCTTGCCCTGGGCGGCCTGAAGAGCGGCGGCAAACTTGAAACTGTGGGCGGGCACGACGCGGTCGTCGTGGTCGGCGGTCATGATCATGGTGGGCGGGTAGCAGGTGCCGCTCTTGATGTTGTGGAGGGGCGAGTACTTGAGGAGGGCCTGGAACTGCTCGGTCGTGCTGCTGTCGCCATCGGCGGAGCCATAGTCGCTGCGCCAGGCGTGGCCGATGGTGAACTTGTGGAAGCGGAGCATGTCGAGCACGCCCACCTCGGGCAGGGCGGCACCGAAGAGGTCGGGGCGCTGGGTGATGCAGGCACCGACGAGAAGACCGCCGTTGCTGCCGCCACGGATGGCGAGTTTCTTGCTGCTGGTGAACTTGTTGGCGATGAGCCACTCGCCCGCGGCGATGAAGTCATCGAAGACATTCTGCTTGTTGGTGGTGGTGCCGGCCTGGTGCCAGTCTTCGCCATATTCGCCGCCACCGCGGATGTTGGCGGAGGCGTAGACCCCGCCCATTTCCATCCAGACGAGGTTGGTGATGGAGAAGCTGGGCGTGAGAGAGATGTTAAAGCCGCCGTAGCCGTAGAGGAGCGTGGGATTGCTGCTGTTCTTTTCGAGGCCTTTCTTGTACGTGAGGAACATGGGCACCTTGGTGCCGTCCTTGCTCTTGTAGAAGACCTGCTCGGTCACGAAGTCGTCGGGATTGAAGGCGACCTTGGCCTGCTTGTAGAGGCTGCTCTGACCTGAAGCAACGTCATAGCGGTAGATGCGATTGGGGCTGGTGAAGCCGGCATAGGCGTAGAAGGTCTCGGTATCGGTGCGCTTGCCGCCAAAGCCGCCAGCGCTGCCGATGCCCGGCAGGTCGACATCACGGACAAACTTTCCGGCGACATCAAAGACCTTGATTTCGGTCCTGGCATCGCGGAGGTAGTTGGCGAAGAAGTAGTTGCCGACCATGCCCACGCCCGTCAGGGTCGCGTCGCTCTGGGGAATCAGTTCCTTCCAATTGGAACGCTCGGGCTTGTTGAGGTCGATCGCGATGACTCGTCCGCGGGTTGCATCAAGGTTGGTGTTGAAGTAGAAGACAGTGCCGTCGTTGCCGACGTACTCATAACTCGCGTCCATTTCGTCCAGGAGTTTGACGACCTTGCCGTCGGCAAGCGCCTCCGTGGTGTTGGCCTTGGGGCTGATGTCCTTGACGTAGAAGCGGTTCTTGGGATCGGTGCCCTTCCAGACGTTGATGACGAGATACTCGCCATCCTCTGTGACGCCCCCACCAAAGCCCCAGTCCTTTTTGGCCTCGTCGCTTTCCTGATACACAAGCAGGTCCTCGCTCTGGGACGTGCCGAGTTTGTGGTAGTAGAGTTTCTGGTAGTAGTTCTCGTTGACGAGGGCGTTACCACTCTTGGGCTCGTCGTATCGGCTGTAAAAGAAGCCACTAGCGTCGTTGGTCCAACTTGCGCCGCTGAACTTGACCCAGTTAATGACATCGGGGAGGTCCTCGCCGCTCGCGATGTCGCGGACCTTCCAGGTGTTCCAATCGCTGCCGGCCTCGGCGATGCCATAGGCCATGTACCTGCCGTCATCCGTGATCGACGTGCCCGCGAGGGCCACGGTGCCATCGGCCTTGAGCGTGTTGGGGTCGATCAGGATGCGTCCCGCATCGCCCAAGGCATCGGCGACGTACATCACGCTCTGGTTCTGGAGGCCACTGTTGTAACTCCAGAAGTACTTGCCCCCCTGCTTGGAAGGCGTGCCAAACTTTTCATAGTTCCAGAGTTTGGTGATGCGGTCTTCGATTGCCTGACGCTGGGGAACACCAGCCAGGTAGGAGTTAGTCAGTGCAACCTGTCCATCGATCCATGTGCGGGTCTCGGTTGAGTCTGGGTCTTCGAGCCAGCGGTACGGGTCAGCGACTTGCACGCCGTGATAGTTGTCCGTGATGCTCACGTCCAGGCGCGCGGCGGGGTACTTCCAAGGGTGCTCGGCGAAAGCAAGCAGAGGAGTGATGGACATGGCAGCAAGAGCGATCAGGATCGGGCGTTTCATACATGGTTCCTGGTGACCAATAACCGACCGCCGGGCTTCGGCCCGGGGTGTGCTCAATGGTACGGGGCAGTAGGCGGAGCGTTAGGGGGCCTGGGTGGGCTTGCAGGTCGCTGGTGCATGTAATGGGTCAGGCTTAGGTTGCTCGGATCGAGATTGAGTTGGGCGGGATTTGCATCTCGACAACGTCCAGGCGAGGACGAATGATCCGATCGCCACGACGATCTGCGCGGGACCAAACCAAAGGGCATCGCTCACCAGGATCGGCTTGCCATATCCCTCGTGGTTCGACAATGGCCAGTCGTAGTCGGTCCAGGCGAAGCCCTGCTGGTGCAGCGTGACACCATCGAGAAACATCACAAGACCACGGAGCGCGAGGACGATACCAGCCATCGTGATCAGCCACGCAGCTTTCCTTGGATGCTGAATCGCGAAGCCGATGGCAATGCCGAAGAACATCGCCCCCATGACGATGACGATTTGCTCGAAGGTATTCCAATCAGAGAAACACGCCATCGCCGCGAGCGGCATCGAAACAAGACCCCAGCGCAGCCATTTGTTGATCCAGAACTGCTCGTGTATGCCTATGGCATACAGCACGAAGGCGAGCGAGGCGAAGGCCGCCGGGAGACGCATTACTGGCTCGAGTGTGCTGATCCAGCCGCTGCTGAGCATGAAGACCACGAGCGAGAAGGACGCGAGCCAAGCAAGGCTGGTACGTCTGCTGCGGCGGATGGCGTTGCTTTGTGCGAGGGCAGCGAGCTGGGAATGTGAGAAGGCAACGCCACACTCCGGGCATGCGCCGTCGGGGAGGCCGGAGAGATCGTACGTGCAGGATGGACAGAGGGAGGGCATGCGAAGAACATCGATAGATGGTGTCCCAGTATGCAGCCCGACCATCCGGGAAGGCTCGCGCGGTTTGTAGAAGCCCATGCCACTTAACTTACTACTGCACAAGTCCCTTCGTCAACCGCATGAAGGCTGTTTCCAGATTCACGGGTTCCTCCGCCAGTTTGGTCACGCGGAAACCCTTGTTGACCAGCACATTGGGCACATCGGCGATATTGAGACCATTGGCCCCGCCATCATCGTAGTTGACCTGGATGAGTTTGCTGCCCACGGACGCGGTGACGCTGTCGTCGTTGATGACGGCGATCTTGGTGACGCCTCGGATTTGCTGGAGGAGTTTCGCGGCCTCGTCGGTGCGGTCAACGACGCCCACGTGCAGGACATGGCCCAGTTTTGCGCGCTTGAGGATCTCGTCGACGCTGCCGTTGAAGAGCAGTTGGCCGCGCTCGATGACGCCCACGACGTTGCAGAGTTCGGCGAGTTCTGGCAGGATGTGCGAGGAGATGAGGATGGTCTTGCCCATCCTGCGGAGTTCTTTCAGCAATTCGCGCATTTCGATGCGGGCGCGGGGGTCCAAGCCGCTGGCGGGCTCGTCCATCAGCATCACTTTGGGATCGTGCAGCAGCACGCGCGCTACAGAAAGTCGCTGCTGCATGCCGCGCGAGAGCGAGTTCACTTCGGCGGTCGCCTTGTAGCCAAGGTCCGTCAGTTCGAGCACGTCGTGAACCACTTTCTTGCGAGTGCCGCCATGAATCCCATACGCCGCGGCGAAGAACTCGAGGTATTCGATCACGACCATGTCTTCGTACGCGCCCAGTTCGTCGGGGACGTAGCCGATGAGTGGGCGGATCTGGCGGTTCTGGTAGCCGACGGTGAGGCCGGCGACGTTGGCTTGGCCGCTGCTGGGCTTGAGGAGGGTGGCGAGAATCTTGATGGTGGTGGTCTTGCCCGCGCCGTTGGGACCAATGAATCCGAAGCAATCGCCCTCGTTGATGGTGAGGTTGAGGTTATTGAGGGCGATCAAGTCGCCATAGCGCTTGGTCAGGTTGATCGTTTCGATCATCGGCACGAGAGCACTCCCCGATTGGTCCCAAGATTGGTGCCCATATTGGCCCCAAGATTCGTGAAAGGCAAACTCATCAGGCTGAGTAGAACATGATTGATGCTGCGGACGGGCGATGCAGTTGCATCGAACAAGGCTCATCGCTCAAGCACAACACAGAAGCACACCATGCAAGCGCGCCCATTCAACGTGCTCAAGCACCAATCTCCACCAGCAACGCCTTGATCTCCTCACGCCGGGTCCGGACATCCTTGTAGTTGAACTGCTTCATGGCGATCTGCGACGCGATCTTGTCGGCCTCGCGGAGTTTGTCCACGCTACGCGATGCCTTGCCCACTTCCATGAGCGAGGTGAAAAGGTTGTAGCGAAGGTCGAGCGCGGTTTCTGGAGCCATGTCGCCCGAGTCCAGCGCCTGGCGGAAACTCGCCTCGGCCTCGTCGTAGTACTTGATCTTATAGAAGGCCTGGCCCATGAAGTTGAGGCTGGGCACGCGAAGCTTCGAGTCGGTCTGGGTTTCCTGGAACAGGCCGATGGCATCGTCGAGTCGGTTCAATTGAAAGAGCCGCTTGGCAAGTTCATACTTGCGGCCAATGTCGGTGGGATAGGCCTCGACGCGCAGCGTGAATTCCTGGACCTCCAGTTTGAGCAGGTCTTCGCGCTCGCTGGTCAGCATGTTGGTGAGCATTTCGCTGCCCGGGCTGGCATCGAGCATCTTCTCGAGATCGCGGATTTTCCGATGCCCCTGACGCATCTTGATATCGCCAGCCAGTTCGCGGAAGCGAAACTGCTTGCTCCACTCGAACGTCTTCATATAGAGGTCAAACGCACGGGCCTCGTCCGTGGGCTTGGCTCGTTCCAGCAGGCGCTTGCACAGCACTTCGACTGCGGGCAGATCGTTGGGCCGCTTGGCGTAATCCTCTTCGGCGGCCTTCAGCAAGCGCTCAACCGTGTCCTCAGTCTTGACCAGGCGATCGCCCTCTTCGAGCAACTGCTGCTTCTTGGCGTCGCGGATGTTGGCGCGGAAACCACCATCCGAGCCTGATGTCTGCGTATATCCGCCCCGGTTCATGGTTGCCAGGGCCGCAAGATTGCGCACATACGCGGCTAACTCGCCATCGGAGGGATCGACCTTGACCGCTTCCTCGGCGGCGCGAACCGCACGATCCGGGTCCTCCATGGTTTTGAAGGCTTCGGCGATCTTCAGCAACAAGTCCTTGCGGACCTTGCGTTCCTTGAGCGCAAAGCCAAGAGCCCGATCGCCAATCCACTGTGCTGGCTCCTTCAATCGCATCACGGCGGCGGCTTCCAGCGCGCGCACAGCAAAACTGGCTTCGGAGGGCTTCATGGACCATTCGAGGATGCCACGCAAGTACTTGTCGACTTCGGACTTGCCGGAGACACTGTTGACAACATCCTTGCCCGGGCCCTTGCCCTTGACATCGGCTTCGAGGAATTGGGCAGCGCAGCCGAAGAAGGAGGTAAGGCCTTCCATATTGCCGGGGTCAAACCGCAGGCCACCAAGCCATAGCGACATGGCATATTCAGGATTGCCCGTCTCCTGCACAGTTCGGGCGTGCTCGAAGAACTTCTTGGCCTTCTCCGGGGAGTAGACCACTTTGTCCTTGTCTTTTTCGCCATCGCCGCCACCAGCAAGCCCGTTGGGGCCGCCGTTGCCGGGAGGAATGTCGTCCTTTTTCTTGCCCCAAAACATCGTGTGCAAGTGCTCCTAAAGTACCTTAAATCGCTTGTAGCGCGCCTTACTCGTACCCAAGAAGACAAGGCATCGACAAGGCTTCTAGGGTACACCGCCTCCGGTGACTCCACTACCATATCCCAATCGCATGCCCGGCCCCGCCTCTTCCAATCCCCAGCCCCGCCCCAACCGCAATCCCCCGGCCCTTCCCAACCCCGCCGATCTGCACCTGATCGAGTATCCGGATCCGGTCCTTCGCCAAAGGGCCAGGCCGATTCCGGAGGTGACGCCCCATTGGCGAGCCATCGCTGAGCGGATGCTTGATGTGATGGACGAGGAGCGCGGCATTGGCTTGGCAGCACCGCAGGTGGGATTGTCCTGGCGCATGTTCGTGCTGGATGTTCCCGAGGTCAAAGAAGGGGACGACGCACGCTCATCGAAGGATGACCCCCCGAGAGCGACCGACGGCCCAATAGTCTTCATCAATCCGGTGCTCAAACTCGAAGGGCCGGTGGAGGGGTACGAAGAAGGCTGCCTGTCACTGCCAGACATTCGGGGCGATGTCCTGCGTCCGCCGATCGTCACTGTCACTGCGCTCAATGAGCAGGGCAAGCCGTTCACGCTGCGCGCGGGCGGACTGCTTGCGCGTTGCATCCAGCACGAGACGGATCACCTTGATGGGGTGCTGATCATCGACAAGATGACGCAGGCGAGCCGGTTGAAAAACCGCAAGCGATTGCGTGACTTGGAGTAAAGGGGTTCAAGATCACTCAAAGTCTCTTTTGCAGAAAGCACAAAGATTCGATTATACTGTGCTGACTGTCGCTTGCCAACGACCTCGGCGCTGCCACAAGCACCGGCTGGCATTCGTAGCAAAGAACATGGAATTGGTGTGGGAGGCTCTTGCCATGACCAGGTCTGATCCATTGTGGAAGTCTTTTCAATCGCTGTTTGTGCTCTGTGTGTGGGGTGCTTGCGCACGCCGCGCAGCCGACCCCGGCCGCCGACGGCACGGTCCAGACCATCGCGCTTCCGCCCGAGCACGTCGAGATTCTGCCTCATCAGCCCGTGATACTTGCGTCGGTTTCCGTGGTTGTGCCAGAGGGGGAGCAGGTTCCAGCGCAAGAACTCGAAACCGCCCGCAGGATCGTGTCCTGGACCGAAGCGACCTCGAACAACCAGCCGGTCGCCCGGTATCGAACGATGCCCGAGGGTGACGTGCTCTCGCAGGGCATGTTCAAGAATCCCGGCCCTCGCACGCTGCAGGTTGTGCTGGTGAGCGTGGAGGGTGAGCGAACGCTGACGATCGCCGCAGGCGATGGTTTTTATGTGGGCGATCTCGCGCTCCGTCCACCCACGCACGAAATGCAGTGTCGTTGTTCTTCTCGTTCTGGTCAGGGACCTATACATCCCACAATCACCGTCAAGTGCCCTCCCGCCAGCGCGACGGGGAACGATGCGTGCCCTTGTGACACGCTCAATGGTATCGAGTGTGAAACCAGCTCAGGGAGTGGCACCACTGCGGACTTCACGAAGATTCTTGTGCCTGTCTGAAACCATCCGATGCGCTGCTGCTTATGTTGCAAGGCCGCGTGATGCGGCCTTTTTCCTTAGGCTGTCGTTCCTGCTCCAGCTGTGGCCCCAGCTGTGGCCCCAGCTGTGGCCCCAGCAGTGGCCCCGCAGTGGCCTCGCTCTCGCTAGGATGTCCTGCCATGCCAACACCCATCATCTACTTCGGCTCGGGCGCGTTCGGCCTTCCCACGCTCCAGCGGCTCGTCAGCGAACACGAGGTCCTGGCGATCATCACCCAGCCCGATCGCCCGGCGGGGCGGGGCGGCAAGTTGACGCCCACGCCGATTGCCCAGTGGGCCAGCGAGCACGCGTCCAGCATTCCCATCATCAAGCCAGAGAAGTGCAACGCGTCCGAAGTCGTCGCACAGGTCCGGGCATTCCCAGCCAAGACGTATATTGTGATCGCCTTTGGTCAGAAGATCGGCAAAGCACTGCTCGAAGATCGGTTCGCGATCAACCTGCACGCCTCGCTGCTGCCCCGTTGGCGCGGGGCGGCACCGATCAACGCGGCGATCCTCGCGGGCGACAATCGCACGGGTAATTCGGTCATCACACTTGCGGACAAGATGGACGCGGGCGAGGTGCTGGGGCAGACCTTCCGCGAGATCGTCTCGATGCAGACCTTTGGCGAGTTGCACGACCTGCTGGCTGCGGACGGACCCAGTGTAATCTTTCGGGTGCTGCGCGAGCAGGCTGACGGCTCGATCCTGCCCGATATCCAGGACGAGTCGAAGGTCACGCTCGCGGGCAAACTCTCCCGCGCCGATGCGATCGTGGACTTTGACAAGCCCGCGACCGATTGTCGCTGCCGGATCAATGGCCTCTCGCCCAGGCCCGGCGTGACCGCGACGCTGGCGGACATCCAACTCAAACTGCTTCGGGCCGGACCCGTATTCGCGCCGCCGGTTGGCGCGCTTGATGGCGATGAGCCGGCCATGATTGTCGATCCCAAGTTGGGCATCGTGGCGTGCTCGAACCGCACCTGGCTGCAACTGCTCGATGTGCAACCGACCGGCAAGCGGCCTATGTCCTGGAGCGATTTTGCGAACGGCAACCCAATCGCACGAGGCACCAAACTCGTGTGCACACCGACGGAACCGGACGCATGAAACTCGTCCAGATGTTCTTTGACTGGCTCAAGCAGGAACCTCAAGCGTCGGTGCGAGGGGTACCGCATCTGCGCCCAAAGGACGCGAGTGCGAACAAGGCCGCCGCTCGCCTGGCCACTACGCACACTTTGCTTGCCCAGTCTGTACTCCTTACGCCAGTAGTATCTTCGCCACTTTCGCCAGCACTATCTACGCCAGGAAAGCCGACGCTAGCAGAGGCTGCATCGCCTGTCACTGCACGCACACAGACAGCCCTTATCACCAAACTTCCTGCCAAACTTCCTATTAGGCGTCCTACCAAGCAGGACCTCTATGACGCGATGGTTCGGGCGATGTGCGAGCGCTATCAGGTGCGCGTGCGCAAGTGGCGCACCAGCATGTCGGGCATCGCGTGGTATGTCGAGTATCGCGACGGGCGCATCCAGCGATTGATCGAATCGCCTCGCCCCAAAAGCCCGATGTCCGCGGCGATCTTCCTGCACGAGATCGGGCACCATCACATCGGGCTGGGCATCCACAAGCCCCGCTGCCTCGAGGAATACCTCGCGTGGAAGTACTCTCTCGAGCAGATGGAAGCATGGAATATCGAGATCACGGATCGCGTCCGCGTTCGCGTCTCCAGAAGCCTGCGGTACGCCGTGCGTAAAGCACAGCGACGCGGCATTCAGAGACTGCCCCAGGAACTGCTCGCGTATGCGGCCTGAGCGCCACATCACGCTTGCATCATCATCGCGTCAATTCCCGCCACCACCACCACTACCACTACCACTACCCCCGTCCCCACCCGGCGCATTGATGTCAACGGGTTCGCTCTCGCTCTTGGACTTCTCGCGACCCTTCTGCTCAGCGACGTCGATCACTGCGGGCGGCTTGGCAATGAGAGGATAGATCCAGCGAACAAAGGTTCGCCCCCGGGTCTTGACGGGCTGGGCATCGACAAAGAGGGGCACGGGCGAGGCACTGGATCGGTCATCGCCCCCAATGAAACCTGTCATGATGAGGCAGGGCTGCGTCGACCAGCGGGAGAGGTCCCAGCCATGGGTGGAACGGCGTTGGGCTGCGAGCACGCCCGTGATGTTGATCGACGAGCCACTATCAAAGATGGGCGGGGGCAGCAACTGGAAGAACGTCAGGGCATCCAGTTCTCGTTCGAGCGCGCTGCCATCGGCAAGGTTGGTCGGGGCGTTGCTGTCCATCAATGTCGGATTGGGCATGAGGTTGTCGAGCAAGGTTGTCAGCGAAGTGGTCGACCCGGCACGAATGTGCGCACCGATATCGAGCGGCTTGTCGGGCGGCAGTTCTTCGATCGGCGACAATGTCCAGGCTCGGACGAGCGGCAAACGCCCGGGGCCAGTGCCGCGAATCTCCGGGCCGATGCCAAAGACATAGAGTTTGACCCGCTGGAGCGATTCTGGAAGCGAGTGGACGATCGTTCCGGATATCAGTGGCTCGGCGCTGTTGGCGGTCCAGTTCTCGTTGAGTATCAACTGTCCCGGCTGGCCATTCTGACCGACGGGCGTTGGCATGCGCCAGACGGGCGCACCGGCCCAGTCGGCCTGGAGGGTCTTGACAGTGGCGCGGACAGGAATGTTCATCGCGTCGGGCGAGCGGGTATCGATCGGATAGCCGCGAACATCGGGAAAACTGCCGATGCGTCCCGCATCCTCGCCCGGCGCTTCCCACGGGGCGATGACGCTGAGCGACTGGGACGCTTCGCCCGAGGGGTCCCCCACCGTGACTCGGGCATCGCCATAACTTGGAATCAGCAGGCTGGTCCACATGCGAGCCCGCTGCACAGGCTGGCCATAGACGTGGTCGAGGATGGTCAGATGCGTCGCCTCGACACGGTGCGGGCGCAGCGCCGTGGCGAGGCCCCACGCGAGCAGCGTAAAGACACCAGACCCAGCCAGGAAGGCCATCCAGGCATGGTTGTGGAGGTTGCGGCTGCGCAGCACGTAGTAACACACCGGACCAACCAGGACCCAGTACAGGCCGAAGACAACGAAGGCCACCAACGCGCCGATGGCCGAGCGTCCCGTGATTGATATCTCTCCGGCGATCCGGTCATCGACATACCAGGGGCGACGATCTCCGGACAATCCCTGCAGGTTGGGCTGCTTCTCGGGGAGTAACTCGCCACGCCGACCCAGCACGCGATGCCAGAAAACATCCGCCTCGATGGTCTCGCTCTGGGAGAGCATGGTGGTGTTGAGATCCAGCCCGATCATGGTCACTGCGCCCGCGCCGACTAAGCGGCGGACCACCACGCACTGGGCATCGGGGCCATTGAGAATCGGCATCGCGTCGGTGGCGGGCGCAGCGGGATTGGGCACGAAGGTGTGGACCACGCCCCGGGCGGGATAGACCGCCTTCAAGCGGGATGTGATCATGGGGCGGTAGGGCAGCATGTCCGCATTCTCGCGCCGGTTCACGGTCACTGCGGGCATGATGTTGTACAGTTCGTTTGATGTTGGATTCATCCACTGCTGACCCACTGGCGGCAGCACGATGATGAGATGTCCACCACGCTGCACCCACTCGCGGATTGCTCGGGCTCGATCGTCGCGCAGTTCCGTCACTTCTCCCGAGGCCCAGACCAGAGTTTCAAACGGGGCCAGACCCATCCAGCGATCGGGGAGTGCGTCGGGCTTGAGACCCGTCAGCACTTGGGTGAGTTCATTGCCCAGGCGAGAGAATGGCGCGCCCGAATCGGGCCGATCCGAATATTGGCGAAGGCCCAGGGCGCGGTCCCCAATGACTGCCATCAGGCTGGTGTTCTCCTGCTGCGCGTTGATGCGGTTGGGGATTTCCAGCCGCCCCAGCAGGCGGCCGGCCCTGAAGACGTTTTCGGTTGCCGCAGTGGTGCCAACAGTGCCCCCCGAATCGCCCGCAACGGCGGTCGCGCCGGAATCAACGCCCTGGTGAACGGTGATGCGCACGGGAATACGGTCAACACCCGCGTAGGGCAATCGCATGTAGAGCCACACGCCCTGCCACACGCCCGGATTGGTCGTGACTTCGCGCTGTTGCTGGGGCTGGTCGCCATCGGCGTCGGTGGTGGAGAGACGGACCAGGACTGTGCGCTGCTCGGTGCCCGAATCCTGGATGCGCACACGCACACCGATCCAGTCGCCCAAACGCGGGGCATCGCCCATGCCAAAGTGCTCTACCTCGATGCGGACTTCGGTGGTGAAGTTTTCCTGATTGCCGGCTTGCTGATCAGAACCAGCATTTGAAATCCTTGCACCAGCATCGGCCTTTGCGGCTGGTGTGTTCTGGTGCGCGTGCGCGAGGGGTATCGCTGGCGCGAGCAACAACAGCAGCGATGGCAGCAATAGCATCATCAACATCATCGCCACGCCCCGCGTGCCTCGGCGCGGCATGGGGGCGACCAAGACCAATCTCTGCAACAGTTTGCCCAACCTACGCATCAGCATCCCCGCTCTTTTCGGACGGTATCGAGCAATCAAACCGGGCGATTCTAACCGCGTCCGAACACTCACAGAAGCGTTCAGAACGATGGAGCCACCGATCTTTGAGACTGGCCAGAACCAGTCTTCAGCCCCCATCTCTGCATGTCGATGCAAGAATATGGACCGTCTTTTCGATCAGTTTGTCGTCATCGCAGTGATCATTGCCGGAATCTCGACGCTCGCGGTGCTGCATTGTGCCGCCAACGCCGTGCGAAATCATCATCAGGTACACGACCTGCGCGTGAAGGTCAATCAGTTGCGGACGATGCAGATGAAGCGAATCAAACAGCACTTGGGCGAAGAGTCTGACAACGTGAATGCGTGACCATCGTGTGGTGGCGAATCACCTGGCAGTCCTGCTACCACGCTCCACGCATCTCCGAGACGATGGACTTGGCCATTCGCTGTATGGCTGAGGACTCACCCAACTCAAGCCGCTCACCAGTGGGCCTGGAGGCGACGAAGGTATCGGCGGCAGAGAAGTTCTGGCGCGCAACCAGCAACGCATCCTCTCGCGTAGCACCATACCCGGCCCGTCGCCACGAGAAGTCCACGACCAGTTGCACCGCCACTTCCTGGACCAAACCGGTGCCGTCGCGGAGCGAGAGGGCCCGCAGTTCGGCCTTGGTGATCGTGCCTGCCAGGACAGAATCAGCACGCGAGCTCTGGCTGGTTGACTGCACGACTCGCATGTCGGTGCTGGCCTGAACTTCCTTGATGATGGCTTCGGTCAATTCCAACTCGAGGCCTGGCGCGTTGGTGCGATTGCGGAAGATCGGCACCTCGACAGTGCGCACCCCAGCCACGCGCTGATCGGTGAGGGCGTAGCCGCTGCGTGGATCACTGGCGCAGGCGCTCAGCAGCGCGATGCTTGCGATGAGCAGGAGCACATGCCCGATCACTCGCAAACTTACTTGCCGACTCACTTGCCAACTCCTGGCGTGACATGTTCTGATAGTGGCTCGATCAACCCATGAACGGGCCCCCCATGGACAAGCCCGGGTTCCTTGGCATCAATCTGCTGGATGATCGCCAGGGCCTCGTGCGCGGCGCTGGTCTTGGGGTGGCGACGCACCAGACGCACGAGCGCGAGCCGCCCCGACACTGGGTCGTCGCGGTCGATGTACCACTGGGCCTGGGAAAGCATGCCGGAGGCTGCGGATTCATCCAGGCGAGCGACCAGGCCATCGGTCAGGCCAGCGCTCTGTGCCTGGGCGGGAAACTCTGCGGCGAAGTCCTCGATCTGAACGGCGGCATCCTTCAAGACGCGCACGTCGTACCTGGGCCCTTTGAACTGCGCAACGGTGGCGTAAATGCGGCGCTGCATCGCCTTGGCCCGCATCGGGCTGCGCGGGAAGAGGCGAACAAACACGTCATAGGTCTCGACTGCCATGCGCAGTTCGGGGGCGCGTGCGTAGTGATCGGCGAGTTCGAGAATCGCGCGCTCGGCCAGCTTGCTGCCCGGCAATCGCTCGGCGATGCGAACGATGATTTCCTCGGCGATGGGCACGCCACTATCGAGACGCCAGCCGAAAATACCGGGCTTGCGACGACCGTTGAGGTAGAGTTTGGCGACATCAAACTCGCGCTCGAGGGCGCTGGCGAAGAACTCGCTGGCGGGATACTCGCGGACGAGTCGCTCGTAGTCGTAGAGGGCGTCGTACTCCTCGTCCAACGCGAGATTGGCATTGCCGCGCAGATAGATGGCTTCGGCCATGCGCGGGTGGTCGGTTCCTTCCGAGGCGGAGATCCAGTCATCGAGCATCGACTTGGCCCGCGAAGGCTTGCCCTCGACGATGGCCTTACGCGCGGCACGCATGGTCAGGTAGGCTTCGTCCTCGTTCTGAAGTGAGGCCTGAATTGTGGCATCGGCTTGCGGTGCTGATGCTTGCGCAGCTGCACCATCGGGCACTATGCGAACTTGTGCGAACAGATTGCCAGCGCAGGTCAACACCAGCACCACCACACCAGTTCGCACCTTCGCCAGTCCCTGGACCATTCGCATAGGACGAGCGTACGCCTGGGATGGGCGAAGCGGTTGTGTCCACAAGCAAGCGCGGTCTACTTGAGTTGCATTCCCATCGAAACCAGCAGGAAAACAATACCCAGTCCGACGACAACTTCGACCACTTTCTGGACCAGAGCGACCCAGAGGGCGTCGAGTTTTTCGATCTCCAGCACGATCGAGTAGAGGACCACCATGCCGATCAGTCCTATGAAAATGCCGTAACCAGAAATTGAACCAAACCCAAGTCCAAGCAGCGCAAAGAGGGCGGTAGGAAGGGTGAGGATTGCCTGGATCTGGCCAAATCGCAGGGCAGTCAAGCCCCAGGGAGAGTCAAACTCGAGGAAGATCAGCGTGCAGAGCCAGAAGGCGATCAGGCCAACAGGCACCATGCAGATCCATTGGATCAGCATGACAAGCGAAAAGACCCAGCCGCCCTTGACAAAGAGCAAAGCGCCGCAGGAAAAGGCCAGACACAGTATCGTGACGATGATGGGCTTCAACCACGTCCTGCGGGCCAGTTCGCGCGATTGCTCTTGCAGGATGGCGTAGTTGTCACGCGGAGCATTGACGCTGCCGCACTCGGGGCACTTGGTGGATTCCAAGCCCGCGAGCGCGTACCCGCACTTGGAGCACTTGCTTGGCAACGTCGACCTGGTCATGCCCGCATAGGCGGGCGTGCGCCGGGTTTTTCTGCCTTTGCCAGTGGTCGTCGGTGCGAGTTGCGGCGGCGCGAGGTCAATGATGCCATCCTGGGCAAGCTTCGCATCGGCCTTGGCCTCGGCTTCGAGCAAGTCGATGCTCAGGACCGGCTCTGGCGGCAGGCCATCGTCGGACATGGCCGACACGCTGCTCACACCTGCTTGCTCAAGGGCGGGTTGTGCGACGAGTCGATCGACGCAGGCTTGACAGGTGTATCGGCCGCTCGCATCCTTGGTTCGGGGGCGGTTGGAACAATCCTGCTTGCAGACTACACAGACTTTGGTCGGCGCGGCCCCACCACTACTGCCGGTGCTCCCTGTGTTGGCACGCATGCACACACCTCCCAGCGCTGCGGGACAGATCCCGGACCAGCATGAGGAGGATAGCAAAAAATCGTGTAAACGCAACCCAACTCAATGTGTGATTATGCTAACTTTTGCAACTTACTTCTTGTTTTTGAAAGCCGTTAACACCTCAACCTCGCGGGCGGGGTTCATACCCACACGCAACAGGCTCGGATCGGGAAGTTTGGGGGCTGGCGTGCCCGCCGCCTGTGCATCAGCGACCAGTTTCTTGCCCACACGGTCCCGACGGGCAACCTCCTTTGGCCACCAGGCGATGGTGTCCCTGCATGTATCAACGGCGGCACGCAATGTGAGACCAGCCGATAGGGCTTTCCGGACGTCTCGCTGGTGGAACCCGGCGGTCTCGCCCACAGGCGAAAGCACCACGGTGGTATCGAGCGGGCCAGCAACTTCTTCGATGAATGACCAAGGCACCCAGACGGGCTTGGGAGCGTCTGCGCCGCCGGCGGCAATGCAGGCCTGAATAAAGTCACCCATGGGCAGGCCACTCTGGGGACCGGTCACATTGAACTCACCGACGTGCCTTTGCTCGATGCAATGAATGATGAACACAGCCAGATCGCGTACGTCCACAAACTGAATGGGATCGGTCTCGGCGCCGGGAGCGAGCATCTCCGATCCCCAGTCATCCACCAGCGTGACGCCAGCACCCTTGGCAGCGCGGACGGGCCAGTAGGTGAAGCGATCGGTGGGATCGCCCGGACCGACGATGAAGCCAGGACGGATATTGGTGGTCTTGCCGGGCATCGCGGCCTCGGCGGCTTGTTCGCATAGGGCCTTGAGCGGGCCATAGAGCTCGTTGCTCACCACTTCAACTTCGGGCGTCTGCGTGGTTGCAATCAGCGCATCTTCGCCCTCGTTGGGTTTGTCGTTCTGAGCGTACACAGAAACGGTTGAGATGAAAACGTACTGGTTGGTCGCTTTGGCCAAGAGTTCCGCCGACGCTTTGACGATGCGTGGGACGTAGCCGCTGGTATCGACGACGGCATCCCAGGTCTTGCCATCTTTGATGGCGGCTTCGATTTCACTCAACCCCTTGGGCGTGGATTCATCCTTCTCCTCTGCGTGGAGTTTGGGGTCACGGTTGCCGTTTAGTTTCTCGACATCCTCGATCACGCCGATGCGTTTTTCGGTCTTGCCGCGGTTGAACAAGGTGAGGGCGTGTCCTTTGGCCTTTGCCGCCTCGACGACGGCGGGGCCCAGGAAACCTGTGCCGCCGAGGATCAGGATGCGTAGACCCTTGGTATTTCGCACAGGGGCGGGAGCCGGTGTGGGCTTGACATCTCGGGCGACTGCAAAGCCCGCGATGGCCAACGCGGCGCCCGCACCCGCATTGACCATGAACGAGCGCCGGGAGGCTAATGGAAGTGAATGGACAGGCTCACCTGGTATTGCTTGGGTCGATGGCATGGGCAGTGATATTGCAGGTTGGCAAAGGTGTTACGTAAACTCGTGAAGAAGTTACGCGTGATGAATGTGCCACCAACTGCGGCCCTGTGAACACCACTGTGCGGTCGATACGGATAGCGGCTTGAGGAGTTTTACACCAACTCCTAGAGCGTCCTTTGTTAGCACGCTTTGACTACTTTGGGCCTTTTTCGCGTCGTTGGCGGGCCTCTTTCCCGATCGTGCGTACAGCCTCTGTAAGCCGCTGCTTCATTGCTTCCAGGTCCTTGGCGAGCGTGGTCTGGTCGAGCACACGGATGGCGGTGTCGCTCTCGAGCAATTGTCGCATGCCACCGATGGTGATGCCTTCCTTGTCGAGCAGGGGCTGGAGCGTCGGGTCTTGCTCGACCATGGCGCGGGCCTGCTGCATGCTCGACAGGTTCATGAAGTCCTGCCACGCCTGCGTCTTTGCGAGTGCTTCTTTGGCTTGCTTGTCGCGTGTGATGGTGATGAAGTCCTCGGCAAGATCCAACACGCCCAGATGCTCGATTGGGTTGGTCGCGACGGCGACACTACCGATCGTGCTTTGCTCGACATCCTCTGCGAACGCGAGCACTCGCCGGGCAAGCGGCAACACTCTGGCATCGGCCTGCTCATTCGTCAGTCCTTCGCTGAGGGCTGCCTCGCGGTCGGCGCTGGCACGCATGGCGGCGATGGGACGCACGGCGCTGGGGACCCACAGCACGATGAGCGCGAGCAAGATGCCTTCGATGACGCCGATGCCGCCGCCCGCGAGTTTGTTGAGGCTGCGCCATTCTGGTTTGTCTCGAAGGACGCGCTGGGCGCAGATCGTTCCAGCGCCCCACGCGAGCAGGGCGAGGAAGACGCCACAGACCAATGTGCTGATGAGCCGGCCCAGCACGCCGCGCGTGCCGGTGATTGTCGAGATTGCGCCCTCGAACATTCGACCCAGCACCGCGGCGAGCAGCATGGCGAAGAGCAACCCTACAACCAGCCCCGCGATCTCCGCAGCGCCGCGCCAGAGGCCTTGAATAGCACAACAGCCGATGAGACCGACGACGAGTGCGGAGACCCAGCCGCCGATCAGAAAGCACATGAGCGTGGCGACGGGAACACCCATGAGCAGGCCCAGGAGGAGGTTGCGGGAGAGGGGAGAAAGTTCATTGGAATCTTCATCAGATGTAACCGATGCAAAATTGCCAAACGAAATGCCGCGCCAGCGCCCTCTCGCGAACTTCAGAAACCCCTCATTGCCCTGCCGCCCGCTGCCCATGCGTTCCTCCGCTCGCTACGCGACATCTTCCAAAGCGCTCGCTTCCTCCACTCCGCCCCGCAGCCCGCCCGTCCTGAAACTCTCGAGCGCGGCGTAGAGATGCTCAGGCTGCTTGCTCATTCGCACCGCCTCCCGGAACGGCTTGATGCTCTCCATCCGCCCATCGGGCAAGCGCGCCTGCATCTTCTTTGCGAACCAACTGATGCGTCGTGAAATCTGCCACATCGCGTAGCGATCATCGCGATGCTCACGCATCAAGTCAAAGTAGCGCTTCACGGTTGCGATCTTTTCGTCCAGTGTCAAGTCGGGTAGCAACTCGCCCGTCTGCAAGTAATGATGCGTCTGCCTGAACAACCACGGCGCGGCGAGCGCACCCCGCCCGATCATCACGCCGTCGCAGCCGGTCTCACGCAGCATGCGCTCGGCGTCCTGCGGCTCTTTCACGTCGCCATTGCCAATCACAGGAATGCGCCCGTTCACGCTCTCGACCACGCGCGCGATGCCCGAGAGGTGTACGTTGCCGCTGAACTTCATCTCGGTGGTGCGTCCGTGGACGGTGACGGCAACCACGCCCACGTCGGCGAGCATCCGGGCAAGATGGGGCGAGCAGGCAGCGCCGGACTCAAAGTCGGCGGTGTGCCAGCACAGACGCATCTTGCAGGTGAGGGGAACGACATGGGAACTCCCTTGGATACCAGTTGGGGTACCTATTGGGGTACCCCCTCGCTCCGCGAGGGGCGAATCGCCAGACGCTGCCAGGGCACCGTTTGCCCCTCGCGGAGCGAGGGGGTACCCAACTGGGTACCCAATGGGGTATCCAAGGCCGCCTCTCCTTGCCCACTCCTCCGCATCAAGCGGACACTTCTCCAATTCCTTGACTACCCGAGCCGCGATCGCCACCGCCTTCTCCAGGTTTGTCAGCAGCGCGCTGCCGCCATCCTTCTTTGTCACCTTGTCGACCGGGCAGCCCATGTTGATATCCACAACCGTGGCCCCGTGCTCGACGGCCCAACGCGCACCCTGGGCCATGATTTCCGGATCACTGCCGTAGAGTTGCATGCCCACGGGCTTGTCAAAGTCATTGGTCTTGGCAAGATCGAGACTGGTGGCAGTGCCGCGAAGGAGTCCTTGTGGGCTCAGTAGGTCAGTGCAGGCAAGGCCCACGCCCCCCCACTCTCGACAGACGGTGCGAAAAGCAAGATCGCAGTAGCCCGCGATCGGGGCGAGCAGGAGATTGGTCGCAAGTTGGACCGGGCCGATGCGAAGCACGAGGAATCTTAGGAACCCAGGGGCACAAGCCCTCAACGGAACTGCAACACGCCCACGAGCGCGCGTGAAACTGCCTCATACGTAGAAGACAATGAAAAACCGCACGGAATGCCGTGCGGTGATTGAAAGGCTGATTGATAGTCTTGATAGTCTCTGGTTGCTCACCCGGGGCTTGCGCCCGCAGGGTTCCTACTTGCCGGCTTCTTTCTTGAGTTTGGCGTAGAAGGCGGTGCGCTTGTCGGCGGTGCGGCGGCGCGTGCTAGGACGGCCACTGACTTCGGCGCCATCCTCGTTGCCCACGAACTGGAGCAGGACGAGTTCGCTGGCATCGCCGATGCGGTGCTTGCCCAGTTTGACGATGCGGGTGTAGCCGCCTGCACGATTGGCGAAGCGAGGAGCGATGTTGTCAAAGATGTGCTTGACGATCTTGGGGCTTTTGCGCAGTTCGCCATAGCGATTTCGCTCGACCTTGCTGGACTCGGGCAGGTCAAAGAAACCCTTGCGCAGGTCCCTCATGGCCTCGACCTTGTTCTTCTCGTCGTCGCTGGCGTTTTTGGCGAGATACAACCAGTCAAAGCCCATGCGATCGCCGCCCATCTTGGCGATGATGCGACGGCGGCTGGCGATATCGCCCTGCTTGGCCATGGTGACGATCTGCTCGACCATGGGCTGCACGGCCTTGGCCTTGGGCAGAGTGGTCACGATCTGACCGTGCTCGAACAGACCCGCCGCGAGATTTCGCAGCGTGCTCGTACGGTGCGCAGTACGCCGACCCAACCGATATCCACCTCTGCCGTGACGCATGACCAACTCCAGACGTTGTGCGAACCAAAGTGATTCGCGGGAAAGACTGTCGAAAATGGAACCATCCGCGTCGGCGAATGGTTCCGGGTTGGTCGAAATACTAGGCGTTCCATCTTCAGCGAGCAGAGCCGCGTGGGAGTAAAATCACCTATCAAAACCCGAAGCAGCGTTACAACCTAGCAGTGTCATGGTCGTGACATAGCGAACGCCCCGGCATGGAACTGCTATTACTGCAAGGGCAACTGCACTGGCGTGATGTTGTATCCCTCGGGCAGGCGAACGCCAAGGTCCAGGCCGATCTCCTGCAACTTGCGCTTCACTTCGCGCAGGCTCGTACGCCCAAAGGAACGCAGTTTGAGCAGGTCGGCATCGGTGAGCGTCACCAACTGTCCGACGGTTTCGATGCGTGCGCTTTCGAGGCAGTTGCTGGCCCGCACGGACAGTTCCAACTCGCTGAGGTTCATGTTCAACTTGCGGATCAGTTCCTCGTCGACGCTCGCAGCCTGGGCGGCCTCTTCGCTCACGCGTTCTTCGCCAATGTCAAAGTACTGCACGAATGGGTTCAGGTGCTTGCGGAAGATCTTGGCGGCCTCGACCATCGCCATCTCGGGCGTGACCGTGCCATTGGTCCAGATTTCCATGGTGAGTTTGTCGTAGTTGGTGCGCTGGCCAACGCGCGTCTCTTCGATCTTGTATCGAACGCGCTGCACGGGGCTGTAGATTGCGTCGACGGGGATGCGACCCACTTCCTGCTCTTCTTCTTTGTTGTACTGCTCGCTGGCAGGGACATAGCCGCGACCCTTGGTCACGACCAGTTCCATTTCAAAGTCCACAGCGTCGGTGAGCGTGACGATGACCAGGTCCTTATTCTGGATGGTGACAGCGGTGTCGGCTTGGATCATGTCCGCCGTCACTTCGCCAGGCCCGCGCGCCGCGAGGCGCATGACCTTGGGCTCATCGCCTTCGAGTTTGACGACGAGGTTCTTGACGTTGAGGACAACGTCGGTGACATCTTCCATCGCGCCCTTGATGGGCGTGAACTCGTGCTGGATGCCCTTAATCTTGATGCTGCTGACGGCGGCACCTTCGAGGCTGCTGAGCAGCACGCGACGGATGCTGTTGCCGACGGTGGTGCCCATGCCACGCTCGAAGGGTTCGACGGTGAACTTGCCGAACGTATCGCCACGATAGCGGGGGTCAAACTGAACGCGATTGGGCAACTCCAGCCCACGCCAACGAACACGGGTCGTCATAGCGGATGCACTCACTCTCGGCACGTTGCGAAGCAACAGCGTTCACACGGTTTACGGATGCCCAGTCGTGGCCGAGATGCGACCAGGCCCCAATCTTTCCGGGAACGCACAATTCGAATCTGTGAGCCGGAGCATCTCGCCCCGGAAGACTCCTCGAAACCGCAGCTCGCGCCACGATTTCCGGCCTTCGACCGGGCCGATATGGCCCGGCTCACAGCAGATATTTAGACGCGGCGACGCTTGCTAGGGCGGCAACCGTTATGCGGAACTGGGGTGTGATCCTCAACCGCCGTCACGCGAAGGCCCGCAGCGACCAGACCATTGACCGCGCTCTCGCGGCCAGCGCCCGGACCCTTGATGCGAATCTCCACTTCGTTCATGCCCATCTTGCGAACCTTGCCAGCGGAAGTTTCGGCAGCGCGGGTCGCGGCAAAGGGCGTGCTCTTGCGAGCGCCCTTGAAGCCCATGGTGCCCGCAGAATCCCAGGCCAGGGTCTCACCATTCATGTCGGTGATGGTGACGATGGTGTTATTGCCGGTGCTGTGGATGTGCGCGATGCCGCGCGTCACGTTCTTACGAATCTTGGCCTTCTTCGACATGCAAACTCCTTCGGATCAACAGACACGCAATGTGTCCTACCCGGAAAATAGGTTCTAGGGACAAGTTCAGGAGACTAGGCAAGCAGATTGACATTGGACGTCCAGCGATCAAGCCAGTCGCCTGACGGACAATGCCCATTGCTTACTTCGCTTTGACCGACTTCTTACCAGCGACCGTCTTCTTCTTGCCCTTGCGGGTGCGAGCGTTGCTCTGGGTACGCTGACCACGCACGGGCAGGCCCTTGCGATGGCGGTCGCCGCGATAGGACTTGATGTCCTTCAGTCGCTGGATGTTCTGCTGCACCTGACGGCGGAGCGCACCCTCGACCAGATAGTTGTTATCGATGATCGTGTTGATCTGGGCGAGCTTGGCCTCGTCCACTTCGGTGGCGCGCTGCTCAGGGTCGACTCCGGCCTCTTCTAGGATCAACTTTGCGACCCTGGGGCCAACGCCATGCACATACTGCAGGGCGAAAAAAATCTTCTTCTTCTCGGGGATATCAATACCGGCAACGCGTGGCATATGTGTCCTCTTTTGTCTACCTGAGACCCAGACCTGCTCAGCCCCATATCTGCTTAGCCCTGGACCTGCTTGTGCTTTGGATCGGTCTTGCAAATCACGCGGACCTTCCCCTTGCGGCGGACGATCTGACACGCGTTGCACAATTTCTTGACGCTGCTGCGAACTTTCACAGGCACCTTCCTCTTGTGAACCAACCAATTGGCAACCAAACAACCCGCCCTCCAGGCACTGTAACTGCCGGACCGAACGGGAAGGGATAGTAGGCTTGAGTATTCTAGAAGAAAAGAAAAGGGAGGGGTTGGCTATACCGAACTTCTTCCGTATATACATGCAGGCCGCGCACGAGCCTTGCGTTCTGCATCGTCACGCTTGCCTGCGTACAGGCTGACAACGGACTTTGTCCGCTTGCTTCAGAATTGTACGACAGCACACCGCCTGTTTACACACATCGCCCCCATACTTTAGTCGGGGGCGTTACGAAGTCGGGGTGGCAGAACACCAATAGAACTTTTTTTGGAAGGCGTTAGGGTGTGGGAGCCAGGGATACGCCTTTTGCTAAGCGTCAAGCCAGAATAGTGCCAAGAGCAGGCGCAGGGCGCTTGCCATTCACTTTGATTTGTGGAAGTACTCTGCAGGCGTCTTGCCAAGGCTGCTCCTGAACGCTGCGATGAAGGCGCTGGGGCTTCGATAGCCAACACGCAACGCAACGGTCGTGACTGGGACGCCTTCTCCGAGCAGGCGGATTGCCTCGTGAAATCGAGCGTGCTGGCGCCAGCGCCCGAAGGTCATTCCTGTCTGAGCCAGGAAGGTCCGTCCAATCGTGCGAGCGCTCGCGCCGCTCCCCCGGGCCAAGTCTGGGAGTGTGTCAGCCGCTTCGATGTTGGCCGTCACCCGATCTACGACTCTGCGAGCGCGCGGGTCCGTCGGCATCGGGAGGACCAGTGGCCGCTCCGGTATCACGAGCAGCAAGTCAATCAGAAGTCTGAGGCGAGCACGGGCTCCGGGTAAGGACCCGTACAGAACGCCCGTCGCGACGATCGACACGATCAACTCGCGAAGGAGCGGAGCGACCTCGATCACGCAGCAAGGCGACACCATCGTCGGCGCGCGATCGGGCCGGAAGTACAGCGTGCGCATCTCGACGCGGCCGCGCATGCGCAGCGTGTGCTCCACACCCGCATCAATCCAGAGCGCACGCATCGGCGGGACAACCCAATCTTCCGCACCCGCGGTCACAGAGATCACCCCATGAACGGCGAACACGAGTTGCGGCCATTCATGGATATGTGCTTTGACCAAATACCCGGGCGGAACGGTGATTCCAAGACTTCGGATCCAGGGTTCTTGTCGTTTATTCGACATTGATTGGCAGTATATCGGCTCGACGCCAACAGACCCGCCAGCTATGTTTGTCCCATTACCCATCTCACCCCGCACTCTTTCCCGTGGAGCCACGCATGCCTAATCCACTCTGCCACTTCGCTATTCACGCCGACGACTGTCTGCGGGCTATGGGTTTCTACCAAGCTGTTTTCGGCTGGCGCTTCGAAGCTTGGGGGCCGCCCGGCTTCTGGCGCATCCTGACCGACCAGTCCGGCGTCGAGGGCGCGTTGCACAAGCGATTGGAACCCCTCACCGGAACCGGAATGCGCGGCTTTGAGTGCTCGATCAGCGTCAGCGACGTGGACGCGACGACCGACCTCGTCAAGAAGCATGGCGGGCGCGTCGTGGCTCCCGGCTTCCTTATCCAAGGTGTGGGGACAGTCATGAAGTTTGAGGACCCGGAGGGCAACCATGCCAGCGCCATTCAGTATGTGCCCCAGCTCTCCAACACGCGAGGAGCTACGCGATGAGACCAGCTGTTACTCACCTGTTGCGGACGGCGTGCTGCGTTATTCTCTTGGCGGTTGCTGCCGGCTGCCGGGAACGTGCGGCACTAAAGTCGGCCGCCGACACGACACATGTCGAGAGCGAGGTCCGAACGCTGATCGACCGTTGGGTCCACGCGTTTGAATCCCGCGACCTTGCGGGAGTCCGCTCGGTCCTGGCGGACAATGACCGCTTCGTCTGGCTCGAAGACGGCGAGCCGCGCTACCAGAGTGCCGGGGCTGTGGTCAGTGCCCTGTCCAGTTTCCCGCCGGGACTTGCGTTCGGCCACGAACTCATCTCAACACGCATCGTCCCGATCTCTACCGACGCCGCGTGGGCCCAGTTGGCTACCCGCACCCGGATCCGCCAGGAGTCGCATGTTGTTGCCGACTTTCCTGCTGTGGTGCTCATGCTCGTCCAACGGGGCGACAGCGGGTGGCGGATCGTTGCCGCTCACACCTCCACGACCAAGCCACGTTCGCCGTCTCCCCGTTAGGTTGCGGTGCTGCTCGGTCCGTGCCTGTTGCTTCGGCCGACCCGTCGTCCGGTGAATCCCGGGCGACGATGTCAACATGCGACGAGGTGAGTCGGGCGATCACCTTAGACTCTGAAACGGCGAACCGTGGCCGATAATGCTCGCGCGAAAGCAGATGACCGCTGCTGGTTCGCGGGTAGCGGTGGTGAGAAGCGCCTCATTCGCGAAGGGGCCGTACGCCTCGGCGTTGTCAAAGAACGTGACGCCGCGATCGACCGCGGTTCGGATCAGCGTAATGCCCTGCTGCTTGTCCTTGGCGGGGCCGTACCCGCGCACCCTCAATGGCCTTAGGGCGTTAGACGAAGTTACCGCTCGACCAAGCATGCCCGAAAAGGCGTGAAGTTCAAATCCTGCCAACACCAACCCCCCAAACACCAATACTTGGCAAATGCTCGGTACTCGTTTGAACTTCCGTAAGTCCTGTCCCCACAACGAGAAAGCCCTTCGATGTGCTCATCGAAGGGCTTTACTCTGAACAAAGTCGGGGTGACAGAACACCAATAGAACTTTTCTTGGAGGGCGTCAGGGCCATTGAGCCGTGCATCGTCAAGGAGCTGTGGCTGCTCAGTCGCTAACCCGATCTGCCCAACCTTTGCGCAACCAAGACTGCAAAGAGCTCCTCACAACTCTCATCAACGCTACGTCCAGCTGTGTTGATCACAAGATGCGCACGACCCCACTCGTGATATTCACGCGTTGCAACCTCGTGCCAACTGAGCGACCTCAAACCAGCAATGTTTGTCGCACGCTTCTCCAATCGCTGCCTGTGTTCTGCTGCATCAGAACAAACGATCTCAATTTCAACAGCCCGCACTCCCGCACGTCCAGCCACTTCAAGCCATGCATCGCGCGTGACACTCAACGGATTGACACAGTCAGCAATGACAGTATTGCCCAGACGAAGATTGTCCTCGGCTACTGCGTACGCAACTCGATACCCGACATCATCGATCGGCTCATCACCCCAGCTCGAACACCGAATCGCTTGTTCAACTGAATCGATGCACACGTACGTGGCGGCAAGTCTGGCGACGAGTTTGCGTGCGATGGTCGTTTTTCCGACACCGGGCAGTCCACCAAATATCATCAAAGTGTTCAGCCGTGTTCTCCATAGTGAAATGGCAGGCACCCAGATTTGCCGGAGACTGTATCGACGCTTCTGCTTTCCGTCCGTCAGCGCTTGCTGCTGAGCGAGCCGCGGAAGATTCCACACGTGCCCGCACCGAGTTGAAGGCCAACGACGGCGAGAAGACGCCGGTCTAAATGCTGCGCTGGGTCAACACCCGCGGCGAAACGGAGCCGTGGTCGGATCTTCAGCGCGACGGTGGCGGCGTTCGTCGAAGACGCGAGCGACTGAGCAAAGCAGAGTTCAAATCCCCCCAATACCGACCCTCAAATCCGTCGAACTTCGGCATTTCTGTCGCGGTGTTTGAACGGGCCACGGTGCGATGAAGTCTTGTTCCCACAACGAGAAAGCCCTTCGACGAGTTCGTCGAAGGACTTTCTCTCTCGAAAAGTCGGGGTGACAGAACACCAATAGAACTTTTCTTGGATGGCGTTATGATCTGGGAGGCCAGCACACGCCGCTTGGTGGTTTGGGAAGGGCCGGGAATGGCCCAGTGACCCTTCTGACCCGTACACTATCGCCTCGTGCACCCAGCCACCATTGGCCCATTCAAGATCGAACGCGAACTCGGCCGTGGCGGCATGGGCGTGGTGTACCTCGCCACCGACGCCAAGCTCGACCGGCAGGTCGCCATCAAAGCCCTACCCGCCGACCTCGGGGCCGATCCCGACCGCCTCGCCCGCTTCCAGCGCGAGGCCAAGGTGCTCGCGTCACTCAATCATTCGAATGTCGGCGGAATCTATGGGCTCGAGGCGTCCGAGGGCCAGCAGTATCTTGTCCTGGAGTTCATCGAGGGCGAGACGCTCGCGGATCGGCTCTCTCGCGGACCGATTCCCTTTGAGGAATCGCTCACGCTCGCCAAGCAGATCGCCGAAGCACTCGAAGCCGCGCACGAGAAGGGCATCGTCCACCGCGACCTCAAGCCTAGCAACGTGATGGTGACAAGCGAAGGCGTGGTCAAGGTACTCGACTTTGGTCTGGCACGCACGGCCGAGGGCTCGCCGTCCTCGACCAACGCCGCCGCGAGTTCGGAGTCGCCAACCATCAGCTCGCCAGCCAGGCACTCCCCGACCATCCCCGGCGCGATCATGGGCACCGCCGGGTATATGAGCCCCGAACAGGCCCGCGGCAAGCCCGTCGACAAACGCTCCGACATCTTCTCCTTCGGCTGCGTGCTCTACGAGATGCTCACGGGGGCGGGGCCTTTTCCCGGCGAAACCGCGACCGACTCCCTCGGCGCCATCCTGCATCGCGAGCCCAACTGGTCGCTGCTCCCACCCAGCACACCGCAGCGTGTTCGCGAGTTGCTCACCAAATGCCTCGCCAAAGACCGCAAGAACCGCCTCCACGACATCGCCGATGCACGGCTGGAACTTGATCGCGCGATCAGCGGGCAGGAGTGGTCATCGGCCGCAGCATCGGGGCCCTTGCCCAGGCGCACGCGAATCGTCGCCATCGGCGCGGCGTGTGCTCTCGCACTGCTCGCCGGCGGGACCGGTTGGCTGCTGGCGAGCCGGCTTTCGCGCCCTGGGCCGGTTGCGCCGCCGCAGACATTTCATGTCTCTACGACGCTCCAAAGCTCGCCGCCCTTTCGCTGGCTGCTGGGCATCTCCCCTGACGCGAAATTCCTGGTCTATCTCGCGTGGCCCGAACTCGAGTCCGACAGCACCAAGCCCGAAGGCGTGCTGGTGGTGCGTCGCCTCGACCGCGACGAGAACTCGATGGCGCGGCGGGCCAGCTCCACGGGCTTCTCTGTGAGGTGGACCATGCTCTGTGGGGGGGCGGAGTTGACCTTCTTGATCGACCACCCCCACCCCCGTGCGTCCGGCACGTTGGCCAACGACGAGTCGTCAATCGTGGAGCGGCCGGCGAGTGGACCGGGCGAGGCGGTCGCGCGCGATCACCCAAGCCACCGCCCCGTTGCATAGGTTGCAGAGGCCGTCGAAGAGGATGATGCTGCGGGTGGGAGTAGGCTGGGGCATGGCGATAGTCGTAAAGGGAACAAAGGCCGCAAGTTAGTCTTCTTCCCTCTCGGCCAGCAGGTGCTGCATCCCTTGCATGTGCCAGGCCGGGAAGGGATCTTCGAGCGTCTTCCACGCTTCGATTCCCAAGGCCATCTCCTGGTCATTAAGCAGGCATGTTTCGAGCATCAGGCGTTGCATCTTCTTGTCGAAGTCCACACCGATGCAGACCAGTTGTTGGCGGCGGTCGCCGTACGGCTCCTGCCAGCATTTCTCCAACCATGCGCGTGCCTCGGCATCGCTGGGGCGGTGCTCTTTGGGCCGCGATGCCCACCAGATGCCCGCGGGTTCCAAGCGGAACGACCCGCCCGCCTGCGACCACAGGCCCGCGACTTCGCTCCGGTTGGCCAGCCACACAAAGCCCTTGCTGCGGACGGTCTTGAGGAACCCGCCGATGACGAAGTCGTACAAACGCTGCGGGTGAAAGGGCCGCCGGGCCTCGAAGACAAACGACGACACGCCGTACTCCTCGGTCTCGGGGACGTGCTCGTTGTTGAGTTCCTTGATCCACTTGGCCGACGACTGCGCCTTGGCCATGTCGAAGCGCTTGGTGTCGAGAATTTCTCCGAGCGCGACGACCGACATCGTGCTACGGATGACTTTCGCATCGGCGTTGAGCGAGCGGATCGTCCCCTCTACCTTGCGCAGATGCGCCTCGCCTACGAGGTCGCACTTGTTGAGCACGATCACGTCGGCGAACTCGATTTGATCCGTGAGCAGGTCGGCGATCGAACGCGTATCGCTCTCGTCGTTGCCCACGCCGCGATCGGCCAGGTCATCCTCGCTGGCGAAGTTCTTCAGAAAGTTGAATGCGTCCACGACCGTGACCATCGTGTCCAGCCGCGAGAACTCGCCCAGACTCTTGCCGTCCACATCTTCAAACGTGAAGGTCTGGGCCACCGGCAGCGGCTCGGCGATGCCCGTGCCCTCGATCAACAGGTAGTCAAACTTGCCCAGCTTGGCCAGCCGCGAAACCTCCTTCAAGAGGTCGTCCCGCAGCGTGCAGCAGATGCAGCCGTTGGACATCTCGACCATCTCCTCGTGAACGCGGTCGAGGACCACCTCGCCGACCTTGCCGCCGGTCTTGACCAGCTCGGCGTCGATGTTCACCTCGCTCATGTCGTTGACGATCACAGCGACGCGCTTGCCTTCGCGGTTCGCGAGGATGTGGTTGAGCAGCGTCGTCTTTCCCGCGCCGAGAAAGCCCGAGAGGACCGTGACGGGGAGTTGGGCGGGAACAGCAGGCTTGGCGGAGAACAACTTCTTGAGCATGGCGACCTTCCTGAGAATGGATTCTCAATAAGCGTAGGTGCAACACAGTTGCATTTGCAAGGCGTGGAGAAATATCGCGCTGCAGCCCCCGTTCCGGGCTAACTACGCCGCCACCGTCGCACTACAAATCTCCGACCACGGCCCCTTCTCGCCGCGGGTGTTGAACCAGCGCAGCATGTAGACAGCGGTTTTGCCGCCCGCCTCCGCCGGGTAGTTGGCAGAGAAGGCGGTCTGATGGTCAGGGTCAAGAACGTGAGCGCGGCGGGGTCGGTCGGGGTTGGCTGGC
>Ga0163144_10000522_pt1 | contig 89417 bp, 86 predicted proteins | sample OliLak19BULKMAT1_FD_123175 | JGI IMG/M metagenome (GOLD analysis project Ga0163144, IMG submission 123175) | Freshwater microbial mat bacterial communities from Lake Vanda, McMurdo Dry Valleys, Antarctica - Oligotrophic Lake LV.19.BULKMAT1 | ecosystem: Environmental > Aquatic > Freshwater >...
TTCGGCAACCTCACCCACAGTAGGTAGATTGGCGAATGTTTGTAGCTTATATCAAATTTAAACATTTTTTATTAATTTTAACTTTATTTTATATTAATACTACTTTTTAAACTGTTTTTGCGTAAGGGATGGCAGCGTAAAGCCCACAGCTTTTTTGAGGAACGAAAAAAAGCGAGGACTTGCAGCGAACAGCCCGACCCAGCTTTTTTGTGTAGTTTAAGGCTGGGGCACGTCCAAATAATTTTTTGTTATAAGTAATCAAACGGACTAATAATTTTTTGTATACTTTTATTACTCACGTGGGTGTAAATTTCGGTTGTGCGACTGCTGCTATGCCCCAATATTTCTTGTATGTAGCGCAGGTCTGTGCCGTTTTCTAATAAATGTGTAGCGTAGCTATGGCGCAACCAATGCAGGGTTACAGGCTTATTTATATTTGTTTTGGATAGGCTGTTTTTTAGTACTTGTTGTAGGCTTCGCTCGTCGTACATTTGCCCTTGAGTTTGGCCTTCAAATAAATAGGTTATGGGTTTATATATTACTAAGTATTCGTTTATTAGGTTTAAAATTTTATCGCTTAATGGCACAATACGGTCTTTGCGACCCTTAGCTTGTATAATAATTACTAATTTACGGTTAACATCTAATTGCTGGGGTTTTAGTTTTATTAATTCGCCGCAACGTAAGCCACAAGCATAAATTAGGCTTAGCATTGCCCTGTGCTTTATGTTTGTAAGCGCATTTAAAATGAGTTTAACTTCTTGTTTACTTAATACATTAGGTAATACTTTTGGGCGTTTTGGGCGATGTATTAATTCGGGATGCAATTTTTTGTTTTGCACGGTGTTAAAAAATAATTTTACGGCATTTACTATTTGGTTTTGATATGATGCCGAAAATTTATTGGCAATTATGTATTGATTATTAAAATTTATTAAATCATGGTTATCAATTTCGGTAATTGGTTTTAAATAAAAATAACGTAAAAATGTTGTAAGCGAATCGATATAAGTACCAATGGTGCTTTGGCTATATCGTTTGCTTTGAAGCCAATTTTTAAATTCATTAATTTTTTGTGTATGCTCGGCATTTAATTCCCCTAAATGGGTTGTAGGTTTAACTATAGGTTTGGGTAATTTTGTAATGGGTACATTTTGTAAACTAGTGCTGCCAATAAAATTTTTATAATCAACGTAGGCAATATCGTTTAATAAATTATAAATAGTAACGTAGGGGCAAGTATTTAACGGCGCATACCAACTGCTGTGGGTTTTGCTCCAACGCAACTCTTTAATACCATTTTTTAAACGTTGTTGAATATCATCGTTTTTAGTAAAACTAATTTTAATAATTTCGACATTATTATGTATTGTTTTTGTAAGTATTATGTTGGGTTTTTGCACATTACAAAAATACCTACTTTTGTAGTAAACTGTTGCTATAAATTGTAGTAATTTATAATTAAATTTTATGGGTGAGGGATGGCAGCGAAAAGCCCACAGCTTTTTTGAGGAACGAAAAAAAGCGAGGACTTGCAGCGAAGAGCCCGACCCAGCTTTTTTGTGAAGTTTAAGGCTGGGGCACGCCCAAATTAATTTATTAAATAGCTGCCATTAACAAATTAATATCTTTAAATGGTAAATTAAATTCTTCGCCTAAAAATTGGTTGGTTAAAATGCCGTTGTAAATATAAACTCCATTTCTTAAACCTGAATCTTTTCGAACAATACTATCAAAGCCTCCTTCATCGCCCATATTTAATGCTATTTGCGAAAAAATGTTGCTAAGGGCATATGAAGCTGTACGCGCTACTCGGCTATTAATATTGGGCACACAGTAATGTATTACACCGTGTTTTTTAAATACAGGCTTTGTATGGTTAGTTACATGCGAGGTTTCAAACACACCACCTTGGTCAATACTTACATCTACAATTACGCTTCCGGTTTTCATTTCAGCCACCATACTTTCGGTAACAATGCAGGGTGTACGACCTTTAGTAGCGCGCAAAGCACCAATAGCTACGTCGGCAGTTTTTAAATGTTTTTCTAACACTTTTGGTACAATTACCGATGTAAAAATACGGGCGCCTAACTGATTTTGTAAACGGCGTAAACGCGATGTTGAATTATCGAACACTTTTACAGTTGCCCCTAAACCGATAGCAGCACGGGCGGCAAACTCGCCCACAGTACCTGCACCAATAATAATAACTTCGGTTGGCGAAATACCACTTATACCACCCAATATAGCCCCAACGCCATTATTAACATTGCTTAATAATTCAGCAGCTATTAAAATACTGGCACCTCCCGCAATTTCTCCCATGGCGCGTATTACGGGGTAAATACCTGCTTCGTCGCTAATTAAATCGAAAGCTACACAATTTAATTTTTTAGAGATTAATTTTTTTAAAAAATCTTGTGGCTGTACGGTTAATTGCAATGCACTAAATAGGGTTTGTTTGGGTTGCATTAACTCAATTTCTTCGATGGTTGGCGGTGCAATTTTAAATATTACATCGGCCTTATAAACATCCTGCGGCGATAGTACAATTTCGGCACCAGCTTCGCTATAATCGGCATCGTCAAAACTGGCCGATTTGCCGGCACTAGCTTCCATACAAACGCGATGTCCGTTATTTATTAATAAGGCTACTGCATCTGGTACAAGTGCTACACGGGTTTCTTGAAAGGCAATTTCTTTTGGAATACCAATAAATAATTTCCCTTTTTTACGTGCTACTTCCAACATTTCTTCTTGCGGAGCAAAGGCACCTTTTGTTAAGGAAAATAAAACATCTTTTGTCATTACCATACTAAATAAATTAAAGATTATAATTAAAGATTAAAAATTAAATAGTTTGTTTTATATTAAATTAGTAAGCAGGACCATGATAGCGAGGTGCATTACAATCGTCAATACTTTTTCGGCGTGGACGGTACATAATGCCAACACGTGCCTCATAAGTACGGTTACGAATAAATACATTGTCTCTTTTTGTCCTTATAATATCTGGATTCCAATGATATTCGACAAACATACTTATTTTGCGTATTAATGGAAATTCGTAACCCAAACCTATATTGCCGCTAAACCAAAAAGGTCTAAAGCTTGAACTGTATGGATTAAAAACGGTAGTACTTTTTCTAAACAAATATTCTAACCTAATACCTGGCATTAAATAAATATTTGATGGAAGCCCAAACGGACCAAAGTACTTTAAATAATTATTCCATTGTATGTAGGTGTATTTGTTTACGCCAAATGAGCCAGAGCGGGTGCCAAATAATAAATCGATAATTTCTTTTTCTCTAGCGCCTTTGTTTGCATATTCAAATTCGGTTTGCCAGCGTATTTGGTCGTGACTTAAAAACTCTGCTAATATACCAGCGCCCCAGCTAAAATATTCGCGAGAATAATGGGTGCTGGGATAATATACTTTTGGGTCTAAATTAAAATTATTATCAATTAAAGGATTTTTTAAATTTTCGTTTTTATTTTTATATCGATGTGCCGAATGCGTAAAAGCGCCAAAAATACCAAAACCTCTAAAAAATTGTGCATTTGTATTAAGTGAAATGAGCACAGTTAAAATTAAGATAAGTTTTTTCATTTATAATTTATAATTAAACATTTATAATTTACTTAAGCGCTTACCGCTTCGCTACTCGCATTTATTTTTTTAACTAAACCTTGCAATACTTTACCTGGTCCAACTTCAATAAAATGTGAAGCGCCATCAGTTATCATATTTTGTATGCTTTGGGTCCATTTTACGGGTGCGGTTAATTGTGCAATTAAGTTTTGTTTTATTGCAGTAGGATTTGTAACAGCCGTAGTACTTACGTTTTGGTAAACAGGGCAAATAGGTGCATTAAAAGTTGTGGAGTTTATAGCGGACTCTAACTCAACACGAGCAGGTTCCATTAATGGCGAATGAAAGGCGCCGCCTACAGGCAATACTAAAGCACGTTTAGCACCAGCTAATTTCAGTTTTTCGCAAGCAATATTTATACCTTCAATACTTCCTGAAATAACTAATTGACCTGGGCAATTGTAATTGGCTGCTACCACTATGTTTCCATCGGCAGTAATTTCAGCACAAATTTGTTCAACTATTGCATCATCTAAATTTAAAATAGCTGCCATAGTGCTTGGGTTAGTTTCACAGGCTTTTTGCATAGCTAAAGCACGTTTGTAAACCAATTTTAGCGCATTTTCAAAAGTTAATGTTTTATTGGCTACTAGCGCCGAAAATTCGCCTAAGGAATGCCCTGCAACCATATTGGGATTAAAATCGGGTAGGGTAGAAGCCAAAATTACTGAATGTAAAAATATTGCAGGCTGCGTAATTTTAGTTTGCTTTAAATCGTCGTCGCTACCTGCAAACATAGTATCGGTAATTTTAAAACCAAGAATATCATTTGCCAATTCGAATAATTTTTTTGCTTCGTTGTTAGTTTCGTAAAGGTCTTTTCCCATCCCCGAAAATTGAGCGCCTTGTCCGGGGAAAATGTATGCTTTCTTCATATTAAAAATAAGTGAAATATAGGCTTGTAAAATTAGCAGAATAAAGCACATTTACAAACAGTGTGTTATTTTAATTATTAAACAAATAGTGTTAGGAAATAAAAAAATACAGATTTAATTTAGTAAATACCTGCTACGTGTACCTCTAAAAAGTTTATAAACGCTAGGAGCTTTTAAATTAAAACGTAAACCGCTACTAAAACAAACGTCCATAATGTTTAGTTGTTTTTTACCATCGGCTAGCCCAACACGCATTTTATAATCTAAAAACAAACTTATTTTTTTAAAGAAAATTTCGTAACCAGTACCTACATTTAAGCCTACCCATTGGGTAACTGCTGTTTGGTTAACTTTGTATTTATCTGCTAAATTTAAAAAATCGTTTTTACCAGTAAAATAACCTTTAAACGAGTTGTAACTCACGCCAAATAAGGGATAAAAAAAAGCATTTGTATTTTTAAAGCGGGCAATTATATGTGCGTTAGCTTCTATAGTGTTTGCTTTAATGTCGTACCAAGTAGGCGCAATGTTTATTGGGCGATAAAGGGTGTATTCTAGACTAAATCTAAATAAATTGCTTCCACCATAAATTAACGATGCGTGTAAACCAGTTGCATCGTTGTTTTCTTTTACATTTCGGTTTAAAAATAATACACTTTTTGCGGCGCCTATACCAAATGCTAAATTTGTAGTTTTAGCGCGTGTTTTTACAGTTTTTAAGGGTTTTACAGTTCTAACCTGTGCAAAACTAAGCTTACTTAAAGTTAAGAATATTAAAACAAGACCTAAAATAAACTTCATAATTATAATATAAAATTAACAATTATTTTAACACAAAATACCAACACTTTTATAACTGGTTTGTAAATTAATACAACTGGTATTTATTTTAATATATTTTATAATTTTAATCTGTTTTTTTTGGTGAATTAAAATTAATATAGTATATTTGCACCCCGATATTAAAAAATCACAAAATGAAAAAAGAAATACATCCTGAAACTTATAGAATGTGCGTGTTTAAAGATATGAGCAATGGTTACAGTTTTTTAACCCGCTCATGTGCCGATACTAAAGAAACCATTAAACACGAAGATGGCAACGAGTACCCATTAGTAAAATTAGATATTTCGATGACTTCACACCCATTTTACACTGGTAAGCAAGTGTTAGTTGATACTGCAGGTCGTGTTGATAAATTTCGTACCCGTTACTCAAAAAAGAAATAATTTTTATATAATTTTTCACAAAAAGGCTATCAAATATATTTTGATGGCTTTTTTTAATTAATACGACCACTTGATTGTTTATTATTAAATCGTTTAATTTTTGTTACTAATTATAATATTTTAACCAAAAAATGTAACCTTTTGCATTAAATTTGTTACATGTAATTTATATGCAAAAAAATTTACTAATTATTTTTATTTTATTTCTGTCAAGTATTGCCTTTGGGCAAGATGATGAAAACGCAACTTTAAAACTATGCAACGAAAGCATTGATAAAAAAGCTTTAAAACTATACGATAAAGCCCTCGACAAAAAAAAATATAAAAAACCTGAGCGGATAGAAATGCTTGTAAAATGTTTAGAAATTGAACCCGATTTTGCCGAAGCTAACCTCTATATGGCCCAAGAAATGATAGTGAGAGCCAAACTCGAAGACCTATCGTTTAAACCTTTGTTACCCTATTACTATAAAGCTATTGCAAGTTGCCCGCAAATACATAGTAATCCCTATTATTATATTGGCTTTATTTATTACGACGAATTAAAAAACGACAGCGCTATTAAATATCTTAAAAAATTTATAGATTTTAAAGATGATGACGTTAAAAAATTTGATAAAGATTATGAAGCCGAAATTTATCAAAGTAAAATGATGATAAAATCGGCAAAAAAAGAAAGCGCTTTAAAACGCAATGTACCATTCGATCCTAAATTTGTTCCTGGTGTTTCTACCGAGCGTGATGAGTACCTTGCCTACATTTCGCCCGACGATAGAAACTGTTTTTATGTTCGTCGCCTACCTATTAAAGACCCAAATAAGGTTTACACTAGCGATAAAGAAAAAGAAGTGTTTATGATTAGCCAACGCGATAAAACTGGCGTATTTAATAGCGGTAGCCCAATGATGGAGCCATTTAACACAACCGAAGATAATCAGGGTGGATGCAGTATTTCGATTGATAACAAACATTTGTACTTTGCCATGCAACGCCAAGAGGGCGGTTTACAGCCAAATTGCGACATTTATGTTACCGATTTTTCGGATGGAAATTGGGGCGATATTCGTAAACTAAGTGCTACCGTTAACGACCCTAAGTATTGGGATAGCCAACCTACAATGGCTAGTGATGGATTAACACTTTATTTTGCAAGTGACAGACCTGGAGGTTTTGGCGGCATAGATTTATACTATACAAAAAAAGACCCTAAAACAGGGCAATGGAGCGTACCACAAAATTTAGGTAAAAGTATAAATACAAAAGGTGACGAAAAAACGCCCTTTATACATAGCGATAGCGAAACCCTCTATTTTAGCAGTACTGGGCATTACGGCTTTGGTGGGTACGATATTTTTTATGCACGCAAAACCGAAAAGGGCGAATGGCAAGAACCCGAAAACATAGGTGCGCCTATAAATGGTAGTACCGATGATACTGGTTTTTTTGTAAGCAGCGATACAAAAACAGGTTATTTTTTTAGTTATAACGAAGGTAAAGTAAGTGGCAAAGGTGTTGGGCGATACGATTTATATAGTTTTGATTTATACCCCGAAGCTCGCCCACAAGCTATTGCTTTTATTAAAGGCGATATTAAAGATAATCAAGGTAATGCAGTATCGGGTGCAGTAGTAGAAATTAAAAATACAGTTACAAAAGAAATAACCCATGCAGTAGTTGATAGTGCCAGCGGGCAATACATGGCTGCCGTTAATATTAAAAATAAAGCTGATATTTTAATTACTGTAAAAAAAGATAGTATGGCTTTTAGCTCAAAAGTACTGAGTACTAAAGATTTGAGTTATTCTGAGCCTTTTAAGGAAATTGCTCAAAAAACAATAGCCTTAGAAATTAGTAAAGCCCAACCTGGCAAAAGTTTTATTATTAATAATATTTATTATAATACTAACAGTGCCGATTTAACGAAGGAAAGCCGCATTGTAATTGAATCCTTTAGCAATTACTTAAAAGAAAACTCTGATATTAAAATCGAAATACAAGGGCATACCGATAATGTTGGTAATCCAAAAGATAACGAAGCTTTAAGTGCTAACCGTTCGCACTCTATAAAATTTATGTTAGAAGAGTTAGGTGTAAGTGCCGATAGAATTATAGCCAAAGGTTACGGGGCATTAAAACCAATAGCACAAAATACTACCGAAGACGGTAGGGCTAAAAATAGACGAACTGAGTTTATGATTGTGGAGTAAAAGTTTTGTTTTGAGAAAATTTATTCACCTGTAAAAAGCACAATGTTCCGCCAATTATCGCAATTAGAGGTCCGAATAGTAATCCTAAAAGAGGGATGTACATAAAAATACTATACACAAAACCAATACCAATAGCTGTACCCCAATTTTGTTTTATAAATTTTATACTTTTTAAAACCCCAAATTTATAGCGCTCGCAATTATAATCCAATAGGGCAAAGCCAATATAATACCAACCTAAAATAAATAAAAAAGGTGTAGTAATAAAAAAGCTGGGCGGAAAAAATAGATTGATTAAAAAACAGCTAAAAATAAAAAAGTATTCTAAAAACATATTGCGTAAACTAATGGCAATGCCTCTAAAAATATCTTTTAACAATTGCTTTAAATTAAAAGGGAAATTTGCACCAGTTAGTTTTTCATCGGCTTTTTCGGATAATAAGGCAAACACTGGCGATAATGCTATCAATAGCGCGTACTTTATAAAAGTGCCACTTATTAACCAAAAAATTACCCTTAATAAAATAGTTATTATAAAACTAATTTTACCCACTAATAATGGGCGTGCAAACGATAGCCAATGCCCCGTTTGTGGTATCGATTCTGCATTAACATAACCACTTAGCCATTTTGAAATATAAGAAGCTAAGGACATAAAGCCATAAATACTGGCTATCCACAAGGCTATCCAAATAATAAGCGGATAAAAAATATAATACCACAATCCTTTTTCAAATAAAATTGAAAACGCTTTAAAACAATTGCCTATGGCTTTAAAAAAATCGGAAAAGAATTTCATAGTGTTTTATAAAATTAAAAATAAAAATTGATTTTACGAATTTGCGTGAGGGATAGAACGGAAAGCCCGCAGGCGTGAGGAACGAACGCCAAGGACTTGAAGTGATAGCCCGACCTAGTTGCCTGCCCTTTGCAACTGGGACACGCCCAAAAAATTTGTAGTTTAAAAATATTTAATATTGTGTTTAGCAATCTTTAACTAAACTTTGCGTAACAAATATAATGTACACCCTATACGTGATGAAGTTAAGAAACAATTTTTTTTAACGTTTTATATATTAGTTTAATATCGGTTTGTAAATTATTTTGTAAAATATACTTTTTATTTAGTTCTAATTTTGCAGGCATTATTTCATCAATATATGTTTTTTCGGGATTAGGTGATTTTGCTAATAATTCGTTTTCGCTAAAATATTGTAAAGAGGCATAATCAGTAATACCTGGTTTTACAAGCAATACTTTTTTTTGTTCTTCAGTATATAAATCTACATATTTTCGCACTTCTGGGCGAGGGCCAACTAAACTCATATTCCCTAAAAAAACATTTAATAATTGTGGCAGTTCGTCTAATTTATATTTTCGTAAATAATAGCCAATAGAAGTTATGCGTGGGTCGCGACCGCCAATGGTTAATAAACCTTTTTTATCAGAATTAGTTTTCATGGTTCTAAATTTAAACAAGCCAAAATCTAGATTATTTTTCCCTACTCGTTTTTGTATGTAAAAAACAGGAAAACCGCTAGTAATGATTATTAGTATAGAAATAATTAGTAAAAATGGTAATAAAATAATTAAACCAATTAATGAAAAAACTAAATCAAACAAAAGTTTTAGCATATTTTATTTACTGCATTAATTACTGCATTTATAATAGTAGTAATATTTTCATCAGTTAAATTATAAAATATAGGTAAACTAATTTCTCTGCTAAAATTGTTATAGGTAGTTTTATAATTAGCAATATCGTAACCTAAACTCTTGTAAAAGCTTGTAGCTGGTACTGGAATAAAATGCACATTTACACTTACATCTGCATCAAAAATAAGTTGCATTATAGCATCACGCTGTTGCTCGGTAATATTTTTTACACGCAAAGGATATAAGTGGTAACAGCTTTTTTTAGAGTTTGTTTCAAAAATTGGTAATTCAAAGCGGGTATCATTTTTTAATAAATTATTGTAGGTATCAACAATGTGTTTACGTTTTATTAAGGTATCATTTTCATAACGCTCAATTTCAATTAAACCAATGGCAGCGGTTAAATCGGTCATGTTGCATTTATAACCTGCCTCTACAATATCGTATTTCCAATTTCCTTTTTGTGTTTTTGCAAGCGCATCTTTATTTTGCCCGTGTAATGTTTTTATACAAAGTTGTTTATAAATATCTTCATTATTAAAAGGAGCTGGCAAATTTAAGGCAACTGCACCGCCTTCGGCTGTAGTTAAATTTTTTACTGCGTGAAAAGAAAATACACTTATATCGGTTAAGCTACCTGTTTTATTACCATTGTAGCTTGCGCCAAATGAATGTGCTGCATCGCTTAAAATTAATACGCGTCCTAATAATTGTTGTATAGGGTTAGCAGCATTAAATAAAAAGTTATATTTTTTTGAAATTGCATTTATTTCATTGTAATCGCAAGGCAAACCTCCAAAATCAACTGGCATAATTACTTTGGTTTTGTTAGTAATAGCTTGTTCAATCTTACATGTGTTAATATTAAAATCGTTGGCATTTACATCAACAAATACTGGTATTGCGCCACAGTGTATAATAACGTTGGCTGTTGCGCTGTAAGTATAAGCTGGCAAAATTACTTCATCCCCTTGCCCAACACCAAACCAACGCAAAATAATTTCTAAACCCGCAGTGGCCGAATTTAAACATAAAGTATTTTTATTACCGCAATAATCTGTAATTTTTTTTTCGAATAATTTGGTGCGTGGCCCTGTAGTTATCCATCCACTTTTTAATGCAGCAATAACCTCATTGCAAATTTTATCGTCAATTCGTGGGGGAGAGAAGGGAATCATTTATTTAGATTAAGAATTTAAAATTACGAATTAAAAGTAATAGCTTAATGATAACAATATTCTATTTTAAAATAATTTTCGGTTTTTTTAATTTAAATTAATTCTAATCTCGCCACAAATGTGGAAAAAGTAAAAACGATAATGCCACAGTTAAACAATTTAACGCCACTAAAATTGCCATAAAATTAAAACCGATGGCGCTCCACTCAATACCATCAACAGCTTGTTTACTTAGTTTTATTACCACTAACATTAAAGGCATAATTACCGGGAAACTCAATATACTCATTAATGCAAAATTACCATTTGCTTTTGCGGCAACGGCACTCATTAAGGTTAAAACCCCTGCTAAACCTGTTGAAGCTAACACCAATACTACAAAAAATAGGCTTAAATTTTCAACTTGGTTGGTTATGAAAAACGCGTAAAAAAAGAAGGTAATAAAACTCAATACAAACATAAATACCATATTGTAAATTATTTTAGAGAAAATAAATTGCTGTGGCGAATAATGCAAATAATTAAACAAGGCTTGCCCACCAGTTTCTTTTAAAAAACTTTTACTGCTAATGGTTACTGATGTAAATAAGGTTATTACCCAAAACAAAGCGTTCCAAGTGGGTTTATCAACATGGGCTTTAAAGCATAAGGCACTTACAAACACGGTGCCAATTACATACACCAAAACACCGCCTAAGGTTGATTTTTGGCGAAATTCTAATAAAAATTCTTTTTTTAATAATTGTAAAAACACGAAGTAAAATTACAAAAAAAAATTAGCCTTAATATAGTATGTCTGCCTAATTATTTTATAAAAACCTGAAAGATTTTCCTTGTCAAAAACAATAAAGTATTTTATTTAACTTTTAGTTTTTTAAAAAATAAAATACAAAATTTGTTTTAACTGATAATCAAAATGACGTCTAAAAATTGCAAAAAATACAAAGAAATCTATATCAATTTAAATTCACGAAAAAATTAATAATTTAGCAAATGTTTATTATTGTATAATTTTAATGGCAGATAGGCAATGTTTGAGTTAAGTGATATTTAATTATTGAATTAATGTTTTCAATTTAAAAAATTATATTAATTTTTAATTTTAGAAGTTTGAAAAAAAATAAAAATTTAATTACAACGTAAGAGGTATACCTTGATAATAATCTAACACTTTTAATTTAAAAATGTAATCGTATTTGCTTTGTATTAAATTACTTTCGGCAGCAAACAAACGGTTTTTAGCCGAATTAAAATCGAACGAGCTTATAGCGCCAGCATCAAATTTTTGCTTTGCGTATTTAAACGATTCGGATGCTGCTTCAACACTTGCTTTGGTGGCATTGTATTTATTTAAAGAGGCTTTAGCATTAGCAAAGGCTTGGGCAATGGTTTTAAATAGGTTTTGTTCTACCAAATCTTCGCTAAATTTTGCGTTTAAAGCATTTAGTTTTGCGTTTTTTACTGCTGTATGCGTTTGTAAACCATTATATATAGGCACATTTAATGTAAAGCCAATACTTTTATTTACGTTATCTTTAAATTGATTAGCAAATGTTTTATCGCGCGTAATAATGTCGGTAATAGGCGTATAAACTGAATCGCCTTTATTTGTTAAACCGCTTAATTGGAATCCAGTAATATTTGCACTTACAAATTCTTTACCCAAGCCAGAGTAACCAGTACCCAAACTACCTGTTAAACTTAAGCTGGGGCTTATTCGGCCTTTAGTGGCTGCTAAACTTTTTTCAGCACTTTTAATGTTGTATTCGGCACTTTTTATACTTGGCTGATTTTTTAAAGCACTTTCATAAACCGATTGAATATTATTAGAAATAAGCGCATTATCCTGTATATCAATTATAGGGCGAGCTATACTAAAATTGGTAACACTATCTAAATTTAATAATTGCTTTAAGTTTAAAATTGATAATTGGTAATTATTATCAGCCGTAGTAACGTTTACATCTTCGGTTGCTAACTGCGCTTTCACATCATATTCTACACTTTTTGCAATGCTGCCGGCAATTACTAATTTTTGTGTACGCTCTAATTGTTCTTTAGTAATAGCATATTGATTTTGCGAAATTTTTAACAATTCATCGCTAAAAATTACCGTAATATAAGCGTTAGCTACATTTAAAGATAAATCGTTTAGTTGTTGTTTTAAATTTTCAACACCGCTTAAATATTTATATTCGTTGGCTTTAATGTTGTTATATTGGGTTAAACCACTCCATAAAACTACATTACCACTCACAAAAAAATTTTGAGAGAGTACTTGGGCATTAGCAAATTCGTTGGTAAATCTATCAATCGTTTGTCCAAAATTATAAGTGTGGGCAGCACCCAAATTTACACTAGGCAAAATTGCAGCTTTACTTTGCAATGTATTGTTTTTATTTATTTCGTTATTTAAAGCACTTTGTTTTAAACTAATATTATGGTTAGATGCATAGCTAATACATTGTTGTAAATCCCATGCCGTTTGACTTTTAAAACCAACAAAAAATATTAAAAATATAAGCGTAAAAAAAAATTTCATTGCAGATTGTAAAAATACTTATTTTATTTTTTATTAAGTAAATTATTAGATGTGCGGTAATTTATCATATTTTAATAGTTAATAATATATTTTTAGTTTTTAATAAAATTATAATTTTTTATTACCTTTAAGAATTAAATTTATATTATGGGATGTAGCAGTGGATGTGGCACAGAAAGTAACGGAATACCTAATGGCTGTAATAATAACGGTAGTTGCGGCGCAGATAGTGGTTGTAATAAATTAACAGTATTTGACTGGTTAGGGAATATGAATTTACCCGAAGGCCAATCTACATTTCCTGTTTTAGAAATTCGGTTCAAAAATTCGCGTAAAGAATATTATAAAAATGTAAATAATTTAACATTAAATGTAGGAGATGCTGTGGCTGTTGAAGCTACAAGTGGCCATGATATTGGAATGGTAAGTTTAACAGGCGAATTAGTAAAACTACAATTAAAAAAACATAACATTGGCTTTGATAGCGAAGAAATAAAAAAAATTTACCGTAAAGCCAAGCAAAGCGATATTGATAAATGGAAAGAGGCACAAGCGCTTGAGGTTGATACAATGTACAAAGCTCGCACCATTGCTTTAAAATTGGGTTTAGCCATGAAGTTAAGCGATGTTGAATATCAAGGCGATAAATCAAAAGCAGTATTTTATTATACTGCAGAAGCGCGAGTAGATTTTAGAGAACTTATTAAAGTTTTAGCCTCAGAATTTAATGTGCGTATTGAAATGAAGCAAATTGGCGCCAGACAAGAAGCCTCTCGTTTAGGAGGTATTGGTGCTTGCGGACGAGAATTATGCTGTAGCACCTGGTTAACCGATTTTAGAGCTGTTAGCACGAGTGCCGCACGTTACCAACAATTATCTTTAAATCCATTAAAATTAGCAGGCCAATGCGGAAAATTAAAATGCTGCTTAAATTATGAATTGGATAGCTATTTAGATGCTTTAAAAGAGTTTCCTGAAATGGATGGCAAGCGTTTACAAACTAAAAAAGGAGAAGCATTTTTACAAAAAACCGATATTTTTAAACGGACTATGTATTTTAGTTATCGCAGCGAACCCGATGTGTTTATACCTTTAAATGTTGCGTTAGTAAAAGAAGTATTAGAAGCCAATGCCAAGGGCGAATTGCCCGATGATTTTAAAGTAGCTTTTAAAGAAACCAATAAAATAAAAGTGATTGAGCATAATTTTGAAAATGTTGTAGGGCAGGATAGTTTAACGCGTTTTGATAAAACCAAAAATAATAAACAAGGTTTTAAAAATAATCCGAATAAAAATAATCAGCACAAAAAACCGAGTCCTAATCAACAAAAAACGCAAAATAAACCTGTTATACTTAGCAGAATTGATGATCAAAAAACTAATAACAAAGTTCAAACAACAAATAAAAACCGTAAGCCTCATCATAATAGAAATAAAAATGATAAACCCAATAATGATGCTAACAAAACTAATCCCACAGAATAAAAAAATAAGGCAATTATTTTTAATAGGAACTTTACTTTTTGTATTTTCTTCTTGCAATAAAAATGTGGTATTTAGTAAATACCAAACTTTTAAAAATAACGAGTGGTTTTTAAAAGATAAGGCAGTATTTGATGTGGAGATAAAAGATACTGAATCGCTAAACAACATTTTATTAATGGTGCGCCATGCCGATAGTTACCCTTATAGTAATTTATTTTTGTTTGTTACTACTAAATACCCTGATGGTAAAACCCTTACCGACACTATGGAAGTTGTATTAGCTAACCAAAAAGGTGAGTGGCAGGGCAGTGGCGCCGGCGATATATTTGACTTTAAAATTCCTATTAAAAAAAATATTCGTTTTCCTAATGCAGGCAGTTATCAATTTACTTTTGAGCAAGCGATGCGTGTTGACCCGTTACCTTTAATTATGGATTTTGGTTTTGAAATTGAGAAGGCTAAGTAATTCATATTTTTAATTATAAAATTTAACCAATAACACATTTAAGCATTTACTCTTTTATTAATTTAAATTGCTACAAACTCCAATAGGTTAAATCTTTAAAATTAGATTTATACATTCCTTTTACATCTACCAAAACACCTTTTGTTGAGAGAATAGATTTAAAGAATTTTTCACCTAACGTTTTATATTCTTTGTGGTTTACGGCAACAATTACACCATCATAACCTTTTGCTAATTTGTTTAAGCCAAACCCATATTCATGTTTTAACTCGTTACTATCAGCGTGAGGGTCTACAATCTCTACCTTTACGCCAAAGCTTTTTAATTCTTTTACTATATCTGCTACTTTGCTGTTACGAATGTCACTTACATCTTCCTTAAAAGTTGCGCCCATTACCAATACTTTTGATTTTGAAATATTTTTTCCAGCAGCTATTATTTTTTTAACAGTAGTTTTTGCAACGTAAAACCCCATGCTATCGTTTACATACCGTCCGCTATTAATTACTTTTGCATGATAACCTAAACTTTCGGCTTTGTAAGTTAAATAATAAGGATCGACGCCAATGCAATGTCCACCTACTAAACCTGGCGAAAATTTTAAGAAATTCCACTTAGTTCCAGCGGCTTCCAACACATCGTAAGTATTAATATTCATCTTATTAAAAATGATAGAAAGTTCGTTCATTAAAGCAATGTTTACATCGCGTTGTGTGTTTTCAATAATCTTAGCTGCTTCTGCTACTTTTATAGAAGAAGCTTTGTGGGTTCCAGGTTCAACAATTATTTCGTAAACTTTACTAATTTCTTCTAAACTTTCTTTATCACAACCACTAACAATTTTTAAAATTTTAGTAATGGTATGTTCTTTATCACCTGGGTTTATGCGCTCGGGCGAGTAACCCACTTTAAAATCTTTTATAAATTTTAATTTACTTTCGCGTTCTAAAATTGGGATGCAATCATCTTCGGTACAACCTGGATAAACGGTAGATTCGTAAACCACATAATCACCTTTTTTAAGCACTTTTCCAACTGTAGTACTAGAACCGATTAATGGTTTTAAATTTGGTAAATTATGTTCATCAATTGGCGTTGGAACGGCTATGATAAAAAAATTAGCTTTTTTTAAATCTTCTAACCTGGCAGTAAAAGAAATGTCGCTTTTTTCAAAATCTTTTTTCGTTAATTCGTTACTTGGATCAATTCCTTTTTTCATCATTTCAACACGTTTTTCGTTAATGTCGAAACCAATAACTTTTACTTTTTTAGCAAAGGCCAAGGCAATTGGTAAGCCAACGTAGCCAAGTCCAATTACTGCGATTGTAGCTTCTTTTTTTAGGATTCTGTTGTAAATATTCATTTTTTATGTTTTTTCTTTGTTCTAAAAATAATTATTAAAATTATTATTATTGGTAAAATAAGTAATGTGCTCTTTACGTTTCCTCCAAATAAAATTGGTTCATATCCGAAAACTTTCATCAAGTCAGAAAAAACTACGGTTATACCTATTGTAAAAAAAGCACCAAATACAAACAATATAAAATTTAATATCCATGGAAAATGTCTTGCTCCTAAATAAACTTCTACGGCATTTTTAAGATTAACTTTAATATTTAAACCATTGGCTTTACAATTATCCATTAATTTTTTTGCATCGGAAACAGAATAAGTTGATTTGTGATTGTACATTTCGGCGCTATTTCCATAGTAAACTTTCCCATCAACTTCATAAGTGAAATTAATTAAAGGTTTTTTAATTGTGGTTGAAATTTTTGAGTAATTGAATAATGAGCTACTTTCAGTTATCTCAACACCCGACCCCATTCCATAGGTTGAGCGAGTGTAATCGGTATATTTATTATATTTTCCTATAATCACATCTACAGAAGTTATTCTTGCTTTTATTACTTCCCATGAAGAACTGATAAAAGCATAATAGTAATTAATTGTACTAGGAACCAGCATAAATAAACCTGCAATACCCAAAATAAGAACTCCAAGAAAGCCTATAATATCAAAACCTGCTGAATTACCGTACTTTTGAAGTTTTATTGTTCCTTTTAAAGCAGTTGAAATAAGAATTAGGTTTTCATCTGCCATTTCGTAATTTAAAGAAACTTCTTGTAAATTGTAAGTGTATGTAATTGTATTGTTATTAAGGTTATACTTTACTCTTTTTGTGTAAGTACCATATTGCATTATTAAAGAGTCGTTTGTAATGGTTATAAAGCTTGGATCTTCGCCAATAATAGAAGATTTAACACTCAACCACTCACCAGTAAATTCTTTACCTGCTACGTTTAAATTATCTATTTTTTTACAAGTAGAAAATACTATAATAAATAATGGAAGTAGTAAGTATAATTTTAGAAATTTCATTTAAGATTTTCTGTTTTCTGTTCTTAAAGCATATATACGTTCAATAATATCTACTACTTTTAGGCCTTCCAATGCATTAGTGGTAATTTTATTTTTACCATTTATAGTATCTACAACATTTTCAATAACATTGGTATGATTGTTTGCAGAACCCTTATATGCGCCATAATCGTTTGCAGGATTAACTGCAGCGAGTTCTGGCATAGTATAATCTTTAATATTACAAACTTCTACCTGATCCATATATTGTCCACCTACTTTTACACTGCCCTTGCTACCAACAATAGTAAGCGATGATTCTAAATTTTTATCGTACACTGCAGTTGAATAATTAATACTTCCCATACCACCATTTACAAAATCAAAACTAACAAAACCGCTGTCTTCAAATGCTGTTAAATTAATATGATTAAAGTCGGCAAATTTCGCCTGAATATTAGTAATATCACCAAAAACCCAGTACATAATATCTATCCAGTGGCTAAATTGAGTAAATAGAGTTCCTCCGTCTAAGTCTTGAGTACCTTTCCAGCCACCTTTTTTGTAATAACGCTCATCGCGATTCCAGTAACAGTTTAATTGAACCATGTAAACATCACCAATAATTTTTTTATCTACTATTTCTTTCAACCATACGCTTGGAGGAGAATAACGATTTTGCATAACGCAAAAAACAGTTTTACTGTGAGACAATGCCGAATAAATTATTTTTTCGCAATCGGCTTTGCTCAATGCCATTGGTTTTTCAACTACAACATGTATATTGTTTTCTATAGCTTTTAAAGCATGTTCGGCGTGTAAGCCATTAGGAGTACAAACATTAATTACTTCAATATCTTTATGATTAGCTAATAATTCATCAATTGAATTATAAAATTTTTCTTGTAAATTTTCTAAATCTAATTTATCTCTTGGAGTAACATCACAAACCGCTATTAATTCACAATTTGGGTTACGTCTTACCATTTCTGCGTGACGTTTACCTATGTGCCCTTGACCAATTACTGCAAATTTTATTTTTGTCATTTACGAAATTCTTTTTACACTATTATTTTCTAATTGATAGGTCTGATTACTTTCTTTACAAATAGCTTTGCCTGAAGCGTCAAATTCTAATTTATGTCCAAATTCGCTCATCCAACCAGTTTGGCGGGCGGGATTGCCAATTACCAGGGCATAATCTGGAACATTTTTAGTAACCACAGCACCAGCACCTATAAACGCAAATTTACCAATATCGTGTCCGCAAACTATAGTTGCATTAGCACCAATACTTGCACCTTTGCCAACGTGAGTTTTAGCATATTCGTTTTTGCGGTTTACTGCACTGCGTGGATTAATAACGTTTGTAAATACCATACTAGGACCTAAAAATACATCATCGTCGCAAGTTACACCAGTATAAATTGAAACATTATTTTGAACTTTTACATTTTTACCTAACACCACTTCGGTTGATATAACCACGTTTTGACCGATATTACATCCTTCGCCCAAAATACAATTAGGCATAATATGACTAAAGTGCCATATTTTAGTACCTTCGCCAATAGAACAGCCTTCGTCGATAAAAGCTGTTGGGTGGTAATAAATTTTTTTAGTATCCATATTTTATAAAGGATTACAAAAGTATAAAAAATAGTGGTTTAAGAGTAAATTTCGTATAAATAATGTAGTAAAAAAACAAATTAGCCCAAAAATAAATTAATATATTTATCGTTTTATTATATATGAAGATAGATTTCAAAAAATATATTCCTCACGTAATTGCAATAGTAATTTTTGCTGTTGTTACGTTAATTTATTTTAAACCTTTATTAAGCGGTAAGGTTTTAAAGCAAGATGATATTGCACGCCACAAAGGCATGAGTCAGGAAATTGTAGAATACCGCAATCAATATAAAACAGACCCATTATGGACAAACTCAATGTTTGGAGGTATGCCAGCTTATCAAATTTCAACTTTTTATCCTAGTAATTGGATTGCAAAATTAGATAACGTTTTTAAACTTTTTATTCCACTACCAGCAGGTTATGTGTTTTTATATTTTTTAGGATTTTTTATTTTACTCTTATGCCTCGAAGTAAACCCTTGGCTGGCTATAATTGGTGGCTTGGCTTACGGCTTAAGTTCCTACTTTTTTATTATTTTAGAAGCCGGACACAACTCAAAAGCAAATGCATTGGGTTATTTGCCAGCGTTGTTGGGCGGAGTTATTTTATTGTTTAGAGGCAAACATGGGCTTGGTTTTGCAGTTACAACTTTGTTTACAGCAATGGAATTAAACACTAACCATGTGCAAATTTCCTACTATGGTTATATTTTAATTGGATTTGTAATTGCGGGTTATTTTTTAACTTCAATCAAACAAAAACAATTATCTGTTTTTTTTAAAGCTACTGCCTTTTTTGTGATAGCCACCTTAATTGGAATATTACCTAATGCAGGCAATTTAATGACAACTAACGAATATGGTAAATACAGCACACGTGGTAAAACCGAATTAACCATTAATTCAAATTTAAAAGCAAACGACAATAATACTACAAGCGGTTTAGATAGAGATTATGCCACGAAATGGAGTTATGGTATTGGAGAAACTTTTACCTTTTTAATACCCGATTTTAAAGGTGGCGGAAGCACTCCAATTGGCAATGCCTACCCTGAAGCATTAAAAAAAGTAAATCCCGATTATCGCCAGCAAGTTGCTGGAAGCTATGCCTACTTTGGTGATCAGCCTTTTACAAGCGGACCAGTATATATTGGTGCCATTATTATTTTATTATCGGTTTTAGGAATGTTTGTAATTAAAAATCCTATAAAATGGCCTATATTTTTTGCAACTCTTTTAACCGTAGCCTTAGGTTGGGGAGGCAATTTTATGGCTTTAACAAACTTGTTTTTAAATTATATGCCTGGTTATAATAAATTTAGAGCAGTTGCCATGATTATGGTAATTGCAGAATTAACTTTGCCTTTATTGGCAATATTGGCAATAAACGAACTTTTAAAAGTTAAAAATTGGAACGATAAACTAAAATTAAATCTTATAAAAAAAGAAATTACTTTAAAAAAAGTTTTAATTATTACCGTAAGTATTGTTGGAGGATTTTGTGCATTAAGTTATTTACTTCCCGACGTATTTAATTCGTTTACGGCTAGCGGCGAAGAAGAACAAATGGTTCGCCAGGCAGTACAAGCAGGTAACCCCGAAGCACAAGTAAGACCTGCAATTACCGAAATTATGGCTCAAATAGAAATTGCCCGAAAATCTATTTTTAAAGCTGATGCTTTACGTTCGCTTATATTTGTAATATTAGGTTTTGGCGCTTTGTGTTTATTCTTTACCAATAAAATTAAAAAAGAATTACTTTTTATAGCATTGGGTTTATTTATTGTAATTGATTTATGGACCGTGAATGCACGTTACGTAAATGACAAATCATTTATTACTAAAGAACAAAATACTCAAAATTTAGTAGTAAAAACAGCTGCAGACGATGAAATTTTAAAAGACTCTAGTTTAGATTACCGCGTTTTGAACTTGACTGTTAGTACTTTTAACGATGCTCAAACCTCATATTATCATAAATCAATTGGTGGGTATCATGGCGCTAAATTAAAGCGCTATGCCGAGTTAATAGATTTTCATATTGATAATGAATTAGATTTGTTTAGAAAAAATGCAGGAAAAGCATTTGCTAGCGATAGCTTATTAAACGATTTAATGGGTAGATTGCAAGCAATTAATATGTTGAATACAAAATACTTTATTATTCCGGGAGGCGATGAACAAGGTAATATTCCTTTAGCAAACAAGCAAGCCAATGGCAATGCATGGTTTGTGAGTAACTTAAAAATTGTAGCCAGCGCCGACAGCGAAATTGTGGGATTATATAACATCAATACAAAAACACAAGCAATTGTTAACCAAAAATACCAAACAGAATTAGGCTTAAAAGCTAATTACAATGCAAGTGGAACAATTAAATTATTAAACTACAAACCTAACGATTTAGAATACGAAAGTAATAATACAGATGAAGGTTTTGCTGTGTTTTCTGAAATTTATTACCCTAAAGGCTGGAATGCCTATATAGACGGGCAATTAAAACCTCATGCCAATGTAAATTATGTTTTAAGAGGCTTAAACATCCCCGCAGGTAAGCATAAAATAGAATTTAAATTTGAACCACAAACCTATAAAACTGGAGGAACGATTGCAATGATAGGCTCGCTTTTAGTATTATTGAGTGTTGGTTTAGGATTATATTTGGATATGACCAACAAAAAAGAAATTAAATTATCTTAATATGCAAACTACTGAAAATATATTAGCTACCAAACCAAAATATTTAAATTTATTAGGTAAAGAACAAGCAACAAAATTATTACAACTTTTTTTAGAAATAGAAAATGGAAAATATGCCAAAAACGAAATTCATTCAGTACAACTAAAAAATATTGCACATCCTTTTTTTTTAAGAGCCATTAGAGCAGATATGCAATCGTTTGAAAATACCTTTATTGATTCGTATTTAGAAAAAAAACCATATTTTAATGATATTAAATTTGTTATAGATGCTGGCGCAAATATAGGTTTTACCGCAATTTTGTTTGCAAACTGGTGGCCAAATTGTAAAATTATTAGTATTGAACCCGATAAAGAAAATTACGAATTAACAGTTAAAAATACTTCATCTTATAAAAACATTACCGTTTTAAATGCTGCACTTTGGAGTAAAGATGCCAAATTATGTATAGAAGCTGGGCAAGAAGATGGTTTTGTGGTTAAGGAAATTACCGGATTAGAAACGGATTTAAAACTAGAAAATATTACAAGTGGCATTTCAATTAATCAGTTGCTTAAAACATACAACGCTTCGCAAATTGATTTTTTAAAAATGAATATTGAAGGCAGTGAAAAAGAAATTTTTACTACTGATTATGAAACTTGGTTATCTAAAACAAATACTATGCTTATTGAGTTACACGACGGTAAAAATGCTGGCTGCTCAAAAGCTGTTTTTTCGGCAGTAAATAAATACGATTTTGCAGTAACCGAAACTGCGCCTTATGGCATTTTATTTGCTAAAGAATTTATTTACCGAACTTGGTATGCAAAATGGTATAAGGAAGAAATTTACTTGCCAAATATTAATAAAGAACGTTTTCCGCAATTTTATTTGGATAAGGAATAAATTAAAAGAATACTGTTATTGTTAGTTAAATAGAAATAAAATTTAGTATTAAAAATTAAGAATTAGGAATAATCGTAGTAACTTTATAATAAAATTAAATAAATAACAATTTAAAATTAAAAATTATGGCAATAGAATTTACAGACGCAAACTTTGATGAGCTAGTATTAAAAAGCGATAAACCCGTGTTGGTAGATTTTTGGGCAGAATGGTGTGGACCGTGCCGCATGGTTGGCCCTGTGGTAGAAGAGATGAGTAAAGAATACGAAGGGAAAGCAGTTATTGGAAAAGTAAATGTTGATTTAAACTCAAACATAAGTGCAACTTATGGCATTAGAAATATACCTACTTTATTATATTTTAAAAATGGACAAGTTGTAGATAAGCAAGTAGGTGTAGTGCCTAAAGCTACTTTAGCAGCTAAATTAGATGCTCAAATGTAAATTAAACTTTGTAAAAAGATTTAATTCTTAGCGAAGTGAAAATAACTTTGAAAGTAAAATAAAAATAAAGTCGTTTTAATAATATGAAACGACTTTTTTTGTGCATTTTGGTTTCTGCGTGAGGGATTGAAGTGGAAATACTTTTGTGAGGAACGAACAAAAGATTGAAACGGAAAGCCCGACCCTTGCGCTTGCCCTTTGCGCTTGGGGCACGCCCAAAAAATTATTATTTATATATTTATAAAATGAAGTTAGATATTTTAGCAATAGGCATTCACCCCGACGATGTAGAATTATCGTGTAGTGGTACTATTTTAAAACACATTGCATTAGGCAAAAAAGTTGGAATTTTAGATTTAAGTCATGGTGAATTAGGAACCCGTGGTAATGCTGAATTACGAAGTAAAGAAGCGCATGCAGCCGCAAAAATATTAGGAATTGAAACCCGAACGCAATTAAATTTTAAAGATGGATTTTTTGAAAATAATGAAGCGCATCAATTAGAAATTATAAAACAAATTCGCTTACATAAGCCCGAAATTGTATTGTGTAATGCAATTGCTGATAGACATCCGGATCATGGACGTGCTTCGAAATTAACTTCGGATGCCTGTTTTTATAGCGGACTAGTAAAAATTGAAACCTTTGACGATAAAGAAATACAAACACCTTGGCGGCCAAAAGTGATTTACAACTATATACAAGATTATTTTATTAAACCCGATTTTGTTGTAGATATTACTGAATTTATTAAAAAAAAGCACGAATGTATAATGGCGTATTCATCGCAATTTTATAATCCAATTAGTAATGAGCCACAAACGCCAATATCGAGTAAAGAATTTATTGAAAGCCTAAATAGTAAAATGAGTATTTGGGGCAGAAGCATTGGCGTAGCTTATGCCGAGGGCTTTACAGTAAATAGATATATTGGCATAAAAAATTTGTTTGATTTGGTTTAATTTTAATCTAATTTAATATTCATTAATCGTAGTACTTTTTCAATATCTTCGGGTGTATCAATGCAATGGCTATCGTAATTTGTTAAAACGCATTTTATTTTAAATCCGTTTTCTAACCAGCGTAATTGTTCTAAAGATTCGGCCAACTCTAAATTTGAAACTGGCAGTTTAGTTATTTTCTCTAAAACATCAACTTTGTAAGCATACATGCCTACGTGGCGATAATAATTAAAATGGTTGTGCCACTCCTTTTGGTTAATATTATTTATAAATGGAATAACGCTTCTACTAAAGTAAAGTGCTTCGTTATTAGTGTTTAAAATAATTTTTACTTCGCCAGTATCAAATAATACTTCATGGCTTTTACATATACTTATTTGGGTAGCTATTTGTGTTTCGCCATTGCAAATTTGCGCTATTGAATTTATTTGGTCGGGGTGCAAAAATGGTTCGTCGCCTTGTATATTTAATACATAATCGTATTTTTTATTAAATAGTTGATATGCTTCAAAACATCTATCGGTGCCACTTGCATGGTTAGGATTTGTAATTAAAACATCAGCGCCAAATTTTTTTGCATGCTTTTGTATAAGCTCATCATCAGTTGCAATAATTACAGAGCTAAGTAAATTACTTTTTTTAGCTTGTTCATAAACCCTCTGTAACATTGATTTACCATTAATTTGAACTAAGGGTTTGCCTGGAAAACGAGATGATGCATAGCGTGCTGGAATTATTCCAAGAATTGTACTCATATTTTATTAATTATGTAAAATGTAAGACGGCAAATATAAAATGGTTGTTTCGAATTTATTATTCCGTTTTTTGGTTTACCTTTTCCATTTCTTTATTCTCTTTATCTCTATTTCGCTTATAAATAAATACACATAAAATTAAAATGCCTGCAAAAGCAAATAAACCTAATAAGCCCCACAACAAACCTGCCGAGGATTTTATTACTACCAAAAAAACAATGGCTACTAATAAAACGGTGCCCACTTCATTAAATATACGTAGTTTAAAAGATGAGTACCTAAACACACCTTGTGTTTGTTGTTTATAAATACGCTGACATTCAAAATGATACAAAGCTAAAATGCCTACACAAATTAACTTTAACCACATCCAAGGCATAGTAAGTAAACCAACGTTTAAAAACAACATCCAAAAGCCAAATATAAAAGTACCTACCATAGCAGGCCAGCCAATTATATACCATAATTTTTTTTGCATAATTAACAATTGTTGTGTTAAAATAGGTTTGGCAATTTCATCTTTTTTTTGAGCCTCGGTTGTGTAAATAAATAGCCTAACCATATAAAATAAGGCTGCAAACCAGCAAACCACAAAAATTATATGCAAAGCCAATAGATATCTGTAATTAACTTCCATAAAACAAATGTAATTAATATAGTTAAATTTGTAAGTAATTTTAATGTTTAAATAAACAGATATTAATCATCTATTATTAATTTATAATTTTTAATTTATTTTTTAAATGAAAGCTAAAATCCCATCACAATCACTAACTATAAATACCGAAGTTGTTTTACCTAATGATACTAATCATGTAGGCAATTTATTTGGAGGTAAATTAATGCAATGGTTAGATATTACTGCTGCGATAGCCGCACAGCGACACTGCTCGCGTGTTGTAGTAACAGCTGCAATTAACCATGTAAGTTTTGATAAGCCCATTAAGCAAAATAGCGTTGTTACTATTGAAGCTAAGGTAAGTAGGGCTTTTACCAGCAGTATGGAAGTATTTGTAGATGTATATGTAGAAGATACGGTAACTGGTAAACAAACTAAATGCAACGAAGCAATACTAACTTTTGTTGCTATTGACCAAAACGGAACACCTTTGCCTGTGCCTGAATTAATACCTGAGACCGACATAGAAAAACAGCGTTTTGAAAGTGCTTTGCGAAGAAGACAATTATCGTTAGTTTTAGGGGGAAGAATGAAACCCGAAGATGCATCTGAGTTAAGAGCTTTATTTTTTATAGATTAAAATTAGTTTGAGTATTGAAATTTTTTTTTGCTATAACTCTATTTTTTACTTCAATTAATTGTTTGTTTTCGCAACAAGTAATTAAAGGTAAAGTTGTTGAAAAAGACAGCAACAGCATTATGCCTTTTGTTTACATTATTAATAAAAGCAATGGTAATGGCACAATGAGCGATAACGATGGAAATTTTACCTTATATCTAAAAACCGACGATACCCTTGTTTGTAGTTACATTGGTTTTGCAAAATTAACTATTCCATTTAAAAATTTAGTGAAAGAACCTAACGGCGTTTATAAACTAATTATGACTCAAATGCCTGTAAACCTTGGCATGGTTACCGTTAATGCGTTTATAATTAAGCCTTACGAACGCGATTATATGAATAAAATAATTGACGACAGTAAATTTAAAACAATAGATTACTTACAAAGCCCAATTACTGCTCTTTATATGCGTTATAGCAAAGAAGGTAAACAAATACGAAAGTTGGCAGCTATTTTTGAAGATTTATTTATTGAGGAGGAAGTACAAAAAAAATTAAGTGCAGAAATATTACGAAAACTAACAGGCGATGATAAAATAGATTATGAAGCTTTTAGAAAATACTGCTACACTTGCAATAACCAATATATTATAAGTCATGATGGTGTTGATTTATACAGCCGAGTAATGGAATGTTATAAGCGTTGGAAAGATGAGAAGAAAAGATAATTAATGAAGTGTTTTTTGTAATACTTTAAATTAATCAATTGATTTACGATTAAAAATTATGTATCCAAAATGAAAAAAGAATGAAAAAGGGTTTTCATATTGATCGTAATAATTAATTCCTACGCTAATAGGACCAATTGCTGTATTATAAACTGCAGTTGCCATACCACTATAATTTCTATATAAAAAAGGTATGCTATATGTAGCTTTATCGTCATCTGTTTTTAAAATTGATTGTATAGGTTGAAAAATGTAGGCTTCAATCCTAATATCTAAACTTTTTAGTGGAGTGGTTATGGCTTTTATGCCACCCGCTAAATAATTATGAGCCCTAAAACCTTCAATAAAAAAAGTTTGACTTTCGGGTGTAGGGTTAAACGCTGGTGCCGATAAAATAGTTGCTTGATAATTACTAAAAAATGTTTGGGTTGAATATACCCCTTCGGCAAAAATGCCAATTTTAAAAATTTTAACTGTTTTTATATAACTATCAAATGTTAATTTTAATTGAAACCATGTTGGAACTCTTCTCTTTTCGTATCTTACTGTATCACTACTGGTGTTTCCGGGTAAATGGGTTTCTTTACCATCTAAGGCACGAGCTCTTACATTTAAATAGGTGCCTTCGGTAGCATACATTTTTCTATTTAAAGTATTAATTTTATAATTGGCCTGTGTATACCAGTATGAAAAATAAGTGTTGTCGGTGGTATCTAGTTTGGTAAAAATATCTTTTTGATAATATTGATTTCGCCATTCGGTATAGCCACCAGATAAGTTAAACTGAGAAATGTTACCAATTGGTACACCTATTTTTAATTCTCCAAACCTATCTTCTTGCACTAAATAAGCAGGTCTTAAAAAATCATAAAACAATATACTACTTGTGTAATAATCCCATCGCGAATAAGTAAATGAGGGTTCAACAAAAAATAAAAGTTTCCCAGGAAAATCAAATCGTAATTTAGAAAATGTGCCCGAATATAATTTACCAATATAACCATTTGTGTATGCGCTAAAACCAATTTTACCTAAATAATTGTATTGCAGCGCGCCAAAGGCTTCGCTTATTGGTCGGTTTGATAATATTGCTCCAGCATCAACATAAAAAGGCTTTTCTTTTTTGCCTAATAATTTTAAAGTGTATTTATTTGTAATAGAATCTTTAATAGCGATTGGAAAAATATTTCGAATTTTATCGTCGCTGGCAAGTCTAAAATATCGTTTTTTTAATTGATTTAAACTAAATGGTTTTTGTTTATAAAATAAACTTTTTGTAATAAAATGTTGTTGTTTTTTATTTAAACCAACTACCTTTAAATTATTAAATAAAGTGCTATCAAAATTCCTATAATTACAAAGTTTGGTTCGTTTTAATTCTAAATCTTTGCTAAAAACTCTATTTTTTAATTGATTTTTTAATATTGGAATATTTCTTAAAGTTGCGTAATAACCACTATCAATTAAGCGCTTTGCATCATCAAAGTTAAAAATGTTTACATCGCTCCAAGGTTCAATTAAAACGCCGTTTTCGTTTAAAGGCTTAAAAACAGTTTCACTCATTAATAAATTTCGTAATTGCAAATACAAATCATCATCATCCGGACTTTTAGTTTTTTCAGATACGTTAGATCCAATTATATAATCGGGGTTAAAATCGCTTTGCATTACATTTATAGGAAAGTTATTATAAAGACCACCATCAAATAATAATTTACCATCAACATAAATTGGGCGTAAATAAAAAGGGTAACTCATGCTAGCTCTTATTGCGCTTGGCAAATCTCCATTTTTAAATATTACCGATTTTTTACTTTCAACATCCGAAGCTACGCACCTAAAAGGAACTAAAAGACTGTCAAAATTATTTTTTACATTATTACTTACGCTCCCAAAAGTTTCCATTAAATAATAATCTATAGGTATTGAGTTTATTGCATTTGTTGGTAAATTTTTTAAATAAGGATTAGATGGATTAATTTTAAAAGTGTACCAAGAAGCAAAACTTTCCCTTTCTTTTACCATATATTCGTATTTTACAGGTACTTCGCCCTTTGTAGTGCTTTTAAATAAAGTGCTTTTTACTAATTCTTCAATTTGCATGGGTGTATAACCTATAGCATAGTAAGCGCCAATTAAACCGCCAATACTAGTGCCTGTAATATAATCAATAGGTATACCGTTTTCTTCTAAAGCCTTAATAACCCCAATATGAGCAATACCACTTGCTCCACCTCCGCTTAAAACTAAACCAACTTTTTGAGATTTTAATATTTGTGTATTTACAACTAAAAAAAGTAAAATAATTATTTTAAAAATTGGCTTCAAATGTGTTCTAGTCTGTGCAAATTTAATCTTTATCTAAAAACCTGTATAATTTCTTATAAATATTTATATTAGCGGTTCTCTAAAACACAATTTAGTGATAAAATTTGTACTTAAAAAAATTGGTTATGGTATAGTGGTGCTATTTGGCGTTATTACAACTATCTTTTTTTTATTTAATGTTTTGCCTGGCGACCCAGCTGCGGTAATGCTTGGGCAACATGCCAGTAAAGATGCTGTTGAAGCAATTCATCGCGATTTAGGTACTGATAGACCGATGATTGAGCAATATGCAAATTATTTAAATGATTTATCACCAATTTCTGTTCATAATTACAAAAATAAAAACGATTTGTGGTATTTAAATCCCTTGAAATACTCTTGGACATCTTTATTTACTATAGGAAAAGAAAATGTTTTGGTTTTAAAACTGCCTTATTTACGCCAAAGTTATATTACAAAACGTAAAGTATCTGATATTATTAAAGATACCCTTCCCGAAACAACTATTTTAGCTTTTAGTGCCATAATAATTGCCTCTATTATCGGCATTGCATTGGGTATAGTTACGGCTACTCGTAAAAATTCGTTTATAGATAGAAGTGTTTTTGTATTGGCTACCGTTTTTGGCATGAGTGCTCCTTCATTTTTTGTAGGTTTAATTATTATGTGGCTTTTTGGATATAAACTATCAGCTTACACAGGTTTAGACCCTTCAGGCAGTTTATATGACTATGATGCTTGGAATGGAGAAGTTTTAAAATTAAAAAATTTAATTTTGCCCGCCATTACTTTAGGAATACGCCCTTTAAGTATTATTATACAGTTAACGCGTAGTTCGTTATTAGATGTTTTATCGCAAGATTATATTCGTACAGCACGTGCAAAGGGTTTAAGCTTTAATAAAATAATTTTAAAACACGCTTTAAAAAATGCTTTAAATCCAGTAGTTACTGCCATTTCTGGGTGGTTTGCAGGTTTAATGGCAGGCTCAGTTTTTGTTGAAAAAATATTTAATTGGAAAGGTATTGGCTACGAAGTTGTTGAAGCTTTAAGTAAAAACGATTTACCAGTAGTAATGGGTGCAACACTAATTTTTGCTACAATTTTTGTGTTTATAAATGTTATTGTTGATATTTTTTATGGGCTTTTAGACCCTAGAGTTAGATTAAAATAAAATGAGCAGAAAAAAAATTGTAGCTGGTAATTGGAAAATGAATACCTCGCTAAAAGAGGCCATGTTATTAACACAACAAATTTTAGAAAATAGTGCTTCCACTTCTTTAATCGAGAAAATTATTTTCCCCCCATTTACTTTTTTAACCGAAGTAATAAAAACTATTAATAATACACCTAATTTTTTTGTCGGAGCACAAAATTGCAGTCAATATTTAAATGGCGCATTTACTGGAGAAGTAAGTGCATTGATGTTACAATCAATTAATTGTAACTATGTTTTAATTGGGCATAGCGAACGTAGAAATTATTTTAACGAAACTAACGAACAATTTATTTTAAAAATAAAAAACGCATTGCATAATAACTTAAAAGTTATTTTTTGTTTTGGTGAACAACTAGCTGAACGGAAACAAAATTTACATTATGAAACTATTAAATTACAACTTAGCGAAGTTCTCTCTCATTTTACTGAAATAGATTTACTAAATATTACTTTAGCTTATGAGCCAGTTTGGGCAATTGGAACAGGTGAAACAGCTAGCCCAAATCAGGCACAAGAGATGCACGCATTTGTTAGAAAAGTTATTGCAAATTTGTTTTCTCAAAAAATTGCCGATGCTATTTATATTTTATATGGTGGTAGTTGTAATCCACAAAACGCAAAACAATTATTTGTTTGTCCCGATGTGGATGGCGGATTAATTGGTGGTGCAAGTTTAAAAGCAAATGACTTTATTGCTATTGTAAATTCGTTTTAAATAGCATTATAAATCAAAAATAAAGCTCTAACAATACGTTAGAGCTTTCAACTTAAATAATTTATAATTTTAGTTTTTAATAAATTTGTAAATATTTTGTTTAGTAGTTGATTTTACTTTTAAAACATACATACCTTGCGTAAAAGTTGAAGTATTAATTGTGTGATTTTTATCAGCATCAACATTGTAAATCACTTTTCCTAATGCATCAATTACAGTTAAAGTATAAATACCTTGCTCATTAAAACTAATATTTAAAGCATCTTTTACAGGATTAGGAAATAATTTTACATTGGTGTTTGTTATACTTTCTTTTAATCCAGTACAAACCATAACCATTACCGAAGTTGTATTAGTATTAATACAACCCAGCAACGAAACACCTGTTACAGAATAGTTAGTTGTTATAGTTGGGCTTACAACAGTATTTGCTCCAATAAAACCAGTACTCCAAGTATATGAAAATGCACCACTTACGGTTAATGTGGCGGAACTACCTAAACATAAACTTGGTGAGTTTACAACAATTGTTGGTAAAGAATTAACTACAATTGTTTTTGTAGTCACTAACGAGCAACTTGCAACGGTAGTAGTTAAACTATAAACTGTAGTAACAGTTGGATTAACTGTAGTATTTACCATAGTTGAACCTGTACTCCAGCTAAATGTTGATGCTGTGCCTGAAGCAGTTAATAAACTCGAATTTCCTGGACAAACCGAATTGTTTGTAGCAACAATAGTAATAGTAGGAGTAGTGCATGTTGTAGGCGAAAAAGCAATTCCTCTAAAAATTGTATTAGTACCCGACGTAGCAATTGTAGTAGCTGTAGAACCTGCCCCAATATCAACAATCACAACTAATCTATTAGCCGATGTTTCAGATGTTGTTGCATAAATAAATGGAATAGCGTTTGAAAAATCAGCAACAACACCCCTTGCACCTACAGTTCCAGTTGCAATAGTATAGGCGTATGTCCAAATGCCAGTGTTTACAAATTTTTGAATACCTCCACCATTTACAAAGCTTCTATCATCGGCAATGTACATAACTGTGTTAGTAGCATTTGCATAAAAAGCAAAAGGGCTTGATGTTGAGCCAGTTGATGCTGCTGTATTTATAAATAAAAATGGTGCAGGCCCCGTTGTAGTTGAGGTAGGAATTGTATAAATTCCTTGAGTACCACTTCCTGTAGAAAAATATAATCCACCTGCTTTTTCAATTATACATCTTGTGTTGGTTATAGAATTTTGTATGATTGCTGGTATAGCCGTGTTACCAAAATAATTTGTACCGTTGCCATTTCCTGATGCCCAAAAATTGCCAACTCCATCTGATGTTGCACCTCTCATGTTGTTTGTTGTAAAAAAAGTATTACTAGTTGCTGCTAATGAATAATTCCCTGCCGTATTTACAACACCTACTCCTCTAGCAATTAGTGTAGATGATGAACCTGATATTGAGGCAGTAAAACCTGTAGCCGCATTATAACCTCCAAATACTAAAAACTGACCATTTGATGACAAACTTAAAGCTCCCTCTGAGGTTGCAGAGCCGCTGTTTATTAATGCGTTTGTACCAGTGGCAGGAACTGAAAGCGAAAATGCTGGAGTTCCAGTTGGAGTAAATTCTTTTAAAATAATTTGGTTTCCTGTGTTTGTTAAGGTTGAAACGCCATCGCCAACTTGCAATACAGTAATATTACCAGCTGTAAATTGCGCATAGCTAGTGTTTACACAAAGTAATATTATAGCACTAAAAAAAATAGTGTTTTTAATTTTGTTTAAATAATTATTTTTCATTTTTTAATTTTTTGGCAAAGGTCTAATAAAATATTAATAGACAAAACACTAAAAAATAAATTAACGTTAACAAAGCGTTAAGTTTTTATCTAATAAGATTTGGATTAAAAATAATTAGCAAAGGCGATTATTTATTTTCAACATTATCTTTTTCTAACTTTTTAAAATTTAAACTTAAACCGTTTACACAATAACGTTGACCAGTTTGTGTTGGTCCATCGTCAAAAATATGACCTAAATGTCCGCCGCATTTGGCGCATACAATTTCTGTACGAGACATACCCAAAGTATTATCTTTTATTTTTTTAACACGATCGCCACCACCAATTTCGTTATCAAAACTTGGCCAGCCGCAGTGTCCGTCAAATTTTTGCGTACTTGTAAATAACTCAGTTCCGCAACCAGCACAAACGTAAGTACCAGGTTCAAAATTATTATTTAAAGCACTAGTATGAGGGCGTTCTGTCCCTTTATTTCTTAACACATCATATTGGTCAGGCGTTAATGTTTTTTTCCATTCTTCGTTGGTTTTGTTGTATGAAGTTTCCATAGTTTTTATAGGATTAGTTGTGGTTGTTTTAGTAGTTGGTGTTTGGCAACTTACCATTCCAAAAAAAAACATTGATGCGAGTATTAAGTTTAATTTTATCATAAAATAGTATTTACATATATATTTACTATAAAATTAAATATTTAGATTTTTTATTTGCCAAAACTAAAATTAAATTCTGTTAAATCGGGTTCAAATTTCTTTTTACGATTAAATTCGAAATTGTAAATAGCCAAACTTAATTCTTTTAAATAAGGCATACCAATGGTATTAACTTCGTATTTACCAGTACCAAAACTATTTTTTTCGTTACAATAAATTACAGCACTAAGCATAAACTCAATTTTCGTTTTTTGATTAATTATGTAGGCACAATCAACTAAATAGCCATAAGCTTGCCCTACAATGTTAAAAATACGAATTGTATCTTGATTAATAGTTGCAACGGTAGAACCATAAATAAAATATTTTTTAAAAGAATCGTAGTATATTTTTTTATTGTATTTTGGAAACTCACTTTCTTTAGGAAACATACCTAAATGCTTTACTAAAAATTGCCAATCGGCATTTGTTATATTAAATTTATTTTTTTGCGGAAGATAGTTTTGAAAAATAAGTCGTTGTAAAACACTATGAATATTAGTTAATGGCATGTAATTAGATTTAGAAAAATCTTTTTTTTGAGAAATAACTTTATTTTTTTTATTACGAATATCTTGTCCTATTATAATTTCGCCCAAGGGATTTTTAAATCGTTCAAATAAAGTATCGGCTTTTTGAGTGTAAAGTAATTTTAAATCATTATTAAAAAACCGAACTTGGTTAAAATATAAATTTCCATTACCACGACACTGCGCATCAAAGCGATGAACAATGCGTGTGTTTGGATAACCTAAGTCTGTTAATCGTGTGCTTATATATTTTGGATTTAAAAATTCGAATATTCTACTATAACTAAAATTATCGCTAACTAATAACATTTTTTTTATGTGATGGGCAACGCTTGGGTATTTACTTTCAGAAGTTGTATCGTTATTAAATTTTGTTTGGCAAACGTTGCTACTATCTGTAAACATTGCACTAAATTTGTCAAATCCCTGAATGTTAAGGTTATTAATTTTTTCTAAAGCTAATATACTACAAGGTAATTTTATCAAACTAGCGCAATAAAAATAATTGCTGCTATCAACTAAATAATTATGATGCGTAAATTTTGGATTATTTTTTTTATCACGATTAATTTGTGTATAAATAATTTGAGGTTTATATTTGTTTTTATTTGTAATAACGTTTTTTAGTAATGGATTAGATTGTATAATAGAATCCAGTAGTTGGCTTTGCTGCGACAGAGAAATTTTAGCAATTATAAATAAGAATATGAGGTATATTAATTTCAGATAATTTTAAATTTAATTTTTAAAAATAACTAAAAAAAAATAGTTAAGATTATCTTTTTCTAACCACTTATTAAATGTAAAAAATGATTATGAAAAAAATAATTAAACTGATAACTAAGTTTTAGCAAATATAATTACAAATGTTACAGTTTATTTGATTTTAATAAGTGCTCAGATTAAATAGAATTTATCATTAAATTGCAACCTCGTACATCACTATTATCAAAACGCCCCATTAATTGTAATTGATTTTTATCATTCAAAATACCTAAATCTTTTGTTGCAATAAAAGCGCACGAATAAATGTTTGCTAAATCAATTACATTAATTCCGCCTGTTTTATTGGGTTTGGCTATTTGTAAAGGATTATCAACCTCTCTAATAAAAAATTTTAACCAAGGCGGGCTAACAAAATTTTGGTTTCCCAAGCTATATGCTTGGCTTAGCAATTCTGTCATACCATATTCGCTGTGTATAGTATTTATTTTAAAACCATTTTTTAAGTAAATATGTAATTCGGTTTTTAATATTTCTTTTCGTGTTCCTTTCATTCCTCCTGTTTCAATAACTATAAAATTATCGTTTAGAGTAATATTTTTATCACACAAATCCATTAAGGCATACGATACGCCAATTAAAATTACTTTTTGGTTAATTTTTTTTAATTTATTTATTTTTAAAATTAAATCATCAATATTATCTAAAAAAAAACCGCTGTAGGGATGAGGTGATTGTTTTATTAATTCGTTACACATATACACCAACGACGAACCCTTGCGCTGTAAATAATTAGGTAGTAATGCTAAAATACAATAATCACTTGGTTTGCCATAAAATAAATTAAAGCCTTTTAAAAAACTATTTTCGTATAAATCAATATTGTTTACAAAATGTGTTGCTGGAATTTGAGATGTTGTTGAACTACTTGTAAATTTGATAGTTTTTGAAATTATGGGAGAAGTAATAATTTGTTTTGATTTAAAAAATTCGATAGGTAAAAAAGGTATTTTATTAAGTGAATTTATTTGATTGCTATTTATATTTAATAAATTACACCATTCTTTGTAAACTAAATTATTATTGTACTGAAAGTTAAATATTCTTAAAGCCAAGTCGGCAAAGGCTTGTTGCGATTGGATGTTAAATATTTCGGTTTCAAAACTGTGCAATTAATTTGCTTTTTAGTAAAATTTGTCGTAAATTTATATAATTGATTTTATATTAAATGCGTTTTGTTTTATTTATAATTTGTAGTTGTTTTGTTTTTGGATGTGTAAAACGCCAAAGTTCCGATCCTAAACCAATAATTGAATTTAAAAGTTTTACATCATATACAATTTCTGGAAGAGACACAGCAGTTTTAACAATTGGATACCAAGATGGTGATGGCGATATTTTTAGAGATAAATCGTCTGATGATCCAAATTTGGTAGCTACAATTTATATTTTTAACAGTACATTAAATAAATTTGAAGCATTTTTTAATGTTATTACAAATGATACATTGCGATTTATAAATACAATAATACAACCAGACGTAAGCTATAAAGGCAAACAAGTAAGGGGCGATATTGCTTGGCCAATGACTGAGTTTAGACCAAATGCTCAAACCAAAAAATTTTACTATAGGTTATTTATGGTAGATATGAAAAATAATAAATCAAACACTATTACTACGCCAACTTTTACTACTAATTAGTATTAAAAAATATGCTTTTCTGCATGGTAACTGCTGCGCACAAGTGGGCCACTCTCAACAAATTTAAAATTTTTATTGAGTGCATATTCACCATATTTTTTAAATTCATTGGGGTGTACAAAACAAGCAACAGGTAAATGTTTAGGTGTTGGTTGTAAATATTGACCAATAGTTAATACATCGCATTTTACGGCAACTAAATCATCAATGGTTTCATAAATTTCATTTTCTGTTTCGCCTAAACCAAGCATTAATCCACACTTTGTTTTTACGTTTGCTTCATCTAAACGTTTAAGCACTTCCAAACTTCTATCATATTTTGCTTGTATGCGAACTTGAGCAGTTAAACGCCTAACGGTTTCAATATTGTGCGAAACAATATCGGGTTTTACATCAATTATACGTTGTAAGTTTTCCCATTTTCCAGCAAAATCGGGTATAAGGCATTCAAACTTTGTTTCGGGACTAATTTTTCTAATAGCTTTAATGGTTTCAGCCCAAATAATGGACCCTCCATCTTTTAAATCATCTCTGTCAACACTCGTAATAACACAGTGCTTTACGCCCATTAATTTTACCGATTCAGCAATACGTTTAGGTTCGTCCCAGTCAGCAGGTAAAGGTTTGCCAGTAGCTACAGCACAAAAACCACAACTACGTGTACAAATATTTCCTAAAATCATAAAAGTTGCTGTGCCTGCACCCCAACATTCGCCCATATTTGGACAATTACCACTTTCGCAAATGGTATGTAATTTATGTTCGCTTACTATACCTCGTACTTTTAAATATTCGGCGCCTATTGGTAATTTTACGCGTAACCAGTCAGGTTTTTTATTTCCGATACTTATCGGCTTAGAAGTTTCAGTAGTTGTTAGTTCCATTGTTATTAAATCCACTTTTTACCAAATACAAATCCAACATGAAATGTAATAATAATATTTTCGCGTGGGTTGCGAGCCATAATTGGTAAGGATTTAGGAAAATAATCGATGGAAATGCCAGTTTCAATAGCTCTAATTAAGTTTGTGTAATTCGCATATTCAAAACTTAAATTTAATTTGCCAGTAATACCAGGATAAAATTTTGTTTCGGCTAAACCATCGCTAAATTGTCCACGACCAATTACACTATCTTGTGTAAAATCTCTTTCATTAAATTTAACTGATTGTGGCTCGGTTGCTGGTGTAGAAGGCGTTGTAATTGCCAATTGATAATAATAGGGTTTAGCTATTGCCAATACAGGGCCTAATGAATATGCAATACGAACCTCTACAGCCTTTGAATCGGCTTTACTAAAGATAACATTTTGCATGCCTAACGCACCTCTTAATAAAAAAATACTATTTAATTTTCCATAAACAAAACGCTTATTGTTTAGGGCTTCGCCTTTTACTTTTATTTCTTTGTGTGATTTTAAACTTTGTAAATCAATTTCGTAAAACGATCGTGTTTTTGCTGTTATATGCTTACCTCTTCTATACAAAACTCCGTAGCCACGTGTATTTGCATAAAATTTTACACTTGCGTCATTCCTATATAAAATATTTAAATTACTGCCGTTTTCTTCTCCTGCACCTAACAAATTTTGTTGCGCAAAACCTGTTTGAGATAAAAACAAAACAAATAAATTTAATATTATAATCCTAACAAACATTATAACAAAATTAATACTTTTAAGCTAATAAAACTATATTTACAAAAACAATTTTTTATGGCAACAAGTATAGTATTTTATTTAGGCGATTTAAGAACCGAAGCCACACACATACAAAGCGGCACTAAAATAATTACTGATGCCCCAATCGATAATCACGGTAAGGGCGAAGCATTTTCGCCAACCGATTTAATGGCAACAAGCCTTGCCAACTGTATGCTTACGGTAATGGGCATAAAAGCTAATGCTGAAAACATGACATCTATAAATGGGACTAAGGCAGAATTAACAAAAATTATGTTTGCCGAACCAAGACGCGTAGGAGAAATACACGTTAAATTAACTTTTCCTAAAAATAATTTTTCTGATAGAGAAAAAAAAATTTACGAAAATACTGCCCAAACCTGCCCTGTTGCTAAAAGTTTGCACCCCAATTTAAAACAAGTTTTAGAGTTTGTATGGTAGTTTATTTATAATTGAATTTATTTTATTTTATTTTAAATTGTTATAATAAAATTTATTTTAATTAATGCTAACAAGATCCTTGACTTTTAACTTTTCTTTTAAATAATTGCCAGTAAACCCTTTTTTGCTTTTAACCAAATCTTCGGGGGTGCCTTCAAATACTACGTTGCCTCCTATTTCTCCACCTTCAGGCCCCATATCAATTATCCAGTCGGCACATTTAATCACGTCTAAATTATGTTCAATTACAACAATACTGTGTCCGCGTTTTAACAAGGCTTCAAATGATTTTAAAAGCTTTGCTACATCGTGAAAATGCAAACCTGTTGTGGGTTCATCAAATACAAATAGAGTAGGGGTAGTGTTATTTATTTGTATTAAAAAACTTGCTAATTTTATACGTTGCGCTTCGCCACCACTTAAAGTACTGCTACTTTGTCCTAATTGCACATAACCCAAACCAACAGCTTGCAGAGGCACTAATTTTTCTAATATTTTTTTGCAAGTACGATTGTCTTTATCGCTTGAAAAAAACATAACAGCTTCATCAACCGTTAAATTTAAAATATCGCTAATGGATTTATTTTTAAAAACTACTTCAAGTGTTTCGGCTTTAAAACGCTTACCATTGCAGGTTTCGCATGTGAGTTGAATATCAGCCATAAACTGCATTTCAATAGTTACCAAACCTTCACCTTGGCAGGTTTCGCAGCGACCACCCTCTACGTTAAAACTAAAAAAACCTGGCTTATAATTGCGTGTTTTAGCTAAGCCTTGGTCGGCAAACAAATTACGTATTTCGTCAAATGCTTTTACGTATGTTACTGGATTGCTTCGGGTAGATTTACCTATTGGATTTTGGTCAACATAATCTAACTGCTTAATTTGTTTTAAACTACCACCAATTAAATGAGAAGCACTTATGTTTTCAAAATAACCATCTAAAAACTTTTGCAGCGTTGGTATTAAACCTTTTTTAATTAGTGTAGATTTACCGCTGCCGCTAACGCCAGTAACGCAGGTTAAAACACCTAAAGGAAACTTAACAGTTACATTTTTTAAATTATTATCGTTTACGTTTTTAATTTCAATAAACTCTTTCCATTTTCTTCGTGAAACAGGAACTTCAATACGAATTTTATTTGTTAAATAATTGGCTGTTAAACTTTTATTTTGTTTTATTAATTGCGCGTGTGTACCTTGAAAAACAAGGTTTCCGCCATTTGTACCTGCTTCTGGGCCAATATCAATCAACTCATCAGCTTGGCGCATAATTTCTTCGTCGTGTTCTACAATAATAACTGTATTGCCCTGCTGCTGTAAATTACGAAGCACTTTTATTAAGCGTTCAGTATCTCGCGAATGCAAGCCAATGCTGGGTTCATCTAAAATATATAAGCTACCCACTAAAGTGCTACCTAATTGTGTTGCTAAATTAATGCGCTGGCTCTCGCCACCACTTAAGGTATTAGCAACCCGGTTTAATGTCAAATACCCCAAACCAACATCTAACAAATATCCCAAACGATTAGATATTTCTATTACCAATCGCTTTGCAACTTTAGTATCGTGCTCACTTAATATTAAAGATTTAAAAAATGGCAATAAATCGCTAACAGGTGTTAATACTAAATCGGTAATACATTTATTAGCCACCTTAACGTAGTTAGCGTCTTTACGCAAGCGTGTGCCATGGCAATCAGGGCAACCAGTTTTGCCTCGGTAACGTGCCAACATAACACGGTATTGAATTTTGTAAGTTTCCTTTTCTATTTGTTTAAAGAAAGTATTTAAGCCGTCGAAGTGCTCATTACCTGTCCACAATAAATTATATTCTACTTTTTTTAATTCGGCAATTGGTTTGTGAATAGGGAAATCAAACTTATGAGCATTTTTAATGAGCTGATTTTTATATGAACTCATTACCTCACCGTTCCAACAAACTATAGCGCTTTCATAAACCGATAGGCTTTTATTAGGTATAACTAAATCAGGGTCGATACCGATAATACTACCAAAACCTTCGCAAGTTTTACAAGCACCAATTGGATTATTAAAGGTAAAAAAATTAACGTTGGGTTCTTCAAACGTAATGCCATCCAATTCAAATAAATTACTAAATACATGTTTTTTGTAAGTATTTTCTTTTTCTTCAATCCAAATATAACAGTCACCGCTGCCCTCTGTAAAAGCGGTTTGTACGCTATCGCCACAACGGTTGCTAAAATCTTCATCATTTTGTTGACTGGCTAGTCGGTCAATTAACAAATAGATCTCATCTGTTTTCTTATTTTTTTTAAAATCAACCTCATTAATTTTTTGAATGGTAGTATTTATAATTACCCTCGAAAAACCTTGCTGAGAAAGTAGTTCTAATTGTTTTTGGAGTGTACGGTCTTTTTTTTCGTTAACTACAGTAAGTACTAATAGTTTTGTTTCAGCAGGCAATTCTAAAATAAAATTTACCACATCGCTAACGGTTTGTCGTTTTACTTGCTTGCCGCTAATAGGGCTGTAAGTTTTTCCAACACGCGCAAATAGTAATTTAAAGTAATCGTAAATTTCGGTAATTGTGCCAACTGTACTTCGCGGATTTCGTGAAATTACTTTTTGTTCGATTGCAATGGCAGGGCTTATACCTTTTATATAATCCACCTGCGGTTTTTCCAAGCGTCCTAAAAACTGGCGGGCGTATGCTGAAAGACTTTCCACATAACGTCTTTGTCCTTCAGCATATAAAGTATCAAATGCTAACGACGATTTACCAGAACCTGATAAACCAGTAATAACAATTAATTTATTACGAGGAATAGCCACATCAATATTTTTTAAATTGTGTTGGCGCGCACCTTTTATAATAATGTATTGCTTTGGATTTAGTTTAGAAATATCTATAGAACTCATAAAATAATAATATCACAAAATTATAACAGTAAAACGTATAACGCAATTAAAGATGTAATTGTTTTTAAAATTTTACATTTCTATGGTCTATATTTACTATTACTCAATATTTTTTGCGCATCCTTTTCACTCATTAATTGCTCCAAAGTTACATTCTTATTTTTTCGCATATAGCTTTTTACAATTTGCCAGCCAACCCACATGGCAATGCGTGGCGGGCATTCGCGGCTAATACTACCTGTAAAAGGACCTTCGGCTGTAAGTTCTTGTACTATTTTTAAATTATTTTCGTACAACCTATTTTTTTCGGCAAAATAAGCCCAAGCATTTTTTTCGTTGCTTTTACAATAACTTAATTGCTTTTGCGAATAGCCAATTAATAGGCTATCAGGTGTGTTTGGTAATAAAGCATTTATACAATAATACAATTTCCCATAAAAAATGGTGTGATAAAGTAATGTATTTACAGGTTGTGCATTATCAAATTCGGTTAAAAGCCAACCACGCATTAAATCAGGTAAAATATAATTTTGGGTCATGCAACGCGTTTTGTATTGCGGTAATTGTAGCATTTTATAAAAAATTGCGGTATCTCCTAAATAGTTATCTAAACCAAGCACCAAAGCACTATCAACATAGGCTATACTATAATTAAAACAATTGGTGCAGGTTACTAATTTAGTAGGTAAATTCCGTTTATTAAAATGATATTTAAAACGTTTGGCGCATTCAATTATTTCTGCATTTAATTCTAGTAATTTACTATCGGTATAAATGTATTTTACAGCTTTATAAGCGGCTTGCATGTCTTTATCGGCTATAAATTTAAGTATAGAAGGTTTACTAGTACTATCGTAAGCACCATTTTTATTTAAAAAGCTAAAAATGTAATGGTCGTAAAAATTACCATATTTAGTTTTAATTGCAGTTGTATTTTGGTAATAATTAGCTTCTGTTAAGGCAAATAAATCATTTTCGAGGCGCAGGGTTTTAATTGTACTAATTTTAATATTACTTGTATCAACATCTAAATTATTTTGTTTACAGCCGTTTAGTAAAATGCTAATAACAATTAAATAAACAAAATTTTGGCGCATAAAGTATTTTTTTATATTTGTAAAATTAATCTTTAAAAAATTATAGATGAAAAATTTTTTAGTTACAACATCTTTGGCTTTATTACTAAGTAATTTTGCCAATTCACAAACAACAACCACTAATGTGCCAACTCCTGATGTTGACAAAAAAGAAGCTGAATTTGATAAAAAATTCCGATTTGGGTTACGCATTACTCCACAACCTACTTGGTTTTCGAGCACCGATAAAAATATTGCACCATATGGAGCAAATTTTGGTTTTGGTTTTGGTTTAAATTTAGAATTTAGACTATCAGGTATTGTAGCTTTACAAACTGGTATTGGTGGCGATTTTGAAGGTGGAAAATATACTTATAGAAATGACCCTACTAATAAATATTCGGTAAGATATTGGCAAGATAATTCGGGAAGTTTTATAGAACCAAAAAAAGATGGCGACGGACTAGAGTTAAAAAACGAAAATACCACAGGATATTTATTAAAAGAGCGCAACATTAAAACTACACACGTTACAATACCCGTTATTTTAAAATTAAGTACTAAAGAGTACAATGGCATGAAATACTACGGTATGTTTGGTACCGAAGTTGGGATTAGAATTAAACAATTAGCAACCGATTTATATTCCGAATCGTACAAATATAACGCCAACGGAACAATATTTTCAACTAATTCCTCACCAGATAAACAAACTAGTTTAGTTTTGGGTAAAGACGGGTCATTAGTTCCTTTACGTATTGGTTTAAACGTAGGCGCTGGAGCCGAATACCGTTTAGGTGGCTCAACCTCGGTATTTTTTAGTTTAAATTATTTTAGAAGTTTTACAAACCAGTTAAAAAAAGAATCTAAATATATAATTTACGATAATACCGTAACTGGTAACTCAAACTCTTATAATTTCATTAAACAAAGCCTTATTCAAAACGCCATTCGTATAAATATTGGAGTTTTATTTTAGTAATTACGTAATAATTTAAAAAAATTAGCTATCTTTTGATAGCTTTTTTTTTATACAATTTTTACTATTTTCGACAAAAACAAGTAAAAAACACCTAATTTGTTAAAAAAATAGCTAAAAAATTGCTTTTTTTATTAAAAAATAGAATACTTTTATGCCCTAACTAAAAAACAAATAAAATGAAATTAACTGAAATTCAAGATTTAATAAAATTTGTTTCAAAAAGTGGAGTAAGTGAAGTTGAACTAGAAACCAAAGAAATTAAAATTGTAATTAGAACACCCAAAACTGCCACACAACAAGTGGTAATGCAAAGTATCCCCGCTGTTACAGCTCCTGTTACACAAGTTGCTCCAGTTCTTACTCAAGTTGCCGAAACTAAAATACCCTCACCTACCGTAAATGAAGATGCCAAATACATAACAATTAAATCGCCCATGATTGGTACTTTTTACCGAAGCGCAGGACCTGATAAACCAGTATTTGTAAATATTGGGGACGATATTTTGGCTGGTAAAACAGTTTGTATTATTGAAGCAATGAAACTATTTAACGAAATTGAAAGCGATATTAAAGGTAAAATAGTTAAAGTTTTAGTAAACGATGCAACGCCAGTTGAGTACGACCAACCTTTGTTTTTAGTAGATCCATCTTAAAGAAATGTCAAATGCTAAATGTTAAATTATATTAACAAATCTAGCAATTGTCATTTAAAATTCAAAAATTTAAAATTTCAAAAAGATGTTTAAAAAAATATTAATTGCCAACCGAGGCGAAATTGCATTACGCGTTTTACGAACTTGCCGTGAAATGGGTATTAAAACAGTAGCAGTTTATTCAACTGCTGATAAAGATAGTTTGCACGTTAAATTTGCCGACGAAGCCGTTTGTATCGGTCCGCCCCCAAGTAAAGATAGTTATTTAAGCATGGCAAACATTATTGCTGCTGCCGAAATTACAAATGCCGACGCAATACATCCTGGCTACGGTTTTTTAAGCGAAAATGCACGTTTTAGCGAAATTTGTCACCAACATAAAATAAAATTTATTGGTGCAAGTCCTGAAATGATTAATAAAATGGGCGATAAAAGTAATGCTAAAGCCACCATGATTAAGGCTGGCGTACCTTGTGTGCCCGGCTCTGATGGACTTTTAGATAACGTAAAACAAGGTATTGAATTAGCCAAAGAAATTAAATATCCTGTAATTATTAAAGCTACTGCAGGCGGCGGCGGTAAGGGCATGCGTATTATTTGGAAAGAAGAAGAGTTTCAGGCAGCTTGGGATAGTGCCACCCACGAAGCTACAGCAGCTTTTGGTAATGGTGCCATGTATATGGAAAAATACATTGAGGAGCCACGCCACATCGAAATTCAAATTGTGGGCGATGCTTATGGTAAAGCCTGCCATTTAAGCGAGCGTGATTGTTCTATTCAACGCCGTCATCAAAAATTAGTTGAAGAAACGCCTTCGCCATTTATGACCCCTGAATTACGAGAAGCAATGGGCAATGCTGCGGTTAAAGCTGCATTATCCATAGGCTACGAGGGTGTTGGTACTATTGAATTTTTGGTAGATAAGCACCGAAATTTTTATTTTATGGAGATGAACACCCGCATTCAGGTAGAGCATCCTATTACCGAAGAAGTTATCAATTATGATTTAATTCGTGAACAAATTTTGGTAGCATCTGGTGTGCCAATTAGTGGTAAAAATTATTACCCCGAAATGCATGCAATTGAATGTAGAATTAATGCTGAAAATCCATTTACAAACTTTACCCCTTCGCCAGGAGTAATAACTACTTTGCATACACCAGGCGGACACGGTATTAGAGTAGATTCGCACGTTTACAGTGGCTATCGCATTCCACCAAATTACGATAGTATGGTGGGTAAATTAATTACAGTAGCACAAACCCGCGAAGAAGCAATTGCCAAAATGCACCGTGCATTAAGCGAATATGTAATTGAAGGTGTTAAAACAACAATTCCTTTCCACTTAAAATTAATGCAAAACGAAGATTTTAAAGCTGGAAATTATACTACTAAGTTTTTAGAAACTTGGGATTTTAAAAACGCTTAAAAGGTTAAATTTATTCTATCTTTTATTTACATTAAGTAAAAACTAAGAGATAGTGGTAAAGTTTAATAAAGCAAATTTAACTAAAGTTTATATTTTAATTTTAGTATGTAATTAATTATACTCATCTATTTTGCTATTAATATATTATACGATGTTTTTTTATTTTAGTTGCATTTTATTTTCTTTAAGTTTTAATGATTTTGTACTAACCTATTGTCAGTAATTTGTAAAAAGTTGCAGAAAAGTAAAAACTAAGCGCATATTAAATACTAAAACTTTCTAATTAGATTTATTCTAATATTTTAAAGAAACTCTTTGATTTTTAAAATACTTAAACAGAAAATTAATTTTTAACTTATTTTTAAAAGATTTATGTACTACTTTTTAAATTATTGATAATTTTATTTTAAAAGCCTAAACCTAAGCCAACAGTAAAAAAAAGGTTACTTTTCAAAAAATTAGGCATATTTATAGGAAGCCCTGAAAAACTTCCACCATCGTAAATACTACTTGAATTGCCGCTAGAAACTTCTCCATATTACCATCGGTGATTTAAAAAACGCTTCTATCCAGTGTTACAATAAAAAAAAGGAAATAACGCTTTTCTCTTTAATAAAGGTCTGTATTCGAACATAAATGACGGATTCAAAAATAAAATCGTTGCTCGTGGATAAGGGTTGCTGTAACTACTTGAAATATTAATAAAGGACTTTGGCGTTCCTGGCAAATCTATCGACATGCAGCTAATACCCATCCCCATTAACGCTTTTAAGATTATTTTATTTTTTGAAAAGAATGAGTAACCTGATTGCAACCAATTTCAGTTGAGGATTGAAGAAGTATGTCTGAGTTTGCGATATTAAATCACACGTTAGCTGCTATTGGTACTTTATAGATTTCATAAAACATGTCTATTCCCAAACAAAATTGGGGTACAATATTTTGATTTCCGCTTGCTAAACCCGCACTAACCAGCCAATTATCCACACCTTTAAAGTTGCTTAAACCCTGCCCAAGTCTTACCCCAAACCAAAGTTTGTTTTTGTGCAATTTTTGAATTGAGTCGTTGGCTTGGGCTGAAAAAATAAATAAGAAGAAACAAATTTGTAAAACCAATAAAAACCTTTTTGTAATGGATAGAGATGATTTGTTCATTGGGATTTATTTTGGAAGTTATGAAATTTTGAATAAGCAGTAATGCTTTAAAAAAAAGATGATTTTTTTTCTTAAATTACTTTAATAGAAATACCCAATAAATATAATTTTGTAAAGCTATTAAAATTTAATTTTGCTAGGCTTGTTTTTAAAAGTTTAGATAATTATTTACAAAAAACTACGTAAATTAATTTCTAAATTCGATAAAAATTTTAAACCAAAATCGTTACTGGATTTTCGATAAAGCCTTTTAAGGTTTGTAAAAAAGCTGCGCCAGTTGCACCATCAACAGTACGGTGGTCGCAGGCTAAACTTAGCTTCATAACATTACCAGGCACAACAGCATTGTTTTTTACAACTGGTATTTGGCGAATGGCACCTACACTTAAAATACAACTTTCGGGGCTATTAATAATAGAAGTAAACGATTCAATGCCAAACATACCTAAATTAGAAACCGTAAAGGTATTACCTTCCCAATCTGCAGGCTGTAATTTTTTATCTTTAGCACGTTTGCCTAAATCTTTTACCTCGGCAGAAATTTGAGATAAAGATTTTTGATCTGCAAAACGAACAACTGGCACTAATAAACCATCTTCAACTGCAACCGCCACACCAATATGTATGTGCGAATAGGTGCGAATTTTATCAACCAACCACGATGTATTTACACGGGGATGTTTTTTTAACGCTGCTGCACAAGCTTTAATTACCAAGTCGTTAAACGAAATTTTTGTATCTGGAATAGCATTTATTGTATTTCTTGTAGCAATAGCATTATCCATATCACATTCTATATTCAAATAAAAATGTGGCGCACCATTTTTGCTTTCTAACAAACGTTTAGCAATTACTTTGCGCATTTGCGAAATTGGTTCGTCAGTATAGCTTTCTGTGCCCAATGTAACTGAACTAACGGTTTGCGACTTGGCAGAAGAAGTTACCGAAGTATTTTTAAAATTTTCAATATCGGCTTTAGTAATTCTACCATTATCGCCACTTCCGTTAACTTTTGATAAATCAATATTTTTATCTTTGGCTAAGGCCTTGGCTAATGGGGAAGCTTTTATGCGCCCATCGGTTGAGTTATTTGTTGTTGGAGAAGAGTTGTTGGATGAACTTTCTGAAATTAAGGATTTTTTTTTACCATCAGTTGCTTCTTCTGCATTCAGCGCAACAGGTTTAGTACTAGTAGAAATAGATTTTAATATTTGAGAAACATCTTCACCACCTTTTCCTAAAATAGCAATAATGCTATCTACTGGAATGGGTTTACCTTCTTCAATACCGATATGAATTAAAACACCATCTTGAAAGGATTCAAATTCCATGGTAGCTTTATCAGTAGCAATATCTGCTAACAATTCGCCACTTTTTACTTTATCACCTACTTTTTTATGCCATTTTTCTATCACGCCTTCGGTCATGGTATCGCTTAATTTTGGCATACGCACTACTTCAACACCTTCTGTTAATTTTGTAGTTGAAGAGGAGTTATTTGTTGTTTCGGTAGTTTTGTTTTCAGTCTCTTTTATAGCTTCTGTCTTTTCAGTCCCTTGCGTCTCTTTAGTCTCTTCTTTTAATAATGCAGAAATATCTTCGCCTTGCGTGCCTAAAATAGCAATAATAGAATCTACAGGAACGGCTTCTTTTTCTTGAACACCAATGTGTAACAATACGCCATCTTGAAACGATTCAAATTCCATCGTTGCTTTATCTGTTTCAATGTCAGCTAATAATTCGCCGCTTTTTACCTTATCACCCACTTTTTTGTGCCATTTAGCAATTACACCATCTGTCATGGTATCGCTTAGTTTGGGCATTCTAACAATTTCAGCCATATCGAAATTTTAAATTTTAAATTTTAAATGATAAATTTTAAATTATTTACCACCAAGTTTTAATTATTTTATTGTTTATTTAAAAATTATTAATTTTAAATTAATTATCCTATTTATTACCTGGAGTTTTAATTATTTTAGTTAAAATATTAATAATTTCATTAATAAAGGTATTACATCTATTTATGAAATTTTTGTTTCATCAATTAATTTTAACTAATAGCGGGTTTCTCTCGCTTCTTTTTAGAGATGCACATTTTAGCAATAAAATCTTTTTTAGATTGCCCTGCTTGCGCCTCTTCGACATTTGCACCAACGCTTGTTCCAATTTTAAATAATTGACTTGCTATTTCATAAATTTTATCATTTTTTAGTTCAATGTAAAGTTTAATTATATCTTTCGAAAAATTAAATGTTCTATCAACAATAATATTTGGCTTATACTCCATTTATAATTTATCATTTAACATTTAAAATTACTCTATTATAAATGGGTAATTCGGTTCTGAATAAACATCTTTGTATAACTCATCTGCTTCAGGATAAGGACTTTCTTCAGCAAATTTTACGCTTTCTTCAACTATTGCTTTCACACGCGCTTCGGCGGCTTCAATTTCTTCTTCACTAATCCATTTATTTTTTTGTAAAGTAGCTAATACTTTTAAAATTGGGTCTTGTTCTTGGTACTCTTTTACTTCGTCTTTTGTACGATAAGTTTGTGCATCGCTCATACTGTGTCCTTTATAACGGTACGTTTTCATTTCTAAAAAAGTTGGTCCATCACCTCGACGTGCTCTATCAACAGCCTCTTCCATAGCCTCATGCACTGCTTCAACCGTTAAGCCATCAACAGGTTTTGCAGGCATATCGTAAGCTAATCCTAATTTCCAAAGTTCGTGTACATTACTTGAACGTTCTACAGAAGTTCCCATTGCGTACTGATTATTTTCAACAATAAAAATTACTGGCAATTTCCATAACATGGCCATATTAAAAGCTTCGTGTAAAGCACCTTGTCGAACCGCACCATCACCCATAGAGCACACACAAACGTTATCAGTTCCATTATATTTTTCGGCAAATGCAATACCAGCACCTAATGGCACTTGTCCACCAACAATACCATGACCTCCGACAAAACCAAATTCTTTACTAAAAATATGCATACTGCCGCCCTTTCCTTTGCTACAGCCCGTAATTTTGGCGTACATTTCGGCCATTACGTATTTTGGATGCAGACCTAAACCAATTGGATGGACATGATCTCGATAAGCAGTAATGTGTTTATCGCCCAATTTTGTGGCGCTTACGGTACCAGCAACAATAGCTTCTTGACCAATATACAAGTGACAAAAGCCCTTTATTTTTTGTTGCACATAAACTTGTCCGGTTTTCTCTTCAAATTTACGCATTAACAGCATCGATTCGTACCACTTAAGATACTGTTCTTTGGTGAACTTTAATTTAGACTCCGGTTTTTTTTCGGTTGCAGTTTTAGCCATAAACCCTAATTTAGTTGAATGACAAATTTAAAAGAAAAATTGGTATATAGAAAAGTCTTTTAAACAATAAATTTATTTTTAGCCTCTTTAAACAAATTTTTAAAATGCGAGTTTAATATTTGCTCATTTTGTTTAAAAATTTCGATTGAATTGTTTAACCAAACGTTGTGCTTTATTCGGTTTGATAAATGAAATAAAACGGTTTCAATACCTTTAAGCGATGAGTATGCTTGATAAATATTATTTTTTAAAACATATTCTAAAATTCTAGAACTTGTAATTGGCAAAATAGCCTGATTTAGTTTATAGACGCTGTAAGTATTTTTACTGAACTCATTTAACGAAATGTTTGAATGTTTTTTAAAATTTTTAGCTAAAAAGTAATCAAAATAAATATCAATTAAAATGCCGCTGTGCTTTTCGAATCCATTATAAAATAAGCGTTTAGCTTATTTAAAATTTGGATGATTATCGGTAAACTCATCTATTTTACGATGCAATAGTATACCTTTTTGAACTTCTTGAGAATAGCCTTCAAAATTATTTCCTCGTAAATGGTCGGCAATAAAATTACCAATTAGCAAATCGGCATTGTTATTTGATAAAAAGGCGTGTGCTAAATAATTCACCCCATAAATTTAATTATTTTTAAGATTAAAATTAAGTTTTTCTTAAAATCTAAATGCTAAAGATATATCTGAAATTATACCAACGTTAGGAGATTGAGCGTATTGTGTTTTACTTATATAACTTTCCTTTGTTTCTCTGTTTATATAATTTGCTTTATAAAAAACGTAATTTTTACTTTATAGTATTAGGCATATAATTAAACAATTGTTTAACTAGCCTAAATTTAATTATTTTTACGTAATGAATATTTTTATTGCTAAAATTGAAAACTATACAGGAATATTAACCACTGAAGAAAGTTGGCATTGTTGTAAGGTTTTACGCAAAAAAGTTGGTGATAAACTTTTTTTAATAGATGGAATAGGAGGGATGTATGAAGGGAATTTAGAATTAGTTAGCGATAAAAAATGTATAGTTGCTATAACAAATACACTTCCTAAGCAAAACAAACGTAATTATTATTTGCATATTGCCATAGCACCAACAAAGCAAATTGACAGAATTGAATGGGCTATTGAAAAAATGGTTGAGATTGGTATTGACGAAATTAGTTTTATTCAATGCAAAAATTCGGAACGTACAGCTATTAAAACCGACAGAATTAAAAAAATTGTAGAAAGTGCTATAAAACAAAGTTTGCAGGCTTATATACCCAAAGTTAATGAATTAATTTTAGTTAAAGATTTAATAAAAAACGCTAATGAAGACCAAAAACTAATAGCACATTGCTTTACAGCAAATACTAAACATATAAAAACCTATGAATTTAAAGCTAAAAAAAATCTTATTTTAGTTGGGCCAGAAGGTGATTTTACCATAGAAGAAGTAAATTTAGCTACTGAAAATAATTTTACGGGCATTAGTTTAAGCTCAAATAGGTTAAGAACAGAAACAGCCGGACTTTTTGTATGTCAGGCTGTTGCACTTTTATCATGAAAGACTTTCTTATGAAATTTTAACTGCCTCGTAGCATTTTAGATCTCCGGCAGCTCCTAAAAACTCAGCATCAATGTCCACTAATCCTACTTTTTTGGTTTGGTCTTTATTTAACGGTTTGTTTAAATACCAGCGATCGTCGGTTTGTTTTAAGTTAATATCCTTATCTACCATTACTTGGTTTAACTGTTTTTGAGTTAAAAATAAAACGCCCTCCTCGTCATCTTCGGTTTCGGGATTGAGAAAAGTACCTACTAATTTTAATTTAGGAACTTCGGGTTTGTATTTAAACTCCAAGTCTGCTTGATCGTTAATTTCTATATATTTAATACCAACTATGTGAATTTCTGCCATTTTGTAAAAATTTTATGCAAGTTTACTAAAAATTTGTATAAATATTTAGTTTTTTTTAAAGAAGTTATAAAATAAAAATCGCAGCAATAATCATGATTACAATTATTACCAAATACTGCCAAACATCTACAAAATATAGTGATAGTTTTTTCCAGCTTTCTTTAAAACTCATTTTTAAAAAAGTTTAATAAATTGGAAAGATGTGAAAGTTTTTATGAATATAAAAAAATTTTACCATTTATCGTTTGGCAATGCACGGGCAAGACTTTGCATTTCGGATAATAAATAGCCTAAATATTCGGTATGTAAGCCATTTTTACCACCAGTTTGCATAAAAGTAGTTTCAGGTAATTTTAAATTGGCTTCGGTAAATAAAGCGTTAATAGTATTTGTCCATTTATCTTTAAATAAATTTACATCAACGCCAATACCTTGTTTTACAGCCCAAACATCTGTATCATCGGTAAAAAATAGTTCACCGCTAAAACGCCATAATTCAGTTAAAGCTTTTTGAGTGCGTAAATTACTTTCTTCAGTTCCTAAACCAAAACGCAACACCCAATTACTAGTGTGGCGGTAATGGTAGGTAATTTCCTTTACTGATTTAGCAGCTATGCCAGCGAGTATTTCATCTTTACTTTTTTTTAATTCGGTGTAATATAATAAATCAAAATAATCAACCATTACTTGTCGAATGATAGTTTGTGCGTAATCGCCATTGGGCTGTTCAACAAGTTTAGTATTTAAAAATTCACGTTCGCCTCGGTGATACGCTAAAGTATCTTCAGTTTTACCAGAATTATCAATTTTAGCAGCGTGTTCTAATAGTAATTTGCTTCTACCTAAAATATCTAAAGCAATATTTGTAAGAGCTAAATCTTCTTCTAAAAAAGGTCCGTGGCCTGTCCATTCACTTAATCGTTGCGAATTAATTAATCCGTTATCGGCTAAACGAAGTATAAATTTATAATGGTGGTTCATTTAATTTTTTATAATTTTGGTTGTATTTATCTTTTGATCAAGATTAATTTTTAAAATATAAATTCCTTTAGGTAAATTCTCAATATTAATAAATACATCACTATCATTAGATTCCTGTTGCAAAACCTGCTGTAAATATGAATTATATATCACAAATTTAGCGAGACTCGTATTTTCAAATTCTTTATTTAAAACAATATTTAATATTGAATTGCATGGATTAGGAAACACATGAACATCCCTAAACGTAAAATAAGGAATAGAATTTATGCCAGTTGATAGGTTAATTTTTCTAATTTTATTATTACCAGCATCAGAAATATAAAAATCAGAAAAAGTATTATTAAACGCAAAAGCCTTTAATTGATTAAACATACACGTAGATAAACTACCATCTAAGCTACCTTGAGAACCACTTCCAGCATAATTTAAAACATTTGTAGAAGAATTAATTTTTCTAATTTTGTTGTTGCCTTGATCTGCTACATAAATATTTCCTATTGCATCTGTTACTAAACCAACAGGAGAGTTGAAGCTTGAGGAAGTTCCTAAGCCATTTACATTACCTGAAGTTCCATTTCCTGCAAAAGTGGTTACGGTGCCCGATGCAGTTATTTTTCTTATTTTATTATTACCTAAATCTGAAACAAATATATTTCCCGTAACGTCTACAGCAAGTGAAGTTGGAGTATTAAAACTAGCTGCAATACCCATACCATCTGCACTACCTGTGATACCAGAACCTGCAAAAGTAGTAACAACACCGTTTGAAGAAATTTTCCTTATCAAATTATTACCCGAATCAGCAATGTACAAATTACCTGCCAGATCTATTGTAATTCCAGCTGGTTCATAAAAACTAGCAAGTATTCCTGTTGCATTTATATTTCCAGGAATACCAGAACCAGCAAATGTTGTAACTTGACAAGTTGGAGAAATTTTCTTAATTACATTTTCTAATAAATCGCTAACATATAAATTTCCTGATAAATCAAAAACTAAGCCATAAGGCCCATTAAATTGAGAGTTTAAACAAGTTCCATCCAAATTTCCTGGAACTCCAGTACCTGCGTAATTTGATACGTTGCCATTTGATGAAATTTTTCGAATTTTAGAATTACCGAAGTCTGCAACATATAAGTTATTTGAATTATCAAGAATAATACTCGCAGGACTGCAAAATGACGAATTATTGGCTGAACCACTAATTGAATCGCACAATCCATTCCCGGCAAGTGTTGCTACTACTTGTGCATTTAAATATGATAAACTTAAAATTAATATTGCTATGTGTTTAATCATCTATATTTTTTTAATGAAAATTGTTAAATCATTAATTAAAAATTACATATGTTTAATAATATCAGGAACCTGATAAAACGTTGGATGACGGAAAATTTTATCATTTGCCGGTTCAAAAAAAGAACCTTGGTCTTCGGGGCTACTTGCCACAATGTGTTCTGATAAAACTACCCACAAAGCCATACCCTCCATGCGGCGTGTGTATAAATCGCGTGCATTTTGCAATGCCATTTCTTTATCAAAAGCGTGTAAATTACCACAGTGCACAAAAGGCTGACCTGATTTTTTTTGTACAAATACTTCCCACAAAGGGCCTTGAGAATCTGACATGATTTTATATAGTTTTTGGTGTTAAGTTATTAGTTTTTATTAAAAATTTTATTTAAAACTAATAACTTAAAATTATACATTAACTTTTAAGCTGCTAAATCTGTTTCTTTTTGGCGTTTTGCATAAGCCGTTGCGGCTTCGCGAACCCATTCACCATTTTTATGCGCTTCATTACGGGCTTTTAAACGCTCTTTATTGCAAGGCCCATTTCCACTAATTACTTGTTTAAATTCTACCCAATTTGGCTCGCTAAAATCATAAGTTTGTTTTTGTTCATTCCAAACAATGTTAGAATCAGTCGGAATTACTAAACCTAAATACTCAATTTGTGGCATAGTTTGATTAACAAAGCGCTGGCGTAATTCATCATTTGTTTCGCGTTTTATCTTCCATTTTACTGCGTTATCACTATTCGGGCTTTCGCTATCAGGCGGGCCAAACATCATTAAAGTAGGAAACCAAAAACGGTTTAAAGCATCTTGTGCCATTTGTTTTTGTTCAGCGCTACCAAATGCCATTGTAGTCATAGCCTCATAGCCTTGACGTTGATGAAAACTTTCTTCTTTGCAAATACGCACCATTGCTCGGCTGTAAGGACCGTAAGAAGAACGCTGCAACATTACTTGATTCATAATGGCAGCCCCGTCAACCAACCAACCAATTGCAGCAACATCGGCCCAAGTTAGTGTAGGATAATTAAAAATAGAAGAATATTTGGCTTTCCCAGTATGCAAATCACTTAACATTTGGTCGCGGCTAATACCAAGACTTTCGGCAGCGGTGTATAAATACAAACCATGTCCACCTTCATCTTGAACCTTTGCTAATAAAACTATTTTACTGCGCAAGCTAGGGGCACGAGTAATCCAATTACCTTCTGGCAACATACCAACAATTTCGCTATGGGCGTGCTGTGATATTTGGCGAATTAAATGCTTGCGATAATTTTCGGGCATCCAATCTTTTGGTTCAATCATTTCGTTTTTAGCTAATTTAGCTTCAAACAAATTTTCTAAATTAATAGTTTCCATAATAAATAAATTTAGTTAACACAAATGTAATATTAATTATGTTTTAATTAAACACAATTATAATATATTTAACCAATTAATTAAAAAAATGTTTAATAAAAAAAACAAGATGATTATGAGCAATTACAAAGAAAAAATTAGCGACATATATGCGCTGATGTTTCAAGGAAAAGCATTAGACGCTTTTGAAAAATATTATCATGAAAATGTGGTAATGACAGAATTAGGAGGCGAACCGCGCAAAGGTAAAGCAGTTAACAGAGAATATGAAATTAAATTTTTTTCGAGTATTAAAGCTGTGCATGGAATGACTGTAGATGCTATTACTGCTGATGAAGCTAACAAGGTAACTATGGTTGAAACTAGTATGGATGCTAAATTTGTTGATGGTAACCGTATGAAGATGAGCCAAGTTGCAGTGCAAAAATGGGATGGAAATCATATTATTGATGAAAAATTTTACCACAATATGAATACTAATAATTAAGTTAGGCTTATTTTACTGAATACGCCAATTAGTGTATAACTGCTAATTGGCGTTTTTTTATGCATCTAAATCGCCGTAATCTAATTTTTTCTTTTTAAAGTAAAGCACTAAGCGCAGTACTAAAATTAAAAACGGCACATACATTAATACTTGTGATACTTCAAAATGCTGTAAAATAACAATTGATTTTCGCTTCAATCTTTCTGTTAATAAATACATTGCTGGTATAAGTAATAAGGTTAAAACAGTTGCAAACAATAATCCAAAAATCATTGTCCAACTTAATGGGCCCCAGAACACTACATTATCGCCACCAAAAAATATGTGTGGATTTAAGTGTGTAAATAAACCTTCAAAATCAATATTTAATCCAACGGCTAAAGGTATTAAACCTAATACTGCGGCTAAAGCAGTTAAAATTACTGGCGTCATACGTGTTCTGCCTGCCTCTAAAGTGGCTTTATAAAGACTCATACCGCCTTGTCGGGAGAATTCTGCAAACTCTACTAACAATATTCCGTTCCTAACAACTATTCCGCCAAGGGCAATAATACCAATACCCGTCATAATAATACTTAAATCCATTTTAAATGTAGCAACACCAATTAAAACACCTACAATACTAAAAATAATTTCACTTAAAATAATAATTGATTTACCTATCGAATTAAATAATCCTACCAATACAAATAACATTAATGAAATTGATATTAGCATTGCACTACTTAAAAATGCACTTGTTTCTGCTTGATCTTCTTGAGCACCAGCAAACTTTACGTTTACAGCACCTTCTTTTTTAAAATCTTTTACAACGCCTTGTACTTTTGCTAATACTTCGTTGGCATTAAAACCTTCTTTTACATCGCTTGATAAAGTAATAATGCGTGTATTATTTTTACGTTTAATACTTGCAAATGTATAATCATAGCGAATGTTACATACGGCTGAAATTGGTACTGAGCGAATCATTCCACCCATATTCATATCACGGTATGAAATTTTTAAATTACGTAGCATTTCAATATCAATTCGTTGATCATACTTATAACGCAACTGCACAGGGTATTCATCATCAACATCTCTAAATTTAGTAGCCTCAACGCCATAAACTGCACCACGAATTTCCATAGCCAATTGGTAAGTGCTAATGCCTTCGCGCAAGGCTCGCTCTCTATTAATATCAAATACAATTTCGGGTTTGTTACTTACAAAATCTGATTTTAAATTTACGATACCTTTAATTTCTTTTTTATTAATAAACTGTTGCAAATTGGCTGCATTAAGTTGTAGTTGATTAAAATCATCGCCCGTAATTTCAATACTAATTGGTTTTGCTTGTGGCGGACCATTTTGTTCTTTATTTACCGAAATTTCAGCTCCTGGAATTTCCCAATTTAAATTTTGAAGTTTTGTTAAATATTCGCCTGTTGATTTTCCATCACGTTTTTCAAATTCTACAAAATTAATAGCAATTTTTCCTTTGTTTGGATAAGAATTTTGGTCGGCATCTTGCGGATCAGTAACGCCAATTGTTACATTACTAATCATCGATTCAACAATGTTATTTTCTTTACCTATAACGCTATATACTTTCTGTTCAACTTTACGCATTACGCCGTTGGTAATAAAAGGGTCGGTGCCTTCGGGTAATTTTACATAAATGTATACGTTGTTTGGGTCGCCTTGGGGAAAAAACACCACTTTAGGACTACGAGCCGCAAAAAACATAATTGAAAAAACAAATAATATTACAACCCCAAAAAGTGGTCGCCAAGGTTTACGTAAGCACCATTCTAAAGCTTTAGTATAAATATTAATAAAAGCAGGCCATATTTTAAATTGCCAAGCTTCAATTACTTTGTATAACCATAGGCGATGCAGAACTAAAAAGAAAGCCAAGAAAATAACAAAGTTACCAATGCCTGGGTGCCCGCCCATATAACAAATTAAAACAATAACTCCATAAAGTAATAATTGACGCCAAGCTTTTTTCGTAATTTTGCCGTAGCGTTTTGCCTCTTCATCGTGGGGCTTCATAAAATCAACAGCAAAAACAGGATTAATAATATAAGCAACAAAAAGCGATGCAATTAGCGTAATAATTAAAGTAATTGGTAAAAAAAACATAAACTTACCTATTAAGCCAGGCCAAAATGCTAGTGGGATAAAGGGTGCCAGCGTGGTTATGGTTCCGCTTAAAACAGGAAGAAAAACTTCGCCCGCAGCCATTTTTGCAGCAGTTTTAATATCTCGTTTACCATTATCGAATAGGCGGTGCGTGTTTTCAATTACCACAATTGCGTCATCAACCACAATACCAAGAGCTAAGAGTAAAGCAAATAAAGAGATGAGGTTAAAACTAAAGCCTATACTTGGCATTATCATAAACGCAATAAACATAGATAGAGGTACCGAAAGTGCTACAAACAGTGCGTTTGTAACACCCATAAAAAACATTAATACGATGGTAACTAAAATAAAACCAATAATTATTGTGTTAATTAAATCTTGCAGAGTAACTTTTGTTTTGGCACTTTGATCGCCACTAATTGTAACTTCAAGCCCTTTTGGGAAACTTGATTTTTTCATATCTTTAATAATTGCGTCAATTTTATCTGCAGCATCAATTAAGTTTTCACCGCTACGTTTAATAATATTTAGTGTAATTACGTTTTTACCTTTTGAGCTAGAGTAACTTTCTTTTTCTTTAAAGCCATCGGTTACGGTAGCAAAATCTTTAATAAATAATTTTGCGCCAGCGGCAGAAGTTACAACTATGTTCTCTATCTCTTTTGGATTTTTAAACTCGCTTTTAATACTTAAGGTTGGTTTCATTCCATTTACAGGAACGTTACCACCAGTGATAGATAAATTTTCTTGAGCAATGGCGCGCTGCACATCGCTTAAACTCATTTGCGCACTTTGTAATTTATAGGCATCAATATTTACTTGAATTTCACGATCTAAAGCACCAATAATTTTTACTTCGTTAATTTCTTTTAATCCTTCAATACGGTCTTGCAAATCTTCGGCATGTTTTTTAAGTTCTTTTAAATCATAATTTCCAGCTATGTTAATGTACATAATTGGTATTTCAGAAAAAGCAATTTCCTTAATAATTGGTTCGCGCGTTAATGTGGTAGGCATATCGGCACGTGCCTCATCTACAGCATCTTTTACTTTTTGTTTCGCTATATCTACTCTTACATCCGTTCTAAATTCTACTACTATTACAGATACATCTTGCAGTGAAGTGCTGGTAAATTTTTTAATGCCCGATAAGGCTTTTAAGCGTTTTTCAATTGGACGTGTAATAGTATTTTCGATATTTGTGGGTGAGTTACCACCATTAACAGTACTTATAAAAATAGTAGGAACAGTAATATCTGGAAAATTTTCTTTAGGCAATGAGTTGTAGGCCATTATACCTGCTACGGTAATAAAAATGGTAAGCAAATAAACCGACACTTTATTATTTATTGCCCAAGTGCTGGGTTTAAATTCTTTAATTTTATCTATCATACTATTTTAATTATATATTTAGTCAATGAGATTATTATTTTATTTTTAAAATTGTTATTAGTTATTTTTAAGTTAATTTTTAGGGTATCATATAAACTAATTGCTATATAAACTAATTGTATTATTTTTTAATATTTATAGCATCGCCGTCGTTCACTAAATCGTAGCCATCGGTAATAATTAAATCGCCAGCCGTTAAACCGCTTATAATTTCGGCATTGCCATTGTATTGGTGGTTTATGGTTACTGATTTACGAACAGCTTTTCCATTTTCAGCTATCATAATGTAGCTTTCAGTTGCGCCTTTTTGTATATATTTTTCTGCTACAACTAATTGCGGTTTTGGACTTTGATAATCGTTAATTTTTAAAATGGCAACCATATTTGGATGGTATTCTTTTTTATTATCTAAAAGCACTTCTACATTAAAAGTGCGTGTTAAGGCATTAATAGCGCGCGATGCATAATTTACTTTTGAAAAGATAGAATCGTTCATATCTGGAAAAACAATTTGCACCTCGTTACCATTTTTAACACGAGCCGCATAACTTTCGGCTACATCGGCCTTTACTTTTAAATTATTAAAATTAATAACATTTATTGCTGGCACACCAGGCGCAACAGCTTGACCTACTTTTACATTTACGGCATCTACATTACCGCTAATTGGCGAAATGATTTTGCTCATACGGATGGTTTCTTGAAAAGTAGATAATTTGTTCTCTAAACTTTCTTTAGTATTTTTAGCTTGTAGAAATTGTATTTCGGTACCTATTTTTTGATCCCACAAGTTTTTTTGTTTTTCGAAAACTTGTTTTGCAAGGTCTAAACTTGTTTGCAAATCAGCAATTTGTTGATAATAAACGCGAGCATCGGTTTCAGCAAGTACTTGCCCTTTGCTAACAGCATCGCCTACCTTTACATTAACTTTTGTAATTGTGCCAGGCATTTCACTTGATAAAGAAACGTTTTCATCCGCATCAATGTGTCCTTGAACCTCAATATATGTTTTAAAAGTTTGAGCATTTACTGGCATTGTGGTTACTTCAATTATTTTAACATCTTTTTTTGAAGTATCTGCTTTTTCAACAGCTTCTTCTAAAGCTGCAATTTTAGTTTCCAGTTCGGTTTTTTGCTTTTTTAATTTTTCAAGATCCTCTTTATTTTTATCGGGAGATCCGCCTCCGCAAGCGGTAAATAATGCAATAATTGAAAGGTAAATTATTTTGTTTTTCATATTTATTTAGTAATTAGTATTTATTTATTTATGAATAATTTATAGTTGTTTGAAAATTGATTATTTATTTTATTAAAGTTCCGGTTGCTTTTTGATAATCTATTTTGGCTACTATCATATCGTAAACGGCATTAAAATAGTTGGTTTGCGCTTCTTTTAGTGATGTTTCAGCAGTTACAATTTCTAAATTTGTGCCTACACCTTGTGCGTATTTTTTTTGCGTAACATCGTACACGTGTTGTGCTAATTCAATATTTCGTTTTTGGGTACTTAGGGTTAAATAGGCATTTGAGTACATAATGTTGGCAGAATTAGCTTCGAGTTGTGCAGCTAATTCTAAATTTTTAATTGTGTTTTCTGATTTTTGAAATGTAATTTTTGCTTGCTGTATTTTATAGTGACGCTGAAATCCATCAAAAATAGGTAGGTTTAAAGTAGCACCAATTAATGCAATTTCGTACCATTGTTTAAGTGCTGAATTTTTATCGATGCCAAAACCAAATTCAGTACGTTGTGTATTTAACTGGTAAGAGCCATAAGCTACAATTGTAGGTAAATAACCCATTTTTAAGCGCTTCACATCCAATTTATATAATTTGGTTTGCGATTGTAGTAATTGATAATCGGGGCGTTTAGTAACATCTATATTATTAGCACCTAAATCGGCAACTTCGTCAATACCCGTTTTTATACTATCGCTTAAAGTTATGGTTTCATTAATTTTATAACCCATTTGAAATTTTAATAAAGCCTCTGATAATTGAATTAATTTATCAGTTTTTTGTTTTTCGGTTACTAAATTGTTGTAAGATACTTCTAAACGTTCCACATCAATTAATTCAACAAAACCTTGTTGATTGTAGGCTTTTGTATCATCTACTATTTTTTTTAAGCGATCTATATTTACTTGCAATAATTTAATACGTTCTTTATTAATTACAGCATTGTAGTATGCTTTTGAAACCTGGGCAACCAAATCTACTTTAGTGCGTGTAGTATTAATTTTTGCTAGGTTTAAATACTCTTTGGCTGCTTGTAAACCTACAATATAATCACTACTAAAAAGTAATTGAGAGGCATTAAAGCCAGCTGTAGTATTGTATTTCGTGCCAAATCTAACAGCCGCAAAGGCATCTGGCGGAGCTAATGGATTAAAAGCGATAGCTGGTATTAACGAAGTTGGAATAACCAAATAATCCTTAAAATCAATGCTTCCATTAATTTGCGGCAGGCCTAAACCCGTAATTTCTTTACGACGATAGTCGGCATTTTTTTCGTCGAGTTCAGAATTTAAAAAATTTGGGCTGTTTTTTATAGAGAAATCTATAGCTTGCTGTAAGCTAAAAGCATTCGTTTTTTCTTGTGCTTTTGTTATTCCAAAAATTAAAATGAGCAATAAAACAATTATTTTTTTCTTTATCATATTTTTAAATTTTATTCAAAGGTAGGTTGTTACATTTTTTTTAATTATCAATTTTTAGTTTTTTAGTTATATAATTGCCACGTTATTAATATATTTAATCTTCTTCAATATTTTTATATTTATTTATTAATTTATGTCCTTTTAAGGTGCACACACCGTACAAAAAATGTTCGGTAAGTGCTAATTGCACATCTAATACATTAAATTGTTCGTGAGGAAACATTTCACCACGCATGGCTTGTTCAACCATTTCTACACGCATACGAGTTAAAATTTTAATGTTAATATCTTTTCTAATAAAGCCCTCAATTTGTCCGCGTCTTAAAGAAGATTCGACCATATTAGAAATAAAAGTCGACTTAAAATCTTGAAAAATACGCCAGGTTTGAGGGTGAAATTTATGTAATTCATAAAACAAAATTGGGTTAATGCGTTGAAACATCTCTCGCATTTCTTCCATCATTTTTAGCACTTCTTCAACTACATTTTTAGAGGAATGTTTTGCATTATTAATACGACATTTATCATCTTCTAATGTTTGAAGCATAAGCGAATGCACAACTTCATCTTTATCTTTAAAAAATTGGTAAATAGTTTTTTTACTTATGGCAAGATGGCGTGCAATTTCGTCCATAGTAATGTTTTTTATTCCGTATTTAAAAAACAGTTCTTCAACACCTTTTAATATTTTTTCTTTACTTTCCAATTTTCGGGTACAAAACTATGGAAACTTTTTTTGTATTGCAAGTTTTCTACAAAAAATAAATAAAAATATTTTTTGCATATTTACAACCGAGTGATAGATAAAAAATATACACGCTGGCATAAATTTAAAATTGGTTTAAAAAGTAAATATCGTTTAGTTATTTTAAACGATACTACTTTTGGCGAAAGTTTTTCGTTGCGTCTAACACCCCTATCGCTAATTATTGGTATTGCAGCTCTTACAATTGTTATGACAACATTGGTAATAAGTTTAGTTGCGTTTACACCTTTGCGCGAGTATATACCAGGTTATGGCAATGTTACCGAACGTAAATTAATTGTAAACTTAAGTACAAAAGCCGATTCGTTAGACCAAATTTTAACTGCGAGAGATGCTTACATGAATAATTTACTAAATGTTTTAAACGAAAAAATTGAACCAAAACCCGATAAACCTAAAAAAGATACAACTGGTAAATATAAAAATGCCAATACAAATCCTACAAAAAATGATAAAGAGTTTAGAAACGATTTTGAAAAAAATAAGCAAAGTAGCATTGCTGTTATTTCAAACTCAAAATTAAATGGTTTGGTTGATTTAATATTTTTTGCGCCTGTAAAAGGTCTTATTACAACATCTTACAATATTAGTGATGAACATTATGGTACCGATTTAGTAACTAAAGCCGATGAATTTATTAAAAGTACTTTGGATGGAACAGTAATATTTACTGGGTTTTCGGCTCAAGATGGTTATGTAATACAAATACAGCACAGCAATAATATTACAAGTATTTATAAGCATTGTTCAGATATTTTAAAGCCTATTGGTAATCGTGTAAAAGCGGGCGAGGCTATTGCGGTAGTTGGTAACAGCGGCGAAAAAAGTAAGGGTCCGCATTTGCATTTTGAATTATGGTACAATGGTTTGCCAATTAACCCACAAGAAGTAGTTGCTTTTTAATTTTTTTTATTAACTTAAATTTAAGTATTATTTGCAATAAATTTTTTTTTAACTTTTATCAAGTTTTTAGACTAAAATATTAACTAGTTTTGTTATTTAGTTTGAATTATGCGCTTATTTTTTTTATTACTTTTTTTTAGTTTATTTTTTAATAATTTTATTGCAAGAACAGATTCTTTAAAATCGGTAAAATTTAAAAAATTTTATATTGCCTGGGGTTATACCCGTGCTGCATATAGTAAAAGTACAATTCATTTTAAAGATTATAGTAATAAATACCACGATTATACTGGAAAAAATAATTATTACGATTTTAAAGTTTACGATGTAACAGCTTCTGATAGACCTGATTTTAATCAAATTAAAGATGTTTTAAATGTTACCATACCGCAATTTGTGGGCAGAATTGGCTTTCAAATTAATAAAAAATGGGGTATCGAATTTAATTATGATCATACCAAATACATTGTAAATGATTACCAAAAAGTTCGAGTGGCAGGACAAATAAACAACAATTATTTTGATAATGATACCATTTTAAACCCAACTTCTTTTTTGCATTTTGAACATAGCGATGGCGCCAATTTTTTTATGTTGAATGCCGTTCGTAAATTTAATGTTTATGAGCCAAATAAAAATTTTTGTGCTGCATTAGTTGTAAAACCTGGTGGTGGTATTGTAATACCGCGTACTGATGTAACTTTATTTGGAGAACGTTTAAATAATAATTGGAAAATTGCTGGTTTTATTTTTGGTGTAGAAAGCGGTTTACGTTTAGAGTTTTTTAATAATGGTTTTTTTGAATTTATAGCAAAGGGTTCGTTTGCAAATTATGTAAATGCCTTTGTTTTAGGTGCTGGAAATGGAGTGGCACATCATTACTTTTTTGCAGGGCAATTAACCTCAGTTATAGGAATTAGGTTTTAATAAATAATTCTTATATTTATCTCGCAAACTAATTTTAAATCAACAATTTTAAATCTCAAATCAGCATGATTCATTTTCATTCTTCAAAAATTTTAATACCAACCGATTTTAGCGAAACATCTTACTTAGCTATTAAACACGGAGCTTTTACAGCACAACTCACCAAAGGTGATGTATATTTATTGCACGTAATCAACGCACAATATAATACGGTAAATATGTTTTTGCCAATTGTTCAAATTCAAAACGAAAGTGATTTTGTTAAAATTATTGAACAAAAATTAATGGAATTAGCTGATTCTATTAGAAAAGAATATGGAGTAAAAGTAGAATGTATTATTAAAACAGGTAACCCTAGCCGCGAAATTAGCAACGTTGCTAAAGAAATTAAAGCATCGTTAGTTGTTATGGGCACACATGGCTATTCGCCATTAGAAGAGTTAGTAATTGGCAGCACAGCTTTACGCACTTTAAACCACTCGCCTTGCCCAACTATGGCTATGAGTAGCGAAGCCACTCATAAAGGCTATAATAAAATTTTAATGCCAATTGATACAAGTTCACATACACGCCAAAAAGTAAATTATACTTTAGAGTTTGCGAAACAGTTTAGTGCTTCGGTATACGCAGTTGCTTTATTAGACGGAGATGAGGAAGATGAAAAACCAAAAATTGAATTAATTTTACATCAAATTGATAAATTAGCACAAGAAAAAAATGTTTCTTTTCATTCGGATGTGTTAAATGATGTAAAAAACAGAGCTACTGCAACAATTAATTATGTTGAAAAAATAGATGCCGATTTAATTATTATTATGACTGATCAAGATGCTGAAATTAGTGGTTTCTTTTTAGGTCATTATGCACAACAAGTTATTCATTTAAGTAAAGTGCCAGTAATTGCAATTAAACCCGAAGAACACCCCGAAAACGTAAACTTTACTTTATTAAGCGGTACTAGCGGTATTTAAATAGTAAAATATATAAAAGTAATTCACACGAGTAACATAATCTAAAAATAAGTGAAATTCGTGTCTGCAATATCACTTAATTTTATGGAATTTCGTTTAATCAATCATCTTAATTAAAATAAATTTAAAATGAAAAAAATAGTATTATTAACCATAATTGCCAGCACAAGTTGTTTATTTGCTCAAAAACAAGCCGATGTAAGTTTAGAATTATTAGACGGAAATTTAATTAAAGGCACTACAACCCTTTCCGATATTGATTTTATTACCGCCTATGGTAAGCTTTTAATTCCTATAACCAAAGTTAGTCATATTGATATTGGTATTGGAAAAGATAATTCTGTTTCTGAAAAAGCAAAATCTTATCTTAAAATTTTAAACACAAGTAATAGTGATGATACACGTAAAGGTGCTTATACCGACTTAGTAAAACTTGGGCCAAAAGCAATTAATGCATTTCAAGACTTTTATAACGATCCAAAAAATATATCTGAAGAAAGCACGTATACTGGAGAATTTACTATTGACAACGCTCTTTCGGAAATAAAAACAAATAATAATATTAGTAGCGATGCTCCTATTGAAGATGTTTTAGCTTTAGAAAATAATTACACAATGGGTGGCAGTTATAACTTTATTAAAATGGATGTGAAAACTGAATACGGTAGTTTAATCGTGCCAAAAGAAAAAATAAAAAGTGTAGATATTTCAATAGCTATCGAACCTGGCAAAGGTGATTACAATTTAAAATTAATAGGAAGTAAACACATTAGCGGTAACACTAACGGTGGTTGGTTAAAAACTGGTGTTATGCTAAAATCTGGTCAACGATTTACAATAACAGCTAACGGCGAAGTTACTTTAGCTAGTTTAAGTAATTCAAAATATAAACCAGATGGTAGTAGCAAATCAGAAAGTGCATCTGAATTTACTTCTGTTGGTGGTAGCGATGTTGAAACTGGCAGTAGCACTTACTCTTACCCAAGTTACGGACAAGTAGTTTATAAAATTGGCGAAACCAGTACAGAAAACTTAAAAGCTGGCGCAAAATTTAATGGTGCAGCAAAAACTAGTGGTATGCTTTTAATTGCTATTTACGAAACCGTTTATAATGCGAGCAACAAAGGTACTTACAACGTTAAAATAAGTTTAGGAAATAAATAAAATATTTTTGATAATACTTTTGTAATTTATTGTTAACTATACAACATACTCAAAATTTTAGAATCGAAAAACCAAGCATTGTTACTATAGGTACATTTGATGGTGTTCATTTAGGACATCAAAAAATTTTAAATAGATTGGCAGAGTTAAAATTTAAATTAAACCTTACAACTACGGTTTTAACTTTTCATCCCCATCCGCGTAAAATTTTATTTCCACAACAAAAAGATTTAAAGCTAATTACTTTGGTGGATGAAAAACTCGAACTTTTAAAAAAAAATAATATTGATGTTACTGTGGTTTATCCATTTGATTTTAATTTTTCGCAATTAGATGCTGAAGATTATATAAAAACCATTTTGGTAAAACAATTAAATGTAAACCATTTAGTGATTGGTTACGACCACAAATTTGGTAAAAATCGCGAAGGCAATATTGATACACTTAAACATTATTCGCAAAAATATAATTTTATAGTAGAAGAAATTAGCGCTAAAGATATTGATTCGATTAATATAAGTAGCAGTAAAATTAGACATGCCATTGATGAAGGAAATGTTGAACTGGCAACTGATTTTTTAGGAGATTATTTTTTTATTAATGCCAAAGTAATTAAGGGAAAACAATTAGGTAATACCATTGGATACCCAACCGCAAATTTAAAATTAGACGATGTAGATAAATTAATACCAAAAATTGGTGTTTATTTTGTTGAGGTAGTTTTTGAAACTATTACCTATTTTGGAATGATTAACGTTGGTACAAACCCAACTGTAACAAATAATTTAAGTATAAAATTAGAAGTTAATATTTTTAATTTTAGCCAAACTATTTATGATAAGCGTATAAAAATAAAATTTGTTAAACGTATTAGAGATGAGCAAAAATTTAATACCTTAACTGAATTAATTGCGCAATTGCATTTAGATAAAAAAGTGTGTACCGAATTAATTAAAAATTATAAATGAAAAATTATAAATTAATAATTATTATATTTTTATTTTGGAACATTTCTTTTTCCGCACAAGTTCCGTTATTAGATTCGTTAGCTTTAGCTAGTTATCAAGAATATACTGATTTAAATGAAGCGCTTAAAGACCCTAATAATGTTATAAAGTTAACGCTACGTAAAAAAAAGTTTAAAGAGTTTCCGCGTGAAATTTATAAATTTAAAAATTTGCAGTATTTAGATTTAAGTAAAAATTATATTAAAATTTTACCTGACTCAATCACTATTTTTAAAAATTTACAGTATTTAGTTATTAGTAAATCTAATGTTGAGGAGTTACCTAAAAATTTTGGCGATTTAGAATCTCTAAAATATTTAAACCTTAACCAAAACGATATTTATAAATTACCCTATACTTTTGGTAATTTAAAAAAGTTAGAATACGCCGATTTGTGGAGTAATAATTTAGATTATTTTCCCGAATCAATGAAAAATTTAATTACATTAAAATCTATGGATTTACGCAGTATACTTATTCCACAAGAACATCAAGATTACCTACAAGCAATATTACCTAAAACTACAATTTATTTTAGTCCAGCTTGTAAATGTGCCTGGTAGTTTACTTTAAAAATAACACAATTAATTATTTATAAATCCTTTATCATTAAATAATGTTGTATCTCATTCCACAATAAAAAAGATTTTTCTTTGATGCGATAATTACAATTTGTATAAAATTTTACAGCATTTTCGCGTGCTTGTAATTGTAATTCTACTAAGTTTTTATTTTTAGCCTGTTCTTCTAAAAATTGTATAATTAATTTACCTAGGCCTTTACCTTGGCAGGTTTGGCTAACGGCCATAAAACGAATTTGTCCAATTTTATTATCATTTTCCTGTAATCTACCGCAAGCAATAAGGTTGCTATTTTCATCTTCAATAAATGCGTTTATCGATTTATTTTCTAAATCGTCGGTCGCAGTTTCAATAAGTTGGTTCCAATGTTTTCGCAAAACATCATATCGCAATTGTAAAATGTTTTTTAACTGTACCTCGGTTGTAGCTTGTTTTACTATATAATTAGTCATTAGGTAATAGTTGTTTAAAATTAGTGATAGTAGAAATAGCAAATTAACTATTAATCAAATTTAAAAGCAATACTAGAAACGGTAGTCAATTCATTACTTTGATATTTGAATTTTAAAAGGTGAGCTTTTGCTTCGGGCAATTCAAATACTTCTTTTAAGTTTCTGATTTTACCTATTGGAATTTCTCGTTCTAAACACAAATTATATAAATCTTTAAAATTAAATTGCAAAATATAATTATATAAAATAGTGTATAGTTGCATTCGGTTTACAACACGTAGTTGATTAGTAGCATATTTAATATCTGTTGCCAAACTTGGAAATTGAATAAGTTCACACAGTTGTTTAAACTGCTTGTTGCTGCCAATGGCAAATGTAATTTGGTGTTTATCTTTGGTGTCAAATAATTCGCCATAAGGCGCAATGTTAGGATGTAGGCTTCCAATTGCTGTTGGGAGATGATTTGCTATTAACCAATTTGTTGCTTGATTGGCAAGAGACGCAATAGCACTATCAAACAATGATACGCTAAGTTGGCAACCTTTATTAGTTTTATATTTATTTAATAATGCAATTAAAATAGCTTCTTTTAATTGATGTCCAGCCAATAAATCAATTAAAGCAACTGGCATTTTTGTTGGTTTACTTTTTGGTTCACCATTCATAAACATAAAACCTGTTTCGGCTTGTAAAATTAAATCGTAAGCGGTACGCAGAGAACTGCCTCCAAAACCATTTATAGAAGCGTAAATTAATTGTGGATTTAGTTTAGATAGAGTAGGGTAGTCAACCTTTAATTTTTCATCGTCACCATGTTTAAAATTAGTAATTACAATATCTGCATCTAATATTAATTTATAAAATTCCTGTAATTGAGATTGAATAGTAATATCTAAAAAAACACTTTGCTTTAATCCATTTACGCTCCAAAAATAGGCGCTTGTATCGCTTTTTTGATTTTCAGATTTTAGTTTCCAACTTCGTGTTACATCGCCATTTGTTTTCGGATTTTCAATTTTTAAAACTTTTGCTCCTAATTCTGCAAAAAATAAACCAACACTCGGACCAGCCAAAACGCTCGCTAATTCAATAACTTTTAAATCTTTAAAAAATTCTTTCAAAACTTTGTGTTACTAATTTACTATTTTTATTTCAATCCTAAAATGTAAGGCACTCTTTCCTTACCTTTTGGCTCATTTTTTAAATTTTGTATAAATATCCAAGCCTTTTCGGTTCGTAATTGCTGGTTTTTTATTTTACTAGTATAGTAAATAATATTACGTTGTTTTCCTGGCGATAATTCTTCAAAGCGTTTTCTGCCGTCGGAATCTTGATTTAAAATTTCGATTAATTCTTCGGGCAAAGGCATACCAAATTCGCTTTCGTCTTTTGTTAATTCAATTTTAAATTCTTCATCATTATTTAATTTTAACTTTTTATATTTTTCTTTCGATAGCATAATGTAACCACTACCATCACCAATTGGCATAATGGCGCAAGGAAAGTATAAATTGTTATTTATTTTACATAACAACCTAATTTTATAGCCTCCTATTTTGTTAACATGTTTTTTACTTATCACAATACAATTTGCACCAAATATACTTTTGTGTAAAGTAATGTAGGCTTTAAATTTTATTAGAATTTTTTTGGATATCATTTTAAAATATAAATTTAAGTTTATAACTTCTTAATCATAAATTACAGACATAAAACTCAGTACTTAAAATTAGATGTTTTTTTGTATATTTAAATAAAATTTTTGTATATTTGCGTCCCGTTTTAAAGCCGCTGTTTACACAAAGTAAAGTACGCATTAAACGTAAATTAAAAAATAAAATAAAATGAGTTTGTTATTAGATTACGCAAAAAAACAACTAGCAACCGAAGTTAAACATCCTAAATTTAAAGCTGGAGATACTATCACAGTATCTTACAAAATTAAAGAGGGTGATAAAGAGCGTATTCAGCAATTTAATGGCGTTGTAATTCAACGTAAAAACGAAGCTGCAACGGCATCGTTTACAGTTCGTAAAATTAGTAATGGTGTTGGTGTTGAACGTATTTTTCCTATTGCTTCGCCTTTTATTGATAAAATCGAAGTAAATAAAGTGGGTGTTGTGCGCCGGGCTAAATTATTTTACCTACGTGCACTTACTGGTAAAAAAGCCCGTATTCGCGAAAAAATTCAAAATAATAAAGAAGTTAAATAGTTATAAAAATTATAATATTAAGCCGACTTATTTGTCGGCTTTTTTTGTACTTTTATAGTAAACAATTACTTACAATTTTTAGTTTTTAACCTTTAATTTATTTTCAGTGGATATAAAAGCTCAATTAGTAGAAATTCTTACCAAAGAAAATTATACGTTTAAACAACTAGCCGACTTTTTATATATGAGCGAGGAGGATTTAACCTTGGCTTTAAATAATAAAACGCTCGATTTACGAAATTTAGAACTCATATCAAAAGCTTTGCGTGTGCCTCTTTACAGCTTTTTTAGAAGCGAAAACACAAAAATTAATCAAAATGAAAAACCTTATTATATTAATAAATTGTGGACGGGCGATGATACCATTAAACCTAAACAACAGTTATTAGATGAAATTAATTTATTAAAACAAATTATTGTTTTAAAAGAAGAACAATTGAATAAATTAGGCAATTAGCTAATTTGACAATTAAATCATCTACATCTTTCAAAACTAACAAACTCAGTTGCCTTTCCAACTAAGTTAACTTTCAAAAGCCAATAAAAAATGGTATCTTTGTTTGATAACCTATGTTTAATAATTTATTTATTACCTTTTTGCTTGTTATTTTAAATGGATTTTTTGTAGCTGCCGAATTTGCTTTAGTTAAAGTACGTGGTTCCCAATTAGATGTAAAAGCCCAAAGAGGCAGTAGCCGTGCAAAATTAGCAAAATCATTAGTCGAAAAATTAGATGCTTACTTATCAGCTACGCAATTAGGTATTACGCTCGCCTCTTTAGCATTAGGTGCCGTTGGAGAAAAGGTTATTTCCGAAATTGTTATCCGCTCTTTCGAAAAATCGGGTTTAGAAATTAGCACATTAACAGTTCACAGCTTGGCGCTGCCAATAGCTTTAACCTTACTTACATTTTTTCACGTAACTATTGGCGAGCAAATTCCTAAAATGATAGGTATTAAATATTCAATGGCTACAACGCTTGTTATTGCTTGGCCTTTGCGAATTTTTTATTTTATTTTTAGCCCCTTTATTTGGTTTTTAAATAAATCGTCTAATACTGTTTTGCGCATAATGGGTATTAAAAAAATGGGTGATGACGAAGTACATACCGAAGAAGAACTTCGCCTAATTTTAACCGAAAGCGAAGAAGGTGGTGCAATTAAACCCAGCGAAAATGAATTAATACAAAATGTATTTGATTTTGACGACCGTATTGTAAAACAAATTATGGTGCCTCAAAACCGTGTAATAGCGTTAGACGTAGAGCTTGGTAAAAACGAAATTACGAAGCAAGTAATTGAAGAAGGCTTTAGCCGAATACCAATTTATTTGGGCGATATAGATAATGTAATTGGCATTGTACATAGCAAAGATCTATTGAAAGCGTTAATCGAAAATAAATTTAGGTCGTTAAAAGATATTATGCGCCCCGTACATTTTGTGCCAGAAAGTATGAAAATAAATGAGTTGCTACGTGATTTTCAAAAGCATCACATACAAATGGCTATTGTTACAAACGAATTTGGCTCAACTGCGGGTTTAATAACAATGGAAGATATTATAGAAGAATTAGTGGGCGAAATACAAGATGAGCACGATGAAGAAAAACCAAAAGTTGAGAAAAAAAGCGATACTGAATTTATAGTAAACGCACAAGCCGCTATTACCGACGTAAACGAAGCGCTGCCTATCGCCTTACCCGAAAATACACATTACGAAACAGTTTCTGGGTATATAAATTATATTTTTGGGCGAATACCCGCTACTAATGATAAACGTTTTAAAGATGGTTACGAAATAACTATTTTAAAACGTACCCGCCAAAGTGTTGATACAGTTAGGTTACGCGTAGTTGAAGAATAAATAAAACTACTAAAATAATTTGGTAATTGATCAAATTATTTTTTTTTAATTTATTAACTTACCCTTATAATTTTATTTATTTAACAATTAAATGTTGCAACATTAAATGTTCTAACATATATTTGTACTCAATTCATAAAACAAATAAAATGAAAAAATTAGTATTATCAGCAGCTACAGTATTTATAATGCTTAGCGCAACTGCACAAACAAATTGGAAATTAGATGCTTCGCACTCTAAATTGGGTTTTTCGGTAACGCACATGATGGTTAGCGAAACTGAAGGTAAATTTAAAATTTATGAAGGAACTGTAAATTCGAAAACAGAAATGGATTTTACAGATGCTAAAATTGAATTTGCTGCAGATGTAAATTCAATTAACACCGACGATGAAAAACGCGATGGTCATTTAAAAAGTCCCGATTTTTTTGACGCAGCAAAATATCCGAAAATTACTTTTAAAAGTACTAGTATGAAACCTATCGGTAAATCAAAAACTAATTATGTGTTAGAAGGAGATTTAACAATGCACGGCGTAACTAAAAAAGTTAAATTAACAGCAGTAGGCGCAAGCAAGGTTGTTAAAGATCCTTACGGAAATTTTAAAAATGGTTTTAAAGTAGTAGGTACAATTAACCGTAAAGACTTTGGTTTAACTTGGAACGCAGCCTTAGAAGCAGGTGGTGTTGCAGTAAGCGAAGATGTGAAATTAGATATGAATATTGAATTAAATAAAGGATAAAATTATTTTTTATATTAGAGGTTGATTTAATTTCTTAAATCAACCTCTTTTTTTAAATGAAGTTAGAAGACGAAATACATCAAAAGAAATTTAAATCGCCACAACAAAAATTGGCTGTAAACCTCTTGTTTACTGCAAACTGGCTCAATAATAAATATGCCTATTTTTTTAAAGATGTAGATATTACGATACAACAATTTAATGTTCTACGTATTTTAAGAGGGCAACATCCAAACACATGTAATTTAAAATTAATTAAAGAGCGAATGTTGGATAGGATGAGTGATGCTTCGCGTATTGTTGATAAACTAGTTTTAAAGGGCTTTGCTGAGCGAACGAGTTGCCCTAACGACCGAAGAAATATTGATATTTTAATTTCGAATAAAGGCCTAAATCTTCTTAAAAGTTTAGATAATATAGATGAAGCCACAAAAAAAATGTGTGCTGCATTATCTCAAAAGCAAGTTATTGAGTTAAATGATTTGTTAGATACTTTGCGCGATTCGAAGTAAGCAAACATTAGCAAATAATATTAAATCATTTTTAATAAATGCATAAAAACCAAAAACCCCTCAATTTCTTAAGGGGTTTTGGCTCTTAAAAACTAAAAAACCATGACGAATTTTAGTTCTCAATTATTTTAACAGATTACTTACCATCCATTTTATCCTTTAAATCAGATAAAGCAGAGATGTCGCCTAAAGTTGAGCGCTCTTGGCTATCTTTTACTTTTTTAATTGATTTTTTAGCGTCTTCATCATCTGCTTTTTTAGAAGCTCTTTCTACTTTTTTAGCTTCTTCTTTCACTTCTTCATGCAAACGGGCATGAGATACAACGATGCGTTTTGCATCTTTGCTAAATTCAATTACTTTAAATTCAGCAACTTCTTCAGCTTTTAACGATGTGTTATCAACTTTATTTAAGTGGCGTGCAGGTGCAAATCCTTCAACGCCATAAGGTAAACCAATAGTTGCACCTTTGTCGTTAACTGTCATTACAGTACCTTGATGCACTGAATCAATTGTAAATATAGTTTCAAACACTTCCCAAGGATTTTCTTCAACTTGTTTGTGTCCTAAACTTAAACGACGATTTTCGCCATCAATTTCTAAAACGGCAACTTCCATCTTATCTCCTACTTTACAAAATTCGCTAGGATGTTTAATTTTTTTGCTCCAGCTTAAATCAGATATGTGAACTAAACCATCAACACCTTCCTCTAACTCAACAAATACACCAAAGTTAGTAAAGTTACGAACTGTGCCTGTGTGTTTGCTGCCTTTAGAATACTTGTCTACAATCATATTCCAAGGGTCAGGTGTTAATTGTTTCATACCTAAGCTCATTTTACGCTCTTCGCGGTCTAATGTTAACACTTGTGCTTCAATTTCATCACCAACTTTTACAAACTCTTGCGCACTTCGTAAATGTTGGCTCCAGCTCATTTCACTTACATGTACTAAACCTTCTACGCCTTGTGCAATTTCAATAAATGCACCGTAATCGTTAATAACAACTACTTTACCTTTTACTTTATCGCCCACTTTCAGTTCAGCATCTAAGCCCTCCCAAGGGTGTTTGCTTAATTGTTTTAAACCTAAAGCAATACGTTTTTTATCATCATCAAATTCTAAAATTACAACTTGAATTTTCTCATCTAATTTTACAATCTCTTCAGGGTGATTAATACGACCCCACGATAAATCGGTAATATGTATTAAACCATCAACACCACCTAAATCAATAAACACACCATAAGATGTAATATTTTTGACAGTACCTTCTAATACCTGACCTTTTTCTAATTTAGAAATAATTTCTCGTTTTTGAGTTTCCATCTCGGCCTCAATTAAGGCTTTGTGCGATACTACTACGTTTTTAAATTCGTTATTAATTTTTACAACTTTAAATTCCATTGTTTTACCAACGTAAATGTCGTAATCGCGAATTGGTTTTACATCAATTTGCGATCCTGGCAAAAATGCTTCAATACCAAATACATCAACAATTAAGCCGCCTTTAGTACGGCATTTAACAAAACCTTTAACAATTTCTTCGGTTGTAAGAGCTACATTAACTCTATCCCAACTTTTATTAGCACGTGCTTTTTTGTGAGATAAAATTAGCTGACCATGCATATCTTCAGCACTTTCAACAAATACTTCAACAGTATCGCCAATTTTTAAATCGGGGTTGTAACGAAATTCAGACAAAGCAACTACGCCATCTGATTTATGTCCGATATTTACAACAACCTCGCGGTTATTTTTTGATACAACAATACCTTCAATTAATTGAAGATCGGCAATTGTTTTTAACGATTTGCCATACAATTCATCATACGAAGCTTTTTCTTCGTTAGTGTAATTGTCTTGTTTTTTTCCGATGGCTGTCCAATCGAAATCTGGGTTTCCTACTAAGGTATTTTCTACCATTTTTTTATTCTACTTGTATCAAACTGGTAAGGCACAATTTGAGGGGTTTTACATTAATAATTTAATTTCCAACTTAGCCTTAATTAAATTGGGCTACAAATATACTTATAATTTAAGCCATTTTTATAGATTCGAATTATTTTAAATAGCTAATAACCAGTGTAATAGAAAATTTAACAGACTGTTAATTTGTTTGGATTTTTAAAGGAATAAAGCTAAGATTAGCTATTACATTTAGTTAAAGCCAACAAACAAGATGATTTAAAAATGTATTGTGAATTTGTGTTATTAATTTTACTTAAGTTAAAAATTAATCTAAATTATTTTTAAATTTAATAATTTCTAAAGGATTAAAAAAATCCATCTATTTGGTCTTGTTATTCTTCAATTTTAATAATTGCATTGGGCATATTTAATGTTTTTAAAAATTTTGCCAATTTTAAAGCTCTCTCTTCTAGCCAAATAATCTCATGTTCAGTTAAAATATTTTTATCGTGACAATTTTTTAAAAGAATTTTAGTAATATAATTAGACCCTACCGTATCTATATATTCTTTTAATTTTTGTTTTTGTTCTTCGCTAATTTTTTTTAAATTGTTTCTAAAGTAAACTACTATTGTGTCATTAATTAGTTCTTTTTTAAATATAATCATTTGTATCTCTCTGCAAATGCCCGTTGATGATCCAGGTGAATACAAAATTTTTTCTTTTTCAAAAATAGTATCAGCTTCAATTTTTAAATTTGATCTTTGTTTTTTACTTCTTCGTTTAATCTTTTTTGCTTTTGACTTAGCAAAAAGAATTTTAACACTTTGTTTTATTCCTCTATTTCCTCCCGCTTCTTTTCTTGGCGATGAAAGACTAAAAGTTGCAATTATACATTCTTTTCTAAAACAAATAAAAGGAAAACTAGAATGAATTGCACAAGACGAAAAGAATACTATTATTAAAAATATTATAATTGGTTTATAAAAGAAATTTGACATTTTTTACTACTATATCTTATAGTATTTACTGTGTTTCTATTAAACGAAATGTTATTTAGTAGATTAAGTTTTCCTTTTACGCTAATTGTATTAATTTAAGATAACAAAAATTGCGCAGAATTACAAATTGTGCGCAGTATTGAAGACCATTATTTACTTAATATTTTTTTATTTAAGCAAAAATACTTTTTAGATTTAAAAAACTACTTAACATCTAACAACTCAATATTAAAAATTAAAACTGAGTTGGCAGGTATGCTGCCTGTTCTTTGCGAACCATAGGCTAAACCAGATGGAATAAGCAAAGTACCTTTACCCCCTTTTTTAAAGTAAGTTAAACCTTCTTGCCATCCTTTTATAACATTGCTCATGCCAAATGTAGCCCCTGAAGGCGGGCTAGAATCAAATACATTGCCGTTAACCAATAGGCCGTCATATTTTACAGTAACTGTTGAATTTATATTTGGATTAGCACCTGTACCTTGTGTTAAAATCACATAATACAAGCCAGAACCACTGTAAGTTGCATTTAATCCATTATCACTAATATATTTAGCAATAATTTCATCATCTCTTTCAGACTGGTGGCGTCTATCCTTTTTTTTACAAGCACAAAATATAAGCGTTAAAACCAGAAGAATAAAAATGTTAAGTTTCATAATATAAAATTAATAAAAATAAATGTATTTTCTTTTACAAATATAAATTTCAGTTTCCTTTTTTATAACAATTTTTAATCCAAAAGTATTAGTTGAAATAATTTATTAGTTTTTGTTCTTTCCTTTTGATCTTTTCTTGTTAATTGAAGCTAGTAAAAATTTTAAAGTATCGCAAATCGCGAAGGGCGAATAATTTTTTAATAACAAATTTTACATGCTCTTTTATTATACTTGTCTATAGCATCAGATTTGATAATGTAAATAATTTCATGTTTGCAATTATCTAATCCATCACAATTTTTTGAATTGTGGTAGGCGACAGATGTTTTGCTATCACACACATAAACTTTATTAGTTATAATTTTAAACGAACTACAAATAATAAATATAAAAATTATTTTAATTAAATTTTTCATAGATATATTATGCCTTTTTACATTTAACTATTAGGTTTCTTAACCTTTGCAATATTTAAAATTTTATATTGCAAAATAATATTTTTTAGTTTTAAAATCCGATTTTACTATTGCTTTTAAATATAAATTTAACAAAAATCCGGCAGAATTACAAATGTTATGGAGCGAATAATTTACTAAAAATCAAAAGTTATTTGCCCTTCATCGTCTAACAAATTTTTGTTGTTTAATTTTTCCATAGCGCGGCGATGTAGTTCCATTGGTGATAGACCCGTTTTTTCATCTTCGTCGCTTTTTAAAAATTTGCGGGCGGCTTTTATTTCTTCCGATTCTTTTAAATTAATTTCTTTTACCTTGTACGAAGATAATTTTCTACCCTTGGCTTTCATATTTATCACAGGGCTAAACTCTACCATATTTATTGTTTCCTCAGAAATTTCAATGCCTTTTTCTTTAGCAAATTTTACTTCAATAATAGGGTTTATTTGGGTTGTAATTAATTCTATTCGGCTTTCTTCATGCTCCGTTACTAAAAGCACTTTGGCAGTTGTTACTTCGGGTTCGAAGCGTTTTGTAAAATAGCATTTTGTTAAACCATCAAAATAAATACAAGTTAAAGTTTGGTTACTAAAATATTTATCAATCATAATAATGTCTTCATCAAAATGATTTAATACATCGTAAGTATAAAGTTTGTAAAAGCCTTTAGTAGTAATAGTTAATATTTTATCGTCGGCACTAAACTTGCCTAAAAATGTACCTTTTTCGTTTTTATTTAAACGGTGTGTACTTTCATCAAACCAATAATCTTCTCCTTCTAAGGTTGATGAGCCTTTTTCTTTTAAAGTAACTTTATTAACTGTGTATTTTGTAACAATATTACCAACGGCGGTGCGGGCTTTTATTTCTAATTCGGCAAAATCAACATCTAATTGCAGTTTGCGTAAGCCTGGTACGGCACGTAAATTAATTATTACTTTTTCACTTTCGCCATTAGGATTAATAGTAAACCAATATACAGAAGAGTTTGGTGTGCCTTTGGTTAAATCGTATTCTTTATCGCGTGTAACACCAGTAACATTAAATCGTTTCATAAACGTAATACCTTTTGGGCCGTCGCGGTAAATCATATTGTAAATAGTGCGTTCGTCGTTCTTTTTAAAAATAGCCACGTGCACAATATTTTTGCCTATAAATGTTTTATCAGATACTTTAAAAACTTTCATTTTTCCTTCGTTTGTAAAAGCAATAATATCATCAATATCCGAGCAATCGCATACAAATTCATCCTTTTTTAAACTTGTACCAATAAACCCTTCGGCCCGGTTCATATACAATTTTTCGTTTGCCATAACTACCTCGGTAGCAATAATGGTTTCTAGTTGTTTGGTTTCTGTTTTTCGTTCTCGCCCTTCACCGTATTTCTTTTTTAGATTTTTAAAATAATCAACTGCAAAATCAGTAAGGTTGGCTAAATAAAATTTAACCTGTTCAATTTTTGCTTCCAATTCCTTCATCATATCCTCGGCTTTAATACTATCAAATCGTGTAATACGAATCATTGGTATTTGTGTAAGGCGGTTTAAATCATCGCTGTTTATATCGCGAATTAATTTCTTTTTATGAGGTTTAAAGCGTTCGTATAAGTATTCAAATAAGGTTTCTTTAGTTGAATATTTTTTAAAGTCGATGTACATTTCTTCTTTAATAAATATTTTTTCTAACGAAGAGAAGTGCCATTTTTCTTCGAGTTCGTGTTGTTCAATTTCTAACTCACGTTTTAATAACGCTAAGGTTTGATGCGTTGAAATTTTAAGCACTTCGCTAACACCGACAAAGCGTGGCTTATCAGCCTCAATAATACATGCGTTTGGCGATATGCTTACTTCGCAGTTGGTAAAGGCATAAAGTGCATCAATTGTTTTATCGGGACTAATACCTGGCTGTAAATGCACTAAAATTTCTACATTTTCAGAAGTATTATCTTCAACTTTTTTTACCTTAATTTTACCTTTGTCGTTTGCTGCTAAAATACTATCAATTAAAGAGCCGGTAGTAGTACCAAATGGAATTTCGGAAATAACTAAAGTTTTAGAATTTAATTCTTTAATACGAGCGCGCACTTTAACCTTACCACCGCGCAAGCCGTCTTTATAATCGCTAAAATCGGCAATGCCACCTGTTAAAAAATCGGGGTAAATTACAGCTTTTTTACCTCGTAAAATTTGAATAGAAGCATCAATTAATTCATTAAAATTATGTGGTAATATTTTCGTAGCTAAACCAACTGCTATACCTTCTACGCCATGTGCCAATACTAATGGGAACTTTACAGGCAAAGTAATAGGTTCTTTGTTACGCCCATCGTAACTCATACCCCAATTAGTAGTTTTTGGGTTAAAAATAATTTCGAGGGCTAATTTAGATAAACGTGCTTCGATATAACGTGGGGCAGCGGCACTATCGCCGGTTAAAATATTACCCCAGTTACCTTGGCAATCAATTAATAAATCTTTTTGCCCTATAGCCACTAAAGCGTCGCCAATACTAGCGTCGCCATGCGGGTGGTACTTCATCGTATTACCAATTAAATTAGCCACTTTGTTGTAACGGCCATCCTCTAACTCCCACATACTGTGTAAAATACGGCGTTGAACGGGTTTTAAACCATCCTCCATGGCGGGCACAGCACGCTCTAATATTACGTAACTGGCATAATCAATAAACCAATTTTTAAACATGCCAGATACATGCAGCACTTTATCTACCTCGTTGTGGTTGTTTGCATCAAATCTATCTTTGCTATCAGTATCCATCCTAAAAAAATAAATAGCAAATATACGTTTAGGAATTTATGATTTATAAAATTTTAATTTTGTTTATAACAGAGATTTTAACAGATTATGTTTAAATAAATATAGTTGTAATTATTTTACTAAACATCTGTTATAACATCAAAGCCTTTAAAATTGCCAACTACAGCTAAACCTGTAACTTTTTTCGCTAATTGTTTTGCTAAAATTTTACCAGCAATTTGGTTTATAGTAGCCCCAGAACCAACAGCGTCATCAATTATTAGTACGTGTTTAAATTTACGTTGTTCGGTAACTGCAAAAGTATTTTCCGCATTACGAATGCGTTCATCCAACTTACTAAGCGATTTTTGGGGCACAGGAATAATACCTCCAATTTTTTTTACATCTAAAATTGGTATTTCTAAATTTAATTGTGTTTGTATGTATTTCATTATTTGCAGTTCGCGCCTTATGGTTGGTGGCACAAAAACTACAGCATCGGTTTTATAATTTTTAATAAAATCTTTAATTCGTTTATTTATCTCGTCTACCAAAATGCGCATTAAAAATTTACTTTGTCCTTGCTTGGCAAAATGCAACAATGTACCTAAACGTGTTTTACCAAACCGTTCGATGGCATAAAAATCTAAATAAAAAAGTTTATTCAAGTAAATTTGCTCGTAACCTTTTGTATTTTTTAGTTTTTCAGTTCCGTCAATAATTCCATTTTTATCGTAATAAGGGGCATATTTTTTTTTAGTTTCAATAAATTCAGTTATAGTTTTTTGTGTTGGCAAATTTCTTGCTTTACACCAATTTTCGAAGGCCGTAATACCGTTAAGTAAATTACCCATTTCATTTACCAGCAAAAAATTTTTATTTAAAAACTCTGTTTCATTTGTTGAAATGGTGTAGGCAACTTCATCTTCTTTTACAACGATTGTTTGGTTAATTATTCTATAAATGGTTTTTGGGGTACGCCCAAATTTTTGTACTTTATTTTCTTCTAATAACCTAGTCATAACTAAATGCACCATTTGTTTAGATACATCGAGTTTATCAACTATCTCTTTCACAGTTAGTTCGTTATTCTTTAAAAATAAGTTAATTATATTATTTTTTACACTCAATTATTTTACTATTTACTATCAATAGTCAAATATAACAAATTTAATTGAATTTGCAAAATTTTAACTAATCTTTTTATTTATTTAAACCCTATATTTATATCCAAAATTATGGCACAATTAGTAATATTTCGTCACGGACAAAGCACTTGGAATTTAGAAAATAAATTTACGGGTTGGGTAGATGTTGCATTAACTCCAAAAGGAATTGAAGAAGCGAAACAAGCGGGTTTAAAAATTAAAGGTTATCATTTTGATTATGCTTATGCTTCAGAATTAATTCGCGCCCAACATACTTTAAAAGTTGCTTTAGAAAACAGTGAACATTTGCCAATTAATCACATTTATAATAAAGCACTAAACGAGCGGATGTATGGCGATTTGCAGGGATTAGATAAAACAGAAACGGTAAAAAAATTTGGGGAAGACCAAGTTAAAATTTGGCGACGAAGTTACGATGTTGCGCCACCAAATGGCGAAAGTTTAAAAGATACTTCTGCACGTGTGATACCTTATTTTGAATCTGAAATTATTCCTAAACTTAAAGCTGGTAAAAATGTTGTAATTGCAGCGCATGGTAATAGTTTACGCGCTTTAATTATGTATTTAGAAAAATTATCGCCCCAACAAATATTAGAGTTTGAAATAGCCACAGGTAAACCACGCTTATACGAATTAGACGAAAATATTAACGTACTTTCAGTAAAAAATTTATAACCTATGCAAAATTTTTTAGACGAGAACAGTAAAATTATTGCGATAGATTTTGATGGAACTATTGTAGAGCACAGATACCCAGCTATTGGTAAAGAAATGTTGTTTGCTTTTGCAACTTTAAAAGCATTAAACAAAAAAGGACATAAATTAATTTTATGGACTTACAGGGTTGGCGAACCTTTGCGTGAGGCGGTTGAATTTTGTAAAATTAATGGTGTGGAGTTTTATGCTGTAAATAAAAATTTTCCAGATGAGATTATGGATGAAACGATTGGAAGAAAAATTAATGCTGATATTTTTATTGACGATCGTAACGTTGGCGGCTTTTTAGGTTGGAGCGATATTTGGCAAACTCTTCATCCTGAAAGTGCTGAATTTATGCATCAAATAAAAAATGCGGAAGCGCATAACAATTACAATAAAAATGAAGGTTCTATTTTTAAAAAACTATTTGGTAAAAAATGATTTATTTAAAAACCCGAGAAGAAATTGAATTAATGCGACAGTCGGCATTGATGGTATCACGCACCTTGGGCTTAGTTGCAGCACATGTTCGCCCTGGCGTTACTCCTTTACATTTAGATAAATTGGCCGAAACATTTATTCGCGATAATGGAGGTTTGCCTGCATTTAAAGGTTATAAAAATAGTAAACGCCATTTACCCGATTTTCCGGCAACATTATGTATGAGCATCAATGAGGCTGTGGTGCATGGTATTCCAACAAATAAACCATTAGTTGAAGGTGATATTATTTCGATTGATTGTGGCATTAAAAAAAATGGTTTTTTTGGCGATCATGCATACACCTTTGCTGTTGGGCAAATTAAGCCTGAAATACAAAAATTAATTGAAGTTACTAAACAAAGTTTATATTTAGGTATCGAGCAAATGATAAGCGGTAACCGTGTAGGCGATATTAGTTTTGCCATACAAAATTATGCCGAAGCCAATGGATATAGTGTGGTAAGAGAATTAGTGGGGCACGGCTTAGGTAAAAATTTACACGAAGAGCCCGAAGTACCAAATTACGGTAAACGTGGCGATGGACCAAAATTAAAAGAAGGTATGGTGCTTGCCATAGAACCTATGATTAATATGGGTAAAAAAGCTGTAAAACATTTAAGCGATGGTTGGACAATTGTTACTCAAGACGGTTTGCCAAGCGCCCATTTTGAGCACGATGTGGCTATTGTGGATGGTAAACCCGAAATATTAAGTAGCTATGCCTATATTGAAGAAGCATTGGCTTTAGTAAATTATTAATCTATTTCAGTATTTAGCAACATACCAATCCCCGATTTACGGCGTTTAGTGCAATTAAGGCAACAGCGCAAACTAAGTGTATTTAATAAAATAATTTTATGGTTGCATTATTTAATAATTGTTAGCTTATTAATTGCAGTTATTGCAAAATATATTTCGCCGCTTATTTTTTGGCTGCCCGCTTTTTTTGGATTAGCTTTTCCGTTTTTATTTTTGCTAAACATTATTTTTATAATTTTTTGGTTAATACAATTTAAACAAACAATTATTTTTGGTTTAATAGCAATGCTGTTAAGTGTTACAACAGCCTACCGTTATGTGCAATTTAGTGTTATAGAAACAAAAAATACTTCTAAAACCATTAAAGTAACGTCGTACAATAGTATGTTATTTGACTTGTATAATTGGAAAAAAAATAATGAATCGCGGAATAAAATTTTAAATAGTATTGATGAAATTAATCCCGACATATTATGTATTCAAGAATTTTATACCTCCGAACAAAAAGGCGATTTTAATAATATTGATACTGTAAAACATTTACTAAATACTGATTTTTATCATACCGAATTTACAACTACACTACGAACCTTCGATCATTGGGGTGTTGCAACCTTTAGTAAATACCCAATAATTAATAAAGGCAAATTAATTTTTAATACAAAATCAAATAATATATGTATTTACAGCGATGTGGTTATAAATAAAGATACTTTTCGAATTTATAATATTCATTTACAATCAATTAGTTTTAGTAAAGATGATACCAAGTTTTTTATAGATGTAGTTACAGATAAAGATGCTGATGATGAAATTGCACATAGTAAAAATATTTTACGTCGCTTAAAACGAGCATTTATAAAACGCACCAAACAAGTAGATATGATTGCTTTGCACATAAAAAATTGCAAGTATAAAATTATTATTTGTGGCGATTTTAATGATACAGCTGCTTCTTATGCTTATCAAACATTATCAAGGCATTTAAACGATGCTTTTATTGAAAAAGGATTTGGCTTTGGGCAAACCTACGCAGGCAAATGGCCGCAATTTAGAATTGATTATATTTTACATAGCAAAACAATTAAATGTAAAAATTACGAAAGATATTCAGAAACCTTTACAGACCACTTTCCAATTACTGCATATTTTTAAACCCTAATATTTATTTTAATATATTTACAAATCTATAAAACTAAGCAATGAAAAATATCAACAAAATTATCCTTCTATTTTTATTTTTAATAAACATTAATGCTGCTTTAGGGCAAAGAGACAAAGAGGAAGAAAAAACATCAGATGACCCTTTATTTACAGCCGCTTTTGATAAATATGATAAAAAACTATATAAAGAAGCTTACGATGCTTATACGGATTTCCTTACTAAAAAGCCAAAGGATAATGTAGCGCTTTACAATCGTGGTTTGTGTAGCTATAAGTTATCAGATTATAAAACTGCTATTCGCGATTTTAATCAAAGTATTTATTTAGGTCGTAAATTAGCTGATGCGTTTTATATGCGAGGCTCAAGTAATTTTTTGTTAAAAAATTACGAAACTGCTATTAGAGATTTTGATACAAGTTTAACTTATAATCCTAAATACTACATGGCGCTTTGCTACAAAGGTGCTGCTTTAAACGATTTAAAAAAATACGATCAAGCATTAATTAGTTTAAATTTTGCTAATACTATTAAAACAGATTATGAGCCTACTTATTTTTACAGAATGGTAGCCAAATATTATTTAAAAGATTATGAAGGTAGCTTGGTAGATGCCGATAAAGCACTTAGCTTAAAAAAATATTATGAAACCCATTTTTGGAAAGGTAGTAATCTAATTGAATTAAACAGAAATAAAGAAGCTATTATAGAATATGACACAGTAATTGCCAATGATAAAAAATATGCAAAGGCTTATTATAATAGAGGTTTAGCTTATTACGATTTAGGTATTTATGATAAATCAATATCCGATAATACCGAGTGTATCGAATTAGACCCGAGTCATTCTAAAGCATATTATAACCGTGGATTATGCTATTTTTATGGTAAAAATTACCAAAAAGCCGAAACCGATTTTAATTCTTGTATTGCTATGGGTTTAGCCGACCATAAAGCCTATTGTTTTAAAGGCGCAACCTATTATTTCTTAAAAAAAGATGATATAGCTTTGGAATCTTTAAATAAATCAATTGAAATAAAAAATGATTATGAAACCTCGTATTATTACCGTGCCTTGTTAAAATATGCAAGTGCCGATGATAAGGGCTGTGTTGAAGATTGTAATAAAGCATTAGAACTTAATAAAGCTTATGATACCTATTATACACGTGGTATAGCTAAACATCAGTTAAAAGATTATGAAGGTGCCGTTTTAGATTTTAACGAAGCTTTAAAACTTAAACCAAACTATTTTTTAGCAATTTTAGAGCGTGGAGTTACATATTATATGTTAGAAAATGATGAATTAGCTAAAAAAGATTTAAACTATGCAATTGAATTAGATAATACAACAGGAAGAGGTTTTTATTTTAGAGGTAAGTTAAAAAAGTTTGCTAAAGATATAAACGGCGCTTGCACCGATTTGAAAATTGCCAATAAATTAGGCTACACAAAAGCAGCTGAAGAATTAGTAAAAAATGGTTGTAAGTAACGAAATATAAATTAACTCTAATGTTTTTGCATAAATAAAGTTAAATAAATAGTTAAATTAAATTTATATTTTAGATTTGTTAGTTGAAATGAATACTAAAAATAATACACTATCCTTAATACTTTTTTTTTCGCTATTTTTTTCATTTTCTGTAAATGCAATTAATTCCATAAATACAATCTCTACGGATAAATTTCATATCGTAAAAAAAATTACCAGACCTATGAATTCTAATACTCAAGGAAATTTTGTATTTAAAGAGTTAGAAAACGATACCGAAGATTTTGCTAATGCTACATTTTTATTAGTACCATTTTATAATTTAACTTGTTGCATTAGCAAAATCAAAATTTTAAATTCTGACTATGCTTATTTCCAAAAAGCCGTTAAGCCCATCAATATTATCATTCGAGTTCTTCGAATTTAGTTTTATAATTTTTAAATATTAGTTTTTCCTTACAAAGAATTGGTAAAAATTATTTAAAAATTTATTATTAAAACTAAATTAAATGAATTCAATAAAAAAATATATTCCTGCTGATGGATTAGCAGGATTAAAACAAAATTTCTCAAAAGATGCATTATCTGGTTTTCTAATATTTCTTTTAGCATTACCGCTAAGTTTAGGTATTGCAAAAGCTTCCGATTTTCCATCCATATTTGGTTTAGTAACCGCAATAATTGGCGGCGTAGTAGTTAGTTTTTTTGCAGGATCTCCATTAACAATTAAGGGCCCTGCTGCTGGCTTAATTGCCATTTGTAGTGGAGCTATTGCGGTTTTTGGAGGTGGCGATACTGGCTGGCATTTAGCATTAGGTGCCATTGTAGTAGCAGGTATTATACAAGTTTTATTTGGCCTTTTAAAATTAGGTAAACTAGCCGATTTTTTTCCTGGAGCTGCAATTCACGGTATGTTGGCTGCCATTGGTATAATTATTATGTCAAAGCAAATACATTCTATTTTAGGTATCGATCCTAAATTATTAAAGGGCAAAGCACCTCTTGAATTATTAGCTATGATTCCCGAAAGCTTAATGCGTATGAATATGCACATTGCTGTAATTGGATTTATTTGCTTAGCTATTATGATACTAATGAGTATGGTAAAACATAAAAGAATTAAAAAAATACCTGCACCTTTACTAGTACTCATAGTTGCTGTTCCATTAGCAATTGCTTTAGGTGTTAAAACCGAGGTGGGTATTTCGAGTTTTTCGTTAGTAAAAATTGGTAGTATTTTTGAAGGCTTTACTAATGGATTTAAAATGAAAGGTGATTTTATAAGTCGTGGTATTATAAATGCTGATTTTTCTGCCTTAACTAAACATACAGGAGATTTTATAATGTACGTTATTTTATTTTCTTTAATTGGCACCTTAGAGTCGTTATTAACTGTTAAGGCAATTGATGGCTTAGACCCATTTAAACGTAAATCTAATTTTAATAAAGATGTAATTGCCTTAGGTATTGGCAATATTATTTCGGGCTTACTAGGTGCCTTACCAATGATTAGTGAAGTGGCAAGGAGTAGTGCAAACGTTAGCAATGGCGCTAGAACTCGCTGGGCAAATTTTTTCCATGGGTTATTTTTATTAATAGCAGTTTTAATCGCAGTGCCAGTAATAGAGATGATTCCTAATGCTGCCTTGGCTGCAATGCTAACTTTTGTTGGATTTAGGTTAGCACATCCTAAACATTTTATTCATATGTGGCATATCGGTAAAGAGCAGTTTTTTGTATTTACTGCAACTGTAATTGTAACGCTTGCTACCGATTTATTAATAGGTGTTGGAACTGGCATTGCACTCGAAATTATTATTAATATTTTAAATGGAGCAAGTTTAAAAAACCTATTTAAATCAAATACAATTTTTACTCAAACCAACAATACAGATTATTTATTAGCTATTAACGGGGATTTATTATTTTCGAATGTATTGGGGTTTAAAAAAATATTTGAGAAATTGCCACAAGGTAAAAATGTAATTGTAAATGTTAGCAAAGCCACAATGGTTGATCATACCTCAATTATAACTTTAAACAACTTAGTTGAAGATTATAAAGAAGCAGGAGGAAATATTGAAGTAATAGGTTTTGAAAATCACCGACAATTATCTAAAGCGCCAACCTCTACACGCATTTTAAAATTTAAAACAAA